>Ga0187886_1000040_pt1 | contig 181997 bp, 150 predicted proteins | sample June2016WEW_20_1_FD_133001 | JGI IMG/M metagenome (GOLD analysis project Ga0187886, IMG submission 133001) | Peatland microbial communities from SPRUCE experiment site at the Marcell Experimental Forest, Minnesota, USA - June2016WEW_20_150 | ecosystem: Environmental > Terrestrial > Soil >...
AGGAGCTACTCTACAAACCATGCTCTCTGGCATCAGGTGAAACACAGATTCACTCCTCCCATTTTACCCCGGCGTCCCAGGGTAGTTTATAACATTCATTAATCCATAAGAACACAAGGTGTACTCGCTAACTGCGTATTTTCTGCAATATCTTTCTGCCCATTAAGCCATCCAATCGATGCTATATCAAACGCTGAATCGAATGCTGAGAATATCGCCATCCCGGACTATGTAATCTTTTCCTTCCAGCCGGAAGTGGCCGTTCTCGCGTACCCCCTTTTCCGATCCGCATTGAATTAATTTATAGCAGGCATAAGAAATACTATTCTTTTTGTAAAATTTCACATAAAATAACAATACGGTATGGCATTGGTTTTCTATCAGTTGCCTCGTTTTGTGGATTAAGAGTCTGCTCGGGAGGCAAAAGTCTATGCAATAAATTGTGGCTGGAGAGAAGCCGCAAAATTCCTTGATGGGAGGGTGCGCTTATGAAGTGGCTCGAAAAGTACACGGACTATGCTTATGCGCTGTTGCGCATCGTGACGGGATTCATGTTATCGTTCCACGGCGCCCAGAAAATTCTGGGGTTGCTTTCCGAAATGCAACCACCGGTGGGGTCCCAACTCTGGATCGGCGGAATCATCGAACTCCTGGGAGGGCTGGCGGTGATGCTGGGGTTAGGGACGCGCGTAGCGGCTTTTCTCTGCAGCGGCATGATGGCCGTGGCTTATTTCCAATTCCACTGGAAGTTCCAAATGGGACCCAACATCTTTCCGGCAATTAACAAAGGCGAGTTGGCCGTCCTCTACTGTTTTGTTTTCCTCTTCATTGCCTGTCGAGGCGGGGTGAAATGGAGCCTGGACAAAACAAACTAAAGATTATACGCATAATCATATCTTCAATATCTAATCATGGCCTTCTGGTCATCCTCGTCTCGGTTTTATTTGTCGTACTCATATCGATTATAATCGCATATCATTTCAAGGCTCCCGACAATTTAATTATGACCACCGGATTTGAAAGTGGGACTTATCAAATTTTTGGTGAGCGCTACCGGGAGATACTGGCGCGTGAGAAGATTCATCTTGAGTTGCTTCCCTCCTCAGGCTCTGTAGAAAATCTCAAGCGTCTTAACGATAAATCCTATCGGGTCGATGCCGGTTTCGTCCAGGATGGAATGAGTTCGCCCGCAGAGGCGAAGAATCTCGTTTCCCTCGGAGCCATAGGCTACGCACCTCTTTGGGTTTTTTATCGAAGCGGAGAGACGTTTGACTACCTGTCGGAACTCAAAGGGAAGAGAATTGCGATCGGACCGGAAGGGAGCGGGGTGCGTAAATTTGCCATCGATCTGCTTAAACTAAATAATAGTGCAGCTCCACCAACCGTGCTACTCGACCTTTCCAGTGCTGCTGCCAATAAAGCTTTATTGGAAGGGACGGTAGATGCGGTAATGATACTCGGTACAGAGGATAATTCCCTCGTTAAGGAACTCTTGTATACCCCCAAGGTGAAGTTGATGAGTCTGAGGCAAGCTGAGGCTTACACCCGGCTTATCCCTGCTTTATCGCATGTTGTGTTACCCCAAGGCATACTGGATATTTCAAAGAAAATGCCCTCCCAAGATGTTCATCTTTTGGCAGTGACAACAAGTCTCATTGTACGTAAAGACCTGCACCCTGCTTTAGTATATTTGCTTCTGGACGCTGCCGTTGAGATTCATAGCAACGTAGGTTGGGTGAATAAGAAGGGGGAATTCCCCTCGCCAAAGGAGATGAGCTTCCCTTCCTCTAATTATGCGGAAAGATTTTATAAATCGGGACGGCCTTTTTTGCTTGACTATCTTCCATTTGGAATAGCTGCGTTTGTTGACCGCACGATTTTAATTATGATCCCAGTAGTCATAATCTTGATCCCTTTAATCCGAAGCATACCTTGGCTGTACTCTTGGCGGCACCGTCGGAAATTCTATCACTGGTATAGAAAACTTAAGAATCTGGAATTAGAAATGATGGAGAGTCCCGAACCAGAAGATATATCGGGTTATCATGAAAAGATTGACCGGATCGAGGCATCGATCAATAGAATCCCAGTGCCTTTAGCTTTTTTTGGCGAGGTCTATAGCCTTCGAGAGCATGTTGATTTGGTTCGGGGGAAACTTATTAGATTAAGCAATCAGTCTAAGGAGGGCAATCCGTAGAATTAATCACGTGCGGTAACGGGGGACGTTTACGCAAGGTCTTCCCTGCGCTCGGTTGGCGCGCTGGCATGTTTTCACACATACCGGGATGTCTTGGACTCAATACGAACCATAATAGTGGGAGGGAATAAAATGAAAAAAGTTTTAGGGTACGGATTGCTCGTCGTCGTTGCCGTCGTTGTCCTGCTGGCGGAATTTTACTTCCTTTTCCCGGAAGCGGTGTTCAAGTTTGCGATGGACGCCCAGAGACGTTCCGCCGATCTGGTCAAGAAGGAAATCCAAGTCGACGATCACAGGATAGTCTACCTGGAAGGAGGAAAAGGAGAAACAGTCATACTCCTTCATGGATTCGGCGGCAACAAGGATAACTGGACGGCCTTCGCCAAATACTTAAATGGCTACCATCTGGTTATCCCTGACGTCCCTGGTTTCGGTGAAAGCTCGCAGGTGCCGACGGATAGTTACGATATCGAGAGCCAGGTAGGGCGCATCGACCGATTTGTAGAGGTGCTTAAGCTCGATAAATTCCACATGGCAGGGAATTCACTGGGAGGCGCATTTACTGCAATCTACGGAGCAAAACACCCCGAGAAGATCCTGACTCTTGCCCTGTTGGACACGGCCGGAGCTCCATCTCAGAACAAGAGCGAGCTCGTCATGCAACTGGAGAAGGGCAATAATCTGTTGCTGGGCAGCAACACCGAAGATTTCGATAAGCTTATGGCATTGATTTTCGTGAAGACGCCCACAGTCCCTGCATCTTTCAAGAAAATCATGATCGCAGATTGGATCGCCCACGCGGAGTTTAACAAGAAAATATGGAACGACTGGCAGCCGAGCCAATTCACTTTAGCAGCCGTTCTACCCCTGATTCAGGCACCCGTCCTGATCATATGGGGGGATCAGGACAAACTGACGGACGTAGGGAGCGTTGCTTTCCTGGAAAAGAATCTGAAGAATTACAGGACTGTTATAATGAAGGACACGGGACATTGCCCCATGGTTGAGAAGCCTGAAGAAGCAGCGAAGGCATATAGGAGTTTCTTGGTAGCGAATCAAAAATAACTTAATACCGGTCTGTCTGGGTAAGGAGGTGTGATTATGGGATTTGTAAAATCATTTGATGAAATCAAGGCAAATACTAGGGCAACCGTTGATTTTTATGATGCGGAAATGCTTAGGGTATTTTGGGAAACTAAGCCGGAGATTGTAGCGAAACTTCTTCCTCCACCATTGCAACCGGCTAAACATCCGATTGCTATGGCATTCGTTGCAAATTATCCCAGGACTAATTTTGATGTCGTCTACAAGGAAAGTGCCCTATTTTTGCGCGCTGTTCATAATGGCGAAGAGGGAAATTATTGCCTCGCCATGCCAGTTACCAATGACATTGCCATGGCAGGGGGACGAGAGAGATTTGGTTTCCCCAAGAAGATTGCAAATATTGATCTCAACCGTGACGGGTTATTTGTAAGCGGATGGACTGAACGCCGCGGAGTTAGATTCATGGAAGTTCGCGCAAGATTAACCGGAAAATTAAATGACACAGAAGCACAGGAAATGCTGAACAGCACCAGTAGGGCAGTCGATGGATCAGTTAGAGCGATTTCATACAATTTCAAACATTTCCTTGCACCTGAAGGTGGAGCCTTCGACTATAACCCGCGTCTCATAAGGCAGGAGACCATTCTGAAGCCAAAGGAGATGCAGTTCGGAGAAGCAGAAGTTATTCTCAGGCATTCTGATTATGATCCGTGGGCTGAGGTGGAAATTGTAAAAATGCTGGGGGCGCTTTACACTGTAGGTGACAACTCGATGCTTGGCGGGAAAACTGTCGCAGAAGTAGGCTTCACGGAATTTGTGCCGTATGCTTTTTTGAAATGGGATATGAAATAGGGGTTCTCAGGATAGCGGAACTTATTATGATGAGAAACTAAGTGAATAATAATAACATATGAATAGGGTGTAAGGGAGTGTGACCGCCTTTTGAAATGCCAGAGGAAAGCGGCAATCCACTCTCTTTCGATCCGTAAGACGCAGTTTAAATTAATCCCCACTACTGAAACTTTGTAGGTGGACTCGTTAACGGCGTGTTTTCTGCAATATTCTTCTGGCCATTAAGCCATCCAATCGATTAACTAAAATTTCCGTGTTGCTTTATCAAACGCTGAATCGAATGCTGATAATATCGCCGTCCCGGACGATGTAATCTTTTCCTTCCAGCCGGAAGTGGCCGTTCTCGCGTACTCCCTTTTCCGATCCGCATTCGATTAATTCATCGTAGGTAAAGCACTCCGCACGGATAAATCCACGTGCCAGATCGGTATGAATGGCGCCGGCTGCATTTACCGCAGTATCTCCTCCGCAAATACTCCATGCCCGAACTTCATCTTCACCGACGGTGAAAAAGCTCACGTATCCGAGCGTCTTGTATGCGAATTGTGTCAATCTATCCCGAGCCGACTTTCTTATGCCCATATCTTCCATAAAGATTTCAGCTTCTTCATCGTTGAGACGGGATAATTCCATTTCGAAGCGACCGGCGAATTCAATGACGTTGTACCGCGATTCGAGTTCGGTGATTAAACTCTTATTGTGTCCGAAAACCGCCTCATCCGAATTCAGGATAACGAGGAACGGTTTTTTCGTGAGAAATTGAAACCCGCGTATTATTTTTTCTTCATCTTCATCAAGCTCGATGTTCCGGATAGGTTTATTGTTGTTGAGGTACTCCGCAATCTTCTGTAGAGCTCTTTCTTCCAGGGCAAGGGCATTTGTTTTTTGCCCCCGTTTTTGGAACCATGCAATTTTCTCAAGCCTGTTTTCCAGGAGTATAAGATCGGCGAGGAGCAGCTCTGTAGCGATTTCGTCAATGTCGCGGAGCGGTGTGGGATCTCCCTGCAGGTCATCATGAAAGTTACGCACAACCAGGGCCAGGGCATCGATGCTTTTGATCCATCCCATGGAGTTGCCTGTAAAGAGACCGTTCTTCGCGGAGCCTTCCTTCAGGCCGGGAAAATCGATCATTTCAATCGTGGCGCCGGTGGTTTTCTTCGGGTTGTACATGTCGGTGAGGCTAAGCAGACGATCGTCATCGACCGAAACGACGGCCACATTGGGTTCCGCCTTCGCATCGGAGTATGTGGTGACGTGAGCCTCCATTTTCGTGAGGGCGTTAAAAATTGTCGTCTTGCCGGCATTAGGCAAGCCTATCAGTCCGATTTTCATACGAGGTTTCCTTCTCCTTATATTTGGTTCTGCAAAAGGTGGGGAACATACGGCTTTATGTATGATTTGTCAAGGGATTAAATCGGAGAAAAATTGGAGAGCGTTTAATTATGGGGATGCATATTTTATCTGTTCGAAGGAAGAATGGGAGAGGCAGAGATGAGAAAATATTTGCCGGCATGTTTGTCGTCGAAGAAGTCATTTGGCGTTATATCGATTCCGGGCAGAACCTTGCCTAATATGTGATGTTCTTCCTGAAGCGGTAATGCAGTTGCCTTGGCGACGGCGATTGCGGCCCGCTCTGAACAGACGACGTTAGCGCCGCGCACGCCATAATCGGATTTCCTTTTCAGCGCCGCTTCCCTGGAGGTTTCCCAAAGTTCTCTTCCGTCCACTTTTGCCTGAGGTCGTGCGATGTACATTTCCCGGCTGCCATACTTTTTGATAAATTCCTCTGTGTTCAAAATACGGCTTCCTTCACCTGTATGATCCAGAAAGAGCATTTCTCCGTTGACTGTCTTGACGTATGTCATTGCATGGGAGACAGTGCCCTTCTTAAATTCGGGCTTTGAGACATCGCCTCCAAAATAGTAGTCGATTGCCCTGTAAAACGGATCGGCCCTAACTATGGCCTGGCTTGTCAGTGAATTATCCGGAGCTATGAGCAGAATGTCGCCCGGGCGAAGATCCTTGAGCGCCTTTGGTCTGAAGATAGGGCTCGGAACGCGTATCTCCTTGATAGAAGCCAATACCTCATTTTTCCACTTCTTGTCCGCCTCCACCGATTGCCTTATCAACTCCTGCTGCTTGCGGAGCCAGGCGGCGTTCATCTTTTCAAACTCGTCCTGCTCATTGCGCGCGATTACGCTCGCATTGGCGGTGTCAGGCTTTGCATTCAGCAAAGCAGCATCATACGTCTTAAGTTGAAGGTCAGACGCGTCAACCTTGGGATTTCCAGGGATGCCAAAGAAATCTGTGGACGGCTTTAACGTAAGACCGTCTGTTCGGGGAATACCTGTAAGGGTAGATAACGTCTCATCCCGGTGCTGGTCGTCGAGCCTGCGGGCCTGATCCGCCGCATTGCGGAGCATGACGTCCTCCGAATGTATCCTTTGCCGCGACATCTCATCAAGAGACTGCATCATCTGCTGGTCCTGAAGGGCGCGATTCTGTGCCTCCTGCGGATCTCCGAAAAGAGACTTCCCGATCTCCTGACCCAATTGATGACCCAGTTGATAGGCCGCGCCTCCCATGCCCGAGCTGACGCCGGACGAGGCTTTCCCTTTGCAGCCCCAGTTTGCACCCGGAGAACATGACGGATTGCCACCGGACATGCTGAATTTCCCGCAACAGGTATCCTCACACCATGCCTGATACTGCTTTGCCCATGTGGGTCCATAAGAACCTGTGGGCGGGCTGCTACAATTCTGAGCGAGGGATGTGGAGGAGAACATGAGACAGAAGACAGGAATGAGAACGAGTCTGGCAAAGCTTCCTGTGATTCTTCCTGGCAGGTCAGGTGTGGTCATGGCGTCCTCCGTATATTTATAGACAGTGCAGTCATACGGCTGTATGAGGCTGGTGTTGCAGTTTGTCTCCCCGTCCTTCAGCTTCTTTGCCTTCTTCGCTATTTCCCGGATGACGGCTTCGTTTCCTGATTGCTTTTCTCAAGCTTGAGAGTCTTTTCCTCTTTTCCCACAAGCGCTACGCCGGAACAGAATATCTTGGTGGCATCGGCGAAAAATCCAACTGGCCCCCCGAATGATGTCTGGTATTTAGACTGCATCCATCGAAACTCCATCGTCCGGCCGTCTTCGCTGATGATGCCGGTGACGGGCACGGTCTCTCCCGGAATTTGACACGGCTGCCCGCGATCGTCGTTCCTATTTGTATAAGGATTTAACCAGTACTCTTGATGCCCACTGATTGTGATGAAGCCTTCCAAAGCGCGGCCTTTTCTATCAACCTGAATGGAATAGTTTCCCTCAACACGAATTTTCCCACCTTCTATAGTAACTGTGTAACCGCCTTTGTTCCATGATCCTTGCAGCGCCTGTATTTTTTCCTCTTCCTCTTTCATCAACTCAAGCTCATAGATCTTCGCCTTGATAGCGGCAGCATTTCGAGACTGAGGAGCGGCTAAGAGGCAGAGCTGAAGGTTCTGAGCGGCCTCGCCGAACTTCCCCGCCTTTTCCTGGATGATGCCGAGGTTGAAATAGGCATCTGCAAACCAGGGCGCCTCCAGGACAGCCTGCTCCATCTCCCTGGACGCTGCTTCATAGCTTCCTGCACCGCCCATTTTTACCTTCGTTTCTGCTCGCACCATGCTGCGCATGACACCTTCGGGCAGTGGCGGAGGCGCGGGCATGGATAGAACAACCTTGATGATGACCTGGCGGACGCGCTGGTCCTGATCGCTATACCTCTCTATATTCCTCAGAACCTGCTGATAATGCGCCAACGCCTTTTCGGACTGTCCTTGCCGGGCAGCTTCATTTCCCGCCACTTCAGCAGCGCGAATTTTGGCTAACCTTGCCTGCTCGGCCCGCTTTCTTGTCTCCTCAGCCTGCCTTCTGGCTTCCTCTGCCTCTCTCGCGTGAGCTTCGGCTTGTAGCCTGGCCTGCTCTCTGGCCATGATCTCCTCTTGGCTTGGACCGCAGCCAGTGCCAATGAATGACACCAATAGAATAATTACCATTACAACATGGGTTAAAGAGCCGCTAAGAGAAATCTTTTTCATAATTCAAATCTCCTGAAGACAGCGAATATTTGTCTGATATTTGCAGAAAAATATATCCATAAATGCGATCAGTCAAGGTATTTCTACTTAATCCTGACCAGCCGTCTTGTAATGTCATTGCGAGTTATCCTCTTTGTTATAGAAATTTGCATGCAAGTCGTGATAGTCATAAGTGTATTTCGTACATGGCCTATAGAGAATCCTGTTTTTGAAGAGTTAGACACGAATGAGGAGATGCTTGTGAAACGATTTTTTTATACCGTCCTTTCTATGCTGATGGCTGTATTCCTGTCCGGTTGCATTCAAGACACCATTGTCATTCACGTAAAGCCGGACGGCAGCGGAACCATTGAAGAGACTTCCCTACTATCCAACAATATGGTCGATCTCATGGAATCCATTGCAGGTAGCATGGCAGGCCCCGGGGAAGAGGAGGGCGTTCAAGACAATAAAGATGCGACCAAAGGCAGCTCAAAAAAAGAGGCGAAGCAGACCCGCGACGATGTCATTGCAAAGATGTTAAAGGATGCCGAAAAGCGCGCTGACACTTTTGGCGCCACGGTGAAGTTCATATCGGCCAAACCGGTAAGGACTGATACCGCCAGCGGTTACAATGCCGTTTACGCCTTTCAGGATATCAGCCAGGTGAGGGTGAACCAGAATCCCAACGACAAGATGGATGGACAGAAAGCTCAAAAGAGCGATTCGCCAAAAGAGGAGTATCTTCTGTTCAAGTTTACTAAAGGCCCTCCTGCGAAGCTTGTCGTTACACTTCCGACGGAAAAAGAGACGGCAGGCGATAAGTCAAGCGCCCAGGAGAGCGGCAAAGCTGTCGAAGGTAAATCAAATAAGGAAGCATCCGCCCAGGCGCCGGAGATGATGAAAAACATTTTTCAGGACATGAAGCTAAATATTTCACTTCAGTTCGAAGGGACTATCTTAAAGACGAATGCTGCCTACAGGGATGGTTCAACGGTCACTCTCATCGAGATGGATTTCGGCAAGATCATTAGTAATGCCACGCTGTTCATGCAGATGCTCGCCGTTAACCCGCAGTCCGTCGGAGAAACGAAGGCATTGCTTAAAGATGTCGAAGGATTGAAGTTCGAAACAAGTAATCCTGTTACTGTCGAATTTAAATAGTTTGTTACATACAATTCGTGATGCAAGGGTAATTTATAAAAGAGTCAGCAAGAGAACCGCAAGAATATAAGGATGGAAGAGCCGGGAATAAGAGCAGACGCTATTCAGAGAAGGGAAGGATAGGGGGCTAGAGTCGATCTCGGGACAGAACAATGGTCAGACGAAAATCCAAAAGAGATTATTTGAATCGGCTTAGAAGTTCTCGACGCACCATTCTGCTTTATTCTATTGTGATATTGCTTTTCAATGGCATAGTTTTTTTGCTGATGTATCTTTTCTCCCAGAGGGATTCTCTTGAACGTGTCGATTTCACTCCAAACTATGACATTGTTTTGACTGAGTCAAAGACGTTCTGGCGAGGTGTATGGTTCAATAGAGATAGACTCTTTATTCTTCGAAACGAATTCATGATAGAGAAAAAACCCTTCATCGGGGAAACAAGGACTTATCACATCCCCTACGGGAAGGTAAGAAACGTCACTTTTGAGGAAGGTCTCGATATATTTGGCATCAAGATCGACGGAATGAATTTTTATGTTAAGAACAGGTATCGCTATGATACGATAAAGTCATCTATTGTCTTTAAGTCTAAGAAACAGTTCAAAACGGAAGAAACAAAAACTGTCCTGAGTATATTTTCCCATTGAATGCTGGCTGGACAAATAAGGCATCGTTCATCGGAATGATGAACTTGCTTTAAAGAAATGATCCGCGATTGCTCCCGGCAATCTGATGATTAGTCAGAGGCTGGACATCGCCATTCCCGCCAGGAATCCGAAACCCGTAATTGCCAGTATTCCTCGAAGTGAAAATGGACCGGTCACCGTTTCCAAAATGCGAAGGAATAGGCCGGGCGATGACAATAGGGGATTCCTACTTCTTCAGCTTGGTGAATTTCGAGCCCTCTATCATAGCGCCGGCCATCAGTCCTTTCTGACCGAAGACGAACCCGACGATAGGCTGTTTGAATTTTGTCGTATCTATGGAACCCTCGGCGCCATATTCCATTATCGTTACCGTGCCATCGACACCAGCCTGCCAGTTGTCGCTGTTACGGAATTTTTTCAGGGCCGCTTCATCCATGAAGACGAGGATGAAGTCCTTTCGCTGGGCCCCGATCTGATAACCCAGAGAAGCGGCGGTTACATTATAGTAATCTACGGTTTGTCCACCAATTTGGAGGGCGCCTTCACCATACTCGCCACCGATGATGAGACCGGCCTGAATGACATTCGGTATGACAAGAACACCCTTGGCTGCTTTGAGAAATTCATTCGCGCCCTTGACCTCTTTCATAAAACGGTCGAGAGCTACATCGACACTAACGTTGATCTCCTTCGCCGTGGCAGCGAAAGCTGTATGGAGAGGCAAGCTTACGATAATCACGAGCATAAATATGGCCAAAGTCATTTTACCGGTTAATTTTATCTTCATTTCTATTCCTCCTGTTCTTAAGAAATTGACAAACGAGAAGCATTCATATCCTCTAAAATCATATTATTCTCAGGGCTGTTCTGCAATTCACGAAAAGACTTATTTATGTATTCAAAATACCTTAAATCATGGCCGGGGTCAATATGGCTTTCTCGGACATCACGAAGCCATTTATCCGGAAAGGTGCAGTTTGTAAACGTGAAGAACGGGGCATGAATGATTAATGATTAAGAATAAATGATGGTTAGGGCAGTATAGAATATTCTTATGTGCTCTTGTGAAATAATTGAGAAAGTGATATTAATAATTGATTGTATGCTTAGGGGAGGAGAATAGGCGCGTAACAAATGGCAACAGAACTGACATACGTAGTCATTACGCCATACAGTCTCATGAAGTCGCGTACCGGAAATATCATTGCGCGACTCATGTCATTCTCGGGCTGCGATCTGGTCGGCATCAGGATGATGAGGCCATCGGATGAGTTTGTGGATGAGTATATGCGGCGAGTGAAAAGTCTGGGCATCCAACCCAAGATAGAGAAGGCGCTGGTGGATTATATCGATCAGAATCTGCGTCGCGAAAATATCCTCGGTCAGACGAACCGCTGCCTGTTTCTCTTGTTTGAAGGCGAGAATGCGGTGGAGCGCGTCTACGATGTGGTCGGAAAACTCACGACGGAGGCAGAATCTGAAGCCAGGCGAGGGACGATTCGCGGCACTTACTGCGACTTCATAACCAATCCCGACGGAACGATCAGGTATTTCGAACCGGCTGTTCTTATGCCCACGAATCCGAAATATGCAAAAACCAATTTGGAGCTTTTTGCAGAGCTTGGATTCAATGACTCGGGTATTTACGAAGAATCTGCTGAAGGAGAAACCACGCTGGTCATTTTGAAACCGGACAATTTTTTCAAGCATTCCGTCCGGACGGGAAATATGGTCGACATGTTTTCGAAGACAGGTCTGAGGATAGTTGGGGCCAGAGTAATCCGGATGAGTGCCGCGCAAGGTGAGGCATTCTATGGTTTCCTGAGAGGCACATTCAAACGAAAGCTGAAGAAGCACGTGGCTGAAAAAATCAAGGAAAGAATGTGCGGGCTCTTTGGGTTTGACATTACGGATGAAGAATACAATGCCATGGCGGCGGTAATCAACGAGACGAATGCCCAATACGAGTTTTCCCAGATCGTGCAATATTTGACAGGAATTGATCCCGACAGCGTGGCGCCCGAGGATCGCGAAAAGCCTGGCATCAACCCATCGCTGGCGCTTCTTTATCGGGGATATAGCGCAGTAGGGAAAATCCGTAGTAGATTAGGCGAATCCGACCCGGCAAAAGCAGCCGCAGGCACCATTCGTTCGGACTTCGGGCAGAGCGTCATGCAGAACGCAGCGCACGCATCGGATTCTGTCCAACGAGCTATTCATGAAAGAAAGATCATCGGCCTTTATGATAACGCCGGTGATGATTGTGCGAAAATCATCACAAACTGGCTGAGAGCGGGTTAGATAATATTTGAGACGTTGCGTCATTGCGAGGATTTGTTTTTTAATTGATAGTGAAAGCTTCATAGAGGAGGAACAAAATGAGTAAACGCGCGAAAGAGGACGCCAAGCGCTGGGTTGAGAAGGCTGCTGCTTTTTATAAAACTTCAGGCAAAAGAATCGCTTTGGCTGAATATACGAATCCTAACGGGCAGTTCGTTCAAGACGAAATGTATATATACGTCTTGAACGCCAGGGGGACCATGCTTGCACACGGCGTCAATGAAAGATTCGTGGGGGAGGATTTCAGTGAACTCAAAGACGCAGACGGAAAAAGTTTTATCCGGGAGATCCTCGATATGGCTAACACAGAAGGCAGCGGCTGGGTGACGTACAAGTGGTATAACCCGGTGACCAAAGAAGTATGGCCTAAGACAGCTTATTTCAGAAAGGTAGATGACCTTATCATTTGCAGCGGCATTTACGGGGAATAAATTATAAAGAGGTCCGTACATTCCCTTTTGCAGAGCCGGAAGTCGTAAGGACTGTACTAATCTTCATTATCAGCTTACCTGTTACGGGGAGAGATCATTACCGGTGTTGATTTGTCGGGGTTCTTAGCCGTGATATTTTCATAGAAGGCACGAATCTTTTCCATATCGGCCCCAATGTTTCCGGTCGGCATAAGTATCGGGCCGAAACCTCCCTCCTTTCGCACATAATCTATGAAACCCATCACAAGAGGGACGTTAGCGCCCATGGCGATGTAATAGAATCCTGTCTTCCAGTGATTGGCCCTCTTTCGTGTTCCCTCGGGAGCAACCACCATCATCATTCTTGCCTGTTCATTGAAGGCCTGGACGGTTTGCGCAACCACATCACCGGATTTTGAGCGATTCACGGGAATGCCCCCCAGCCACTTGAAGAAGGTGCCGAAAGGCCATCGAAAAATAGGTTCCTTCCCCAGCCAGTACATCTTAGCCTTGAATGCCAGGATTATGGCGATTCCCACGGGTAAATCCCAGTTTGAGGTATGAGGGGCGGCTATCATGACAAATTTGGGGGCGTCCGGCACCCGGCCTGCTCTCCGCCATCCGAAGATTCCCAGAACAATTATGGCAAGAACCTGTAACACGTTTCTTAAGACGGGGATGTCGAAGATGGTATAGCGCATGAGCCCTTTGAATTCGGTAGCGAGCGCATTCCCCGTAGCTTGCTGCGGGGTAAGCGAGCGCATGGTGAACGATGCCATTCCCTAAGAATCGAAGATTCTCCGCAGCTTGCTGCGGAGAGCTTCAATTATTGTTTTGATCGGCGGCCTAAATAACCATGTAAGAGGATTTCAGTCAAGGGCATTGTTAATATCAGCCTCCATCGCGACCTTCGGCGTCAGGACTTTCGAGGCGATAAGTGAGGACATCCCCGGTCGCGGATCGCTGCACGATGTTTATGACAATGCTTTCTTGATATCCTTGGTGAAGGACGATGCAATTTGGATCAGGTCGTCTTTGGCGCCGTTTTCCTCAATGAGACGTACGAAAGCGCTCCCGATAACGACTCCATCGGCGCAGGAGGCGATCTCCGCGGCCTGCACGGGTGTTGAGATGCCGAAGCCGATGACGAGGGGCAGGGCGCTTATTTTCCGGATGCGCTCTACGTCAACTTTAATACTTTGCATGAGGGGCTGTGCCGTTCCTGTAACTCCCGTGATGGAGATATAGTAGAGAAACCCCGTCGCATTGTTTGCAATTTTTGCGATGCGGTCGTCGTTGGTTGTGGGCGCGATAAGAGAAATGAAATCGAGACCCGCCCGATCCGTATGCTGCCTCAGTTCATGCGATTCCTCCGGCGGCAGATCAACGACAAGAATGCCGTCAACACCAGCCCGCTTCGCCCTTGCAGCGAATCGTTCATTGCCGTAAGAAAAAATGGGATTGAAGTAGCCGAAAAGGACAATGGGAATATCACTGACTTCTCTCAAGGATTCTATCATATCCAGGATACCGGAAAGAGTCACTCCTCGACGGAGTGCCCTCTGCGACGCAGCCTGGATGACGGGACCGTCCGCCGTCGGATCGGAAAAGGGAACACCGATTTCTATGACGTCGACACCCGTTTCTTCGAGAGCGAGGATGAGACCGCGGGTCGTTTGCAGGTCCGGATCTCCGGCCGTGAGATATACAACCAATGCCTTCTCCTTTTTTTGTTTGAGGTCTCGGAATTTCCGTTCGATTCTTCCTGTCATAAAAGCATCTCCCAATGATCTCCCTTTTGAAAGGGGGATTTGCATAAATCATTTCTTGTCGATCCTCTGTGATATTATCTCCGCATCCTTATCTCCCCTGCCGGAGAGATTCACAACGATGATCTTATTCTTATCGAGTCTGGGGGCAAGCTTAAAAGCGTGGGCGAGTGCGTGGGCGCTCTCCATGGCGGGGATGATGCCTTCCAATTTGGAGACAAGCATAAGGGCTGCGATTGCCTCATCATCCGTGATGCTCACGTAGGTAGCCCTGCCTGTATCCCTGAAATAGCCGTGTTCAGGGCCGACACCGGGATAGTCGAGCCCGGCAGCAATGGAATAGGCATCCTGAATCTGGCCGTTTCCATCCTGAAGAAGGTAGGTCTTATTGCCGTGAAGGACGCCGACGCTTCCGGCAGATATGCTTGCTGCATGGTATCCTGTTGTAATGCCTTTGCCCGCCGCTTCTACGCCTACCATCTCAACATGGGTTGCGTCTTTAAAGGGATAGAAAAGTCCCATGGCATTGCTGCCGCCGCCGATACAGGCAATAAGGACATCGGGAAGCCGTCCTTCTTTCTTCATAATCTGCCTTTTTGTCTCTTTACCGATTACACTTTGAAATTCACGGACCATCATCGGGTAAGGATGAGGTCCTGCCGTAGTGCCGATCACATAAAAGGTATCTCTTACTCTCGCTACCCAGTGCCGCATTGCCTCATTCATAGCGTCCTTGAGGGTCGCCGTTCCCGATGATACAGGTACGACCTCGGCGCCGAGTATTTTCATGCGAAATACATTGGGGGCCTGCCGTCTGATATCTTCCTCTCCCATGAAGATCATGCATTCCATGCCGAAAAGGGCGGCCACCGTGGCTGTGGCTACACCATGCTGACCAGCGCCCGTCTCTGCAATTACCCTTTTTTTACCCATACGCCTGGCAAGAAGTCCCTGACCGAGGGTATTGTTTATCTTATGCGAGCCTGTATGATTGAGATCTTCGCGCTTCAGGTAGATCTTAGCCCCGCCCAGTTCTTCTGTAAGACGTTTCGCATAATAGAGAGGGGTTTCCCTGCCTGCGTATTCACTAAGGTAATAGGCTAATTCATCCCTGAACTGCTTGTCTTTTCTGGATGCCTTATAAACCTCCTCAAGCTCTATGAGGGCGGGCATGAGGGTTTCTGCGACATAGCGGCCGCCGAAAATTCCGAAGTGTCCTTTCTTATCGGGCAGTAACTGGTGCATGTTTTCTCCTCGTAAATATTTTTGTGGTACTTGTTTCCCCAGCAGCATGGACCGTCTCAATCATGCTCTGAACTTGTTTAGGATCCTTTTTCCCCGGTGAGAGTTCAACGCCGCTGTTGACATCTACGGCATGTGGTGAAACTGTTCTGATTCCCTCCAGAATATTGCCGGCATTTAATCCTCCCGAGAGAACGAGCAGGTGCATTTCTTTCAATTTGGCTGCGAGCTCCCAATTGGATTTCTTTCCCGTTCCGCCGTAGAGTCCGGAATCACGCGCGTCTATTATGACCGCCTTGACACCGTATCGCTTTACGATGCCAAGGTCTTCTTCGTTCCTGGGTGAGATTGCCTTGATCAGAATGGATTGCGAGAATTCGCGGCAGTAATCAGGCGATTCATCACCGTGAAGCTGAATCAGGTCAAGCCCGCAAAATTCATATATTTGCCTGACAGCATGGATGTCATGATTCACGAAGACACCTACTTTTGAAATATCGTCCGGGAGATTTCGTATGATGCGCATTGCTGTTTCGGGGCTCACATATCGCGGGCTCTTCTCATAGAAGATAAACCCCAGTGCATCAGCACCGTATGCGAAGGCCATAACGGCATCTTCCATGTTGGTAATCCCGCAGATCTTTATTTCCATTCTTCGCTCTTCTCCGGCAGAGTTGGACATTTGATATCTATTTTAACTTTCTTAACCTTTCGCTTGAATCCTTGACCCCTTGAATCCCATTTTTTATTCCTTGCCCAGAAGCTCTCGCAACTTCCGCCCCATATTATCAGACGTCATCAGGGTCTCGCCTATCAGAAATGCATGAATTCCTGCCTTCGTTAACGTCTCAATGTCGCGTCTGGACCGGATGCCGCTTTCGCTTACTATAATCCTGTCCGCGGGAATAGAGGCCGCGATACTTATGCTGGTCTTCAAATCTACCGAAAAAGTCATGAGATCCCTGTTATTAATCCCGATAAACTTGGCGTCTGAAGCGAGTGCCTTATCCAACTCTCCGTGGGAATGAATCTCGCAGAGTACGGAAAGACCCAGAGATTGTGCAAGACCGGAGTATTCTCTCAACTGCTCCTTTTCCAGAATTCCTGCAATGAGAAGGATGGCATCTGCCTGGACATAACGAGTCTCATATATCTGATAGAGGTCGATGATGAAATCCTTTCTCAGGAGAGGAAGACGCACGCATTCTTTTATATCGGCGAGATGAGCCTCGTCTCCGCCGAAAAATGCCCTGTCGGTGAGGACGGAGACTGCCGCAGCGCCGCTCTCTTCGTAGATAACGGCAATTCGGGCAGGATCAAAATCTTCTCTGAGGATTCCCTTTGAGGGCGACCGCCTTTTGAGTTCCGCAATAATGGCACATTCCCGGCCGCTTATGGCTTCATGGAAATTGCGGGGGGAGGGGAGGTCGAGAATAGCATGTTTCAATTCCCGAAGCGGCCTGATCCTTCTCAGATGGGCGACTCCTTCTTTTTTTACTTCGATAATCTTATCTAAAATCATGGCGATATAAAAATGGTACCCCTGTCATTTCGAGTGGAAGGAGAAATCTGGTAACGTAATATGTCTAACGCAACAGATTCATCGCCTCCTCGCTCCTCGGAATGACACGATATGTATTTTAGTCGAATTTTCATGATCAGCTGTTACTCAGCTCAATCAGGGCCTGGAGTTTTTTGATGGCGGCGCCGCTGTCAATGCATTCCTGCGCTATTTCAACCCCTTCCTTGATCGTATTGGCCATTTCGCCAGCTATAATCGCTAAAGCCGCGTTGAGGAGAACAATGTTTCTGCAGGCCCCGCTGCTGCCTGTCAAAACACTTTTTGTAATCTCAGCATTAACCGATGCGTCACCGCCAAGAAGGGCGTCACCCGGAAAGATGTCGCCGAAGAAAAAAGCCGAATCGATATCATATGTATTGATAAGACCGTTCTTCAGCTCCGTTACCCGTGTCTTACCGGTTACGGTTGCCTCATCCAGGCCGTCCAAGCCATGAACCACAAAGGCCGTCTTTGTGCCGAGGTTTTTAAGAACACCGGCAAACATCTCCGTCAACCTTGGATCATAGACACCGATGAGCTGAGATGTCGCGCCAGCGGGATTTGTTAAGGGTCCAAGCATGTTGAATATCGTCCGTATCCCGATCTCCCTGCGGGGGCCGATGGCATATTTCATCGCACCGTGGAGTTTAGGGGCGAAGAGAAAACCAATACCGATCTGATGAATGCACTCTTCGACAATCTCCGGTTGGGCGCTGATGTTGACGCCCAAGGCTTCCAGGACATCGGCGCTCCCGCAACCGCTGGAAACAGCGCGATTCCCGTGTTTGGCGACTGTCAGGCCTGCCGCTGCTACGACGAAGGCGGCAGTAGTGGAAATATTGAAAGTCTTCATTCCATCACCACCGGTCCCGCAGGTATCCACAATAATCGGCGACCGGGCGTCTATCCTTGTGGCTTTTCTGCGCATGATCCGGGCTGCGCCTGTGACCTCATCAACGGTTTCACCCTTGATCCTGAGGCCCGTCATAAAAGCGGCGATCTGCGCGGACGTCGCCTTGCCCTCCATAACTTCATCCATAACCTCCATCATTTGAGGCTCATTCAGGTCTTCACGATTTACTACCTTGGCAATTGCTTCCTTAATCATTGCAGTCTCTCCTTTTTTATAATTAACTCCAAAAAATTCCTCAAAATCCGTTTTCCCTGCGGTGTCAGGATAGATTCCGGGTGGAACTGTATCCCCTCCACAACATACTCCTGATGCCTTACGCCCATTATTTCTCCTTCCTCTGTCCTGGCGCTGATCATGAGACATGATGGCAGCGAAGCTTCCTCTATCAGCAGGGAGTGATATCGCCCGGCGATGAAGGGATTGGGGAGGCCTTTGAAGATAGTCTTTCCATCGTTGATGATGGGGGAGGTCTTTCCGTGCATGAGCCTGCCTGCCCTGACCACATTACCTCCGAAGGCATAGCCGATGGCCTGGTGCCCGAGACATACCCCCATGATGGGTGTTGATTTGTGAAATTCCCTGATGACATCAACAGTGATCCCTGCCTCCTTCGGCGTGCATGGGCCGGGGGAAAGAAAGATGGCTTCGGGCGCGATGTTCCTTATGTCCTCCAAGGTTATCTCGTCATTGCGATAAACTGTAACCGCCTGGTCTAACTGCCCTAAATACTGAACGAGGTTGTAGGTAAAGGAATCATAATTGTCGATCATTAAAATCATGCGTTGCTCCCTCAGATATTCTTTTTTAATTCGAAGCCGGAGGCGGCAAGGCATATGGCTTGCATCATTCCTTCGCCTTTATTCACCGTTTCCTGATATTCCTTTTCCGGATCAGAATCGGCCACAATGCCGGCGCCTACCTGTATAAAAACCTTTCCGTCTTTGACCAACATGGTTCTGATGGTTATGCAGAGATCCATATTGCCTGTATAACTGAAGTAACCGACAGCTCCTCCGTAAGTGCCTCTTCTGGTCGGCTCAAGTTCATCGATGATCTCCATGGCCCTGACCTTTGGCGCACCGGATAGTGTGCCGGCGGGAAACGCGGCCGCAAGGACATCAAAGCAATCTTTTCCCTCTGATAGTTGTGCCTGGATATTTGTGACAAGATGCATGACGTGGGAATACCGCTCCACAACCATAAGCTGATTAACCTGTACACTGCCGGTTTTCGCTATTCTTCCCAGGTCATTTCTCCCCAGGTCAACGAGCATGACGTGTTCGGCCCTCTCCTTCGGATCCTCCAGGAGCTCATGGGCAAGTTGCCTGTCTTCCTGCTCGTTCCTTCCTCTTCTCCTCGTTCCTGCGATAGGCCGGAGTTCCGCGACTCCTTCTTCAAGCCTGACCATAACCTCAGGCGACGAGCCTATGAGAAACATATCCTCAAGCTTGAGAAAGAAGAGGTAAGGGGAGGGGTTTACATAACGGAGCGCCCTGTAGAGATCGAGCGGGTCTATCCCGTTTTCCGTATGAAAGCGCTGTGACAGAACGACCTGTATGACGTCACCGGCAACGATGTATTCCTTGGCCTTCTGGACCATTGCCTTAAAGTCTTCCGCTGACATATTAGACCCGAGGGGCGCGTCGTTTTCCACCTTTCTGTATCGCTCCTTTGTTTCGACAGGCGTTCTCAGGATTGCTATCAGCCTGTCTATCTTATCGATGGTGTCGTCGTAAACATCCTTGAGGGCTTGAGCGCCGTGGGTTGCAGCGCATGACACCACTTTGATCGTGTGCCTGATATTGTCGAAAACAATCAGCGTATCGGTGATGACAAAAATTGCATCGTCCGTCTTCAGGTCATCCGAGGCCCGGGCAGGGAGTTTTTCAAAATAACGAACCATATCGTAGCCCAGGAATCCAACGGCTCCCCCGTAAAACCGGGGCAGCCCGTCCACGGGAACAGGGCGATAGGTATTCAATAAGTCCTTCAGATATCTTAGCGGATTGCCCCCGTGTCTATGGCTTCTGCTTTTGCCGTTTTCAGAGATCAGGACATGGTCACCCTTGACCTTGAAAATAACGCGCGGGTCTGAACCCAGAAATGTATAGCGCCCCCATTTCTCGCCGCCCTCAACGCTCTCAAGAAGAAAGACGTGGGATTTCGCGCCGAGTTTCATGAGGGCGGATACAGGCGTATCTATGTCGGCCAGTATTTCCCTGTACACGGGGATGAGGTTGCCCTGTTCGGCAAATTTCTTAAACTGGTCAAAGACCGGGTAATACATGCTTCAAAGTCCCTTTCCTTTATACTTTAGCCAAAATAAAAAAGGCCGCTCATGATTGCGGCCTTTCTTATGCTCCAAAAACAAAAAAGCCGCGGAGTCCCGAAGAGGTCTCCACGGCTATGCTTTAGTTAGCGAGATAAATCAGCGGTGGACGAACCCCTTCATTGGATTGTGCCACCACCAGTTGACAATTATCGAAACCACGTCTTTCAATTAAAGAGTGTCCTTCAAATATTTTTCTTTCTTATACCAGTGCATAGGGATATTGTCAATACTATTTTTCATTGCCATGAACGAGGGTTCAAATCATATATTTCCTATTCCATTTCGAGATGATTTCCCAATTTGCCCATTGATTTTTTCGCAAACAATTTGTAGTGTCCGATAAGCTGCACTGCTTTATTATTTGATAACTTATTAAATTGATGGGGCGAGGACAAATGATCACTTACATTCAGACAATCAATAAGATGATTCTCCCGTTTATGTTTATCGCAGGAGGATTTCTTCTCGGAGTCATATTTGAAAAAGTCATTCTCAGGGAAATCAAGAAGGTGGCTACAAGGGCGAAATGGGAGAGTGATGACATATTTATTCGGGCCTTCCATGGAACTACTACGCTCCTCTTTCTTGCCGCAGGTATATACTGGGCTCTGGAGAGCAGCGACATAAGCCACGAGATTCTGGGTTTCCTCCATAAGGTTCTCCTCGTCATCGTTATTTTTTCCGTGACCTTGATTTTGTCGCGGATCTGCGTCGGCTTTGTCAATCAGTACAGCAGGAAGGCAGGCGGCGCTTTCATATCGACGTCGATGTTTACGAACCTGACAAGATTTCTCGTTCTTGTTATCGGTATTCTCATCATCCTTGAGTCTCTGGGAATATCAATCACACCCATATTGACAGCATTGGGGGTCGGTGGACTTGCCGTTGCCCTTGCCCTCCAGGATACCCTTTCCAATCTGTTTGCCGGTATTCACGTGATAGCCTCCGGCCAGTTGAAGCCGGGGCATTATATGAAACTCGGCAGCGGTGAAGAGGGTTATGTGCGGGACATAACCTGGCGCTATACAACGATCACGACGCTTCAGAATAACACCGTAATTGTTCCCAATGCCAAACTGGCGTCAGCAATTGTTACGAATTATAACATTCCGAATGAGGAAATATCGATATCCGTTGATATCGGTGTAAGCTATGAGAGCGACCTTGAGAAGGTTGAACGAGTGACAATTGAAGTTGCCCGAGGGGTCATGAAAGATGTTCATGGGGGTGTCACAGATTTCGAGCCGGCCGTAAGTTATTACAAGTTTGGCGATTCCGGTATCTACTTTAATGTTGCTCTTCGTGCAAGGGAGTTTATTGATCAATACGCAATTAAGCATGAGCTCATAAAAAGGCTGCATAAGCGCTACAGGGGTGAGGGCATTGAGATTCCGTATCCCGCGAGAGCGATATACATGAAGGAAAGGATTCCTTGAACTTATGATCATTGCTCTCAGGCTAGTAAGTTCCTCTGTCCTTCTTTAGGAAGCCCCCTGTAGCTGCATCTCACTTGACGCGGGTTGTTAAGTCTATTAGAGTCTATCTGTCTTCAATGGATATGAGGAGAAGTATCATGACTGACATCTTATTTCGTAAAGTTAAAGGCTCGGCTGATCTCTATGCAAATGACCTTTCTTCTTTGCTTGGTGATTTAAAAAGTCCGTTCAAAAAAGGGGATACCGTAGGGATCAAACTTCACTGGGGAGAGAAAGGCAATCGCAGCTTCTTGCCCCCCGTTTATGCCAGGGAAATTGCACAATGGCTCCGCAAACAGGGTACGAAGCCCTTTGTCTTCGATACGACGGCGCTTTACTCGGGAGGCCGCCGCATTGCGAGCGATTCATTAAAGACGGCCCAGGAACATGGTTACACGGAAACATTCCTCGGCTGCCCGGTCATAATAGCGGATGGTCCCGAAGGCAGAGACATTGCAGATATACCTGCCGGTTTCAAGCATTTTAAAACAGTTCAAGTCGCTTCCGTCGTGGAGAAAACAGACGGTTTCGTAATCTTTTCTCATTTTAAAGGGCATATGGCCGCAGTTTTCGGCGGGGCCATCAAGAACATATCCATGGGTTTCGCGTCCCGGGCGCAGAAGCAGCGCATGCACTCGGATGTGCGCCCATACATGAAAAAGGAAAAATGCACACGCTGCGGCACATGCATCGAAGTCTGCCCATCGGGCGCGGCGCGGCTTGACGATGAGGGATATCCCATCTATGATCACGACACATGTATCGGCTGCGCGCAATGTATTGCGCTGTGCCCGGAAATGGCGTTAAAAATATTGTGGAATACAGAAGATAAGATTTTCCAGGAGAAATTGATAGAAACGGCGGCAGCCGTCTGGAAGCGCATTGCCGGCAGGGCCGTAATGATAAACGCCTTGATTAACATAGCCACAGAGTGTGATTGTCTGCCCGGAGAACATCCCATGATGTCCCCTGATCTGGGTTTCATGGGCGGATACCATCCCGTAGAGATCGACGCTGAATCTCTGAATCTTATCGGCACAGAACCGTTCGAAAAAGCCCATCCGAATATTCCCTGGCAAAGACAATTCGAATACGCCAGGGAAACGGGATTTTATCCCCATGATCCATTACGAAAGAGAACTTAATCCCGAACAACTGCGTGTCGTAATGGAGGGAGATGGCCCGGTTCTTGTTATTGCCGGCGCCGGCAGCGGCAAGACACGGACACTGACTTACCGTGTCGCTCGCTTAATAGAATCTGGCGTCAGTCCTGACAGGATTCTGCTGGCAACCTTCACCAACAAGGCCGCTCGCACGATGCTTTCCCGGGTGAAGTCTCTCACCGAATTCGATATAAGCGGTATGTGGGGCGGAACGTTCCATCATATTGCCCACCTTATTCTCCGGGCAAATTCCCTTCTCTTGGGTTACGAGCGGAACTTTTCCATTCTCGACAGCGAAGATTCAACGCAGCTCATCAATACATGCATCTCCGAGATAGGCATCAATACGAAAAGCGTGAAATTTCCGAAAGGGGATGTTTTCCGGGATGTCATCAGTTTCTCTTTTAACACGGAAACAGCCGTTGAAGATGTCGTTAGAATAAGGTACCCGTATTTCTGCAATTGCCTTGACGATATAAGGTCAGTGGCGGCGCAGTATGAACTGCGCAAGAAAACATTGAACGTCATGGATTTTGATGATCTTCTCATCAACGCAAGAAAACTTCTTATGGATCATCCCCAGGTATTGGAGAGATATGCCGGGAAGTTTTCTCATGTCCTTGTCGATGAATATCAGGATACGAATGTAATACAGGCTCAAATTGTGGATCTTCTGGCCTCGACCCATTTAAATATTTTGGCCGTCGGAGATGATTCTCAGAGCATTTACGCTTTCAGAGGCGCTAATTTCGCCAATATAATTATGTTTCCCGAAAGGTATCCGGACTGCAAGGTTTTCAAGCTTGAGACAAACTACCGCAGCACACCGGAGATCCTGCATCTTGCGAATATGAGTATAGAAAATAATTACAGACAGTATCAGAAGAATCTCCGGTCTGTGCGAAAGACAGGCACAAGACCGATTCTCATACCGCTCCGAGACGTCATTCAACAGGCCAATTTTGTGGCCCAGCGAATACTTGAACTTATCCATGAAGGCGTGCCTATCAATGAAATAGCAGTCCTTTACCGGGCGCACTATCACTCTATGGAGCTGCAAATGGAGATGGTGCGCAGGGGAATACCTTTTGAAATCCGTTCCGGTATTCGCTTCTTCGAACAGGCCCACATCAAAGATGTAACGGCCTACATGAGGATCATCGCGAATCCTTTCGACGAACTGGCATGGAAGAGAGTGCTCGGACTTTACAACAAGATAGGAAAAGCAACGTCAGAAAAATTGTGGAAGTTTCTGTCGGCAAGGAAAAACTCTCTGGAAGCGGCCTTCGGCGATGATTTTGCCAATTTGGTCACAAAAACGCAAAAGCAGGCTATTGCAGCATGCCGGCATACGTTGGAGATAATCATGGATTCCCTTCCCGGCGCGAGTCCGGCGAGGATCATCGAAATTCTGCTGGAGAGCGGTTACCGGGATTACTTACAGGAGAAGTATACTGACGCCGCTTTACGGGAAGATGACCTTGAGCAATTGGCGAATTACTCTGGCAAATTTTTTGCCTTGGAAGATTTCTTAAATGAACTATCTCTAATGTCGAACATGACGGAGGCGAACGAAGCCAAACCGGATGACACGAATGGAGACAAGGTCATTCTAAGCTCGATTCATCAGGCCAAGGGCCTTGAATGGTCAGTCGTTTTGATGATCTGGTGTTCAGACGGGATGTTGCCTTTGGCCCGCAGCCTGAAAGACCAGGATGGCGAGGAAGAGGAAAGAAGGCTCTTTTACGTTGCGACAACAAGGGCAAAAGATCAGCTTTATCTTTGCTACCCGCAGGTGAGCTACGCAAGGGGGATCGGCAGCGTAAACCAGATCCCCTCCAGATTTATCAGCGAAGTATCTCCCTCTTCAAGGCATGCGAAAGCATGTCCGTATGATCAGTGGATGATAGAGGAAGACAGCGGTTACTAAACCCAGCGGTCCAGCTTGGATTTCGCATCATACTCTTCCCTGAGGGCTATTTGGGTTGCCTCCGCCATTTGCTCAACGCTTTTTACCCAGTCTTCAAACTTTATGTCCACACCGAAGATGCCTACCATCTCATCATTATCATCGACGATAGGGGCGGAAACAGTTATGCAGAGAGCCCCCGTCATTTTTGATATGTAGAAATTGGTAACATACATCTTGCCGCTCTGCAGGGGCTTGATGAACCACTCGCGGTCTGACTGATCAGTACCGACTCCGTAGTTTTCATATTTTGCCCTGTCCGCGATATTGGTAATGTTTTTTGTTGTCTTTTTCCCGTTCGTATCTACAACATAGGCAAACTGTATGGACGGGTTTTCTTCGATTGTCCGCTGCATGATCGGTTCCTGCAGTTCCGGTTTCATCGTCTTCATAACAGGGTGCTCGATTACCTGCTTCACCACATCCATTGCCGCCTGAGTCGCCATGTACTTGATCTTCTCCAGATCGGACATGAAAAGTTCAGGAAGATATTTGCGTACCAATCTCTCAAGTTCTTCGTGGGATATCCCGGTTGACCTCCCGGCATCATACTGTTCCGTAACCCATTTGTGAATCTTGGAAACGCCGGGATGTTTCTTATCGATTACAGCATCCCCTTTCGCGCTGAGGCGCGTGTTGACCCAGTGAGCGATACCGGCTTTCCCGGACTTGTCGGTAATCATGGTCACAATGGGCCTCTTCAATATCTTCGTCGTGTCGAATATATTATAGATCTCTTCGTTCTTAATCAGCCCGTCGGCGTGGATACCGGCCTTAGTTATGTTGAATTCTGCACCCACCAGGGGGTAATTCACAGGAATTTTAACGCCTATTTCACGTTCAAAATATTGGGCTATATCGGTAATGGCGGTAGTGTCGACGCCATTGTTTGTTCCCCTGAGTCCTATATACTCGATAATAAGACCCTCTATGGGCGCATTACCTGTCCTTTCTCCCAGTCCCAGCATTGTCCCGTTTGCGCCGCCACAACCGTAAAGCCAGGCCGTCGTGGCATTAATCAGGGCCTTATGGAAATCGTTATGTCCATGCCATTCAAGCAAATGACCGGGCACACCGCCGTCATCGATAAAGGCTCTGATCAATTTATCAACACTGCGGGGCAGTGACGCACCCGGATAGGTTACGCCGTAGCCCATGGTGTCACAAAGCCTGATCTTGATGTCGATGCCGCTTTCTTCACGCAGCCTCATAAGCTCAACGGCAAAGGGAATGCAAAATCCATAGATCTCCGCCCGTGTGAGATCTTCAAAGTGACATCTTGGCACGATGCCCTCATCGAGAATGGCTCTTACGATTTCAAGGTAAGAATCGAACGCCTTTTTCCTGGTAGTGTTAAGCTTTAGAAAAATGTGGTAGTCAGAAACGGATACGAGTATGCCCGTTTCCTTCAGGCCCGCCTCTTTCACGAGCTTGACATCCTCCTTCTGTGCCCTTATCCAGCCGGTAATCTGCGGGTACTTCAGTCCCAATTCGAGACATTTTTCCACGGCATCCCGGTCTTTTTTACTGTAGAGAAAGAACTCGGCCTGTCTGATGACGCCGTTCGTCCCCCCCAGCCTGCTCATCAAGGCGTATAAGTCAACGATCTGCTTTACCGTGTATGGCGGTCTTGCCTGCTGTCCGTCCCTGAATGTTGTATCCGTAATAAAAATGTCTTCCGCCGGGTTTATCGGGATAATCTTATGATCGAAGTCAATCCTGCTTACCTCGTCATAGGGGAAAACGCCCTTCTGTAAATTTGGCTCCTCGACGTCCCTCAGTTCATGTCTCCAAAAGCTTGTATGTTCGTGGTCGAGGACTCTCTTTTCTTTGTTCCATTTTGCCATAGTGAATGCTCCGATTTTCTCCTAAAAAAAGAGGGCACCCTGAAACCAGTTGTGCCCTCGTTGGGAATATGCCACAGGTTTCAGTCTACCGGTAAATTTGCCTGCCGGGAAGGCAGATAGGGCTTAGCTGCACCTGCCTTCTTTCTTATGCTCTTGATCTCCTCCAATACATATCCTTCTCTGGGTATGCCCAGCTCCTGGCCCGGATAGAGCAGTTTGGGATTCTTGATAATTTCTCTATTAGCCTCATAAATGATGGGCCAGAGGAAAGGATCATTGTATATGTCTTTGTATTTGGCTATCCACCACAGAGAATCGCCTTTTCTCACAGTGTATTGTTCGCAAAGACAGACAACTGTCTCTTGCTTCTCGCTTTCTTTTGCTGCTCTATCTTCCTTCTTCCCGACTGCGCGTCTTTCCGTTGGCGCAGAAGGCTTAACTTCCTGGGCTGGCTCCCCTGCTCTCTGCTCGGCGGCAACCCTCTGTTCGACGTCGGCCGTTTTCGTAGGCTGTGCTGCACATCCGGAAAAAACAAAAATAAAACCAAGAATGACGGATGTATTTATGAAGGCGCCAATCCATCGACAGTTTATCATCTTCTTTTCCTCAATCCTCTGCTATCGAGACAAGTCAAAAATACCCCGTAACCAATTATCTTTTTCATAGCTTAGATTAATAGAAAAATGATTGCTTTGTCAACAGATATTATATCGGAAGATCAGACAATTTTCAGGGAAAGTTCCATGAGTTGCTCGATACTTACCTCTGATGGCGCGTCCGTAAGGAGACATGTGGCCTTCTGCGTTTTTGGAAATGCGATAACGTCTCTGATGCTCTCGACGCCCGACATTATCATAACCAGCCTGTCAAAACCTAAAGCGATGCCTCCATGCGGCGGGGCGCCGTACTCCAGCGCATCGAGGAGAAAACCAAATTTCCTCCTGGCTTCCTCATCTCCCATGCCCAGAGTCCTGAAAATCAGGGACTGGATATCCTGCCTATGGATACGGATGCTCCCCCCGCCTATCTCGGTTCCATTCAGAACAAGGTCATATGCCCTGGCTCTGACCCTGCCGGGGTCTGCTTCCAGCAGGGGAATATCTTCCATGACAGGGGAGGTGAACGGATGGTGCTTGGATACGTATCTCTTTTCAGTTTCACTATATTCCAAGAGAGGAAATTCATTTACCCATGTGAACGAATATTGCTTGGATTCAACGAGATTCAATTTTTTCGCAAGGTGGTTCCTGAGATTTCCCAGGGCGTCATTGACAATAGACGGAGAGTCCGCGAGAAAAACAATTACATTTCCCTCTTTTGCGTCCATTCTATCATTGATATTCTTGACTTCAGAGGGTGTGAGAAACTTGAAGATCGGTGATGTCCATCCATTAGGATTCACTCTCGCCCAGGCAAGACCTTTTGCTCCATAGGCGCTTACATAATCAGCAAGACCATCGAGGTCTTTACGGGTGAGACTTTTTCCGTCTTCTATCTTCATAGCTTTGATCACACCGCCTGTGCTCGCAACTTCCTGAAACACCTTTAACGCCGAGTTCTTGACGATGTCTGTGAGATCTTTCAATTCGAGAGCAAAACGGATATCAGGGTTGTCCCGGCCGTATCTCTCCATGGCATCCGCATATGATAGCTTAGGAAACGGGGTTTGCAATTCCGTATTGAGGCAAGTCCTGAACAGATGAACTATGAGCCCTTCCGTAATTCGATAGATATCATCCTCTGCTATAAATGACATCTCAACATCAATCTGTGTAAATTCAGGCTGCCGGTCGGCCCTCAGGTCTTCATCCCGGAAACATTTGACAATCTGGTAATATCTGTCGAATCCCGAAATCATCAGAAGCTGTTTAAAGAGCTGGGGCGACTGGGGCAGGGCATAGAACATGCCCGGATTAATGCGGCTCGGAACGAGATAGTCACGCGCGCCTTCCGGCGTGCTTTTCGTAAGAACCGGCGTTTCCACTTCAATGAATCCGTTCTCTTGATAATAGCGGCGCGTTTCTGCTGCAATGTTACTTCTGAGGATAAGATTCTTCTGCATCTCGGGGCGTCTCAGATCAAGGTAGCGGTACCTCAAACGGACAGTTTCAGATACCTCTGCATCCTCGTTCAAAACAAAGGGCGTCGTCTTGGCTTCGCTCTGGATTTCCAGCTCCGTAACCATAACTTCAATTGCGCCGGTTTTCAAATCAGGATTTTCCATTCCCGCCGGTCTTCCTTGCACCTTGCCGCGCACAGCCAGGACAAATTCGCTTCTGATCGCGTGTGCTTCACTGTGGCTATCAGGACTGATATCAGGGTTGAAGACGATCTGGGCAAGACCCTCGCGATCACGAAGGTCAATAAATATGACACCTCCATGATCTCTTCTTCTATTTACCCAACCCATGAGGATTACTTCCTCGCCGACATTAGAAATAGTCAGATTTCCGCAATAGTGGGTTCTTTTCTTAACTGTCAAAAAATCAGACACAAGTACGATCAACTCCCTTTAACGATTTTTATTATGGTTTTTTCCAGATCATCAAGGCCTATAGTTTCCTGCGTTCCCTTTTGCATATCCCGAAACTCGGCCTTGTTTTCCAATATCTCTCTGTCACCCAGGATAAGCGCATAATGAGAAGAGAGTTTGTCCGCTCTCTTCATCTGGCTCTTAAGGCTTTTTCCTGAATAATCCATCTCTGTCGTAATCCCCATTGTGCGCAAGCGGTTGCAGACAGAGAATGCCAGCTTCTGCGCTTTATCTCCTATGGCCGCAATGAACAATTGCGGCGGCATCAAAAATTTCTCGTCCGTTAAAGATGAAATTGATATCAGCCTTTCCAATCCAATAGCGAATCCGATCCCGGGTATATCCGGTCCGCCAAGGTCCTTAACGAGGCCATCGTAGCGACCTCCGCCGGCGACGGCATTCTGGGCACCGAGATGCTCTGTCACCACTTCAAAGGTCGTTTTTGCGTAGTAGTCGAGACCACGAACCATCTTTGGGTTTACTTCAAAGGCTATCGCAAACATGCCCAGGGCCTCTTTTACCCTTGAAAAATGATCCATACAGCCTGGACACAAAAAGTTGAGGATTTGTGGGGCATGATCGATCACCTCGATGCAGTTTGTCGTCTTGCAATCGAAAACCCTCAAGGGGTTCATGGCAATACGCCTCTGGCAGTCCTTGCAGAGACGATCTTCTTTTCCAGCCAGGAAATCGCTTAATGCCTTTCTAAATGAAGGACGGCATTTCGTGCATCCGAGAGAATTGATCTGCAGATGCAGATCGGATATCTGTATGCGCATGAGAAACTGCATGAGCATGAGAATCACTTCAGCGTCTGTCCGGGGATCATCGAGGCCGAGAAGTTCAGCATTGATCTGGTGAAACTGCCTGTATCTCCCTCTTTGAGGCCTTTCACGTCTGAACATCGGGCCGATGGTAAAAAGTCTTGCCACCGGATCCTGTGCATACATGACATGTTCAAGGTATGCGCGCACGATTGAAGCCGTTGCCTCAGGACGCAGGGTCAGATATTCATCCCCCCGATCGAGAAATGTGTACATCTCCTTCTCGACTATATCCGTGGATTCACCAATGCTTCTTTTGAAAAGTTCTGTCTTCTCGAGGATGGGAACCCTTATTTCCCGGAAACCGAAATTAGCAAGTATTTCGCGCGCGATTTTCTCGATGTATTGCCATTTTCCCGTTTCCGTGGGAAGGATATCCTTAAATCCTCTTACGGCGGTGATAATTTCCATAATGTTTGGCCACTAACTCCGACTACTCATGATAACCATTCTTGCCTCAATAAGATGCATTATATGGCATTCTCAATTATCTTAAAAGGAGTTGTTCGATAACACATAAAGCCTTGAAGTGCAATAATTAAGGTTCATCAGGTTCATGCGTATACTTTTGAGTTGATAATCTGTTGAATTAGGCCTTGAAAGACTTATATCTACTTATCTTCAATGGGAAGATAACCTGGGAGTTGACGATTACGGGTAGAAGTGTGCATAAAAAAACAGGGCCGTTTCTGATCCGGCCCCGCTCGTTGACAATTGGATATTGATTTTGTTTTTGACGCTTTTGCTTCCTTCCCATATCATAAAAACGAGGCCCAATTAAGAAAAACCCCGATAAAATGGAAGTTCCCCTCCCTTTGCTCATGGCAGCTTATAATGGCCCTTGCATCTCTCGTAGCCCTGGCCCGTTCCTTCGGCAGCGGGCCGCACATTAAATCTCTCACACTCGGTGTTGCCCTGTATGCCAGTCAATTTCCCTGTCCCACCGACTATGGTCCAAGTCTCCTTGCCAACGCCTCCCAATTTGCCAGCGCCTTTATAAGTCAGGAACACCTGGTCCCCATCCGGGCGGATAAGGACGCAGAAGCCGCTTTCGTCATTGAACTCGCGTTTCACGGCATGCAGCGCTCCGAGACAGCGGAATGATGTCTTGTGAAAAAGGTCTTCAGGGGCGTCGCCGATATTTACGCCCATAACTTCGTAAGTCATTTGAACACGCTCTTGTCCCATGGGTAGGACCTTGAACGTGAGGCTATAGCCGCATGTGAATGAAGTGGTACCATCCTTTGGAATTTGTGCCTTGGCCTCCGTTCCAAAAGCCACCAAAACGACCAAACTCAAAATTAACGATGTTATAGCTTTCTTCATAAAGCACCTCCTCTTTTGTAAAGGCCTGTGACCAGGGAATAGTTATTAGCAATGTCTACTGGCTAAACCGAGGTTGCCCGGCGAACACTTATTGGTTGGGCTTGAGCCTTTCATCGAGGAATTGCTGAACCGCCTGGAACAACTGCATGCGGTTCTTCTCCATGATAAGTGTGTGCGTACCTTCGCCTATCTCCACATATCGCTTGTAGGGCACCTTCGTTAGTTTGGCGAAGTAAGCGTAGAGCATATAACTCGGCAGGTCGACATCCCACTCGGCGTGTGCAAGGAATGTGGGGACGCGGATTTCAGCAGGGTCATACAGCGCCTTGCCCGCACCCCAGAATTCGCGCGCGTCCTGCAGTACTCCGTTGGGGGCACGCAGCACCTGAGGTGTCTGCTTCGAGCCCACCGGGTCGGTCTCAAAGGTGGCATCCGCCCATGCCTCGAACCAGCCCGCCGGAATCAGCGTCGCTTTCTTGTCCTCGGGAACGCCCGTGAGCCATCGGTTCTTCATAGCGGCGCGCGAAACGGTGCGGTAGGCGCCAAGCTTGCCGCCCGAGTCTATGAGCCCCGCCGTGCTGCGAATCCAAGACGGCGCGTAGAGCACAAGCCGATTGACCTTGTCGTTGTTCTGCGAGGTGTACCAGCCCATTATTGAGGTTCCCCATGACCAGCCCATCAGGTTAATCTTCGAGACACCTCGCCTATGGAGGATGAAGTCCACGGCCACGCTTACATCCTTGACCGCGGTCTCCGTGCGCACAATCGGATTGTTGTCTGCGGGCGGCTTGTCCATCTCGGGCGGGCGCGTGGACTTGCCGTAGCCGCGAATGTCCACCAGGTAGACGTCGTAGCCGTGCTGCGCGATGTAGTCCATCCAGGACAGGCCGTTCAGCTTTAGGTCGAATGACGTCTCGGCGGGGTAGGTCGCCCCGCTCACGTAGAGTAGGATCTTCTCGCCCGGGAACTTCTTTACCCCCAGCGGATGCTTGTTGCGTATATAGAGGTTAATGCCTGGGTCAACGGTCGGTACCATGAATTCTTCCATGACGAGTTGTCGGTCATTCGCGGCATTTGCGTCTATGCACAGAAAAAGCAACAGCGCCGCTGAGAACGTACGGAATATCGTTTTCATTTTTCCACCTTCATCGGCACATTATTTTTTGTACTGCTGCGATGTTTGCCATTTTTTATTGTTGATAAGAACTCGATTTAGGTATTGTGGTTATATAGGGCATGCGCCCCCAAAGGGACATTGCTATCCCCTTGGAGGCTTTATTGTGGTACCTTTCGGAATCTCTTTCTCATACTACACTTCAAAAGGTTAGATGTTATGTTGTGAGAGAGATTAATTAGGGCCAGGTAGGATTGGTAAACCATACTCTCATCTGCATGGACAGTCAAAGGGAAAATTCCATCCCGTAATTTACCCCACATTGCTGATTTTCGTTTGAAATGTTGCATTCTGACGAGAATTGCCAAAAACAAGACTACAGGAAGCTACGCATCAACCGGATGAACCATAATTTATTCGCTCTTGGCCTGTGCGGACGGAAAGTAAAAGATATGTGGGGGGAGCGCTGAGTGGATCTATAAGCCATCCGTAAAGACATTGTATGCCACATTAGTGCCGTCTGTCGTTATATTGATGGCGCCATTTACGTCAGTTCTCAATACTCTGGTTCCCCGCCGGAAGTATCTCGTAAGAACGTCCGGGTGCGGGTCGTTATATACGTTGTCTCTCCCACAGCTTATCACTGCAATTTTCGGTCGGACTCTGTTCAAAAATGGAACTGTGCTGGAAGTGAATCCCCCGTGATGAGGGGCAAACAAAACATGGCTCTTAATATTCTTATGGGCATTAATAATGCGCATCTCCGACGGCTCGGAGATATCGGCAGGCAGAAGGATACTTACGTTTCCAATTGCTATCTTCATCGCAATGGCATCGTTATTTGTTTTGTCGAACTGCCGGGGAAGGTCATTATTTAAGGCAACCGTGTCTATGGGATTTAATATACTGATCGTAACATTATTGATTCTGATATCGCCGACCCTTTCAGACATGAGCCTGTGGGTCATGTTCTTCTCATTTACGATCTTCATGAAGTCCTTATATGTGTCGCTTTCTGCTGTCTCGCCGTTTGTCCATACCTCATTGACATTAAAATTTGACAGGATGTAGATGAGCCCATTGAGATGATCAGGATGGGGATGGGTTAGAACGACAATATCAATATGTCTTATCCTTTCATGCCATAGAAAGGGGGCAAGAACATACTTCCCGATATCGAAATTGTTGTCATATATTCCCCCACCGTCCACGAGTATCTTCTTGCCTCCCGGCAATCTGAGAAGAACGGAACTCCCCTGGCCAACGTCGATCGCTGTAACTACCAGATTTCCATTCCCCCTATCCTTCACATATAAATACAATGCATCAATCATAAAGAAAAATGCCAGAGCCGCCGCTGCGACTCGCAACCTGTAAGGACCCAGGAAGCTGCTGCTTTCAGCAGTATCGCTTTCTTTCCTTTTCCATGCATCGATAAGCTTCACGGCAACTATAAGGGAAAGATAGTATACCGAAATCTCAATAAATGTCGGTGTGCCCAGAAAAAAAGACGAGCCGGGAAAAGAGGCAAAGAAATCGACCATGGAAATCGAGACCTTAACGATAAAGGAGGAAATGTGGAGAAAGAACAATGCGAGCCCGTGCGACAGCGGAGCAGCGATGATAATAGCCGTACAAACAGGAATTGCAATAATGCCCAATACGGGAACGATGAATAGGTTTGAAAGCAGGACCACGGTTGAAACTCTATTAAAATAAAAAACAATCAACGGCAAAGTTCCGAGAGTCGCACTGAGCGATACAATAATAAATATGACGATATTCTTGTAAATCTTCGCCGCCCATACTCTGTATCGGGGCATTTCTTCACGGTTGCCGTCCGGGATGATCATGGCAAGTCTCGGTGTGATGAAAAGAATTGCCCACACGGCCATGAATGAAAGCTGAAAGGAAACGTCAAAGAGAGAAGGGGGAGAAAGTACAAGTATTATCAGTGCTGCCAGGACCAAGCTGTTATACAGGTCTCTATCCTTACCGAAGACAATGGCTATCATGAAGGTTACAGCCATGATAGCTGCACGAACCACGGAGATACCCATACCGGCTATGAACGTATAAATGATTACCGGCACAATTGCGAAAACAGTTGAAACCTTGACGATATTGAATCTCAAGAGAAGATATGTGGATGATTTCATGATGAGTCTTATGACGATGAACGATAAGAAAGCAATGATGCCTATGTTAAATCCTGAAATCGCGATAATATGAGTCGTCCCGGTCTTGTTGAAGTTCTCCATTACATCCTTTGGGATCTCTTTCTGATCCCCCAAGATCATGGCCTGAATGATTTCTCCTTCCGGCGATGAAGAGTTTTCCATGATGAACTTTTTTAAGTATGTCCGGAATCGTTCAAGATGCAGTTTGAAAATATTGCCCTGATTTTCCCTCAAGATGACGATGCCCGCCGAATCCTTGATGAACCCGCGCACCATGACCCCTTTGTATCTGAGGTATTTTACATAATCAAAACCGCCGGGATTCTGAAAATTGTGCGGTACTTTGAGTCTGGTCTTGAATCGTATCGCATCTCCGTACTTGAATTCCTGGCGGCCTTCGACATTGAGGAGTACGAGTCCTTCAATTCGGGTATCAGCATTGTCACTAACCAGCCGGCTTGCTGAAACAGTGAGCTCTGTCCGGTCGGGCGAAGACTCGGGGTTTTCGCAGATGACTCCTTCAAGAATCAGCTTCTCTTTGCCGAGATAATTGATAATGTGTTTCGCGCCGGTATCCTGATAAAGGTAGATATTGACGTTAAGAATGCCAAGCAGTAGTGATAAAAGGATGACGAGTATGGCAATCAGTTTGGCTGATTTCTTTATTGATGCTGCAAGGAGAAGTATCAAGATGAGAAGGAGGGATATCACTAATGGAGGGTCGGCGACGCGACAAAGATGACCAACCGTAATCCCGGCGATAAAGGCACAGAGAAGAGGAATTAATGGCCGCTCCATGGTATTTAACTCAGTGAGGGATTCATTTTATAGTTCAAAATATCCAAATATTTGCTAGAATGTTACCGATTAATAACTCTGCCGATATGGATATTAGTTTATGAACATGTTAATTTTGTTAGATTAAATTTTTAAAATGTTATAGCATACGGCAAGCGGTAGATACAGCAGACTCTGAGTATATGCCAGATTTTTTGTTAACAAAAGGCAGTCCATAGAGATGAATTGGAAGAACGTTTTTGCATAAAATGAGTGATCAATTATTACAGAAAGAAAGCGTAGACACGAGACTTCGATGGCTTATGCTGTCGAGGGTGGCCATCGTTACATTTCTATTAATGGTCACAACATTCATCAAGATTCAAGAAACAGAAATTTTCCCAGAGAAAGCCCTGACATCGCTCTATCTACTCTGTGCGCTTACCTATTTCCTTTCCCTAGCTTATCTGCTCCTTCTGAAGTTCGTCAAGAAGAATAGATTGAACATATATATCCAGGCCCTCATCGATGTGGCCTTAATAACTTTCCTTGTGTACATAACGGGTGGAATTAGCAGTATCTATTCAGTTTTCTATCCCTTAGTCATCATATACTCGGTCTTGTTTTTAGAAAAGAGGGGCGGACTCATAATCGCCTCTGCCTCAGGCATCCTATATGGTTTATTACTGAATCTGGAATATTACGGCATTGTCCACCCCATAAACGCCATAGCTGTTCATGAGTATAATCTAGGTGCGGGATATGTCTTTTCGAGGATATTCATCCACCTGCTGTCTTTCTATATAATTGGGCTCCTCGCCAGCTTTGTAGTTGAGCAGGAAAGAAGGATGAGGACGCTTCTAGCCGAAAAAGAAACTGCTTTCGATCAACTGGATTTATTGCACAGGAGTATAATTGAATCAGTGGAAACCGGTATTATGACAATCAACCTCCAGGGCAGGATAAAATCCTTTAACAGAGCCGCGGAGCAGATTTCCGGATTTACCTTTGCCGACGTGGAAAATAGAAATATCGTAGAGGTGTTCCCATGCTTCGCCCAGGTACAGGAGAAGATTAGGGGAAACGATGACAAACACTCTTCGAAAGACAGACATAATATAGAATTTACCCGCGACAAGAACAATAAACTTATCTTGAGTTTGCTGGTCTCAACCCTCAAGGACAGTACAGTAAAAAGGATAGGTGACATTGTAATCTTCCAGGACATCACCTCTCTGATAGAAATGGAAGAGGCCTTGGAAAAAAGTAAAAGACTGGCCATTATCGGTGAAATGGCGGCTGGTCTTGCGCATGAGATGAGAAATCCTCTTGCCTCCCTGAGCGGATCAATCCAGATTTTGAAGAGGGATCTTCAACTGAGCGAGGTAGATGAAAAACTCATGCAGATTGTTCTCAGGGGCAAGGATCAACTGGATCACGTCATAAAGGATTTTCTCTTGCTTGCAAGACCGGCGCCGGGAGATCGGGAAACGGTTCTTATAAAAGATATTATCGAAGGCGTGATAGAATCTATTCAGTACCTGCCTGACTGGAACAATGATATCAGAGTTCGTCTTGAACTCTCGGATAATCTCTGTATTTATGCGAACAGGGCGGAAATAAGGGAAGTTGTATGGAACCTTGTCATAAATGCCGTTCAATGTATGCCTGAAGGCGGTGAACTCTCTGTGGAAACAAGAAAGATATATGACGGTGCAAACGGTGAATCTCTTGAGATACAGGTGAGTGACACGGGTTACGGCATTGATGACAAGTATCTGGATAGGATATTTGAACCGTTTTTCACAACGAAGGAAAGAGGAACAGGCCTGGGTCTCGCCATAGTCAATAGAATCATTGAAGCATACAAGGGAAAAATTTTAATTAGAAGGGGCATCGAAAAAGGGACAATCTGTACGGTTTCCTTACCTTTGATTGGATGAAGCAGTTAATTCGCATGAACAATCGATTTTCTTCACAAGGAGAAAGTGCGTGGCAAAAATTCTAGTAGTAGATGATGATGAGGGGATAAGGGAATTTCTCGAGATCATGCTCACCAGGGAAGGTTATGATGTAACAACTGCACCTGACGCAACCAAAGCCCTGACCCGATGTAAGAAAGAGAAATTTGATCTCATACTTACGGACTTAAAGATGCCTAAAGTAGACGGCATAGAATTTCTGAAGGCAGTTAAGGAAATTGACCAGGAAGCAATGGTAATCTTAATTACCGCTTACGCATCTCCGGAGACGGCTGTGTCAGCTATGAAGGAAGGCGCCTATGACTATATCGAGAAGGGCTTCAACATAGAAGATATTAAGACCATTATCAGCAGTGCCCTCGATAAAAAGGGTGTCAAAAGAGAAGATGCTTTGTTTATTAAGGAAGTGGAGGATGCAGTATCCTTTGGAAATATGATAGGCAAGAGCAAAGGAATGCTTAAGGTGTATTCACTCATTAAGAAGGTGGCTGAAACGCCTACCAACGTCCTGATCTTAGGCGAGAGCGGAACAGGCAAGGAACTTGTAGCCAAGGCTATTCATGAAAATAGCCAGAGAAAGAATATGCCTTTTGAAGTGATTAATTGTGGTGGCGTTCCGGAAAGCCTGCTCGAAAGCGAATTGTTCGGTTACGTGAAAGGCGCATTTACGGGCGCCTACGGAGACAAATCAGGGCTTTTTGAGATTGCACGAGGTGGTACTATATTTCTCGACGAAATCGGTGACTTACCACCACTTCTTCAAGTAAAACTTCTTAGAGTCGTCCAGGAAAAGACATTTAGAAGGGTAGGGGGAACGGAAGAAAAAAAGGTCGATGTCAGAATCATCTCGGCGACGAACAAGAATCTGGAAGAAGAAGTTAAGGACGGTTCTTTCAGGGAAGATTTATATTTTCGCCTGAATGTCATACCTATCAACATTCCGCCCTTGAGAGAAAGGAAAGAGGATATACCCGTTTTAACAAAACATTTCATTGAAAAGTGTTCGAAAGAATTTGGTAAAGAAATTAGAACAATATCTTCCTATGCCATGGAGCTCCTCATGAAATATCCTTTTCCCGGAAATGTAAGAGAACTTGAAAATATTATTGAACGCAGTGTTGCCCTCGAGACATCTAACATAATCCTGCCCGAGAACCTTCATCTGTCGGGCGCGCTCCAGGAGCCGGGAAGGTTTACTGATACTGACATACCCGATGATGGCTTGAACCTGAATGAAGAACTGGCAAAGTATGAAAAACATCTGATAGAAAAAGCTCTAAAGAAGGCGAGGGGATCCAAGACTAAGGCCGCTGAGATCCTTCAGGTGAGTTTTGATTCACTAAGATACAGGATTGAAAAACTCGGGGCGGAATGAAATTAATAAGGAATTTTTCTTGACACAGGTCTGGATTAGCTTTATAAGTCTCACTACGTACTAGAATAAAAGCTTGGAATAAAGGACATGAGACGCATACAGGCAGAAAGTTTTTTTGTTTTTTTTGGCTTTTTTAGTGGGGTCTGCCTGCCGCGCTCATGACCTGAGATTTACTTAAAGGTAGCCGTGGGCAGACCAAATACTGCCGACGGCTTTTTTTTGCAAAAGGCCGTGGATTTTCCAGGCCTTTTTTATTTTGATGGAGGATACGGATGAGAACAAAAATTACTGCAATTATCTGTTCAACCATAACGGGGCTGATTATTTGTCTCTCTAATTCAGCGGTTGATGCCAAGACAATAAAGGTTGGGGCGGCAATAAACTTGACCGGACCTGCGTCCTCGTGGGGACAGTTTCATGCAAAGGGGCAGCAGGATTATTTCCGTTACGTAAACGAGGTGAAGGGGGGCGTCGGCGGAAACAGGATTGAGATAATCCTTGTTGATACAGGATACAAAGTCCCGGAGGCAGTCGCTGCCGCCAAGAGATTTGCCATCCAGGATCAGGTTGATATGATCGCTACATGGGGAGCCGGAGAAGGCTTGGCAGTCAAACCGATCATTCAGCAATACAAAATCCCCACTATTAATTACTCGACAAGCTGGGAGCTCCTCGAACCGCCGGTAAATTACATGTATCTGCCCTTTGGGAGCTATCGGATGGATAGTTATGCCATACTGGAATATATACGCACCATCCACAAGGGAAAGGACGCGCCAAAGGTGGGTCTCCTGACATACAATAACGCCTATGGCCGCTCCATCCATGAACCTTGTGCAGAATACGCAAAAAAGATCGATGTAAATATCGTGGCCATTGAAGAGTTTCCGCCAAGAACTGTGGATTTAACCACCGAATTGCTCCGTTTGCAGAAAAAAGGCGCGGAATACATATTCATGCAAATGCTTCCTGCAGCCATTGTCACGGCTTTTAAGAGCGCAGACCGTATCCATTATAACCCCATATTCCTCGGCACATGGACGTCTACAGATCCCGATTTCTTCAAGCTTGGTAAAGGTCTGATAAGGGACCGGCTACGTATCCAGTTTCCGGGAGGTCTTCCCGCTGACAAGAGTCAAGGTATGAAAATAATGACGGAACTGTGGAAGCGTTACAAGACTGTTGAAAAGTTCGATGCATCGTACTGGGAAGGTGTAGTTGTCGGCATGATCATGGAGAGGGCATTTATCCGGGCCAACCAAAAATATCAAGAGATCAACAGAGAAACTATCAATAAGGCAATGGAGGCTTTTAAGAACGAGGATTTCGGAGGCATCGTCCCAAATATTACGTATACACCGAACGATCACGGAGCATCATTTAAGGCGAGGATTGTAAAAGTGGGTGAAGACGGCTCCTTTACCCCTTTGACAAATTTCTTTAACCCATTGAAGGAAAAGATTAAATTATTAAAATGACAGTGTTGGATTTATGAAAGCATATCGGGGAAAGCCTGGCATATTCGATTCGCGGAGTCCGGTAGAGAAGGCTGCAGAGCTCGAGGTAAGAAACCTTTCCTTGAGTTTCGGCGGCGTCAAGGCGCTCAATGACGTCGATATTTCTGTGCAGACAGGTGAACTGGTGGCCATCATCGGGCCGAATGGCGCCGGAAAGACGAGCCTGCTAAACTGTATGACAGGTTTTTACAGGCCGCAAAGCGGCCACATTGTGTTTAACGGAAAGGATATAACACATCTACACCCTCACCATCTCGTCCGCTTAGGCATTGGCAGAACATTTCAAAACATTGAGCTCTTTCCGGGTATGACAGTCTTATCCAATATGCTTCTTGCGCGCCACAACCACTGTAAATATGGAATTGCAGGTGCCTGTCTTTTTTCACCCTCTATACGGAAAGAAGAGGTTCATCAGCGACGTGTCATAGAAGAGTTGATAGATTTCCTGGAGATCCAGGCCATCAGAAAGAAGAAGGTGGGGTCATTGCCCTACGGTTTGATGAAGAGAGTCGAACTCGGTCGTGCACTTGCCTTAGAGCCTGCACTATTGATTTTAGATGAACCGTTCGCGGGAATGAACCTGGAAGAAAAGGAAGACATGGTGCGTTTCTTAACAGAGATGAACCTGGCATGGGGTCAAACGATGATTTTGGTGGAGCATGACATGTCCATAGTCATGAGCATCTCCCAGCGGATTGTGGTCTTGAACTTCGGAGAGAAGCTGGCGGAGGGAGACCCGGATGAGATTCGTAAACATCCGGAGGTCATCAAGGCATATCTCGGTGATTATGCGAGTGCATAGAAGAAGGTGTATGCGGTGGTAAATAGAAAGCAAGCCGATGATGGAGAGCTGGCAACCGTCACCCAGTATACGATGCCGCAGATCCTCATGAGACAGTCGGAGCGGCTTGGATCCGAAGCGACGGCCATTCGAGAAAAGGCGTACGGCATCTGGCAGACTTATAGCTGGCTGGATTACTACCGCTATGTGAAACACACAGGCCTCGGCTTGAGCAATATAGGGCTAAAAAGGGGGGAGAACGTCGGCATAGTCACGAACAATATGCCGGAATGGCTCTTTTGTGAAATCGGTTGCCAGTCCGTTGGCGGGGTATCGCTTAATCTATTTACCTCTTCTGTGCCCGAAGAATTGTGTCATGCCCTCGGTCGCATTAAGGCGGCTTATGCTGTCGCAGAAAACCAGGAACAGGTCGATAAGCTGATTCAGACGCGTGAACGACTATCTCACGTTCGCCGAGTCATCTACATAGATCCGACGGGTATGAGAACATACAGGGATAATCCATGGCTTGTAAGTTTTTCCGATCTATTGGAGATGGGTGAAAAACTTGACCGTGAAAATCCGGATTTATTCCTCAAGGAATTGCAGAAGGGCAGACGCGATAATGTGGCAATTATGATACAGACCTCCGGCACCACGGGGATTTCCAAACTCGCCATGTTGTCCCATCGCAATATCACTGAAATGGCAAGGAATTGGATAGAATCTTTACCCGTCACTTCCGGCGATAACTGGATCTCAATATCTCCGCCTGCGTGGATTGTGGATCAGATGTGCGGAGTCGGCGTGGCACTTTTGGGCGGCATGACCGTAAATTTTCCTGAAATGCCGGATACGATAGACGAAGACTTTCGTGAGATAGGCCCATCGATTATCATCACGTCATCCCGATTCTGGGAAGATCTGGCCTCACGCATTATGGTGAAAATGGACGACGCGGGCTTGATCAGGCGTAAGCTTTTCTCTATGTCAGTAGAAATCGGAAAGAAGGTTGTCGAACTGCAATCGAAAGGAGAGGCGGTTCCCGGTCATCTAAATTTACTTCTCCATATCGCATCAATCGGAATATACCGGCCGTTGCTTGATAGAGTGGGATGTGCAGGTTTCAAGAGCGCCTTCACAGGTGGTCATCCCATCAGTCCCGATGTGATTCATTTTTTCCGTGCAATCGGATTGAATCTCAAGCAGTGTTACGGCTTGACCGAGGCAGGGGGGATATTCCAGGTCCAGCCAGATTCCGAAATCAAGCTCGAGTCGGTGGGGAAACCCTTGCCCAGAACTCTGGTTGCGATTGGGGATGATCAGGAGGTTCTGGTACAGAGTGATTCAAACTTTGTCGGCTACTATAACGATTTCAGGGCTACAGAAGAGGCCTTTAGCAGCGGTTGGCTCAAAACCGGCGACGCCGGTTACATAGACAAAGATGGTCATCTCGTTATCATCGGGCGTAAAGGAGACATTATAAAAAACAAGGATGGGGCAGCGTTTTCACCGGATTTCATAGAGACGCGTCTCAAGTTCAGTCCCTACATCAAGGAGGCCGTGATGTTCGGCGAGGGACGCCCTTACATCACTGCACTCATCAATATAGACATGGGTAATGTGGGGAATTGGGCTGAGGAGCGCATGATTCCGTACACAACTTATATAGACCTCTCGCAACAGGCGGCGGTTGAGGAGCTGATACTCAATGAAGTGAGAAAGGTGAATAGGAATCTGCCAGACCTCATGAAGATCCGTAAGTTCATATTGCTCTATAAACTCCTCGATGCCGATGATGAAGAGCTGACGCGAACGGGAAAAGTGCGCCGGCGATTCATTTATGGCCTATACCTCCAGCTTATTGAGGCCATGTATACGGGCAGGGATGAGGTTGATGTTAAAACGAAAATCCAGTATCGGGACGGTCAGATCGGTGAAATTGAAACAAGAGTCAGAATAATTAATATAAATTGAGGAATAGTGTATGAATTTTTTTCTTCAACTTTTTATCAATGGTATAAGTATAGGGTTCCTGTATGGCCTGTCCGCCATGGGTTTTGTCATGATCTTTAAGTCTTCCAGTGTTCTCAATTTTGCCCATGGAGAATTGCTTGCCTTGGGAGCCTTCTTTTTCCTCGCCATGGTAACATGGGTTAAATTGCCGATAGCTGTCGCATTCTTGGTAACCCTTGCTGGTTGCTTTATCCTGGGGTTCATCATAGAGCGCTTCTTTTTGCGTCCCCTTATCGGCGAGCCCCTGATCTACGTAATAATGCTGACAGTGGGACTGGCGTCTATGTTCAAGGGCCTCATGCTTCTTGTGTGGGGAGGCAATCTGCAGACGTATCCTGATTTTCTACCGGAGTTCCTCGGTATTCAGTGGGATGTGATTAATATACCGCCGGTCTATACGGCAGCCCTCGTAATCGGGACAATGTTCCTTATACTCTTTGGATTATTCTTTAAATATTCATCGCAGGGGATATTCATGAGGTCTGTCGCTGATAATCAAAAGGCAGCCCTCTCGCTGGGCGTTCATGTTCAGAAGGTCTTCGCTCTATCGTGGGGCATTGCCGCGCTCGTAGCCGGGATGAGCGGCATAGTCCTGGGTATTATAAACGGTATTAACGTCCACGATCTCAGCGCCATCGGCCTCAAAGTCTTCCCTGTCGTTATCCTGGGCGGACTGGACAGCATTGGCGGGGCTATTATTGGCGGTCTTATCATAGGACTTCTTGAAACGTTCACGGGAGGCTATATTTCACCGTCGCTGAGTGATGTTATACCATACATCATACTCGTATTTATACTCATGGTAAAGCCCTATGGACTTTTCGGTCTGGTGGAAATTGAAAGGGTATGAGTTGACGATGAAAAGATTGCACTTCCACCCATGTGGCAATTATAAGGAAAAATACGAACAGGAGCTATCCATATTTGATACGGACTTCGGCAGGCTGTGGTCGGGGATAGGCATATTCTGCCTCTTTGTTATTTTGCCTTTTATTAGCAGTCCATACTTCCTTCATGTTCTGAACATGGTGGGGATAGCATCAATAGCAGCGATAGGGCTGAATATCCTTATCGGATATACAGGGCAGATATCTCTCGGTCACGGGGCCTTCATCGGAGTCGGGGCTTACGCTGCCGCAATACTGGCCACATCGGTAAACATGCCCTTTCTCCTCAACCTGCCCATGGCGGGGTTGATCACGGCCATGATAGGTATGGTTTTCGGCATTCCGTCGGGGCGCCTCAAAGGCCTCTATCTCACAATTGCAACACTTGCAGGCCAGATCATCATTGAATATGTCTTGGTCCACTGGGAAAGTCTTACGAAGGGCACTATGGGGATAACCATCCCCCGGCCGAATATTTTCGGATTCGAGTTAAGCAGTGACCGGAGTTTTTTCTTTCTTATTTTCTCATGCCTGGTGGTCATGATATGGATCGCAGTCAATCTCATACGGACGAAGTATGGAAGAGCCTTTATTGCTATTCGCGATAACGATAGGGCTGCGGAGGGCATGGGGATTCCCCTCTTCAGATATAAGCTCCTTTCTTTTGGAATCAGCTCATTTTATGCCGGCTTTGCCGGCGCCATATGGGCTTATTATATGGTCAGTATCACGTCTGAACCATTCACCCTGGGCCTTTCCGTAGAATACATCGCTATGGTAATCATCGGAGGGTTGGGAAGTATCTCAGGCTCCATATATGGAGCAGTCTTTATAACCTTTTTAAATGAAATTTTGCGGTGGCTCACGGGTATTATGATGAATATAGGCGTAATCACGGAATCCGGTTTGAATGTGGCGCCTTTAAGAGAATTCTTCTTTGGAACATCCATAATTCTCTTTATTCTCTTCGAACCGCGAGGACTTGCTGAGGTATGGCGTATCATTCGTTCCAACTTTAGGCTATGGCCGTTTGCTTATTGAGGCATTCTCAAATGACTGACAGTACTATTCTTGAGATCAACAATATATCCGTTGTTTATTCGGACGTAATTCAGGTCCTCAAGGGGGTGTCTCTTGTTGTTAAAAGAAAATCCATCACGTCGCTTATTGGGAGCAACGGCGCAGGCAAGACGACAACGCTGAAAGCCATCTCGGGATTGCTTAAGCCGGAAAACGGCAGGGTGACGGATGGAACAATAACGTACGACGGAGTACCCATCCAGAATAACGCTCCAGAGATAATCACGCGTAAAGGAATAATTCAGGTTCTGGAAGGACGTCAACCTTTCAAATATTTGACTGTGGAAGAAAATCTCATTGTCGGAACGGCTATCCGCTGGCAGAAGCCATATAAAAGGGATCTTGAAATGGTTTATAATTATTTCCCTGCCATATTGAGACGGAGAAAGATGCTCGCAGGATACTGCAGCGGAGGAGAGCTTCAGATGATTGTCATGGGAAGGGCGTTAATGGCGCATCCCCCCCTCTTGCTCTTGGATGAACCGTCTCTGGGGCTTGCTCCCATGGTTGTGAGGGAGATATTCGAGATTATAAAGAAAATAAACGAAGAACAGGGGACGAGTATTGTCCTCGTGGAACAGAATGCCAATATGGCCCTGCAAATTTCTGATTACGGGTATGTAATGGAAAATGGCAAGATAGTCATGGAAGGTGCTGCAAAAAACCTTGTTGAGAATCCTGATATAAAGGAATTTTACCTCGGTCTGGGCGCGTCAGGGGCGCTAAAATCCTATAAGGACGTTAAGTCATATCGGCGTCGAAAAAGGTGGCTTTAGATTGACAATAACTTTCTTTCATCGGAGGGAATCCATATGCCTGACTATTACGATAGCAGAGAATGTATGCCTCAGGAAGAGAGGGAACATCGGAAAACATTGCAGATACTGGAGATGATCGGGTCAGGACACCGGCAATCGAGTCGGATAAGAAAGACCTTTGCCGATCTCGGGCTTCATCACGACGAAATTAAAACATTGGCCGATTTCCAGCTGCTTCCCGTTATTTCGCGAGAAAAATTAATCGAACTGGAAACGATGGATCCCCCTTTCGCAGGACTGAGCAATGCCGATGAGCAAATTGACAGAATCTTTATTTCTCCCGGGCCGGTATATGAACCGCACCTCTCGGAGAATGATCATCTGTGGGCGAGGGCTTATCATACAGCCGGTATCGGCAGGGGGGATATCGTTCTCAATGCCTTTTCCTATCACATGGTAGCTGCCGGACTCACCTTCCATGCAGGATTAAGACGCGTGGGCGCCACGGTCGTCCCATCAGGGACTCCCAGTTCACAACTCCAGGTCCAATTGATGCGTGATCTCTCTGCGACTGCCTATACAGGCACTCCCAGTTTTTTGCTGAGCATAATAAATAAAGCCCACGAATTAGGTTATGATTTCAAAAGGGATTTTAAGATCAGGCGCGCGTGTTTTGCGGCAGAGCCTCTTCCACCGCCATTGCGGGAAAAATTCGAACGGGAATATGCCATTGATACGTACCAGATGTATGGTGCAACCGAGGTCGGGGACGTATCATTCGAATGCTGCGAAAAGAAAGGCTGGCATATCTGTGAGGAAGTTCTCATGGAAATTGTTGATCCCGCCACAGGGAAAGGGGTGCCGCCGGGCATGCCCGGTGAAGTTGTGGTAACTCGTTTCAATAACATTTTTTTCTTTTTCGTTTTGGCACGGGCGACCTTTCAAGAATCATAGAATCTCCCTGTCCCTGCGGCAGGACTTCGTTTCGCATGGACGGCATTTACGGCCGCGTGGGTGATGCAGTAAAAGTCAGGGGGCTTTTTATCGCCCCGAGTCAGCTAAATAGAATCAAAAAAGCGTTCGGTCATGTGAGATTTCAGTTGCTAATAACCAGAACTTCTCATGAAGATATTCTAACCGTTCGGCTCGAACCCAAGGAGCCTGCGGCTGATGCGGCATCCTTGGCTGAGAAGTTCAGCAAGTTATTCAGGGATGAATGCGTGCTCACGATTGATCGTCTGGAATTTCTGAATCCCGGCACGATAAAAGAAGATGACGGACTGGTTATAGACGAGCGCCAGTGGAAATAAGTAAATTGCGCAGTAAAAAATGCTTTTCACGAATTGGCGGGCAGGGACATATCTTTCATCTTGAGCTGTATGTCATAAACCCCGTTCCAGTTATTGATATGAGGCGTGAAGGCGATATCGATAGCAGGCCCTGAGAGAAAATTGATAAGATGACCTTTGTTGAACCAGATGGAATTGTAGGACATGCCATCACCCGACAGACGCATACACAAGTGGTTATTGCCCACTACGGACTGGGAGGTGACATTGATATTTCTCACGCAGAGGACCGGTTCAGGGTTACCGCTGCCGAAGGGGGCAAGTCTCCCGATCTGAGATACGAGTTCGTGGGTTATTTCACTGAGACTACAGATGGCATCGATGTTGGTTTGAGAAACAAAATCCGAAACGCCAATCTCCTTACTGATAATCTCTTCCAGCATGCCGGAAAATTTTTTGATGTCTTCTTCTTTGATCGATATCCCGGCCGCGTACCGGTGTCCTCCATAAGATAACAATAAAGAATCACATTCTTTCAAGCCCTCATATATGTTAAAATCGGCAACACTTCTTCCGGAACCCTTGCCGATGCCGTCTTTGAGACTTATCAAAATAGTGGGCCTATAATATCGATCTACCAGTTTTGAAGCTACTATACCAATTACACCCGGATGCCATTTCTCTGACGCAAACACAAGTGATCTTACTTTTTCCGGATCTATCGTTCGCTCGATTTCGTCAAGTATTTCTTTTAGTATATTCCTTTCCATGGCCTGTCGCTTCCGGTTATAGATCTCAAGATTTTGAGCGATTAACCTGGCCTCCTCGATGTCCTCGGTCAAGAGAAGCCGGACGGCCTCGTTTGCAGATGCAACACGACCTGCGGCGTTAATCCTCGGAATCAGGCAAAAGGAAGCCTTCCCGGAGTCTATGACCTGATTTTCGACGCCGCAAATCTCCTTTAATGCCCGCAGCCCCACTCTTTTGCACTCTGTGATCAAGTCCAGACCGATTTTCGCAAATATCCTGTTCTCGTCCACAAGGGGGCAGATGTCGCCGATGGTTCCCAGGGCGACAAGGTCAAGGTATTCGCGCAGATTCGGATATTTTCGGTTTTCCCAAAAACCGTCTTTCCGCAGTCTTCCTCTGAGAGCAATAAGAAAATTAAAAACTATGCCGACAGCGGCAAGATGCTTAAAGGGGAAATTGCAGTCCTTACGATTCTGATTGATTATTGCGACGGCGTCGGGGAGATTCTGGGGAACTTCATGGTGATCCAATATAATAGTGTCTATGCCGCAGGAGCGGGCATAGGATATCTGCTCATGATCGGAGATACCGCAATCGACGGTAATAAGCAGAGTAACACCGTCAGCCTTCATCCTGTCAATGGCAGGTCCGTTTAAGCCATATCCTTCCTTGATCCGATCAGGGATGTAATATGTAACTGTATGATCGATATCACGGAGGAATTTAAGAAGCACAGCCACTGACGTTACGCCGTCGGCATCATAGTCACCGTAAACAACCACTTTTTCACGATCATTGATCGCCCTGATTAACCGCTGAACGCCCTTTTGCATGTCCTTCATTAAGAGAGGGTTGTGCAGATTATTCAAGGAAGGATAGAGGTATCTGTTGGCGTCGTCGGGCGTCAGTATATGGCGGCTCGTTAATATACGAGAGACGATGCGGTGAATCGGCAGCTCCCTCGCAAGCATATCCTGTATGTCCCTATCGCCTTCTGATAGCCGCCACTGCGTAGTAGGTAAAGTTATTGCCTTCATAGCGATTGCAGTCGCAGGTCCCCTTCGGTTACATAGATGAAAAGAATTTTTTCGATCATATCAATATAGGTGTCTATGTCAAGGAAAGAATAATTGCTGATAAGATGACAGCGCCGGATCAATTGCATGCAGTTACTGAATCTATAGAGTTCGGCATCTAGGAAGGGACATATGTCAGAGAGAAAGGATGGGAACTCTTTGACAACATAAATAACGTCGTTTTTCGCACGAACATGAAAACGCCTAGTGGCCTGCCCAAACCTAATGACGATAATTCCTTTGAGATCTTTTTAGGGAAGGATCAAGAAGGGTGCGGTTTGCAAGGCGCAGTACATTCCAGATAAAAAGGTGATTATCGGCTAAAGTCAAAAAAGAGGTTGACAAACACGTTAACGAAAGGCTTCCATTAGCGATTAAACAGATTTTTTATACCTAAGCTTCGAAGCCACGAGAGCCATCAAGTTTAATACATCCGCTACAGAGCCTTCTTTACGAAACCAGAACGAATACATCTCGTACAAACTTTTGTGCGCTTTATTGCACCCGTTTTCTTGTCTACACAGCGCAGTTTTTGAAGGTTAGGATACCATGTTCTTTTTGTCTTATTATTGGCATGGCTTACGTTGTTACCGACAACGGGCTTTTTACCACATACCTCACAAATTCTCGACATATCTGATCTCCTATATAAAAATGTGGCTGATTACTAAAACATCGCGGATTGATTTGCAAGGGGTTTTTTGCGTGTATCATTTAGGGACGAGGTGAACAATTCCGCTCAATATGATTAGGGCGAGTGAATTTACAACAGTCTGGCAAGACAGTACGGTCATACGAAAACTGTCATTATACCGAACCTTGCAGCGGCTGAATCTCGATACAGCCACAGATAACTTTACTAAGTTTCGAGGGCGACTAATCCTTCCCGAATGGCGTACTTAGTCAACTCGGCGATGGTGTGAATATTTAGTTTCTACATGATATTCCGTCGATGCGTCTCGACAGTCTTGATGCTCAAATTCAAATGTGCGGCAATCTCTTTGGCTGACAGACCCTCTGCAAGCAATTGCAGGATCTCTCTCTCCCGTGAAGTAAGTGCCGTGCGTATTATCAAGGATGAATTTGGTGCTTTGTTCAGATACGCTTTCACAACGACGTCCGCCGATCCTTGGACTCAGATAAGTATTTCCTGAAGTGACCTGACGAATTGCGCCGGCAAGCTCACCAAAAGCATAATACTTCAGTGTCGGTTTAATTACGTGCAGTTAATCGTCTATTTTCTGGCACCATTAATGATGTAAAACAATATGGATTATTAAGCAGAGGAATGGAAAGTAAAAACTACCAACAAGTGAATATACTCAGCTTTTGTCAATGGGAGCACACGACATAAACGGCAGGAAACTGGGAGAATCTGATAATTTTTCCCATCCCAGATCAAAGCTCGTTAAATCCTGTTTTTTTCTATCTGCAAAAAATAAATTCTTGCTCTTGCAGGTTACGCCTTCATGGATGGCGGTTGCCCTGTTGTCTCGAGAACTCGCATCCATATATTGCCCTCCGGATTTACCTTTGATCCCGAGGTAACTATCTGAAAGGGAAGGTGCACATATTCGTCCTTTATCAGACCTACGAGCATACTCGTTTTTCCCGCCATACCCGCATGCACAGCATATTGACCGAGGGCGCCGCAATAAATGCTGTCGCTGGCATTGGCCGGTACGCTGCGAATCATGTAACTGGGGTCTATATACTTCAGATTAATCTCCAAGCCCGTTTTCTTCAAGTGCTTTTCTATCTCTGTTTTGAGAAACGTGCCGATGTCAAGCAGCTTTATATTTCCCGAAGCGTCTTTCTCAATAGTCTCGTTGTCACGACGGATGAGGTCCTGTCCAGCGCCTTCGGCAACGAGGATCAAGCAATGTCCGCTTCTCTTGAGACGATTCTTAAGAGCCTTAAGAAAACCGTTTTCTCCCTCCATATCGAAATGAACCTCGGGAATGAGCACGAAATTGACATCACCCTGAGCCAGAGCTGCACCAGCAGCAATATGACCGGACTGGCGCCCCATAATCTTGACCAGGCCGATCCCCATGGGTGCACCATTCGCCTCTGCATGGGCACACTGGATGGCCTTGACTGCCTCGGAGATGGCTGTATCAAATCCAAATGTTTTCTGAATAAGGTTAAGATCGTTGTCGATAGTCTTCGGTATGCCTATTACGCTGATGTTAAGCTTTCTTTTCCCTATCTCTTCTGTAATGGCGCGGGCGCCTCTCATTGTGCCATCCCCTCCTATGCAGAAAAGTATATCGACGTTCATGCGCTTTAGAGTATTTACCATCTCAGCAGAATCCTGCATTCCGCGCGATGAAGACAGTATGCTTCCCCCGGACGTATGGATATCTTTGACGATGTCCGGTGTCAGTTCCAATACCTGATGACCGTATTTCGGTATTAAACCCTGGAACCCATATTTGATGCCTACGACGTTTTTCACTCCGTAACGGTGAAACAATTCCATGAAAATTGCCCTGATGACGTCATTGATGCCGGGGCAGAGGCCGCCGCAGGTGACAATGGCCGCCTTCGTCTGGGCAGGGTCAAAAAAAATCTTTTCCCGGGGACCGGCCACTTCAATTGAGAGGGGGTCGCCATCCGCAGTAGTCACATCTTTATAATGCTCAAGATAAATATTATGAAGAATGCGTTTGCTATCCGGAGTATAATAACTGACGTTTACCGGCGACGGTATGGCTCTCTCCCCCAGATCCTGGATTGTAAAATCATCAAATCTGTTATCCATGCCTGTCTCTCTCCTTTGATATGACTAAATTGGCAGCATTTATGCCGGATACTATTTCCCCTTGGAAACCAAGACCTGCCAGTAACATTCCCCCCGTCATAAAGACATTGCGAATGGGAGTCTTATTGGATATGCTTGATATGCCAAAGAAAGAATCGGATTGCATTGCGTACTTATGATTTACTAACTCCTGACACTTTCTTGAGAATTCAATAGACATGCCGATATTGAGGAAATCGAGATTTTCCCTCAGGAAAGGAAGAAACTTTTCGAGGGCGCAAAAAACGACTTGGGAAACTTCCTTAAGTTCGTCATTCGTCAATACGAGAGGACTTTCCTTCAGGAAAATAGTTGCACTCAAAGCCCTCTTGCCGGCAGGGGCCCGTTCTTTACAATCTCTGGCGCTTATCTCTACAAAAACAAGATTATCATCCATGACCGGTCTATTTTGATCGATGACGATGGCGACATAAGTTGCCATTTTTTCGGGGATACATCTTTTAAGGATACCCATGTGCAAGGTAAATGGATAGTATGCCGATCTTACCAATTTGAGTCTTCGTTCCATGCGCCTGAATTTCCGGCCGCTGAGAAGAAGCAATCTAAGTTTCTCCCATTTTGTACTCGCGATAAGATATCGTCCCCGAATTTGTGACAATGTATCAGGTATGGAAACATCGACATCAATTTCTTTACCCACGTTTATTCTCATGACAGAACAATTCTTTATAAGATGACCTCCGGAAGCCTCAAACGCAGATTCCAGTAATCCCATGAGTACTTCATTCCCGCCGACATGATGATACAATCCCCTCAGGGGCAGTGACAGCGCATACGCGGACGAGATAGTAAAGGGGCTGTTCCGGTTGTTGCTCGAGTTTGAAAGAATAGCGCTTTCTGCCTCGAACACCCTGGTCAGTGAAGGATTCTTCGCAATTGATTTAAATCTTCTTGAAAGTGAGTACCTTTCCTTCAGAATTACGGGGATGCCCTTCAGAAGAGAAAGAAATTCATTAATGTTGGTAGGGTATATATACGGTTTTTCCGTGATCCTCTGCTCGACAAGATTGCTGATTTTCAGAACCGACGAGTATAACTTGCGAATCTCATCTGCGTGATCGGGAAATTCTCTTTCCATATCATTGAGAAGTTCTTCCCGCCTATGGAAGCAATCTACTCTGTGATCGGAAAGAATGATTTGAAGACCGGGAATCAATAACTGCAGGCCTGAGTATTCCGCGACGGGTATTCCAAGATCTTCAAGAAGGCGTGAACATATCTGTGCCGGGCCGAAGCCTGTCAAGGGTAAGGGATCGATGTTGAAAGTGTATCCAAAATCAGAATAAACGTGTTTCGCATCACTTTCAGATAAGAGCACCGTCTTCTTACCATGATGTGAAATTACGGCAGCCGCAACTAAGGAGCTTAAATCATTACCGATGACAACAGTATCGTACATATTTAAAAAAAGATGTTGAAATGCCAGCAATGCCTGAGATCTATGCTTGCTCTTAATCTATTTCTGAAGATAGATGCAGGCCATAAGAATGGGCAAGTCAAAAGGCTGTCACGGGAGGATTATGAAGAGGTGTCTCTGGGATCCGCTCACTGCCCCTTATTCTGACCTTTCTCCCGATCACTTCGATTCTGCCTTCCGCGTAAAATTGAATGGCTTGAGGATATATCCTGTGCTCTTCCTTTAATATTCTTGCAGCGAGAGTATCCTCGGTGTCATCACCATAGGCCGGAACTATGGCTTGAATAATGATAGGGCCAGAGTCTACCCCCTCGTCAGCAAAATGAACCGTACAACCCGAAAATCTTACACCATAGTCAGCAGCTCTCTTCTGAGCATGAATACCGGGGAAGGCGGGAAGGATTGCAGGGTGTATATTCATTATTTTCATGGGAAACGCATTCAAGAAAAGAGGGGTTAAAAGTCTCATAAATCCGGCCATCACTACCAGATCAACGGAAAGCGATTTAAGGACATCGATCATCTTCCGGTCAAAATCTTCCCTGTTTTCAAAATCGGAATGCTTGATAATCACGGATGGAATATTATGCTTCTTCGCCCGCACAAGAGCATATGCATCGGTGTTATTGCTGATAATGACCTTAATCTCCCCATCAAGGAGACCCTTCTCGATATTGTCTATGATCGCCTGGAGATTGGACCCGCTCCCTGAGACGAGCACTCCTAATTTTATTTTTTGTTTCATACCGTTAGATAAATGATACGGATGGTTGGTCTTCGTCTTTCCGATCTATGAAACCGATGGCATACGCCCGCATTCCCAAATTTTCGAGTCGCTCCGTTACTTCGGACGCTTCTTTTTCAGTCGCAACTGCCATCATGCCTATACCCATGTTAAAAACCCTGTACATTTCTCCATCATCAATATTTCCCATTCTCTTGATAATCGTAAAAACCGGCGGTATGTCCCAGCTGTCTCTCAGAATAACGGCACGACAGGCTTTAGGCAAAATGCGTGGTATATTATCGATGAATCCACCGCCAGTAATATGGACAATGCCCCTGATGCTGAAATTCTTGATTAGATTCAAGAGGGGTTTCACGTAAATGCTTGTCGGACGGAGGAGTTCCATGCCTATGGAATGGGACAGATCATCGAGCTTATCATTGACGCCGAGTCTCCCCTTTTCAAACAGAACTTTTCTCGCAAGGGAAAAGCCGTTGCTATGGATGCCGTTGGATGCAATGCCGATTATCCTGTCCCCCACACGGATCTCCGAGCCATCGACTATTCTCTCAGCTTCTACTATACCAACACAGAAACCCGCCAAATCATAATCATCATCTCTATAGAATGCGGGCATTTCAGCCGTCTCTCCCCCGATGAGGGCGCAACCAGCCTCCTGGCAGCCTTTAACAATGCCTTCGATGATCTTAATATCTCTTTCCACATTGATCATGCCCGTAGAGATGTAGTCCAGAAAAAAAAGGGGCTCTGCTCCCTGGACTACCACATCATTTACGGACATGGCGACAAGGTCGATGCCGATAGTGTCATGCTTATCCATCATCTGCGCAATCTTTAGCTTTGTCCCCACACCGTCTGTGGATGAAACCAGGACGGGATTATTATATTTTCCGACATCCAGACGAAAGAGACCTCCGAAACCGCCAATGGAACTCATTACTTCCTTGCGGAAAGTTGATTTTGTAATTGTTTTGATCCTGTCGACAAACAGATTGGCTTTGTCTATATCCACACCTGCATCTTTATAGGACATTTTTTCCTGCATTTTATTTCCGATAAGCCTCTGAGATGGGGATGACTTGTATCGTAATTGCTCTCTTATGTCAATTCTTTACTTGCGAAAAGATTGGATATCTGCTACCTCAATTCAATCCTTGTATTTGAAATTATTATATATATATTCGACTTTGAAGACTTGATATCTAATGGAATCAATAATTGCAATACTTGAGAAAATCGAGGCTCCGTTATTGTTCTCATCGAGAGACTCATACAGGCATTTGCCCCTGATTAAGGATCTTGAAGCAACAATGAGATCGTTTTTGAAGGAGCTGAAGGGTGTCTCCTTCACGAATGCAACACAAAATGAAACATATACGGCATATAAAAGTATCATTTCTGGTTTTGAAGAAGCAATCGCTGGCTTTGATAAACTGCCGCTGGAAGATAAAAAGGAACGTATAGAAAAGGCGATGCTCGTTGTAAAGAAACTGAGAGGGTTTGTCGCAGAGTCTTCGATCGGAATTTCTTACATGCGAGAAGAGCCGGAACCCCAAGATCTGGAAAACGGCGGAATGAGCCTTGAGAAGCTATCCCTCCCTCTGAGGTTTGTAAAGGGGGTAGGGCCTAAGATGGCTTCCCTGCTTGAGAAAAAGGGCCTGAAAACTGTTGCGGATTTACTTTATTTTGTGCCGCGAAGATACGAAGACAGGCGTACGGTCAGGGATATTAAATCGGTCACGGTGGGCAGCAGGGAGACAGTCATCGGCCATGTAGTTGGCGCTCAGTACAGATCTTACAGAAATAGAAAAGCATTTGAGGTCACCATACAGGATGGCAGCGGACTGCTTACGGCGAAATGGTTTCGAGGCAATCTAACTTACCTGAGAAAGATTTTTAAAAAGAGTATTCGGGTCATAATGACCGGCGAAGTGAGCAGTTACCTTTTCAGCAAGGACATGGTGCACCCCGATTTTGAGGTTCTTGACGATGATGAAAGCGGGGAAGATTTGATTCACTTCAAAAGAATCGTACCAGTTTATTCAGAAACAGAGGGTCTTCAGCAGAAATATATAAGAAGGATTATGGCGCACGCCGTCGATAAATATTCACAATATCTCCTAAGCCCCATACCTCACGAAATTCGTGAGAGACGCCATCTTCAGGATATTAAGAATGCCGTGCGCAGCATTCATTTTCCTGCAACCGATGAGCGGATCGATGCATACAATGAAATGCGCTCGGATGCCCACCGAAGACTGATTTACGATGAATTCTTTTTTCTCCAGTTGGGTATGGCCTTAAAAAGAAAGGCCAACACGCTAGATGGGGGCATAGCTTTTAAGACCCAAGGTCAGAACCTTCATAAATTTTACAAGATTCTTCCCTTCACATTGACCGATGCGCAAAAGAGGGTCATCGTAGAAATCGAAGGCGATATGGAAAGACCCTCCAGCATGAACAGGCTTCTGCAGGGTGATGTGGGGTGCGGTAAGACAGTTGTTTCCATGGCGGCGATGATCACTGCTTGCGAAAACGGCTATCAGGCGGCCATAATGGCGCCGACTGAGATTCTTGCTGAGCAGCACTACAACCGCATCAAAGATTGGTCTTGCGAGCTTGATTTAAAGGCTGTTTTGCTGACGAGCGGTATGAAGAACATGGAAAGAAAGAAAATTTTTGAAGGGATAATGAAAGGACATACTCACATCATATGCGGAACTCATGCGTTGATCCAGAAGGATGTGACTTTCAGCAAGCTGGGTTTGGTTATTATCGATGAACAGCATCGCTTTGGAGTTGTACAGAGGGCATTACTGAGACAGAAGGGTGTAAATCCCGATGTTTTGGTTATGACTGCCACTCCCATTCCGAGGACACTTGCCATGACTGTATATGGCGATTTGGATATTTCGATCATTAATGAATGTCCTCCCGGCAGAAAAGAGATTCGGACAAAGGTTTTTTTTGAAGAGGAACGCAACAGGGTTTATGAAATTATGAGGATGGAACTCATGAAGGGAAACCAGGTCTTTGTTGTCTATCCGTTGGTTGAAGAATCTGAAAACCTGGATCTCAGAGATGCGACTATGATGGCCGATTATCTGCAAAGGGAAATATTCCCTGACCATAAGGTAGGGCTGATTCACGGCCGTATGAAAGGAAAGGACAAGGATGAAACGATGGCAGGTTTCGTAAACAGAAATATAAACATCCTTGTTTCCACAACAGTCATTGAAGTGGGGATTGACATACCCCATGCATCCCTAATAGTGATAGAACATGCGGAGAGATTTGGGCTGTCTCAATTGCATCAATTGAGGGGGAGGGTGGGGAGGAGCAATATTCCTTCATTCTGTATATTAATGTCGCATCGCAGAGGCTCTGATGTTTCAATAAGAAGGCTGCAAGTCATGGAGCAGACAAATGACGGTTTTAAGATCGCTGAAGAGGATTTAGCCATAAGGGGGCCCGGTGAATTTATGGGAACCAGGCAGTCAGGAGTTCCTGATTTCCGTATTGCCCATATCCTGAGAGATGCGCATATTCTGGTTGAGGCAAGAACAGATGCTTTCTCCTTTGCAGAGAACATTTCGGGTCTGGATAATGGCAAGTATGCATTGTTGAAAAGAGTCCTCCTGCACAAATGGGGAGGCAGGTTTGAGCTCGCAAAAACCGGTTAGGCAAGAACTTAATTTATTTTGACAAGCGTGTGTTAACTGTTATAGAAGTGACAGCATTTGGTTCCAAGGAACATAATCGTTCTTTCGGTATGGTTCGAACATACGAGAAATCTGGAACTTGATATGGGCACGGCGTTATGAAAACAATAACTATCGGATTAATCGGTTTCGGTACTATAGGAACAGGGGTCGTAAAGCTGCTTCAAGATAGCGGTGAGGTCATCGAAAATCGCCTAGGCGCAAGGCTCTTCTTAAAGAAGATTGCCGATCTTGATATTACAACGCCAAGACAGGTTGCCGTAGAGAAAGATTTGTTAACTGCAGATGCGAAAGTGATCCTGGACGATCCTGAAATATCCATAGTCATAGAGCTAATAGGCGGGTATGAGCCTGCGCTCTCTTTCATCCTTGAGGCTATCCGAAAAGGAAAGCACGTAGTAACTGCCAATAAAGCCCTTTTAGCTACCTACGGAAACGAAATATTCCAGGCTGCTGAGGCGGAACAGGTCGACATCGGCTTCGAAGCCAGTGTAGGCGGTACAATCCCTATCATTAAGACCTTGAAGGAAAGCCTGGCAGCGAACCGTATAAAGTCGATTTTCGGCATTATCAACGGTACAGCCAACTATGTATTGAGCAAAATGACGGATGAGAAGAAATCCTTCCAAGTTGTGCTGAAGGAAGCCCAGAAGCTCGGATTCGCAGAAGCCGATCCGACATTTGACATCGAAGGTATCGATACGGCTCACAAGCTTGCCATCACATTATCATTGGCATACGGCAAAAGGGTAAGGCTTGAAGACGTTCACAGAGAAGGCATATCAGGCATTAGTCAGCAGGACATTGAATTTGCCAGGGAACTCGGGTATCGGATCAAGCTTCTTGCCATTGCCATCGGGAGGGGTGACTGCATCGAGGCAAGGATTCATCCGACTATGATCCCCCTTAGCCATCTTCTGGCAAACGTCAATGGAAATTTCAATGCATTTCATATCGTCGGTGATGCGGCGGATTCAGTGTTTCTCTATGGCCAGGGTGCAGGAATGATGCCCACAGCAAGCGCCGTAGTAGGTGATGTAATCGATATTTCGCGTAATCTGCAGAGAGGCGCATCCGGACGCGTACCCGCCCGCTCACTTAGAGAAAATGTAATCGATGATATCAAGCTAATGCCATTTGACGAAATCACTACAAACTACTACTTCCGTTTTTCTGCCCTGGACCGGCCAGGCGTCCTCTCCAGAATAGCGGGAATTCTCGGTGCAAATGATATAAGCATTGCCGCCGTTATCCAAAAGGGCAGGCAGAAGGCAGGCCCTGTTCCTATTGTCATGACTACGCACAAGTCGAAGGAAATGGATGTTCAGAAAGCTATAACGGAAATAGATCAACTTGAAATCATTCACGGAAAGACGATATTGATAAGAATTGAGGACGAAAGGTTGTAATGGTTTCGAAGAAATGACCCTTTTAGCCTCATCCCATTCATTTATTTGAGGAGCAATTTGGCTGTAATGAAATATATTATCCTCCTCGGCGATGGTATGGCGGATTATCCCCTACAAGAACTGGACGGTAAGACACCCTTGGAATACGCGCATACCCCATATATGGACAGGGTTGCAAAAGAAGGAACATTGGGCATGATCGATACCATTCCGGCCGGTTTTTCTCCGGGCAGTGATGTGGCGATCATGAGCCTCCTTGGTTATGACCCTATAGAATGCTATACTGGTCGAGGACCTTTGGAAGCGGCCAACATGGGGGTTCAGCTTGGAGTCGATGACGTAGCCTTTCGCTGCAATCTTGTGACCCTTAGGGGAGATGCAGAATATATAATGGGAGACTTTACATCCGGGCATATAACTACTGAAGAAGCGAAGATAATCATAAATGATATTAATAACGAGCTGGGTAGCACAAATTTTCAATTCTATCCTGGAGTGAGTTATAGACACCTCTTTGTCTGGAGGGATGGCAAAGCACTACTTGAGACAACTCCGCCCCATGATATCACCGGCAATGCGGTCAAGGATTATCTGCCCCGGGGAGAGGGGAAGGAAGAAATAAGAGGGCTCATGGAGCGTTCGCAGGTTTTTTTGCGAGATCATCCTGTAAACCAGTTACGACTCGCCGAAGGCAAAAAGCCCGCAAATTCGATATGGCTTTGGGGGCAGGGGAGGGCGCCGAAATTTGCCAAACTCACAGACAAATACGGTTTGAACGGGGGCATGATATCGGCTGTTGACCTTCTGAATGGCATCGGTATTTACGCTGGCCTCAAAGTCATACGCGTTGACGGTGCGACGGGTTATGTAGATACTAACTATATTGGAAAGGCAAGAACGGCTCTCGATACCTTAAGAGACACCGATTTTGTGTTCGTCCATGTTGAGGCCCCTGACGAAATGGGACATGAAGGAAATGTAGCTGGAAAAATCCGGGCTATTGAAGATTTTGACGAGAAGATCGTAGGCGCCGTCTTGAATGAAATTTATGGACTGTCTCCCTTCAGACTGCTGGTTTTAAGCGATCACCCTACGCCCATCACCCTGAGGACCCATTCATCGGACCCGTCTCCCTTCGCAGCGCTGTCTTCTGATGAACATGAGAATTTGAGAAACGGCTTAACATTTAGCGAAGAATCGGCACTGCTAACCGGCGTGAAGATCTCTCCTGGTTACCTTCTGATGGATCACTTCATAAAGAATTGGAGGGTATTTATTGAAGAGAAATCGAGTTAACATACGTGTCATTTACGCTGATACAGATGCAATGGGTATCGTCTATCACACCAATTACATTAAATGGTTCGAAATTGGGAGAACGGAACTCCTCAGAAGTGTGGGCATAGTCTATGCTGAGATGGAAGCACAGGGTTATAATCTGCCCTTGACAGAGGCGTATTGCAACTATTTGTTTCCAGCCAAATATGACCAAATCATCGTTGTCGAAACTGAATTGGAATATCTCAAAAGGGCGAGCATGAAATTTATCTATACAATATGTGACGAATACAGGGAAAAGGCCCTTGTTGAAGGTTACACGATCCACGCCTGCACAAACAACCTGGGCAAGATAGTAAGGATTCCATCCTTCATACTTGAAAAAGTCAACGAACAAATGCAAATAAAATTTTGATAGGAAATCTATATGGCAAGAAAAATCACAAAAAAGGAAATTGAAAAACCGGATTCCTTCCAGGCGGCGTTAAATAAGGTCGCGGCGTATATATCGACAAATAAGTCAAAGATCTATCTGGCATCTGGAATTGTAATTTCAATAATCATAATATCTTCCGGCTGGTACTTATACAGGATGAATTATGAGGATAAAGCGCAGAGGCTTTATGCGATGGCCCATATTGCCGGTATGAAAGCTGCCCGTCAGGGAGGCAAACCGGATCAAAATAATATAAAGATGTATAACGACGTCATGACTCAATATCCGGGATCAAAGGCTGCCATGATGTCATATTATCAAATGGGAAATATGCACTACAACCTTGGAGATGTGGATGCCTCGATAAAGGCATATACGGAGTTTCTCAAGGAAGTTCCGGATGGGAGCGACCTGAAAATCCTGGCGTACAATGGCATAGGTTACTGTTACGAAAAGAAGGCCAACTTCCCGCATGCCCTGGAGTCGTTCGAGAAAGCGGCAAATTCAAAATCAGGCGTGGGCTTTGAAGGCATGACTTACAGAAACATGGCAAGAATTTACGAAGAGATGAATAACAAAGAGAAAGCCTTAGAGTATTATCAAAAAGCCCTTAACAGCGCTGCCGATCCTTCCATGGAACTTCTCTTGAAAAAAATAATATCAACCATCAACTGAAGACAAAGTTCACTGAGATTTCAGGTGATCTTTTCTCTTTGATGCCGCAGGGGCAAATAGGGGTCTATGAAAGTATTGATGTCAGGAAATGAGAGTATTGCAAGAGGTGCCTTCGAACATGGAGTTCGTTTCGTAGCCGGTTATCCGGGAACGCCGAGCACTGAAATTGTCGAGACCTTTGCAAAGTATGACGGAGTTTATGCCGAATGGTCTCCCAATGAGAAGGTGGCCCTGGAGGTAGGCATAGGGGCGGCGTTGGCTGGCGCAAAGGCCATGGTCGTCATGAAGCATGTCGGCGTCAATGTAGCCGCGGACCCGCTGTTCACATTGAGCTATACGGGAACTAACGGAGCTCTTGTTATCATTACTGCAGATGACCCGTCACTGCACAGTTCAGAAAATGAACAGGATAACCGCAATTATGCCAAATTTGCAAAGATACCTATGATTGAGCCTGCAGATAGCCAAGAGGCGAAAGATTACATCAAGATTGCCTTCGATTTGAGTGAAAGATTTGATACACCTGTTTTCTTCCGGACAACTACACGTGTTTCCCATTCAAAATCCGTCGTAACTTTGGGGGACCTATCGGCTGTCAATGATCGCACTGCAATACAATTCGATGCGGAGAAATATGTCATGGTGCCCGCGTATGCGCGTGTCAGAAGGATAGAGGTGGAAAAGAGGCTCTATAGGCTCAGAGAATTTGCTGAAACTTTTCCCGGAAATAGGATAGAAATGAATGATCCTGAAATTGGCATTATTACGGCCGGTATGCCTTATAATTATGCAAAAGATGCCTTCCCCGATTTCTCATATTTGAAACTCGGCATGGTTTATCCGCTGCCATCTGGCCTTATCCGTGAATTTGCTGCAAAGGTTAAGAAAATCTATGTGGTTGAGGAACTTGATCCCTTTATTGAGGAACAGGTCAAGGCAATGGGTATCAAGGTGATAGGAAAGGACATCTTTCCCTACACAAATGAATTTGATCCCGGCGTGATTCATGCGGCCATTAAGCGTAAAAAGATTTCCAAATCAATCTTACCGGAAGTGACAATCCCGCCGAGACCACCGAATCTTTGTCCAGGTTGTCCTCACAGGGGATTGTTCTATGTCCTGGGAAAACTGAAAACCTTTGTCGCAGGTGATATAGGCTGTTACACTTTATCTTTCATGAAGCCTCTGGAAGGTCTTCATGCATGTATCTGCATGGGGGCGAGTATCGGCATGGCGCATGGCATGAGCAAGGCTTTAAAGGATAAAGGAAAAGGGAAGGTTGTCGGTGTTATCGGGGACTCCACATTTATTCATTCCGGCATCACACCGCTGTTGAATATGGCCTATAACAAGAGTGACGCCGTCATTGTTATATGCGATAACAGGACAACAGCCATGACGGGCATGCAGGACCATCCGGCTACCGGATATACCCTGCAGGGGGAAAAAACAAAGGAGCTTGATTTTACGAAGCTGGCCTCGGCATTGGGGATAGATAGTGTCCGTGTAATAGATCCTTATGATATCAAAATAACGCGGAAAGTGCTGAAAGAAGAATTGGCAAAACCGGGTGCCTCCGTCATCATATCACAAAGAGCCTGTGTGTTGTTCAAGCGAGAAATGAAGGGTGTCCGAAAGACATTCAAAGTTGATATAGATAAGTGTGTCGGTTGCAAGGCCTGCATTGGTCTTGGATGTCCGCCAATCTCATGGATAAAGTTCGAAGATATGCCAAGTCAAACAGTCAAGAGGAATGTAAAGAAGCAGGAAGGTGTGGCATTCATTGATAATGAACTTTGCACAGGCTGCACACTATGCGAGCAGGTGTGCAATGTCGGTGCTGTGATTGAGGTGATATGATTTTATGAAAAGCAATGGCGATGTTAGGAGCATCCTCCTTGCCGGAGTGGGCGGCCAGGGAATACTCTGCGCAAGTGATATCTTATGTCACGTCATGATGGAAGCCGGCTTGGATGTCAAGAAAAGTGAGGTCCACGGGATGGCCCAGCGGGGTGGATGTGTAACCAGCCATGTTCGATACGGCAATAAGGTCTACTCTCCCATCGCAAGAAAAGGAGACGTCGATATCCTCGTCTCATTTGAAAAATTGGAAACACTCCGTTATCTCGATTTTCTGAGGCCGGGAGGCGGCATTATCATAAGTGAAAGGGAAATCTATCCCCCATCCGTGAACCTCGGTGACGCCGCTTATCCTGACAACATTATTGAGATAGTAGAGAAAATCTTCAAGATTGTGAAAGTCGTTAATGCCAATAATATAGCGCTAAAGGCGGGAGACGCAAAAACAGAAAATACAGCCCTCTTGGGAGTTTTGTCATCCTATCTGCGTCAGCTTGATATTTCGCTCTGGGAGAAGGTCATCCGTGGATCCTTTCCCAAGAAAGCCATCGAAGTAAACCTCAAAGCCTTTCATATGGGACGAACAGCATAAGAAAGGAAGGCCTGAAATTCTCATTTTTCTCTTGTTTTCAATGCTTCCTTCTGTCGTTCCTACTAAAATAGGAATCTATAAATCAATTTTTCATGAAATTATCTGATTGCATACATGCCTGGCTAATCGTTTGTATGATGGCAATTACGGCTGTCTTGATTCCGCCGGACATGGCCGGGGCAGCGGAGACTCACGTCATTGAAGTTGATAGGCAATTTTCCTTTGCGGAAGCACTCCTTGCCGAAGGGGATTATTATAGGGCCATCAGCGAGTACAAGCGATTTACTTACTTTTTCCCCCAAAACAAGCTGGTCGAGACATGCAATTACAGAATTGGTGAAAGTTATTACAGAGCAAAGAGGTGGCAGGAAGCTCGCGAGGCCTTCACTTCTTTCATCATAAAATATCCCGTAAGCCCGATGATACCGGGAGCCCTGTACTTAAAGGGCATGGCAGAAAAACAACTGAGGCGATATATGGATGCACTCTCAACTTTTGAAAAGGTGATCAAGTCAAAATCTAATGAATTTGCCGATAAGGCCGTTTACCAGAGCGCCATTGTCCACATGGAAATGGAGGAATGGCAGAAGGCCAGAGAAACATTTTCCCTTGTTCCTAAAGATAGCCAGCTATCGGGATCGGCAAGCATCATCGCATCAGGTCTTCTGCATATGGATAATTTGCCCCAAAAATCGCCTGCCACGGCAGGCACTCTTGCAGCTATTATTCCGGGTGCTGGTCATCTTTACACAGAAAGACCAAGGGATGCACTAGTGGCCTTTCTTTTGAACGGTGCGTTCATATGTGGCGCTATAGAACTTTTTCGTCACGATAATTATGTTGCCGGGGGGATTGTGACGTTCTTCGAGATTGGCTGGTACACAGGCAACATATATAGTGCAGTGAGTAGTGCTCACAAATACAACAAGAAAACACGGGAAGATTTCCTAGAGCATCTGAAAGAGATAAGTTCCGTTTCTTTTCACCATGACCGGACAACGTCCTCCAATTACCTAACCTTTAGCTTTAAGTTTTAGCTATAAGTAATAATTAATAATGATACTTCGTTATTCTAGTTCCTGTTGTATTCAGATGTGCCTGTTCTCGATCTCGGGAAGTCCGAGAGCCGCAATCGGACGGAAAATGTATGGTTCGCAGGGAGTTTTTAGTCGTGGTGCTCGCGGCCAGTCCTTGACAAATGGAAAGGAATGGGTAACTTAGCTAGACGTGCGCGTGTGTTCGGCATCTTGTCATGCCTGGCAGGGCATTAATTATCTCATCATTAATCATATAGGGATCTTATGGCAGAAGACTACTACAAGTTGCTAGGTATGGAAAAAAGTGCGACCGCTGAAGACATAAAGAAGGCCTACAGAAAGCTGGCCCTGAAATGGCATCCTGACAAGAACCCCAATAATAAGGCGGCTGAAGAGAAGTTCAAGAAAATCAGCGAAGCCTATGCCGTACTCAGCGATCCCAAGAAAAGAGAAGAATATGATACTTTTGGATCTGCCGATCAATTCCGGCAGAGATATACCCAGGAAGATATTTTTAGAGGCTTCGATCTGAACGATATCCTGAGAAGCTTCGGCTTCGGCGATCCTGGTGGAGCAGGGGCGAGAACGTTCAGAACAAACAGGGGAGGGGGCTTCACTTTTACGCAGGGCGGCCCATTTTCCGATATATTCGAGGGAGAGCGGCAGAGATTTTCCCGGGCGCCACAGAAGGGACAGGACTTCGAATATAACCTCTCAATAACATTAGAAGAATCTGTATTAGGCGCAGAGAAAAAATTGGCCCTGCAAAAAAACGATGCTGTCGAGGAAATCAACTTCAAGATACCGCCGGGCATTAATTCAGGAAAGAAATTGAGGTTAACCGGCAAGGGCGGTCCCGGGATTGATAGAGGTCCTCCGGGTGATTTATATATAAATATCAGCATTATCCCCCATCCAATTTTTGCGAGGGACGGGAATGACATCTATATCGACAAGGTAATCAATTTCTCTCAGGCCGTTCTTGGTACGAGCATCGATGTTCCAACAATAGAGGGAGCGATGAAAAGAATAAAGATTCCCCCTGGAACGCAGAACAATACGAAAATTAGAATGAAGGGCTTCGGAGTACCACGATTGAAGGGTACGGGTAAGGGAGATCAATTTGTTAAGATCATCGTCGATGTACCGAAAAGGCTGACGGAGAGGCAAATTGAGCTGGTAAGGCAACTGGCTGAAGAAGGTTTTTAGCGACGAAAGGTATGTCTTATAAGATATATTATGTAAACTTAAACGGATCCCGCAATCTTAAAATCATCCTGACTTCATCCATTCCCATCTGCTTTATCCCTGTCTTTGTACTAAATCAACTCGATGTCCCCGATGACGCCAAAATGCTCTCCTATGACAATCAAGGCGCCCAAGACTCCCTCTATTTTGATTCCCTTTTCAAGGGCAGTTCTTATATCTCCTTTACTTTTCACAAGATTTCCAATGGCAGTGGCTGCAGCATCAGACATGGTGGACGATTTTGAAAGAACGCAGACTGCATCTGCTTTTCCAAAACTCAGCGAGTGTCCTACGGTTCCGGAGGATGTGCAAACGCCCAGGGGCATCTGCTCGGGTTTCAATAATAGACCGACTTTGTAGGTTAAGGGCGAATTACCGGCAAATACCGCGACCCTCACCTCTTCTTGAGTTTTTAGATAAATATCGCCCCCGTTTTCGACGATAACATTCTGCGACATCTTGAGCAGTTCGTTAGCTACGTATTCGGAAATCGCACCTGCGACAGATGCCATTGGCCCTACATTGGCCGCAAGCGATGCCTTCAGCATGTCCCTTATGATGGGAGGAGCGAAATCATCATCTTGGATGGGCGCCAGAGAAGTCAGAAAGTCGGGATGCTTTTTAATGTAGGACTCAATGAATCCGCGATAGACGTAAATAGATTGAATGGCTTTTTGAGCAAGGTCCACGTCACAGTATATAATAAGATCTGTTTCACGTACACAGAGATGGAACGATGTGAGGCTATTCTGCGATACCCGGTTCCTGTAAGTCCTTTCTTGATAGCTCATGGTGAGATATATCTGGATGGCAGGTTTTGTTGCTTTGTTTATTCTGTCTCAATAGTCCTATAGCTGAAGCGGGTAGCGCCGGCGCCAAGAAGACGATCTGTTTCTGCCTTTAATTTATCGGTCAGCTCGAGCTGAAAATCCCTCCCCAAGTAAACGATGACTTCACTGTTGCCATTGACGATACGGATAAAGCCGTCACATTTCCCCTTGTGATGAGTGAGTAATTCATGCAAAGACTCGATGTCTGTTGCTGAAGATCTTGAAACATCAATACTAAAGTGCACTACATCATAAGGTTGTTCGACTGCATCGCTCAGAGGGATAATTTCGGAGGCAATCACCTTGATCCCCTCCTCGCCTGCATCTATTGTTCCTTTGATTAAAACGGGCTCTTCAGAGTGAACAAGCCCGAATGCCTTATTGTACAGATCGGCAAAGCATATCACTGTGACAGAGCCTCTGAGATCCTCGATGGTTATATAGGCCATGACCTCTTTCTTCTTCGTAGTCACCTCTCGAATATTGTTCACTACGCCACCAAAGGCAACTGTGTCGCGATCCTTCTTATCATTGATGCTCGAAGTGTCGACATTGGCTACTGTACGGAGTTTTTCGGCAAATCTAAGAAGCGGATGACCTGTGATATAGAATCCGAGGGTTTCCTTCTCATGGGCAAGTAATTCCTTATGATCCCATTCAGCTATATCAGAAAGCGCACATTCTTGCATGATATCGAGATGCACAAATTTTTCACTTTCCATATGGTCGAAGAAACTGGTCTGACCGCTCGATCTTTCCTTTTGACGCCTCTGAGCCGTATCGACGATTCCTTCATAGTATTTCATCAGCTGGCTTCTACGATAACCAAGGGAATCAAAAACCCCGCATTTGATGAGGCTTTCAATCATCCTCTTATTAATTTTCCTGAGATCGACACGGTTGCAGAAATCGTCGAAAGTCGCAAATTTCCCCTCCTTTTCCCTTACAGATATGATCGAGTCAATCGCACCTATCCCTACGTTCTTGACGGCAGCAAGACCGAAGCGAATATGCTCGCCGGTGACACTGAAATCGCTCTGAGATTCATTGATATCGGGAGGGAGCACATTTATGCCCATATCCTTGCAGCTGTTTATGTACTTGATGATCTTGTCCCTGTTGTCCTTTTCGCTTGTGAGCAGGGCCGCCATGAATTCAACGGGAAAATTAGCTTTCAGATAAGCGGTTTGGTAGGATATCATGGCGTAAGCGGTGCTGTGGGACTTGTTGAATCCGTATTCTGCAAATGTCTCCATCTGCTGCCAGATTTTTCTGGCCTTTTTTTCGGGTATATTTCTGTGCCTCGCACCTTCGAGAAATTTAGGTCTCTCTTTCTCCATCTCCGATGGTTTTTTCTTGCTCATGAGCTTGCGCAGTATATCAGCTTCAGCCATAGTATAGCCGCCGATGGCGCTCGCTATTTGCATTACCTGTTCCTGGTATACGATGACGCCATATGTCTCCTTCAATATTTCCTTCAACTGGGGAATTTCATAAACAATCTTTGTCTTACCCTGTTTACGCGAGATAAATTCCGGAACCATATTCATGGGCCCCGGTCTGTACAGGGCAATCAAGTTGCTGATTTCCTCAATGCAGTCAGGCTTCATATTTACGAGGATATCCTTCATGCCGGCACTTTCCAGTTGAAATATGCCGTCTGCATTACCCTTCATTAACAATTGATACGTTTTTTGATCATTGAGGGCAATTTTATCAATGTCGATTTCCTCCCCCCTGCCCTCTTTTATAAACCTGAGTGTATTCTTAATGACTGTAAGTGTCTTCAGTCCAAGAAAATCAAATTTCGTTAGTCCCACAGCCTGAAGATCCATCATGGAAAATTGCGTAACAATTTCATCCTTGGGGCTCTTGCAGAGGGGCACGCGCTCAACAAGGGGCACATCGGATATAACAACACCCGCTGCATGGGTTGACGAATGACGATTTAAACCTTCAAGTGCTCGTGACAGGGACAGGAGTCTTCTTACTTTCTCATTTCTTTTCTCCTCTTCCTGAAGACGCGGCTCACTTTGGATGGCCATATCGAGAGAAATGTTCAGGATATTGGGTATCAACTTTGCAATACTATCCACTTCACCGTAGGGTATGTTCAATGCCCTTCCCACATCCCTGATGACGGCCTTGGCCTGCATTTTGCCAAATGTGATGATCTGGGCAACTCTATCGCTTCCATATTTATCCGTTACGTACTTGATGATTTCATCGCGGCCATCCTGGCAAAAATCTATATCTATATCAGGCATGCTTATCCGGTCTGGATTTAAGAATCTCTCAAAGAAAAGTCCATACCGTATAGGATCTATATTGGTAATACCAATTGCATAAGCAACGAGACTGCCGGCGACAGAGCCTCTGCCGGGACCGACGGGGATGTTTCTTTGTTTTGCGTAGTTCACAAAATCTGACACAATGAGAAAATATCCGGCGAATCCCATGGACTTGATGATCTCCAGTTCTTCCTGCAGGCGCTTCACATATTGCTCAGGAATGCCTTTGTCATCTTTACCCTTCATGATTACGGGCAGCAATTTTTCTAATCCCTTTTTCGCGAGCCCTGCCAAATATTCATCAAGTGATTCACTAGTACTGATCTCAAAATTTGGCAGAGAAACACTGCCAAAATCAAAGGTCAAGTTACATCTCTCCGCAATAGCTGACGTATTATTGATAGATTCCGGAATATCTTTAAAAAGGCGACTCATAGCCTCGGGTGAACGGAAGTAAAACTGGTCTGTCTTGAATTTCATCCGGTCGGTATCTTCCATGGTCTTGCCCGTCTGGATACATAGGAGGACTTCATGCGCCTCGGCATCTTCTCGATCTATATAATGGCAGTCGTTAGTTGCCACGAGCGGAATTGAAAGTTCCCGACCAATTTCAATGAGACCATTATTAACGGTTTTTTGTTCAGGAAGACCGTTCTCCATAATCTCAAGGTAGAAATTGCCCTCGCCAAAAATTTCTCTATACTCATGGGCAACTGCTCTTGCCGTTTCGTTATTTCTTTTAAGCAGCAGGCTCGCTATCTCTCCGTGGAGACATGCGCTAAGTCCTATAAGCCCTTCACTATATAATGACAGGAGTTCTTTGTCTACGCGCGGACGGTAATAAAATCCCTCCAGGTACGCTGCAGTTGAAAGTTTCATAAGATTCTTGTACCCTTGCCTGTCTTTGACGAGAACAAGTAAATGGTGGGAGTTCTCCCCTGTGGCGTGCGCGTTCTTGTCGAAGCGGCTTTTTGGGGCAACGTATAGCTCGCATCCGATAATCGGTTTAATGCCGTATTTCTGGGCATGCTGATAAAAGTCAATGGCGCCAAAAATATTTCCATGATCCGTCATGGCTACTGCAGACATCTGGTATTCTTTAGCTTTCTTGAAAAGATTGTCGAGACGAATAGTTCCGTCGAGGAGACTATATTGCGTATGAACGTGCAGGTGAACGAAATTGCCAGACTTCATTTAGCGCTTACCTCGTGATAAATTGAAATAGCAAGAAAAGTGGAACGACAAGTAAAAAACTCCGCAAGCAAGGCAAGGGATACCTAGAAAATTAGGCATATATTGAAGATGCGTTACATGCAAAGGGTGACAGGCAACGCAGCATATGGAGGTTTTACTATGCCGTTTCTTATTCAATCCAGCCAGTAGTTTGGCGCTTCTTTGGTGATAATTACATCGTGGACATGGCTTTCGCGAAGCCCCGCAGATGTGATGCGGATAAACCTCGTCTTTTCTCTGAGCTCCTTGATTGTCCTGCAACCTACGTAGCCCATGCCAACTTTCAGGCCGCCCACAAGCTGGCCTACGCTTGCAGACAATGGTCCTCTGAACGGTACCCTACCCTCTATACCTTCCGGAACCGTTTTCAGGCTGCTTTCTATGTCATCCTGATAATACCTGTCCATGCTTCCCATTTTCATGGCCTCAAGGGAACCCATTCCCCTATACGTCTTGTAACTTCTTCCCTGGAAAAGAATTGTCTCTCCCGGACTCTCTTCTGTTCCAGCAAACAGGCTGCCTATCATTACCGTGTGGGCGCCTGCTGCAAGTGCCTTTACAACATCGCCAGAGTACTTAATGCCTCCATCGGAAATGATGGGGATACTATATTTCTTTGCTACCTTGGACGCATCTCTTATGGCACTCATCTGTGGGATGCCGACGCCTGCAATTATCCGCGTGGTGCATATTGATCCGGGTCCCACTCCCACCTTGATTGCGTCCACCCCCGCTCTAATCAGAGCTTCTGCTCCCTCAAAGGTAGCCACATTACCGGCAACCAGTTCACAGGCCGGAAAGTTGATTTTTGTATCTTTAATGGCATCCAAAACACCTGCAGAATGCCCATGCGAGGTATCTATAACAATCACATCAACACCAGCGGATAATAAGGCATCTACCCGCGCCTCCCTGTCAATGATGCCCACAGCGGCACCAACTCGCAGCCTACCGCGGGAATCCTTACAGGAATTGGGATATCTCCTTATCTTCTCTATGTCCTTAATGGTAATCATCCCCTTTAAGTTATATGCATCGTCCACGACCAGTAATTTTTCTATCCTGTGCTTATGGAGCAGTTTCTTTGACTCTTCCAGACTTATATTTGATGAAACTGTAACGAGATTATCTTTCGTCATCACATCAGAGACTGGCTGATCGAGATTAGTCTCAAATCTAAGGTCCCTGTTTGTCAGGATTCCAACGAGCCTGCGGTTCTTGACTACAGGAACTCCCGATATCCTGTATTTGTTCATGAGTTCAAGGGCATCATGAACCTTCTGCTCAGGTTCGATTGTAATCGGATCCACAATCATGCCACTCTCGGATTTTTTTACTTTGTCAACCTCAATCACCTGCTTCTCTATACTCATATTGCGGTGAATGATCCCTATACCTCCCTCTTGAGCAAGACATATGGCAGTCCCAGACTCTGTGACCGTATCCATAGCAGCGCTGACAATAGGAATATTTAGCGTAATATTATTGGTCAGGAGCGTCGACGTTTCTGCATCTTTAGGAAGAATGCTCGATTCGCAAGGCACAAGAAGAAGGTCGTCAAATGTCAATGTCTCTTTTACATGATCATCCAGCATGGTGCGTCTCCATATGTGTTATATCTATATCACGACACAATAGTTATGTAGAAATGTTTGCCGTTGAGCGAAATAAAGTACTCATCTTCGCCATTACTATATTCTATGAAATTTGCAATTTGATAATAACTTGCCCTTGAAAAACGTGCAACAAAAGCGTTTTTCTTAACTGAACAATAAAGCACATTGTCCTTTCCTGCCCATAGAGAATCTGGATCGAGTTTCTCAATGCTTTGATCTGATAAGAGAAGGTAAATGCATTCTTCATTGTCTGCTTCAGCAGTGCATCTATATACCGCTCTTACGATAAAGGGCGTGTCCTCCACTTCCAGATAACAGCAGTCGTCCTCAAGCTCAATTAAATATCTGCCAGCTTCATCTTTCTTCAGATTTTGATAGAAGTATTTTACGATTCCATCTCTGAAGATTTCATTGCCCTTGTAATACCAGACACCGTCTTTGTCTATTCTTATGTTGCAAGGCGGAATATCCTTCTCCATGGTTGCTTGGCTCTTTTTTTCAAAACGTCTTTCTGCTGTCGAGCAGCATCGTGACAGGACCATCGTTTACCGATTCTATCTTCATCATGGCTTGGAATTCACCAGTACCAACATGGTCGATTTTTCCACCGGCCATCCTGATGAAGTACTCATAGAGTCTTTTTGCTTCCTCCGGTTCCTCAGCAGAGATGAAAGACGGCCGCCTACCTTTTCTGCAATCGGCCAGAAGCGTAAACTGAGACACGATAAGAATGTCTCCCGATGTCTCGAGAAGAGATAGATTCATCTTCCCCTGTGAATCTTCAAATATCCTTAAATGGATTATTTTTTCAAGGAGAAAATCCGCATCACGATAACTATCTCCCTTTTCTATGCCCAGAAAGACGAGGACTCCCTTTCCTATACTGGATATTATCTGTCCGTCAACAATTACTCTCGCCCTATCGACCCTCTGGACAACGCACCTCATATTATCTTATTTCTCCGTTGAGACGGCATGCTAGCAATATTCAATTGTTGCTTCAAGTCTTTTCTCGGCATTTGTTAATAAGAGATGAGATTATATTGTTTTAGACGTGCAAAAATTATATAAGCAGTAACACATATGGCTTCATATAAGAAAAAGAGCGTCCTTCTCATCAATCCATGGATATATGATTTTGCCGCCTATGACTACTGGATAAGACCGCTGGGACTTCTCTATTTGGCGAGTCTATTTCGTAGGAATGGCTATCATGTACATTTTATCGATTGCTTGAATGCCTGTCATCCTCAATTAAAAAGGAATGCCGGTGTTAAATTGGTCAAGAGGAGTATCACGGGTCATGGCAAATTTCCCAAAGAGAGAATTCCTAAACCGCAATCTCTAAGGGAGATTAAGAGAAATTATAACAGATACGGTATAACGCGCGATATTTTTGTTAACGAACTGAAGTCATCGGTCACTCCTGATTTGATTCTTGTCACGTCCGTGATGACTTACTGGTACCCCGGTGTCTTTGAGGTCATAAGAATTACGAAGCAAACGTTTCCAGATATCCCGATTGTTTTAGGTGGAATATATGCAACGCTATGTCCTGAGCACGCGCTACAGTCAGGAGCCGACATTACTGTAGCCGGTGCAGGCGAAAAATATATCCCTCTCTTATTGCATGATTTTTTTGGCGATGACCCGGTTTATGTACCAGATCCGGATGATTTGGATTCAATGCCCTACCCTGCTTTGGATCTCCTGCCGCTTAAGGATCAGTTTCCCATTTTAACATCGAGAGGCTGTCCTTATAATTGCACGTATTGCGCCTCAAACCTATTGACTGATAGATTTAAACAGCGTGACCCTGCCAAGGTAGTTGATGAGATCGACTTCTGGCATAAGCATTTCGGCATCAGTCAGTTTTCCATTTACGATGATGCACTTCTGGTGAACCCCGAAGAAATGGTAATTCCAATGCTTACGGAAATAATCAGAAGAAGGTTAGCATGTCATTTTCACTGTCCGAACGGCCTCCACATATCTCAAATCACTCAAAAGTTAAGCAAGTTGATGCATATGGCAGGTTTTGCTACTATTCGTTTCGGCTTTGAATCATCCAATCCGATGACGCAGTTATCTAGTGGAGGCAAAGTCAACAATGACCAACTGCAAGCTGCCGTCCGCCACCTTACGGACGCAGGCTATAAATCCGAGGATATTGGTATCTACCTCCTGTGCGGCTTACCAGGGCAGGACGCCGCAGACGTGCGGGACAGCATACGCTATGTACAATCTCATGGAGCAAGACCGATTATTGCGGAATATTCTCCCATCCCGGGCACGGCGCTCTGGGAATCAGCAGTAAAAGGATCATGTTTTGACCTTAGAGGAGAACCTCTCTTTCACAACAACTCGTTGCTTCCATGCAGGAGCGAAAAATTGACGCCTGAAATGTATGAAAACTTAAAGATGATGGCAAGAGCGCACTGATATTTGATATTGTTTCGCGGTTAAAATCATGTTATGTTTATCTTATTTGTAAGGTAGGGACGAAGATGAGAATCTATTTATTCCTGTTAATTTGTCTGTCTGTGCTTGTGCATACCGATGCTTATGCCGACTGTATCAAGGGAAATTGCAAGAATGGCGAAGGGACCTACGTCCATCTCGACGGTTCGGTCTACGAGGGTCAACATAAGGATGGCAAACGCGAGGGTCAAGGAACTTACACCTATACCGATGGTACAAAGTATGTTGGTCAATTTAAGGAAAGCAATTTTGACGGACGAGGTGTCTATACAGTTCCTAACGGTGAAAAATATGAAGGTGAATTCAAGAACGGTAAACGTGATGGAACGGGGATATATTTCTATGCCGATGGATCAAAATATGAAGGACAATTCAAAGACGATAAGCGAAGCGGAACCGGGGTATTGCGCTCTGCCGATGGATCTAAATATGAAGGACAATTTAAAGACGATAAGCGCAACGGAACCGGGGTATTGCTCTATGCCGACGGATCTAAATATGAAGGACAATTTCAAGACAATTTGCTGAATGGTCAGGGGGTAGTGATTTTCCCGGATGGACGAAGAATAGAAGGTGAATTCAAGAACGATAAACTCTATGATAAAGGAATTCTGACATACCCGGACGGAAGGAAACATAATGTGGAACAGACAGGCCCAAATACCTTTAAGATTGTCTTTGGGAAGTGAAGATACAATATTAGCCGTAGCAGGAAAGTTTCTCTCTATTTGAATGGCAGGAGCGTTTTTATGGGTTCACCGGCGTGGTGGGGCAAGAATGTCCTCATAGCCTTTTTATCGCTATTTTTCTTGGTGTTCGGCATCAACGCCCTCATAGCTGCGTACGGCACGAAGAACCCTTTCGAGTTCATCATGTATTTCTTTTCGTCAAGCCTGATTATTCTAATCAGTATGGTGGGAATCATTTACCCCGTCTTTCGCATACGAGCCATACTAAAACCAAACAAGATGGATGAAAATGATATATAGGACCATAGGGATATTGATGCGCATCTTTGCATCTGTCCTTCTTATTATTAGCATGCCTTCCCTCGGATTTTCATATGAAATGGGAAACAGGGTCCTGTCCTATACCCTGAAAAACGGTTTGAAAGTTCTCATGGTGGAGCGACATTTAAGCCCCACAGTTTCCTTCTATATCAGGCACCAGGTGGGGGCCGTCGATGAAATTGATGGCAGAACTGGTACAGCTCATCTCTTGGAACACATGCTGTTTAAAGGAACAAAAACAATCGGCACGAGAAACTATCATGAAGAACATAAAGTTCTCAAAATGATTGCCGAAACGGGCAAAAAACTTGATCTTGAGAAGATGAAGGGCAAAAATGCAAATAAAGGCCGCATCCAAGCTTTATCCGAACGGATGGAGGTCTTGCAAAAGAAACACAAGAAATGGTTTGTGGAAAATGAAATTGACAGACTCTATGTAGAAAACGGCGGAGATAATGTGAATGCTTCCACTGGACAGGACCTTACAACATATCATGTCAGTCTTCCTTCTAATAAGATCGAACTCTGGGCAAGGATCGAGGCGGATCGGATGACTGGGCCTGTCTTCCGCGAATTCTACTCCGAACGTAATGTTGTCATGGAGGAGCGCAGGCAGAGGATTGAATCGGAACCGGAAGGCCAGTTATACGAGCAGTTTTTAGCCACAGCATTCATTGCCCATCCGTACAGACGGCCTGTCCTGGGCTGGCCGTCAGATATGCGTTTTTTGAGTCTCGAGTATACGGAAGTCTTTTTTAAAAGATACCACGCTCCGAATAACACGGTAATTGCGGTTGTGGGCGATATTGATCCCGCAAATACCCTTACGATCATCAAGAAATATTTTGGCGCCATACCCAGCCGTCATTTAGACCCCTCGCCTATTACAGAAGAGCCTCCTCAAAAGGGTGAACGGCGGGTCGATATTGTCTCCGATGCAAATCCTCAGATGGTTATAGGCTATCACAAACCGGCCATGCCGGACTTTGATGACTATGTGTTTGATGTAATAGAATGTATTCTTTCCAAAGGAAGGACATCGAGATTTTATAGAGTGCTTGTCGAGGAAAAGGCCCTTGCCGAAAGCGTTCACGCAGTCAATGGCGTGCCGGGGGCGAAATATGATAACCTCTTCGCAATATTTGCGAAGCCTCGTCATCCGCATACCAACGCCGAAATCGAGTCCGCTATCTATGACGAAATCGAAAAACTCAAAATTAAACCTGTTACCACGAGAGAATTAGAAAAGGTTAAGAATCAGATCAAGGCTGATTTTATAAGAAGTCTGAATTCCAACCTTGGACTGGCGAATCTGCTGTCTTATTTTGAGGTCGTAACCGGCAGTTATCAATATATAACGAATCATATCAAAGTAATCGAGCGGGTCACATCCGAGGACATCATGCGTGTGGCAAAAAAATATCTTGCTCCTGATAACAGGACTGTAGCGAAGCTGGTCTATAAGAAGTAGATGTATGTATAATTTAATTTCGTGTCTCATCTTGATGTTTCTTTTGCCATTGTACCTATTGTACGGCACGATCGCCTATGCAGCCGAACGAGCCCATCTCCCCCTGCCCAAGCCCGACGAGCTTAAATATCGCCCAATCCATTTTGCACCGCCACGGGCAGAAAGGGTGTTTTTAGACAACGGTATCATCCTTTATGTATTTGAGGATAATGAACTCCCTCTCCTAAATATATCGGCCGTCATCAGAACCGGTTCGAATTATGACGCAGTCGGAAAAGAGGGTCTTGCGGAACTCACAGGCGCGGTTATGAGGACAGGGGGAACTGACGCCCTCTCTGGCAACGCCGTTGACGAGGCCTTGGATTTCTTTGCCGGTTCACTTCATATCTCCATGAACCGTGATTCCGGGTCGATCAACCTTTCCATTCTCAAGAAAGATTTAGACGCAGGACTAAATATCTTTTCTCAGATAATCACAAAGCCTGCCTTTGAAGAAAACAAACTGAAACTGGCAACAGATTTAAAGATCGAAGAACTCAGGAGAATAGCCGATGATCCCAAGAAACTGGCCTTCAGGGAATTCAAGCGAGTTCTTTACCAGAATAATCCGGCCGGGAGATTTCCTTCAACAACATCTGTGACAAACATCAGGAGAGATGACCTGATAGAGTTTCATGGAAGATTCTTTTATCCGGAAAACATTATGATATCGATCACGGGAGACATTTCGAAGGAAGAGGCTGTCGCCAAAATTAAGCAGTATCTTGGATCGTGGAATGAGTCCAGGAAGTATAATGTCGTTCCCCCCATACCTGCAAAGCAAAAAGGGCATATTTATTTTCTGACGAAAAATACTCCTCAGTCTATAATTATCTGTGCTAATTTTGCTCCTAGCAAAAAGGAGCCAGACGCATACCCTTTTGAGGTCCTTGATTTTATAGTCGGAAGCGGCGGTTTCAAGTCCCGAATCTTTCAGGAAATAAGAAATAACCGGGGGCTCGCATACAGTACGGGGAGCTTTTATACGAAGAGGAGTGAATACGGAGTATTCGGGGCCTATGCAATAACAGAATCTGATTCGACGACTAAAGTGCTTTCACTCCTGCGCTCAATTGTAGAAGATGTGAGGATAAAGTCCGTTGATAAAAAAGAACTTGCATGGGCGACAAAGTCTATTAATAACAACTTCATTTTTTCGTTTCAATCTGCAGATCAGATTGCTCGCCAGCAATTGATGATTGAATACGACAAACTACCTCCCGATTATCTCGCCACCTACAGAGACAAGATAACTAAGGTTCAGCCGGAAGAGCTGAAAAGAGTGGCTATGAAATATCTATCACCGGATGAAACTGTTACCTTCATTCTAGGCAATGAAAGCACTTATAATCAGGTCCTTACCACCTTCGGAAATGTTTCCAGGATTGAAGATCAGTTGTGAGTGATATGACGCCTTTCGAAACAATTATTAGACGGATCGACTCCTATAAGGATGCCATGATCAAATTGCAAGTTGATCTGACTGCCATCCCCGCCATGTCTCCCGATAATGGCGGCGATGGAGAATTTAATAAAGCTCAATTCATTTTCAAATATCTCACTGTCATGAATTTTCCCAACGTTGTACAAATAAACGCACCGGATAGCAGGACGTCTTCGGGTATCCGTCCCAATCTCGTCGTCACTATACCTGGTAATAATCCCCAAAAAACTGTCTGGATTATGACACATATGGATGTAGTTCCACCTGGAGAACTGGAACTGTGGGGTGAAGATCCTTTCAGATGTTATGTAAAGAACGGTAGAGTCTATGGGAGGGGCACGGAAGATAATCAGCAGGACATAGTGTCATCCATATTTGCAGCCAAGGCCTTCTTGGATGAAGGCATTAAACCGGAATGTTCAATAGGCTTGGCATTTGTTGCCGATGAAGAAACGGCAAGCCGCTTTGGTTTATCATTCATCTTACAAAATAAAGAGAATCCTTTTCGCAAAACGGATATCATAGTGATTCCGGATTCTGGAAACGAAGACGGATCGATGATTGAGATAGCGGAGAAAAGTATCTTATGGCTTCGCTTCAAAACAATCGGCAAACAGTGTCATGCAAGCAGACCCGGCCTGGGGAAAAACGCATTCCAAGCGGCATCTCATCTCGTAGTCCTGCTGGACAGACTTCATCACATTTTCGCTGCTTCTGATCCATTTTATGAGCCCCAGACTAGTACCTTTCAACCGACAAAAAAAGAACCCAATATCCCCAACATCAACACCATTCCCGGAGACGATGTCTTTTATATGGACAGCAGGGTCCTGCCGAAATATCGTCTGTCCCATGTACTTCATGAAATAAGGGGGATTGCTGACGAGATCGAAAAACAATTTGATGTATCCATAGAGATTACGACCGTTCAGGAAGTTCAGGCGCCTCCTCCAACACCGCATGATGCCCCCGTTGTTACAGCCCTTAAGGAAGCCATCAGACTCGTTTATAGTGTCGAAGCAACTCCTCAAGGAATAGGTGGAGGGACTATCGCTGCAATTTTTCGTGAAAATAACTACCCTGCCGCAGTGTGGTCCAGGATGCAACACACAGCCCATCAACCCAACGAAAACTGCCTCATTTCGAACATGGTGGGAAATGCCAAAGTGTATGCTAATCTATTTCTGCAAGAGCAATAAATGTCGAAAGTAAAACTAATTGCAATGAGAAACATCACATGATAGCATAAGCTGCGTTTTTCGCATATTTGAGCAGTAGCATTCAACATTATTAAGCAATTTTTGATGAGGTAGCCTATTTCATTGAAGCAAACGCCCGACTTCAGTTCGGTTAAGAATATCAGCTTTACAGACAATGACCTCCTGAGAAGTCTCCTGGGTGAACATGACAGGAACATAAAACTCATTGAAAAATTTGAGCCCGTGAAGATAAGTGTGCGCGGCAACCTCCTATCCATTGCCGGAGAACAGGTCGCTGTGGACCTTGTCCATAATCTTATTCTTCAACTCCATGTGTTATTGGAAAAGGGATATCCCATATATCCGGCGGATATCGACTATGCACACAGGATTCTTTCCAGTAACGGCTCAACAAATCTCGAAAAGATATTCCTTGATACGGTCTTCATTTCCTCAAAAAAACGCTCAATTACTCCCAAGAGCATCGCCCAGAAAATATACATTGATTTGATCAGAAACTACGATATTGTCTTTGCGATTGGTCCTGCGGGAACAGGCAAAACGTACCTCGCTATGGCCATGGCTGTCTCTGCGCTTCTTGATAAGAAAGTTAATAGGATTGTTCTGGCAAGGCCTGCCGTCGAAGCAGGCGAAAAACTCGGTTTTCTGCCCGGCGATCTTGCAGAAAAAGTTAACCCATATCTCAGGCCGCTCTATGATGCCCTTTTTGACATGATTGATTTTGACAAGGCGTCTGCCCTTATTCATAAGGGAGTCATCGAAGTCGCTCCTCTGGCATTCATGCGGGGGAGGACATTGAATGACTCTTTTGTCATTCTGGATGAGGCGCAAAACACTACCTCTGAACAGATGAAAATGTTCTTGACCAGGCTGGGATTCGGATCGAAAGCCGTCATTACAGGTGATATAACCCAGATAGATCTTCCGCATGATAAGATATCCGGCCTCATAGAGGCGGAAGCAATTCTTAAGAAAGTAAGAGATATCAAGTTTGTCCATTTTTCAGAGATCGATGTGGTCAGACATCCCCTCGTCCAGGACGTGATACGGGCGTACAACCATTTGGATCGAGGAAAAAGGAAAAGCAAAAAACAATTGTCTTCATGATACCAGAATATCTCAAACTATCCACGATTGCGCAAGTCATCAAGAAGGAAGCGAAGCAAAAACAGTTGCCGGACTTGGCAAGAAAGATAACCCTTCAAAGATGGGCTTCCGCCATATTTTTAAGTACAATTCTGTCCTTTCTACTAGCACCGCAACTTCACTTCTCATATCCAGAGTATACGGTCGGCTCCATAGCTATCAGAGATGTACGGGCCAACCGCGATTTTCGCTATGCCGGACCCAAGTTTCAGAGCAAGGAGACGGGATTAGTGCTCGTCGCGGATGTTGTAGAAGCCTCATCAAGGGCGTTGTCAGCTCCAACACCAGCAAGAATCAGAAATCTTGTGAGAGAAAGAATTGAAAAAAGGATTTATGGATGGTCAACTTGATGAATGCGAAATTACCCTTCATGATCTGAACAAAATTGCAGAGAATTTCACGAGGATTCTAAACGGCATCTTCCACCAAATAAGTGACTATGCTGATCCCGTCATACGGGAATTTAATGGCGGTAAGAAAGAAAACCATGCCAATTATAATAGAAAACAGGCAGAAAAAAATAAGAGTTGATCGGCGTAGCGTGCGACGAGCAATGAGTACCATAATGAAGTATCTTTACTGTAGCAATAAGGTAATTAGCCTACTGTTTGTCGACAACAGGGAAATAAGGGAAATAAACCGCCGTTACTTAAATAGAGATTATCCCACAAATGTCTTAGCCTTCTCTCTCACTGAAGGGGAATTTGGGGATATCAATCCTGACATCCTTGGTGACATTGTAATTTCTGCGGAAACAGCCTTCAAGGATGCCGTGGAATCCGGTATCGAATTTAATGACGAGCTGGCATTCCTCATGATTCACGGCGTTCTTCATCTTCTCAATTACGATCATGAGACTGCAAGTGTGGAGAAAACGCAAGAGATGAAGAAAAAGGAACAGGAGCTATTCTATATGCTGAAAGGTTACGAGATTCAATGACAGTAAACTCATTTCAGGATAATAACCTGACCCGGATGTATATTATCTTCACGGGCTAATTTATTCATTTCAAGGATTTTATCCAAACTGATTCTATTTTTTTTTGCAATTTTACCCAGGCTATCTCCATTTCGCACTGTGTATGTTTTCGTACCGTCATTAGATGCTGCTTCTTTGTTTCTCTTGGCAAGCTTCTTATGCGTTTCCTTATCTGATACTTTGCTCTGTTGTTTTTCTCCGTTCTTGTTACTTATCAAGATGACCTGGCCGCCTTTGAGAGTCTTGCGCTTTTTGAATTTGTTTAGCCTTCTAATATCATCAACAGTTGTATCAAAGCGTTTTGCGACAGATACTAGAGTATCGCCTTTTTTTGCCCTGTATTTGATCGTTTCCCCGCTGACCTGGATGTCATCTTTGTCTGATTGTTGAGCTGATCTAGCCCTCGCATAACCGGTTCCCTGAACAGGTATGATCAAACGCTGGCCGGTTTCCAGCCTTTTTCTACTGGATACATTATTATAGGCCATTATCGCACTTACAGATGTTCTATATTTTCGTGCGATGGAAACAACTGTCTCTCCCCGTTTCGCTCTATAGTGAACAAATACCTGCCGTGGTTTCTCATATTTAGGAATTTCATCCATGATCTTGGCAGATTTTTCAGCCATGCCCGGGGGCACTTTGAGATTATATTCTTTATCAGGCGTAACATTTTGCCTCAGCTCCGAATTAAGTGTAGCAATTGTTTCCTCCGGGGTTCCTAGGTGGCGTGCGATATCCTGCAAACGCATGGATTTATCTGTTTTCACCGTTTCATAGCGGTAGGCATTTTGCCTTTCCAAACCCTCATTAAGATCAAAGTCATACTTCTTAGGATTCTTTATTATCTGCAGAGTCGCCAGGAAGCGCGGTACGTAACGCGCCGTCTCATAGGGAAGTTGGCGATAGAGGTCCCAGAATCTGTCGAAATAGTTGATATGCTGCCTCGATATGACCTTGAGGACCCTTCCTTCTCCGCAATTGTATGCAGCCAGAACTGTCAGCCAGTCGCCAAACATGCCGTGCAGTTCCTTCAGATAGTCAATGGCAGCCCTGGTTGATTTTTCAACATCCAATCTTTCATCGATCCATTCGTCTCGGTTTAGGCCATACTTATAACCCGTAGACGGAATAAACTGCCAGAGACCGAGAGCGCGTGCCCGTGACAAGGCATGAATTTTAAATCCGCTTTCAACGAGGGGAAGCCATGAGAGCTCTTCAGGCAACCCTGCTTTTTTCAACTCCTTCAAAATTATGGGACGATAGAGTGCGGAACGCTCGTGTGACTGAATAAAAAAATCTCTTTCCACAGTTTGAAAGAGCCTGATTTCCTTCTCCACATCCGAATTTACGATATGCGGTATTTCACTATGCTTACCGCTTGTCGTAGTGTGCATCGATGAGTAGATAGCTAGGATCTGCTTTGATATGAGGAGACGTATGTCGTCTTTCTGGCGAGCAATCTCAGGCTCCCCGTCAGTATCCAGAAGTAGCGCATAAGCTTGATCCAGCAAATCCAGGGCATTTTCCAGATCACCCTTGACCCAGTATTCTCGCGATTCGTCAAGCAGTTCAAGAGCCTCTTCCATTATGTCCCTGCCCTTCTCTCTTTCCTGTTCATTCGCTGCACCATTCGAAGGAGGCACATGTTTCAGCGACGGGGACGCTTCTTTCGTGATTTTGTCTTTTGATTCCTCCGGACCTATGACACTAAGGGAAGGTTCATCTCCAGTCTTCATCTGTCCGTAAGCGTTATTAATTGGAAACATCTGACAGAGAAGAAAGCATATGAAAATAAATGACAGGAGAAAACGGCTTTCTCTTGACATCACAATGAACTCCTTTCTTTTTATATACGGCAATCAACCTTTATATGAGAGCTGTAAGACGTAAGCTATCTATATCATATTCTACTGATTCATCATACTTCTAATTCAACAGATATGCTTCAATAAAGTCATCGATGTCGCCATCCAAAACCCTGTTCACATTACCAACTTCAAGATTCGTCCGATGATCCTTGACTAATTTGTAGGGGTGAAGAATGTAGGATCTTATCTGGCTACCCCAGGCAATATCTTTTTTCGCTTTATTCATTTCATCTATCTTCTTCTTTTGTTCCTGAAGCTGCATTTCATAAAGACGCGACTTCAAGAATTTCATTGCCATAGCTTTGTTCTTGTGCTGAGAACGTTCATTCTGGCATTGCACTACTATCCCCGTCGGCAGATGCGTGATCCTGACGGCAGAATCCGTCTTATTGACATGCTGTCCTCCCGCGCCTGTGGCCCTATAGGTATCTATGCGAAGATCATTTTCATCGATTTCCACGACTATCTCGTCGTTAACTTCAGGATAGACAAAAACGGAAGCAAACGATGTATGCCGGCGCGCTCCGGAATCGAAAGGCGATATGCGTACAAGCCTGTGTATGCCGATTTCCGCTTTGGCATAGCCATATGCATAGTCTCCTTCAATGGTCATAGAAACGCTCTTTAGACCCGCTTCATCACCGGGTTGATAATCGATAATGGTAGTGGAAAAACCTTTCCGCTCTGCCCATCGCAAATACATGCGCAGCAGCATCTCCGCCCAGTCCTGAGCCTCGGTTCCCCCTGCGCCCGCATGTATTGTCATTATAGAATTCATTGCATCCTGCGGAGACCCCAACATAAGTTTCAGTTCTTCGTCTCTTACGGATGATTTAAGCCCGTCTAAGTCCTTTTCGATCTCTTCTACAGTTTGGTCATCGCTTTCTTCGCGCGCCAGATCAAACAGGATTTCTATATCATCGATGTTATCCTTTAATTTTCTCCAGTTATCGACGATCATTTCCAGCTTATTCTTGTCCTTCAGGGTTTCACGTGCCTTATCCTGTTCATTCCAGAAATTTTCACTCAGTGATGCTTTTTCCAGTTCTTTGATGTGCTTTTGTTTTTCTGCGATGTCAAAGACACTCTCCGAGATGATCTATTCTCCTTTTCAATTCCATCATGCTTTCATTGATTCCTGTAAGCGTCAACATTTCTCCTCCTCAAACTGATTATTATGCAACAAACTAAGGTTGTCATGCAAATTAGAACAAAAACATCCCCGTATACCGAGTAGAATGTCTTGTTGTTAATAAATTTTATCGCATATCTCAAGGCCGTTCTTTCAAACAATTCCGTCTGCGCGACGATCCTTCCTGTAGGATCGATTATTGCACTGATTCCTGTATTTGCGCTCCTCACTATATATAGGCGATTTTCCACTGCCCTGAATATGGTCATGGAAAGATGCTGATATGGCGCCGAAGTCCTTCCAAACCATGCATCATTTGTAATATTCACAAGCAAATCAGCCCCCATTTTTTTATACGCCCTGCTTGCCTCGGGAAATATCCCCTCATAACAGATCAGAACGCCAAGCTTATGATCATTCATGGTCAGAGGATTATAGCCTTCACCTGAACGGAAATCCCCCACACCGATGACCAATTTGTTGATAAACGGAAACATTCTTCTTAGTGGCACATATTCACCATATGGGACAAGATGTACCTTATCGTAACGCCCAAGAATGTTTCCTTGCGGTGATAATAGAAAAGCACTGTTCGAAAAAGATACACACCCTGCATCCCCATCACAATCCCTCTGATAGCTTGGACTGCCGAAGAGGAGCCAATCTTCCGAGATGCGGGCAACATCCAGAATCTCGCTTTGCATCTTGTTCCTATCCTGGAAGAAGAACGGTGCTGCAGTTTCCGGCCACACGGTCAATCCCGGTGCTGATGATCTCTTCCTTACGGAAAGATTCTTATACACACTGATTGTATCATTCTGAAAGTCGGGATTCCATTTAACACTTTGATCTATATTCCCTTGAACAACGACAATATCCATCGTTTCCGCTGCCTGCGAGACCTCCTCTATTTGGCCCGTGCGAATGTAACCGTAACAATAGATGCCAAGTATGACTATACAGCACAAAGCGACTTCTCCCATTACCCGCCTGCCTCTGAATCTCTCATTCAGGACATCGTAAATAACTACATTCACGAGGATGATAATGAACGTGATTCCATATGTACCGATAATATCAACTGCCTGAATCAGATGCCTGTTAAGATGTTGAGAATAAGCCAGGTTCTCCCAGGGAAATCCCGTCAACAGATGAGATTTTCCATATTCCAGACACGTCCACAAGGCCGGCGCCGCGATAATCATGGAGATGCCTTTGCCTGACAAATATACAACACCCGCTGCAAAAAGAGCAACGTATATGCTCAAGTACGCTGCCACAAGCACCATGAGAAAGATGCCTATGGAATATCCGAGATGTCCATAATGGACAACGACAAATGTAATCCAATACATGATGCCTATGTTGAATGTAAGGCCTGCCATGAAGCCTACGATCAAACCATCCCGGATATCATCAGTATCCCTGAGGGCAAAAAAGAGGGGAATCAAGGCCACCCAGGCCATTATCCCCGCACCGTGTTTGGGAAAGGAAAGAAAGAGGAGGATTCCCGAAGCAATACTCAAAAATAATGTTTTTCTATTTATCCTCAAGCTTTGCGTTCTCAATTCTTATCACTGCCCCTCCCCTCTGTGCTTGGGATCCATCTAACCTTTTTAACTTGACCTTTTTTACGCTTCGCTCGTCCGCTGATTCAATTATCATTTCCAGATTATCGACATGAATAACCTCTCCGGTCACGGGAATCTTTCTCAGCAGGTTAAGAATGAATCCCCCGAGGGTCTCAAATTTTCCTTCTTGAAACTTCACGCCCAAGTAATCTTCAATAGCCTCAATCTCCACCCTTCCGTCAATTAGGGTATAACCATCGTTTAACTCTACAATACTGCCCTTTTTCGCGTCATGTTCGTCATGGATTTCTCCAACAATTTCCTCAATGAGGTCTTCAAGAGTGACGAGGCCGGAGGTCCCGCCATACTCATCTATGACAATTGCCATGTGGTACTTCTTTTGCTTCAATTCATGGAGCAGATGATGTGTATTCTTTGTTTCAGGAATGTAATATGGTTTTCGCAGGCTGGACAGGATATCCGTTTCCGTTACAGGTCTTGACCAAAACTTTAGAAGGTCTTTAACATTCAGAATGCCGACGATGTTATCCACATTTTCAGCATACACGGGCATCCTCGTATGTCCAAATTTAATGGTAAGCTCAAGAATCTCTTCGATAGTCGCATCGCTTCTGATAGCTACCATTTCCGTTCTCGGAATCATCACCTCTCTGACTACGGTGTCCCGGAATTCAAGGATACTTTGAATCATCTCGCCAGACTGCTGATCGATGAGCCCCTTCTCTTCTCCGGCGTCTATTATGGACTGGATTTCCTCCTCCAGTCGCGCCTGTTCGTCGGCAGAAAAAAAATTCCTGATTTTTGCGAGAATTTTATTACCCAAAATAACCGGATCCCTTCTATTAGAAGCCTCTCATATATTCCGGCCTCAGAGATTTCACATCGTTTTTCTTGATCGTGTTATATATCATAGTTACAGTCTTCTCCTTTTCTGATGGCAATCTCGCCTTTATGGGAAGATAATTTGAGGCATGATTTGACGTAAAGTAACAGCCGCTGAAATCGGCCTTTTCGATAATACTGGCCAATTCTCTCAGCAAATCAAACTTATCGGGCAGCGTAAAATTTCCCGATTCGTATTCCGAATACAATGGTGTTCCGGGCATGAGCATAAGCGTCAAGGCACGTGCATATTCAGGATCTATATCAGTTAGGATTCTTGCCGTATCATTGGCATGTTCCGTATTCTGCTCGCTGCCTCCCAGACCAAGTATAACAGTAACAGATAGCCCGATACCGGCTTCTTTGATTCGGCGGCCGGCCTCGATCATCTGGGCAGCCGTAACCCCCTTTCTTATCTTCCTTAGCAATTCATCGTTTCCGGTTTCGATGCCAAGATACACGATCCCTAGACCGAGCTCTCTTAACTCAACCAATTCGTCAATCGTCTTTCTCAAGATGCTCTTGGCATTTGCATAGGTTCCCACTCTTTTTACACCTTTGATATGGTTGCGTATCGAATGCAATATTTGAACAAGTCTTTCCTGAGGTATAATAAGGGCATCACCATCGCAAAGAAACACCTTCTCAACAGTACGCCAACGGCTGGCTTCACAAATATCTTCCAGAATTTCATCGTATGATTTTATCCTGAATTTCTTTTTCTTGTAAGCAGGGCAAAAGATGCACTTGTTGTGGGAACAGCCCACCGTTACTTGCAATAATAAGCTGTTGGCCTCACTCGGTGGCCTAATTATGTCGCCTTCGTGTTTCACGTGGTCCTTTCTTAATTCACTTGAAAGTCTTTTGTAAGCAGAAACAAAAAAGGAGTTAACCTAATGGTCAACCCCTCTCTATTTTTGGCGGGGCCGATGGGACTTGAACCCACGCCCTCCGGCGTGACAGGCCGGCGTTATAACCATCTTAACTACGGCCCCCAAAATACATAATTAATTTTAACTCTCAAAATCTTTCTGATCTATTCCTCGATACCCAATACTTAGTGTAGGTCTTCACCTATTTTTTCTTTCTTTGGTAGGCGGAACAGGACTCGAACCTGCGACTTCCACGGTGTAAGCGTGGCGCTCTCCCGGCTGAGCTACCCGCCTATAACTTTTTTTTCTAACAACTGTACCCGCAGTTGTCAAGGAATAATTAGTTCAGCTTTTCGTTTGCATTGAGGTGTTCCAGAGGATGAATCGCTTCTGTCATCTGAATAGACGGCAGGCTCACTGATGCTTCTTCCTCACGTTCCTCATGCCTTTGCAATTCGTCGACTGCAACCAGGGCAACTTTCATAACCTCATCCATATGATCCACACTGACAATTTCCATGGCCTTCAAAACATTAGCCGGCACATCTGCCAGATCCTTTTCGTTATCCCTGGGAATAATTACTGTCTTCAAATTTCCGCGATGCGCCGCAAGCAGCTTTTCTTTCAGTCCCCCTATAGGTAATACCCTGCCCCTGAGCGTAATTTCCCCGGTCATGGCCAGATCTCCGCGAACTTTCCTCTTCATGAAAGCCGAGGCAATGGAAGTGGCTACGGCTATCCCCGCGGATGGTCCATCCTTGGGTATGGCGCCTTCCGGCACATGGACATGAACATCCGTCTCCTTGTAAAAATTCTCATCAAGACCGAATTTATCCGCCCTGGCGCGGACGTATGACAGGGCTGCCTGAACGGATTCCTGCATTACGTCACCCAGTTTGCCAGTCATTACCATCTTTCCGGTTCCCTTCATGAGGGAAGATTCTATGGCAAGGAGCTCTCCACCGACTTCAGTCCAGGCCAGGCCTATACACAAACCTATTTCGTCCTTTCCTTCGGTTTCTCCATGCCTGAACTTCGGTACACCTAGATATTTGGACATCGATTTTGAAGTGATCTTGACTTTACGGCCAGCGCCATTTGTCGCTATTTCCTTGGCGACTTTTCTGCAAACTGATGCAATCTCCCTTTCCAGGTTGCGGACGCCGGCCTCCCTCGTATATTGTCTGATAATAGTCAGCAAAGCTCCATCTGAGAAACCTATGTTATCCTTTGTGAGACCGTTAGCGTCTATCTCTTTCGCGACGAGAAATTTATTTGCGATGTTCAACTTTTCCGGTTCAGTATATCCGGCGAGGCGAATCACCTCCATTCTATCTTGCAAGGCAGGCGGTATTGGTTGCAGAATATTGGCTGTAGTAATAAACATCACATCAGACAGATCATAGTCCACCTCAAGATAATTATCATTGAAAGCATTATTCTGTTCCGGGTCAAGGACCTCCAGTAGTGCCGCCGATGGATCCCCTCTGAAATCGGAACTCAGTTTATCCACTTCATCCAGACAGAATACGGGATTATTCGATCCCGCCTTCTTTATCAGCTGTATTATTTTGCCGGGCAAAGCCCCTATATAGGTTCGCCTGTGTCCCCTAATCTCCGCTTCGTCCCTGACACCACCAAGAGAAAGTCTGACAAACTTCCTATTTGTTGCGCGAGCCACGGATTTTGCCACGGAAGTCTTTCCGACTCCCGGCGGGCCAACAAAACAAAGTATGGGGCCTTTATTCTTCTTCACAAGAGATTGAACGGCCAAGTATTCTAAAATCCGCTCCTTCACTTGTTTTAAACCATAGTGATCTTCCTCTAGGATTACCTCAGATTCCTTGAGTGTATGCTTATTTTCTGTCTTCTCGGCCCAAGGCATATCCAGCAGCCAGTCAATGTAATTCCTCACCACCGTCGCTTCAGCAGACATGGGGGCCATCATCTGCAGTTTCTTAATCTCATGCCTGACCTTCTTATGTGCCTCTTCCGATAATTTTTTTTGTTTCAGTCTTTTTTCGAGTTCGGCTATTTCATTCCTGAAGTCATCCTTCTCTCCCATTTCTTTCTGGATGGCTCGCATCTGTTCGTTGAGATAATAGTCTTTCTGGGTCTTCTCCATCTGTTTCTTGACCCGTCGCTTTATCTTTTCTTCAACCTCCATTATCTCGATCTCTCCGAGCATCAGCTCGTAGACGGCTTCAAGTCTTTCATTGACATTGAATATCTCCAATAGTTTTTGCTTTTCATCAAGCTTGAGGCTTATATGAGATGCAACGACATCCGCCAATTTCGAAGGGCTGTCTATGGAAGCAATCGTGCTGACCATCTCCATATGCACTTTTTTACCAAGTTTTGCATAGTTTTCAAAAGATTCCCGGATGTTTCTCGTTAAAGCTTCAGTCTTTACCTGATTTCTGTCATCAAGATCCTGGATCTCTTCAACATTTACCAGGAAAAAATCTTCATTTGCCAGATATTCCTTAATTATTCCGCGCTTCTTCCCTTCCACCAGCACCTTGACTGTCCCGTCCGGAAGCCTTAAAAGCTGGATAATAACCCCTATAGCGCCCACTTTGTGAATGTCGCTTTCCGCTGGTTCATCCTTTTGGGCGCTCTTCTGTGCTACCATGAATATACCTTTTTCAGTTTTCATTGCCGACTCAAGTGCAGCAATGGATCGCTCTCTACCTACGAAAAGTGGCACAATCATGTGTGGAAATACGACGACATCTCTCAATGGCAATAGGGGAATTGTCATTGTCGCACGATCGTTTTCCCTATTCTTCAAAAAATCAAACATATCTCTATTTCCCATAATTCGGTCTCTTTTTATGCAGTTTCAGATTTTGTTTCAAAAATCAATATTGGTTTTTCTTTGTTCATAACAACGTCTTCTGTAATCACACACTCCCTTACATCATTTCTGGAAGGCAGGTCATACATGATATCAAGCATCGTATTTTCTAGAATCGATCTTAATCCCCGCGCACCTGACTTCCTTTCAACGGATAATTTAGCTATGGCTCGAAGGGCGCCGTCTGTAAATTTCAGTTTAACATTTTCGAGATCAAATAATACTTTGTATTGTTTTGTAATTGCGTCCTTTGGTTCGATTAATATCCTTACCAGTTCCTCCTGATCCAATTCGTTCAGTGTGGCAACTACCGGCAAACGTCCAATAAATTCCGGAATCATGCCGATTTTAAGAAGGTCTTCCGGCTGAACCTCCGATAAGAGATTGCCGATCTTCTTATGCCGTTTGCTTTTGACATCGGCGCCAAACCCCATGCTTGACGCACTGAGTCTCTTCGAAATAATGTCTTCAAGATCATTAAAGGCTCCACCGCAGATAAATAATATGTTCGTAGTATCAACTTGGATAAATTCCTGCTGCGGATGCTTTCTGCCTCCTTTTGGCGGAACATTCGCCAGCGTCCCCTCTATTATCTTCAGGAGGGCTTGTTGCACGCCTTCTCCTGAAACATCCCTTGTAATAGAAGGATTTCCCGATTTCTTTGCGATCTTGTCAATTTCATCGATATATACAATACCCTTAGATGCTCTTTCAACGTCGTAATCTGCATTCTGGAGAAGACTGAGTATGATGTTTTCCACATCTTCTCCCACATACCCCGCCTCTGTCAGGGTCGTCGCATCGGCGATCGTAAACGGGACATTGAGGAGCTTCGCCAGGGTCTTCGCAAGAAGCGTCTTCCCTGATCCCGTAGGACCGATCAATAAAATATTGCTTTTCTGTATTTCCACCCCATCCAGGTCCACATTCGAGAACAACCGGCGGTAGTGATTGTAAACAGCCACTGAAAGAACCCTCTTGGGCCTTTCCTGTCCTATTACGTACTGATCAAGGAATTTCTTGATATTCCGGGGCTCTGGTATGCCTTTCTGAAAATCTTCACTAATTGTCGGCTCACATTCCTCTTCAACTATGCACCGGCAAAGTTCAATGCATTCATCGCATATATATGCAGCCGGACCGGCAACCAGCTTTCTTACCTCGTTCTGATTTTTTCCGCAAAACGAACAGAATAAGATGCCTTGACCGCCCTGACTATCCTTGCTCTTTCTCACCATCTGCAATACCTCTTTCTCAGTTCGGGCCTTGCCGCTTTACGATGATCTCATCGATGATACCATATTCCTTTGCCTGCTCGCACGTCATGTAATAATCCCTCTCAGTGTCCTTCTGTATCTTTGTAAGAGGCTGGCTGGTTAGATCTGCAAGAATCACGTTTAATTCTTCTTTCATACGCAGGATCTCGCGTGCCTGTATATCTATGTCGGTTGCCTGACCATAAAATCCACCAAGCGGTTGATGGATCAATATTCTCGAATGCGGTAGGGCCGTTCTTCTGCCCTTCTCGCCTGCTGCGAGGAGCAATGCCCCCATGCTTGCTGCCTGGCCCATACAAACTGTGCAGACGGAAGGCCTGATATACTGCATGGTATCATATATCGCCATTCCCGAACTTACATTGCCTCCGGGCGAATTAAGATAAAAGAATATTTCCTTGTCGGGATCGTCAGATTCTAGATACAGCATCTGGGCAATAATCAGATTTGCGACATCATCATCGATCGCCGTACCCAAAAAAATTATCCTGTCTTTCAGGAGCCTTGAATAAATATCAAATGCTCTTTCGCCTCTTCCATCTTGTTCGATTACCATCGGAACTAAGGGCATCTCTCGCCCTCCTTATTCTATTTCTTAACTATCTCTACTTTCGCCTTGTCTTCTATGAAACCAAATACCTTTGCGTTCAATATCTCGCTTCTTATGTCTTCCATCATATTACCCGATTCCAAAGATTCTTTCAACGAATCGTAATTCTGTCCTCGCTCTCGAGCGACTTCCCTAATCTTCTCTTCAATTTCCTGGTCAGATACGGTAATGGTTTCCTTCTCACCTATATTTTTCAGAAGAAGGATAGTTCTTACTATTTTCGAGGCTTCATCTTTGTAAAGGTCGTAGAGTTCCTTGTATCGTTCAGGTGTCTCATCGCGCTTCATACCACGCATGGCCAGTCTTTTTTGCATGTCATCGATCATATAAGAGACCTGACGATTTACGAATGCCTGTGGCACTTCAAACTGATTGCATTCCAGGAGTTTTTCTATTATGAGACTCTTGAAAGCCGAATTTCCCCTGGCAATATTTTCTTCCTCAAGTGTCTTCCTGATATCCTTCTTTAAATCGTCCAGGCTTTCATATTTATCAAAATTCTTAATGAACTTATCATCGATCTCAGGGAGTTTCTTTTCTTTAATGTTCTTTAATGTTACAGAAAATACGACATCTTCCCCCGCTAAATTTTTCGCACGATAATCATCGGGTAATTTAATTATTATTTGTTCCGTCTTGTTCTTTTTCATACCGATAAGCTGTTCCTCGAAGCCAGGCACAAATCTCTTGGATCCGACTTCCAGAAGATAATTTTCCGCCTTCATCTCCTTGACGGGCTTCCCTTGGACGAGACCCTCGAAATCAATAACGACAAAATCGCCTTCAGATACCCCCCTATCGACCTCCACCTCTTCCATCGTGCTGAACATATCCCGGACTTCCTCAAGTCTTACTTCGACATCAGAATCCTTAACTTCATGCTTCTCTTTCTCAAGCTCGAGGCCAACATAGCCTGTCGGGTCAATAATCGGCTCCACTTCAACGATGGCGGTAAAAGTAAAATTCTTCTCCGCTTCTATGCCCTTCTGATCTATGTCCGGTTGCGCAATAGCGTTGATTTTATTCTCTTTTAAAGATTCCCAATAATATCTATTTACCAGATTCGATATGGCTTCGTCTTCTGCGTGCTCTTTATACAGGGACTCGAGAATATCCCTCGGCACTTTCCCCTGTCTAAAGCCCTTAATCTTGGCTTTCTTAGCCACATCTTTGTAGACTGTGTCTAATTCCTTCTTGACCTCTAACCATGAAATATCAAACAGTATTTTCTTTTTTATCGGACTGACGTCTTCGACTCTTACGGCCATTATGCTTTCTGACACTGCGTTCTTAACCCCTTGTTATTTATGAATATAGCACCGAATCTGGTGCGAGAGAGGGGATTTGAACCCCTATCCGCTGAGGCGGGCTGGATCCTAAGTCCAGTGCGTCTGCCAGTTCCGCCACTCTCGCTCATTGTCTATATATTCATTCGATCTAGGATTGTCAACGGCTATTATTTTGTGGAGCTTCTCCGGCCCATTTGCACAAAGAGCGCCAATTTGCCATCCTTATCCTTCTTGCACAATTCTTGGATCATTTGTTGACCTTTTTATATAACATGATTCACTGATACTTGAAGCGAAATCTAAAATCCTGCTAATGGAGCTTGACATGAAGACCGGAGGTTTTTATATTTCTACCTGCGGTAGATCTATATTCGCCTCGCCTCCGGGCAGGCTAATTTTTTTGCGTTTTCTTCAAATATCTTTATGGAATTTAAGCAATTAGAAGTCAGTGACTATCACAATCTAAAGGGGTTTTTCAAAAGTCAACAATACGCTCTATGTAACTATTCGCTCTTATCACTCATTGTATGGAGCAATAAAAAACTGAAAACTCATTATGCAGTTGAGGATAACACTTTAATTATATGCAACAAATCAGCCGCCAATCCGGCCGATAACCATCTCATTCTGCCAATATCTTCTGCAGACGACATTACTCCCGAGTACCTCTTCATTCTCGCAAAGAGGCTCGGTTTTTCTGATTACTGGTTTGTACCGGAAGATTTCCTCTTAAAATACGGCGCCAAAGAAATTGAATTCTATTTCGAGGTTAACGAACAAGATGAGTTCGATGATTACATATATCTGAAGCAGGATCTTATCCAACTGAAGGGGAATAGATATGCCAAACAGAGGAATTTGATCCATCAATTTTACAAGCGGTACTTGAGCAGATGCAAAGTGGACATAGAAATGATAGATAGCGGCAACACTGGGGAATGCCTGAGTTTCTTGCGGGAATGGTGTGAACTACGAAAATGTGATGTAGACAACGGCGAGAGCCTCGCCTGCGAAAAGATGGCAACAATGAATGCCCTTAACAATATTGATGCATTGGAGGTTAAGGGGATTCTGATTCGAATAGACGGAGCGGTCAGTGCCTTCGGAATCAGTTCGCGTCTTACTGAAACGATGGGTGTACTTAATTTTGAAAAGGCACATGCATCTATAAAAGGGTTATATCAGTTCCTCGATAACGAATGTGCCAAACATCTGTTCGCCGGCTATAAGTACATCAACAAAGAAAGCGATATGAAACTTCCAAATCTCGCACAGTCAAAAAAGTCATACAATCCTGTGAATATAGTAAAGTCTTATCGCCTGACATTGCACGAAAAATAGCCGTTTAATGCCTTACTTCCTCTCATCTCTCTAGTCTATGGTCATTAAAGATTGCCATCTTTGCCACTCCGTCTTCCTGGGCAGGCCATTCTTCTTCAAAAGGTTAATGATACCACGTTCATTAAAACGAAGGTAAGGATTGACTCTAAGTTCTTCCGTTAATCGAGAAAAAACATGATCCGGCTTATAATTTTTCGCAAATATTTCTATATACTCGTTATCCGGTTCAAGTCTTCTTGCAAAGCTCATCGCTTCCTGCACGCAGTCATGGCCAGCATAAATGACGGTACTTCCAGACAGGGACATAATCTTCTTTATGGAGTGATAGAAGCCTTTCAAATCGCCTGAGAAGCAATTACCGATAGTACCGTTGAAAAGAGTGTCTCCCGTAATCAAGGCGTTATCAACATGAAAACAGAGGGAGTCAACAGTATGTCCAGGGGTGTCATAGATTCTGATTTTCTGGCCTTCCAATTCAATTTCTGCGCCATGTATCTCTTCATATCGCAAGAGTCGAGCATTTGATTCATTAAGAAGGGTTACGTTGCCACTCGTATGATCCGCATGTCCGTGCGTATTTGTGACGAAAAGCAGATTTAGACGACGGCTCTCAGCAAATGACAAAATCTCGTCAAATGCTCCGCCATCAATGGCCATAGCATATTTCTCCCCGTAAAAAAGATAACCTAAGTTATCAAGATGATATCGGAATTGTTTTACTTGCAGCATGGATAGGACAGAATGAGATAAAAAGAATAGATTCTAAGACAGCCTCTTTCCAATCCTGAACTCTAATAAAATAGCTCTTGAAACAATTTCAGCCATTAAAGTTTTTTGACTGGAAAGACGATTACTACAAATGGTCGGGGCGAGAGGATTTGAACCTCCGACCCTCTGAACCCCATTCAGATACGCTACCAAGCTGCGCCACGCCCCGACATTTAGTGAACAATAATTATTTTCTCACTACCACCATGCCATGACTCTGTCAAGGAGTATGAAAGCGAGTACCTCTGCTTGGACCAATTGCACAAAGTTCTTGAATTGAAGATTGCCATGTAGTATTTTTATATAAATGCAGTCGGAAGTATTAGAATTTACCTTGTTCCCGGACGACTAAAGATCAGGTCACTATGCAGTTATTTGTCCTCGTGCCATTACTCATCATTTTAAGCATCGCCTCACCGGCCTCTGCGGATATATATAAGTACGAAGATGCACAGGGTGTTATCCATCTGACAAACGTCCCTACCGAAAGCGGCGTCAAATATGTTCTTATCATGCGGGAGAAGCGCATCCTTCTCGACAAGAAGTTAGGAGATAATATATCGCAATATGATGACTTGATTGTCAAGGCATCAAAAAAATATAAAATAGAGCCAGCCTTGATTAAAGCAATCATCAAAGCGGAATCAAATTTCAACCATCGGGCCGTATCTCGAAAGGGGGCCAGGGGGCTGATGCAATTAATGCCGGCAACTGCCTCATCACTGCAAGTGCAGGATTCCTTCCATCCGGAAAACAATATCGAAGGCGGTGTAAAATATTTGCGGTATCTCTTGAATTATTTCAACGGAAATCTACCTTTAGCTCTGGCTGCCTATAATGCAGGCGAAAATGCCGTAATCAGGTACAGGGGCGTACCTCCCTATCGCGAGACACAGGTATACATACAGAGGGTTCTCAGTTATCTCGATAAGTTTAGATAGAAAAACTCCATTTCTTTATTGCTGTTATTTTTACAGCATGTCATCAGTGCAGAAGTACCTCCTGAGCTTTCGGAATTTCTTTTCTTTGATGCCGCGAATCTTCATCAAGTCTTCAAGTTTGTGATACCTTCCTGACTTTTCTCTGAATTGAATAATCTGCCAGGCAGTTTTCTCGCCGATGCCGTTAATCAGCATAAGATCTTCTATGGCGGCCTTATTGATGTCAATCGGGATGCCGAGGGCCAACTTATTTGCATTATTCATTTCCACGATTCTTAAGCGTCCATACGATTCGATGACAACGGTTTTGCCTGTTGAAAGCCGCTCACTAAGCATTTTCTGATCAAATGGTTCAGGATTTCTGATACCGGCAGCCCCCAAGAGATCACAGACTCTTGCTTTCTCGGGTACATAAAAGATGCCGTTAAAGCCCGCATTGCCGGTGATCCCGACAACTACAGGGCCAAAACTCTTATTGCCAAACGGTATATCGCTTATTTGAGACGGAAATAGTGAAGAGAAATAGGAAATCGCAAAAAAAATTGACGCAATAACAACGATAACGATGGCTCCATCACGTTGTCTTTCCGTACCTTGCATATTCATCCATTAATTTCTGCGGCATCGTAAAACGGGTATTGTGACGTTTTTTTCTATCTTGCAAAGAACTCATCTCTTATCTAAATCGAATGCATCATGCAGGGCTGAGACGGCAAGTTCTGTGTATTTCTCCTGTATGACGCATGAAATCTTGATCTCAGAAGTACTTATCATCAATATATTCACTCCCTCCTTGGCTAAGGATGAGAACATCTTTGCGGCGACACCCGAATGACTGATCATCCCCACACCGATGATGGATATCTTGGAAACGTCAGCATCTATCTCTACTCTGTCCGCAGCTATTTCTTTTGCTACTTGTTCAACCAGTTCGTGCGCCTTTTTTATTTCCTTACGCGAGACAGTGAATGTCAAATCTGTGTAACCCTCTAGGCTAGCGTTCTGTATAATCATGTCGACCATGATATTATGGTGCGCAAGCGGGGTAAACAGTCGAGCTGCAATACCGGGCCTGTCAGGAACGTGAACCACTGTAATCTTCGCTTGATCACGGTCATAAGTTACCCCACACACTACTTCCCTTTCCATCTCCACATCCTCCTTCGTCACCAGTGTGCCTCCTTCATCCGTAAATGATGACCTCACGTAGACTGGTACCTCGTATTTTTTTGCGAGTTCGACTGAACGGGGTTGAAGGACCTTAGCCCCTGCCCTTGCCATCTCAAGCATCTCATCGTAGGAGATCCTGTTCAACCTCTTTGCCTTTCTACATATGTTGGGATCCGCAGTATAAACACCGTCAACATCCGTGTAAATTTCGCATACGTCCGCTTTCAGTGCCGCTGCCAAGGCAACAGCACTCGTATCTGAACCGCCTCTCCCTAGGGTTGTAATGTTGCCATCCTTATCTACCCCTTGAAAGCCAGCCACAACAACAATAGTTCCCTTCTTCAGCTCCTTGCATATCTTCTTCGTATCGATATGGAAGATTCTTGCCTTCGAATAGGATCTGTCGGTGACAATTTTTACCTGATACCCCAGTAAAGATTTGGCACGGAAGCCCATTCTGTTTAGAATTATGCAGAGAAGAGTTACCGTCAACTGCTCCCCTGTGGAGATAAGGGCATCATACTCCCTTCCATCGGGCTCGTCAGAGGCCTTGTGAGCCAGTTGTATGAGTCTATCCGTTTCACCAGCCATGGCTGAAAGTACTACAATAATATCATTTCCTGCTTCTTTCGATTTCAATACACGCCTGGCCACATCCTCCATCTTGTCAATATCTGCAACTGAAGTGCCTCCGTATTTTTGCACAACAAGGGCCATCCTCTAAAAACCTCCATTCCCCAATTCTTCCGAAATTATGGCTATTTTCTTCTTTTGCCCAGAAATGATTATGTTCCGCGTATTTTCATCCGTGTAGTTTATCGAGACAAACAAGGTGTCATCGGGCAGAATGCCGTTCACTTTATCAGCCCATTCAATAACACTGACGCCTTGTCCGAAGAGATACTCCTCGTATCCCATGTCATCCATCTCTGAGGCTCGCGACAATCGATACAGATCAAAATGATACAGCATCATTCTTCCCTGGTACTCATTTATCAATGTAAACGACGGACTTGTTATCTGATACTCATCCGGCACGCCAAGACCTCTGGCGATGCCTTGAGTAAGGCAGGTTTTTCCCGTGCCTAAGTCGCCGACAAGTGCAACTACATCCCTCTCAGTGAGATTCCTTCCAATGATCTTGCCTATAAAAAAAGTTTCCTCGGGATTCCTAGATATCAACGTCAGCTTGGCGGTATGCTCATTCATGGTATTTTCGACACTTGAAATAATTGTCCTCTTGGGGCTTGAGCCCATCACTTATATCGCCCTGTTATAGGCACGTCGTTTCTCGCCAAGTCCCGGTCCCTCACATCTTTCCTCACCTTTCAAGAACAACAATTGCGTGTGCATGTTCCCTCGTATGCGTCATACTCACGTGGATCGCCTTCACACCGAGATTATCAAGGATACTAACTACTTTCTCATTCATTTTCAGTACCGGACTTCCCAGTGCATTGTTGCTCACTTCAATTTCTCTTAGCTTAACCCCCATGCCCAGTCCGATACCAAGAGATTTCAGAAAAGATTCCTTTGCTGCAAATCTTGCTGCAAAATGAATGGCTGGAAATGCCTTATTTTTACAATATTCGATTTCGTCATGTGCATAAACCCTATCTAGAAAGCGGTCTCCCCATTTTTTCAGAATTCTTTCAATCCTCGAAACTTCCACAAAATCTGTTCCTATTCCATGAATCATCTTCAGACACTTATCCGGTATACTTGTAATTTTAAGTTCCTGCTTTATGCCCTGAGAATCGCATCGGCCATGGCAGCCACCTTTTTCATGGCCTGCACGTCATGCACCCGCACTACATTTGTCCCATTCATGATGGCAGCTGTCACTGCAGCGGCAGTTCCCTCTATGCGCTCCGTTGGTCCGCCGCCAGTTATTTTGCCTATGAAGGCCTTCCTGGAAGGCCCCGTCACAATGGGTCTTCCCAGGACCTTGAACTCTGATAGATATTTTAGCAGCCTCATTGAGTCTTCCGCAGTCTTTCCGAAACCTATGCCAGGATCGATCATGATATTTTCCGGGGATATTCCGGCAACCCCGGCCTCTTCCATCTTGCCTTCGAGAAACGCAATAATGTCTCCTCTGAGAGATCTATACGATAAATCTCCTTTTTGCATGTCTTTGGGGGTCCCACGCATGTGCATCAGGATAATTGCAGCACCTGTATCAGCGACTGCATTCGCCATCTGGCGATCAAAGGTCATGGCACTTATGTCGTTGACAATATCTGCGCCGTTTTCCACAGCCCTTCTGGCAACCTCCGCCTTTGTCGTGTCAATTGAAATCGGAATCTTGATGCACCTCTCCAACCCCTTTATAACAGGAATTACCCTTGCAATCTCTTCCTCAAGAGTAACCGGTCCTGCACCCGGCCGCGAAGATTCTCCTCCAATATCTATAATGTCTGCACCCTCATCCATCATTTTCAAACCATATTCGACTGCATCGTCCGTGTCTTTGAAAAGGCCGCCGTCAGAGAATGAGTCGGGAGTTACGTTAAGTATTCCCATGATCTCTGTCTTCTCTCCCAAGACAATTTCCCTTCTGCATGTCTTGAGGATAAAAAGATCTTTCGAAACATTCGCAAGGAGTTCTTTGATCGCATTTGATATGATGCTTAATCCTAACGGCTGAATTGAAATCTTATCGGATAAACGCTGTATCTGCTTTGCCGTACCCATGATAACGCAGTCCGTTTCCGTGACGCTGCATGATACTGCAGCGCGTGAAACGGCGGCATCACCGCCGACAGAGAGCATCTCTTGTTTTATAATATTCGCTATGTTACATTTGATACCTTCAAGTAATATATTAAGATGAACCATCTTGGGCAGCATTGCCTCAATGCCGTAGGGATCGCAATCGATCTTTCTCAAGACCTCAAGAACCTCATGTGACGACCTTAAATGGAGACATCTGGGACGCATTTTATCTGTCATTGTATAAGAAATATAGAGAACGCGGCTTCAATAGTTAATCTAATGTTCTCTTGGTATAGTATTCCCGCTTCCATCCACATCCTCCCTGTTCATTCGTATGATCTCGTCGAGTTCCGCAGTGTTCAATACCTCCTTTTCCAGAAGCCCAGATGCAATCCTGTTTAGTATATCGATGTGATCTGATAACAGTTTCTTTGCCTTTTCATAACTATCCGATACCAAGCGTGTTACTTCCTTATCAATCTTTTGGGCTGTATCTTCGCTGTAGTCTTTGTGCACAGCAAATTCACGACCGAGAAATATCTGTTCTTCTTTCTTCCCGTAGCTCAGCGGCCCCATTTCGTCGCTCATGCCCCATTCACACACCATTTTCCTTGCAAGGTTCGTGGCCCTCTCAATATCGTTTCCGGAACCAGTGGTAAATTCATTTAATATCAGCTCTTCCGCTGCCCTGCCCCCTAATAGAATAGTAATGTTGTTCAAGAGATACTGTTTTGGATAAGTATGTTTTTCGTCAACGGGCAATTGTTGTGTAAGACCCAGAGCCATGCCCCTGGGAATTATTGTAACTTTATGGATAGGATCACTTCCCGGCAATAATCTCGCCACCAAGGCATGACCTGATTCATGGTAGGCCGTGTTCTTCCTCTCCTCAATGCTTATCACCATGCTTTTTCTTTCCGCACCCATCATGACCTTGTCTTTGGCAAACTCGAAGTCGCTCATAGTTACTTTATCTTTACCGTATCTCGCAGCATAAAGAACTGACTCGTTGACAAGATTTTCTATGTCTGCACCGGAAAACCCAGGGGTCCCTCTTGCTATAACTGCAAAATCAATGTCTTCCGCAAGCGGCGTCTTTTTGGTGTGCACCTCAAAAATCTTTTCCCTGCCTTTAACATCAGGAAGAGGAACGACTACCTGCCGGTCAAACCTGCCGGGTCTCAGGAGCGCAGGATCAAGCACATCAGGCCGGTTTGTCGCAGAAACGAGAATTACTCCTTCATTTGATTCAAACCCGTCCATTTCCACAAGAAGCTGATTCAAGGTTTGTTCCCTTTCATCATGTCCTCCGCCCAAACCAGCCCCTCTATGCCTTCCTACTGCGTCGATCTCATCTATAAAGATAATACATGGGGCATTCTTTTTACCCTGGTCGAAGAGATCACGCACACGCGAAGCTCCCACACCAACGAACATCTCGACAAAATCAGATCCGCTTATGCTGAGAAAAGGTACCTCTGCCTCGCCTGCAATTGCCCTGGCAAGTAGTGTTTTCCCCGTACCCGGCTGGCCGACGAGAAGGAGACCTTTGGGGAGTCTTCCGCCCAGCCGCGTAAACTTTTTGGGCTCCCTGAGAAACTCAATGACTTCCTCCAGTTCGGCTTTGGCCTCGTCTATACCTGCCACATCGGCAAAGGTCACTTTTTTTGATTTGTCCGTCAAGAGACGGGCCTTGCTCTTGCCGAATGCCATTGCCTTGCCCCCGCCAGCCTGCATCTGGCGCATGAAAAATATCCATACGCCTACGAGCAGAAGCATGGGTACCCATGAAATCAGGACATTCATATACCAGGGGGACTCTTCCGCAGGCTTTGATGCAATCCGTACCCCCTTTTCCTTTAGAATCTGAATCAGCCCTGCGTCTTTCGGTGCATATGTCTTAAAATTCTTCCCATCGTTGAGCTTACCCGTAATACTCTCGCCCTGTATGGTCACTTCAACGATCTGCCCCTTTTCTGCGTAGCTTACAAAATCACTATAGATGATATTTTCCTGCGCACTCTTCGGCTGATTGAAAAGATGGTAGAGCAGTACGAAAACCAGACTGATAAAAAGCCAGAGCGCTATGTTTTTCTGCAATGAATTCAATATTACCTCCCTGTGGCCTCCCGCATGTGCGCGAATGACGACAAAAAACTATTTCAAAGTTCTTAATTTTACAATTACATTAACAAGGGTATTATTTCAAACAAATTTTACTTTGAGTATCTGTCTTGTTTTTTCTGTTATCTTAACACGTTCACTCAGTCGCAGCCCCGCAATCCAGAGCACTGCCTCCTGATCCAGTACTAGGGGAATCTCTTTTCTATGGCGCAGCGGTATCTTTTCGTCAATCAAGACAGACTTTATCTTTTTCATTCCTTTCATGCCCAGTAGTTGTATTCTGTCGCCCGGTCTGACAGTTCTTATAACCAGGGGAAGAGATATCCTGTCGTAGTCCATGAAAACGGCCTCTCGGGCGTTCGATCTCATATCAATCGGGTCTTCTACAAACTCAAATATCATCGTCTTTCCCAACTCCGCCATTTTCACCGGGCCCGGAGGGGTAACCTCGTAATAAAGATCATTACATCTCTTATTTAGAATTTCTTTTCCACCTTTTTCCCTCGTGGAAATGACAAGGGCATCATATTCGCGCCTCACCTCGATATTACAGGGCAGGTTCACATGAGCACCGGGGCGATCAGAACGGACCAGTCCGAGAGCGGCTTTTATGTGAGTAAATCCAATGCCCTTACTATTTGGACTTAACCCTTCTAACAGATGTTTCATAATCCTTCTCTGAATAGCTTCATGATATTCCAAGAAGTCAGATATACAAATCCTGATCTCACTATCTGCAGGCGTCACGCCCCATGCCGACAGCACTTTATCGGTTGCCATTTCCATATAATCGTCTTCTACACGCATGATCTCCGCCATGCTCTTCATGCTTTCTTCTAATTTAGGATTATATCTTGCCTTCAGCTCAGGTATCAATGTATGCCTTATCCTGTTTCGCAAGTAACGCTGATCGGCATTAGACGCGTCCGTCACGAACGATATTCTATGGAATTCGAGGAACGAGATTATTTCACTCCTGGTCACGCCAAGAAGCGGCCTGATATACGTTGAATCTCTGGCGGGCAGCATGCCCTTCAATCCAGTCGGACCGCTTCCCCTCAAAAAATTCATCAGCACTGTCTCAGTCTGATCATTGATATGATGCCCCAACGCGATTTTCCGTGCACCATGCTTCTTGGCAACATCATTTAGAAAATCGTATCTCACTTCCCGGCTCGTATCTTCTATGCACTTACCAGATCCTTTCCTTAGCGATGCGATATCGAGAGATTTAAACTCAAATGCAATCTCCATGTCCGCGGCCATTTTACGCACGAATCGCTCTTCGCAGGCCGCGTCTTCCCTAAGTCCATGATTAAGATGCGCCACAATTAGAGTAAGCCTGTATTCGTCGGAGAGCATCTCCAGTATTTTTAGCAGAGCAACAGAATCGGGTCCTCCGGAGACGGCCACAACAACCTTTTCTCCCTGATCGAGGAGATGATTCTTTTCTATGGCTTCCTTAATTTTTCTTATCATACCTCATAAATACGGCATAGATTTCAATCGAATATTTTGAGCAATTCCCGGAGTCCTTCACAAGCAAAATCAGGATCAAGGGCGAGCAGGATGTCTCTATGCGTAAGCCCGTTCAAAAGGGCGCAACTCAACACCCCGGTATTCTTTGCGAGCATTATGTCATTCACACCATCGCCTATCACCACTGTATCATTATATACCGCGCCAACCCTTTCAATAAGAGGAATAAACAAGCGGGGATCCGGCTTTTTGTATGCTGTGCTGTCTGCCCCGATGATCTCTTCGAAGTATTTTGTTATGCCCAGGGCGTCTGTCATCTTAAACGTAAAATATCTGCGCTTATTCGTGATAATGACCTTTTTCTTGTCACGAAAGTGATCGAGCACTTCGATGACAGAATCGCAAAGGGACGTCATATCGAGCATATGCCTTGCATAGTAATCGGAAAAAATATCCATTGCTTCATCGAATAGATGTTGAAACTCGTTGCCTAGGGCTCTTTCGATCATTTTGTTGACACCATCTCCCACAAAACTGAGAATTTCTTTTGGCTTCTTCGCCGGTATAGCTAACGTCTCAAGGGTATAATTTACGGACGCGACAATGTCTCCTCCAGAATTGACAAGGGTTCCGTCCAAGTCGAATATCATGAGGTCAATATGTTTCATCTTTCAGGATCCTCTAAATCCTATGAATGTTCTTATATATGACGGATCAAGCAATTACAAGATGACAAAAATTCCATCTCAGTCACAAATTTTGCTCTATTGACTGCTTGAAGCGGTTTATGCTAATAAGCATTTGTCCGCTTGGATCCGCGACGGATGGACCGAGACGGAATGGTCAAATAAGAGAGTTTTTGTCTTAAGGCCGTCCGGGGTTTGTCTGGAAGGCCTTTTTTGATTTTATAAACTTTTAATTATGAATACTCAAGAAATAAGAGAGGACGCTGTTGCCATTCTGGGCCTCGGTAAGGTGGGTACGGCAGTGGGCTTTCTTCTGCGCCAGGCAGGATATGGGATAGTTGCAGTTGCAAGCAGGTCGAAGGCATCCTTAACTCAGGGCATAGTCTATACAGGGGGCAAACCGTATCTGAATTTTTCTGAGGCCGCTCTCCAGGCCAATTGTATTATTATTGCAACGTCGGACGACGCCATCGCCTATGTATGCAATAGAATATCGAGTGAAGGAGGTATAAAGCCCGGCACTAAGGTCATACATATGAGCGGCGCGGGAGGTCTTGACCTTCTTGAGTCTGCACGTGATGCCGGAGCACGTGTCGCGTGCATACACCCCCTACAGTCATTCGCTGATGTTGAAAGTGCTATCAGGAACATTCCCGGCAGCACATTCGGAATTACTTCGGGAGATGAAATCAGGAAATGGTCTGTTCAAATGGTCAGGGATTTGGGCGGCGTACCATTCTTCATTTCCGATGCTGACAAACCCCTTTACCATGCCGCAGCCTGTATTGCATCAAACTATTTGACGACCCTTATCCATATGGTCGAAGAGATTTATCAATCCCTTGGCTTGAGCCGTGAGGACACCATTCGCGCCATCTGGCCCCTTGTTATGGGTACCATTGGCAATATCGAGTCAAAGGGCACGGTTCAAGCACTGACGGGACCTGTAGCACGTGGAGATGCAGGCACCATAAGAAAACATGCAGAGGCCTTGCGACAGAAGCTGCCAGACCTTTTGCAGGCGTACAGCGCACTTGGCATCTTAACTGCCGACGTTGGATTGAAGAAGAAAACTTTGTCTCCGGAAACTGCGCGGCTAATTAAAGAATTACTAAAGTGAGGTAACGAAATGAGCAAGCAGACGAGCATAAATAGAATCACTACTGCTGTGATTCGCGACATGAAAAGAAATGGCGAAAAGATATGCATGTTAACGGCTTACGATTATCCGACGGCTCTGATTGTAGACGAGGCAGGCATTGATGTTGTCCTCGTTGGAGATTCGTTGGGCATGGTTATGTTAGGATATGACAGCACTCTCCCCGTTACCATGGAAGAAATGATACATCATACGAAGGCAGTATCCCGCGCAGTAAAGCATGCCATGGTCGTCGGTGATATGCCTTTTATGTCCTACCAGATCTCTTCTGAGGATGCACTTTATAACGCCGGCCGTTTTCTTCAGGAAGCGGGCGCCCAGGGGGTCAAACTGGAAGGAGGCAGAGAGGTGGCCGAAATCACCAGAAGGATAACTTCAGCGGGAATTCCCGTCATGGCACATCTTGGCCTGACGCCGCAATCCGTTCATCAGTTTGGGGGATACAAGGTTCAGGGAAAAGAGGAACAGGCAGCCAAGAGAATCATGGAAGATGCAAAAATCCTTGAAGAAGCCGGGGCATTTTCCATCGTATTAGAATGTGTGCCGGCAGCACTGGCAAAGACAGTGACGCAAATGCTTACGATTCCCACGATAGGCATAGGCGCCGGCATTGACTGTGACGGTCAGGTTCTGGTTCTTCATGATATGGTGGGAATGTTTGAAAAATTCATACCAAAATTTGTCAAGACATATGCACACCTCAATGTGCAGATGAAAGAGGCCGTCAATCAATATATTGATGAAGTGAGAAGAGGTGTCTTTCCCGAAAAGAAGCACTCATTCTGACTCCGTGCTGTTTGCCATATACACAATGCGGCATACTTGCAGATTCCACGACATTATCACTTCTGCTCCAGTACCTTGCGAATAGTCTTAGCATGTTTGCCAATGACAAAAGGCTTCATGACAAACTCCTGAATCCCCATTTCTTTGGCCTGCTTTTCATTTATGAGTTCGCTGAATCCGGTGCATAATATAATAGGAATATCCGGCCGGATGGCCATTAGTTCCTTTGCCAACTCTATGCCCGTCATGGCCGGCATGGTTACATCGGTGATGATCAGGTCAAATGCATCAGGCTCGGCTCGGAAAGCTTCCAGGGCTTCCAGACTGTTCGTTTTGATGGTTACACTGTAACCAAGCGACTCCAGCATTCCCTTCCCCAGATCAACAAGGGGTTTTTCATCGTCAATGAACAAGATTCTCTCACTCCCCGTAGGCAGCGCTTCCGCCACCATAGCTTCCGGCACAATCTCCTGCTCAATCCTTGGAAAAAGCGCATGAAAGGTGGTCCCTTTGCCAATTTCACTATGAACAGTGATCATTCCTCCATGTCTCTTGACAATGCCCTGCACGACGGCAAGGCCCATCCCCGTTCCCTCGCCCGGCCCTTTGGTAGTGAAGTATGGATCGAATATCCGTTCCAATATCGACGGGTCCACTCCATGGCCCGTATCGCCGACTGTCAGTCTCACATAAGGCCCAGGCTTCAGATCAGGATACCGGGAAACGAGATACGCGTCGGCCTCGACACTCGACAAGCTCACGCTCAATATACCACCTTTATCCCTCATTGCATGTGCTGCGTTAGTGCAAAGGTTCATCAACACCTGATGGATCTGAGTCGGATCAGCCAGAATTACCCCTTTTTCCGGTGGAATTGCGATGTCCTGACGAATCTCAATGGTGCTGGGCAATGAAGAGCGCAGCAGCTTGAGCGCCTCTTTGACAGTCGGTACTATATCAATGACTTTTCGCTCCTGATCGGACTGATGGCTGAAGGTAAGGATCTGGTTCACCAGGTCTCTTGCCCTATAACCAGCCTTGAGTACCTGCTCCAGGTCACGTCGCACTGGAGTGGTCCCTTCGGGAATTTTGTAAAGTGCCATCTCCGTGTAACCGATAATAGCCATCAATATGTTGTTAAAGTCATGGGCTATGCCGCCGGCCAACGTACCTATGGCCTCCATCTTATGCGCTTGGCGGAGTTCCCTCTCAAGTTTCACCTCACGCGTGATATCCCGGTGGATGCTTACATAGTTTATTATGTTGCAGGTGCTGTCCAGAACAGGTGAAGACGTAACCTCCGTTTCGTATAAGGTACCATCCTTCCTTCTGTTCACCAGATGTCCTGCCCATACCTCGCCGCGGGCGAGTGTATCCCGTATATTCCTGTAAAAGTCCCTGTCATGCTTATCACTCTTGAGAATACGGCTATGCTTGCCGATGAGCTCGCTCTTGCTGTAGCCGGTCATACGCTCGACAGCGGGGTTGACATATTGGATAACCCAATCTCTATTCGCCACAATAAGACCCTCTGCTGTTTGCTCAATGGCTGTGGCCAGGTGCATACGCTCTTCTTCAGCCCGCTTTCGCTCCGTTATATCCGTAATGGTCCCGACGTAGCCGCTTATTTCTCCGGCATCGCTAAACTCGGCGGTAGCTTGGCCCAGCACCCAGGTCGAGGAGCCGTCTGGTCGATGAAATTGATATTCCAGACTAAACGGAAGATTTCCCCGGACGCTTCCGTACCATTTTCTGACGACGCGCTCCCTCTCTTCGGAATGAATCGCGTCTGCCCAATTCTTTCCCAGCGCCTTTTCCATTGGCATGCCGGCAATTTCACACCAGCGATCGTTCACGTAAACAAAGTCGCCTTGAGCATCAGTGCGAAAGATACCGACAGGCGATACTTGCGCTAGGGTATGAAATAATCTTTCGCTTCTCTTCAATTCTTCATTTGCCGTCACCAATTCGGCGGTTCTCGCCTTCACTTGCTCTTCCATGCCATTATGTGCCTTCTTCAGTGCGCTCTGAACGGCTTTGTGAGAATTAATCAAATACTGGGTGAAAGTGCCGTAAGTAACAATCAGACTCGCTATTAACAGACGCGCGAAAACGACACCCGATAGCAATGAGTCAAAAAACCAATATACCAATACGGCTCCGATAGATATTATAATTAATCCATTGTTTTCTATTTCCTTACGAGTCTCGTTTCTTTCCATATGGCATATCCTCGGACATGATGATCTATTGGCGATAATTATATGACATATTTAATTGTTTTATAGACCAGAGAAAATAATTGCGCGGATACATCTTTCCGTAGTTCCTTCTCAAGTCGATGCATTGCATGCCCTATATCGGCGTGTCTACAAATGATTACGAACAGATGCATTTGCCATTTAATATATGAGTGTGAAAGATTTCTGGAAGATGTAAATGCATGGTTCGACGGTATGCGTCATCTGAAATCCCGTATATGACGAATTCCTTTCCATCAGTTTCTATAAACTGTGATTTTGGCCTTCTCCCTCAATTTTTTTAACATAGCATCAAAGGTTTCCTGCTGTTTCTGTTGTTCCAGAAAGGTCGAGATATTCCCTTTCATCCTGTCATCAAGGGCAAGCGTCTTGGGGGCATGACGCTCCAACACCTGAATTATGTGGAAACCATATTCAGTCTCCACAACAGGCCCTACGTCATTGACCTCCTGTGAGAATGCAGCATTTTCAAATTGCTTGACCATTTCGCCCCGCGTGAATACACCCAAATCACCACCCGTTTCCTTGCTGGGACAGTCAGAATTATTTTTGGCTATTTCCGCAAAATTCGCTCCCGCCAGCAATTGTCTTCGCAAATCCTCCGCCTTTGCCCTCTTTTCCGCTTTGATCTTATCATCGTCTCCCGCAGCCTTTGCCAACAGGATATGTCTAACATGAACAGCCTCAGGCATTTTGAACTTGTCTCTGTTCTTTTGATAAAACTCATTTATTTCTTTATCCGTCGGTTTGGATTTACCCGACATCTGCATCATAACGAGCTTACTGATTTTAATTCTGAACCGTAGATCTTCCTGCATCTGTTCCTTGGTGATCTTGTTTTTCTTCATAAGATCCTCAATTGTCATGCCTTTAGGAAGGTCACTCTTTACCTGTTTTTCAGCCTCTTTGACCTCCGCATCGCTTGCGCTGATGTTCAGTCTTTTTACCTCGTTTGTCATAAGTGTCTTTGCGGTAAAGTCACTGAGGACCTGCTTTCTCGCATTCTCCTTCGCCTGCTCGAGACGGTCGGCAGGCATCTGCTTCTTCATTACAGACATTATTCTCTTAATTTCTGTCTCTACTTGACCCTGGGTTAGCTTTGAGCCATCTACATCTATAACGACTGCAGATCCTCCAGTTGGTGCAACTGCCGGCGAAGGAGAGTTTGCAGAAACTGTTTCTTCTGACCGCGGCGCCTCTTGCTTTTGAAGTTCAGTTTGCGTGCTTGCCTGTTTTTCATCTTTTGATCCGCAGCCACCCAGTGTGAGTATGACAAGGCAGAAAGCGATGAGCAAGGTGCGGATATATTTTTCATCTATCATTATTGATCCTCCGCTATGGAATAAAGTTATCTGCATTTGAACTTTCCAATTCAATCCTTCCGTTTCAACCTCAATTATTTGGATGAATGCCGTTCAGGTAAAAACCCGCTTGACGCATCCGGAAAGATGATAATTTTATTATGATATCCCCTTATTCAGACAAATGCACGATTTATTTCATCAGTCGCTTTACGATCTCTGCTACTTGATCGTAGTCATCGCCGTTTATCCATTGAATCGTAGTGCCCTTTTTTTCCATGCGTCTGAACCATGTTTCCTGCTTCTTGGCAAATTGATGAATACGTGTATTGAGCATTTGAAACATTTCACTATAGCTCATCATTCCTCTGAGATAGAGTCCGGCATACCGGTATTCAAGACCAAAAAAATTGAGTTTTTCCCATCCGATTCCGGACCGATGAAGCTTTTCCACCTCTTCGATCATGCCGGCCTTCAATCTCTTATTAAGGCGATCAGTAATCCTCTGGCGTAATACGGAACGTTCCCAGCGGATACCGATAGCCAAGGCAACTATCGAGGGAAAATGAGATTCGTGATTATTGTGAGCTCTTGTAAACTCCATGATTTCTATGGCGCGGACGAGTCGCTTTCGATCCAAGAGATCAGTTGTGTTGTGGACCGCAGGATTGAGCTTGATAAGTCGCTCCGCTAATTCCTTCATCTCTTCCTTTTCGAGTTCATGCCTTAACTGCACATTTTCCGGAACTTCCAATAACCTGTACCGCTTCATTACTGCTTCAATATACAGACCCGTTCCACCGACCATGATCGGAACTACGCTTCTTGACGAAATATCGGTAAAGAGACGAGAAAAATTCATCTGATAATCAAAGACACTGAATTCATAGTCCGGATCTACAACATCTATGAGGTGATAGGGAACAGCCAATCCATCGACGACATATTCCCCGAGATCTTTGCCTGTTCCTATGTCCATACCACGGTACACCTGCCGCGAATCTGCAGATATAATCTCGGATCCCCTATCCCGTGCCAGGCGGGCAGCCAATTTCGTCTTGCCTGACGCCGTCGGCCCCAGGATTACAATCAAATTGAACGTCATTTCTTGCATGGCCCTGGATCCTGCAAACATAATATTACTTTATTTGTCATCACGTCTCAAGCGCCTAAATTATCTTGATATATACTCTTAATCCGTGTATGCGAAAGGCCGTGTTATATAACTACGCGGCCAAAAATGCAAAGATTTGAAGATCCGTAGCCCGTTTCGCAAAGAGCTTGTCATTCCTATGTACGCAGAAATCAGGTGCATTGTATGATTCCCCCCTCTTTGGGGATCTGTCCTTGCATTCATCATGCTGCAAAGAACAGATGATAATGAGTCGCTATTCCAAGCAAGAGATATGAAAAAAGATGGTCTTGACCTCGGGAAAGGTCCCATTCTTCCGCTGCTTCTGAAAATGAGCTGGCCGTCTATAGCCGCAATGTTTGCGATGGCCCTCTACAATCTTGTCGATACTTTCTGGCTGACCAGGCTTGACCCCAAGGCTGTTGCTGCACTAACCGTGTGTTTTCCCATTCAAATAATATTTGGCGCCATCGGCGTGGGTACGGGTGTCGGCGCCGGTTCGTTTGCGGCGCGCATGTTCGGTGCCGGACAGTATACGAAGGCCCGTCAAACCGCCGGTCAGGGAACACTTCTTTCCGTCTTACTGGGATTGGTCATCATCGTAATTACACTTATTTATCAGGATAGAATACTGGAAATTTTCGGTGCCACCGGAGATATTCTTCCCCTGTCCAGACAATACCTCGCCACAGTCGTATTTGGTTCGCCCTTCTTACTGTTCCTCATGATTTCCAATAACCTGCTTAGAGCAGAAGGAAACCCGAAGGCATCAATGTATGTCATACTGGTCATGTCATCGACCGGCGCGATTCTAGATCCTTTCCTCATCTTTGGTTTGGGTTTGTTTCCAATGCTGGGCATTTTGGGTGCCGCAATTTCCGCGGTCGTCTCATATTTTCTGGCGAGCCTTCTCTCACTGTATTATCTGAGAATGAATGCGTCCAGGTATAATTTAAACTGGTCACACATGATTCCCAATTTCTCCATAATAGCCTCTATCTATCAGACGGGATTCCCTACAGTTATCATGAACTTTGTCTTCAGTCTCGTCATGATAGTTTACAACCATGTCCTTGGAGCCTTCGGACCCATGGCCATCGCAGCCCTTGGTCTCTCTTTCCGGATCAATCAACTTGTTATTATGGTATTGTTTGGCATGGGACACGGCATAATGCCGATGGTTGGCTTCAGCGAGGGCGCCGGGCTCCATAAACGGCTCATGGAAACGGTTAATCTTGCCGTCAAAATATCTGTCCTTTTTTCAGCGACTGCCTTTGTGGTTCTTGAAGTATTTGCCTACCCTATTCTGCTGCTTTTCACGAGTGATCAGGAACTGTTGGATATTGCTGTGCCTGCCGTGAGGATATTTGCCACCATGCTCCTCTTAGTCGGTCCCAATCTTGTGTGGATCAATATGTTTATTGGCTTGGGCAAGGGATTAACATCCATGCTTTTATTGATGACACGTGACACCGTACTTCTGATACCCATGCTTTTTTTTCTTCCGTCGCTCTTTGGATTAACGGGCGTATGGGTGGCGCAACCCATCTCAAATTTGCTTGTTTTCTTTATAATCCTATTCTGGAAGAAAAGAGAATTCCGCATGATTGAAGAAAAGATTTGATGTTATGCAGATTATATCTCGCGCCCGCTCTAAAGAAAACATAATCCTCCCGCATATCAGAATCTCCGCGTCACCGGCCAATGTCTCATGATCATAATTGATAGGGGGTACGGCTTATCCTTCCATGTGGCATGCCACGAAATGTCCGCCACCCCGGTCTTTCAACTCCGGTTCGTCCTTATCACATATTTCAACCCTGGCGGGGCACCGCGGATAAAGTGGACATCTTCCCGGACCATCGGTCGTGCCTGTAATCTCTCCCTCCCGCATCAACCGCTGCTTCTTTCTTCCGGGATCAGGCGCCGGCACCGCTGACAGAAGTTCTATAGTGTACGGATGCAGAGGGTGTTCGTAGAGTTCTTGATTATCTGCAAGCTCGACGATCTTACCGAAATGCATCACCGCAACCCTGTCGCTCACATGCCTTACCACACTGAGATCATGGGAAATAAATATGTAGGTCAAATTAAATTCTTTCTGCAGATCTTTGAGAAGGTTCAAGATCTGAGCCTGGATAGACACATCGAGTGCGGAAACCGGCTCATCGGCAACGATCAATTGTGGTTTGAGAATAATGGCCCTTGCGATGCCGATACGCTGCCTCTGACCGCCGCTGAACTCATGAGGATACCTATCCTTCTGTTCCCTTGTCAGCCCGACGATATCCATAATACGAGCGACCTCAAGGGCTCTTCCCTCACGATCATTTATCTGATTGATGAGGAGCGGTTCCCCGATGGTGCTCCCTGCCGTTCTTCGGGGATTCAGAGATGCATATGGATCCTGAAAAATAATCTGAACCTTCTTGCGGTAGGCTTTCAGATCCTTGCCAGATAATTTGAAGATATCTTCACCTTCAAAGAAGATCCTGCCTTCCGTAGGCAGATCGAGCCTCATAATCATTCGTGCGAGGGTAGATTTCCCGCAACCGCTCTCACCGACAAGCCCAAGAGTTTCACCCCTGTATATTTTGAGGGACACGCCGTCAACAGCCTTGACGGAGGCTCGTTCTCTCGCGAGGAATTCGGCACGGACGTTATAGTATTTTTTTATTCCCTGAATATCGACCAAGACCATCTTCATTTTTGTTCATAAAGCCAGCAGTGTACTCTATGCCTAGGCAAATGTTCCTTCAATTGCGGCTCCTCCTCCCTGCAAATTTGCATTGTGTGAGGGCATCTGACCTGAAAAGTGCATCCCCTGGGAAGATTATGAAGACTAGGGACAACGCCGGGTATAACTTTCAGATATTCATCCCGTCCCCAAGCAGCGTCAATTTTGGGGATCGATTCCATGAGACCTACTGTATACGGGTGAAGCGGTGTGGAGAAGAGGTTCTCCACAGAGGCGTATTCAACAACCTGCCCGGTATACATGACGACCACATGCTCTGCAGCTTCGGCTATCACGCCAAGATCATGGGTAATCAAGATTACCGATGTTCCTATATCTTTTTTCAGTCTGCCTATGAGTTCCAGAATCTGTGCCTGGATGGTCACATCAAGGGCTGTTGTCGGCTCATCTGCAAGCATAAGCCTGGGACCGCAGCAAAGTGCCATGGCGATCATGACCCTCTGACGCATGCCGCCACTCATCTGATGGGGGTAATTCCTGACGACTGTCTCGGGCGAGGGCATCCCCACAAGAGAGAGCATTTCCATGGCGCGGTCCATGGCCTCTTTCCGTCCAAGCGCCAAATGTAGCTTTATAATCTCGGTGATCTGATCGCCAATACGCAAGACGGGATTCAGTGAAGTCATCGGCTCCTGGAAAACCATGGAGATATCCTTGCCCCTGATCCTGCGCATCTCTTCACCATCGAGCTTTAGGAGATCCACGCCATTAAAGAAGACATTACCGGAAACGATCTTGCCGGGCGGGCTTGGTATCAAACGCATAATGGACAGGGCAAGTACCGTTTTTCCACAACCGGACTCGCCAACGACTCCCAGTGTGTCCCCTTCATCGATAGCAAGGTCGACACGATCAACAGCCTTTATCACACCGTAGTCTGTATCGAAATGGGTGCTGAGGTTTTTGATTTCAAGAAGCATCCCCATAGGTCGTCAACGTTTACTCCGTTTCTGCCAGTCTTTTAGGAATTGCACCATCAAGCGGACACCAACACCGGAAGCCCCTTTGGGGATATAAGGTTTGTCCCTCGTAAGCCATGCCGGGCCTGCTATATCTAAATGCACCCAGGGGTAGTTGCCTACAAACTTGCTTAGAAATGCAGCAGCTGTTATTGCCCCGCCAGGTCTTCCGCCGTGATTTTTGTAATCCGCCACATCACTCTTTATCAATTCATGATAATCTTCCCATAGAGGGAGCTCCCAGACCCTCTCGTCTGTCGCATCCGCTGCATCCTTAATTTTCCGCTTCAGTTTATCATCAGTTCCCATCATTCCCGTCACGTGATCGCCTAGGGCAATGACACAGGCGGCCGTCAATGTAGCAAGATCGATGATGGCTGCCGGCTTGAACCTTCCGGCATACGTAAGCGCGTCGGCCAGAATCAGGCGGCCTTCTGCGTCCGTGCTTAAGACTTCAATAGTCTGACCCGATAATGATTTTAGAATATCGCCGGGTTTATACGCCCTTCCGCCAGGCAGGTTCTCCGTAGCAGGTATCAGACCGACAGCATTGACTTTGAGACTCAAATCGGCCGCTGCCATTATGGCGCCCATGACCGCGGCACCCCCTGCCATGTCGGATTTCATCTCATCCATCTTCTCCGATGGCTTTATTGATATACCGCCGCTATCGAAGGTCAATCCCTTGCCGACCAGAGCCACAGGCGGATCAGACTTATCTCCTCCCCAGTATTCCAGGATGATGAACTTCGCCGGCTCCTCACTTCCCCTGGCAACGCCCAAAAAGGCGCTCATGCCGATCTTATTCATCTCCGTCTCATCAAGCATCTTTAGTTTAACATTCCTTCTCTTGGCAATCTTACGCGCTTCATGAGCCATATCTGTCGGCGTCATTTCGTTTCCCGGAGCGGACACCATATCCCTGGCGAAGCATACAGCGCACGAGATAATCTCTGCCTCCTTAGCTGCAGCTCTTATAATATTATATGCTTTTTCGTTTTCTTCGATTATTGTAAATTTTTTTATCGCTCTTATCTTATCCCTGTCGATCGTCTTAAAGGACGTATATTGATAAAGGCCGAGGGAAACGCCCTCTACAACAGCCATGGCTATCTCATGAAGAGGCCTATTGGAAAAAATACAATCCAGCGACGTGGAAAACTCGCTCAGTTTGAGTGACCTTATGTGCCTGGCTGCTTGCGCAAAGGCACCCCTCAATTTTTCCATAGTGAGATCCGCTTTCCTGCCGACACCCACCAGGACAATGCGCTTTGCAGGTATGATTCCCCCTGTATATGTCACGGATACCTGAAGATGCTTGCCTTCAAAATCGCCCGCACCGATTATCTCTTTTATCAATCCACCGCTCTTTTTATCCAGAAGCTTCACTTTACCCTGTAGTTCTCTTCCACCTTCAAAGCATGGTACAATTGCCGCCTCTGTTCTGAACTCAGTAATCTCCCCTTTCTTAACAACAATTTTCATTTCGCCTCCTGATTACAGATAATTAGCCATCCGCACAGTGGACATTTCCTGACTGAAAAACTTAATTTAATCTTATTTGTCAGGGCGAATCCCCGTTATACGCGAAGAAATAGCCTGTGCTGCCAATACGCCACTTGCCGATGCCTGCAATAAGCCCCTCGTGATCCCGGCTCCGTCGCCGATGGCAAAAAGATTTTTCACTCTTGTTTCCATTTCCGGCGATACTTCGATGCGATTCGAATAAAATTTAACCTCCACTCCATACAGAAGGGTGTGCCGAGAAAAAACTCCCGGAGCAAGTTTATCGAGAGCCTGAAGCATCTCGATGATGCTCTGCAAATGACGATAGGGAAATACGAAACTCAGGTCGCCCGGCGTAGCCTTCAAGAGTGTAGGTCTTGTCAGACAGTGTTCGATGCGATCTCGCGTGGATCTCCTGCCGGCAAGCAAGTCTCCCAGCCTCTGAATTATCGCACCACCGCCCAAGAGGTTTGCCAGTCTCGCAATGTAGCGACCGTATGCGATGGGATCACGAAAAGGTTCCGTAAAGGTACTGCTTACGAGAATAGCAAAATTGCTGTTGTCACTCTTTCGTTTCGCATAGCTGTGACCATTTACGGTTGTGATGCCCTCGTTTTCCTCGATCACGACCTCGCCATAAGGATTCATACAAAAGGTGCGGACCTTGTCGTCAAATGTCTTTGAGTAGAAAATCAGTTTGGGTTCATATGTGATGTCCGTAATGCTCTTGAGAATCGTCGCGGGTAATTCTACACGGACGCCAATATCCACGGGGCTCGTCATTGTCGTAAGTCCGAGCGCATCTGCCTCTCCCTTCATCCAACTCGCCCCTACCCTGCCGGGCGCAACAACGACATAATCACTGTTGACCACCTGACCACCGGTGAGTTTCACACCTCTGATATTTCCCTCTTCGTGAAGCAATGATTGAACCTGACTGCATGTCCTGACTTCGACTTTACCGTCAAGGGCTTTTCTCATGTTATTTAAAATGCGTTTGCAGTTTTCCGTGCCTATGTGACGAATAACTGTCGGAATGAATTCAAGATCTGCCAGACGCGCCTGATCCGCGATTTCCTCGACTGACACAGCTGAATCGCCGAATACGCGGTTTGGTGCACCATACTTGACAAAAATCCCGTCTGTACTATGCAAAAGCTCTATTAATGCGTTCTTGTCGAGAAACTCGGAAAGGTATCCCCCTACCTCAGTAGAGATGTTGAGTTTGCCGTCACTGAAAGCACCGGCTCCTCCCCACCCGCAGAGTACGTCTCTTACGGCACCCCGTTCACGTTTTTCGAGGTCGTTGCCCTGGTCGAAGAGGATGACTCCATCGATGCCGTTTTCCGCAAGGGTCAGCGCCGTAAATATGCCCGCCGGCCCGCAGCCTATTATTATAACCCGGTAGTCCATATCTTTAAAAGCTACCTCCTTCTTCTGTATTTTCCGTCTGGAGAATGTCATATTTTATGCCTTAAATCAAGCTCCCTGCATGATGGCTCAGCCATTCCACGACAAATCACGCTTTCACAAGACGAAGAAATAGTGTATAAATTCTTACAGTATCTTTCACAAAATCAAATTCGGAATTAATGAGGCAGTGATGAATAGGCGAATACTGGTCACAGGACGTCTCCCGCAAGAGATTATGACAGGCCTGTCGAAGAAATATGAGGCGGATATAAATATTGAAGACAAGCCTTTCGATAGGCAAAAACTTCTTGATGGAATTAAAGATAAAGAGGGCCTTCTGTCCATGATAACGGATACTGTCGATGAGGAGGTCCTTGACAGGGCAGATCGTTTAAAAATGATCGCCCAATTTGGCGTCGGTTACAATAATATAAACGTAACAGCAGCCACGAGGCGAGGGATACCTGTTTCAAACACACCCGGTGTGCTTACAGATGCGACTGCAGAACTCGCCTTTGCACTGATCTTGGCTATTTCCCGGAGGCTCGTGGAAGGCGACCGGATGACCAGAGAAGGACGTTTCCGATGCTGGGCGCCTATGCTCTTTTTGGGCCGTGAAGTTACGGGTAAAACACTCGGGGTCATCGGTATGGGAAAAATCGGAAAGGCTGTGGCGCAAAGGGCCAGGTGTTTCAATATGCCTATCCTGTATCACAACCGCAGCAGGATGAGCAAATCTGAAGAAAAGGAACTCATGGCAAAATACGTGGATATGAGAACATTGCTTTCGCAAGCGGACTTCATAACCCTTCACGTTCCTCTCACGGACCAGACGAGACATCTTATAGGCAGCCAAGAATTGTCACTGATGAAGCCTACGGCTTATCTGATTAATACATCGAGAGGTCCCGTGGTAGACGAGCACGCCCTGCTGGAAACGCTCAGAAATGGAAGAATTGGCGGTGCCGGGCTGGATGTCTATGAAAATGAACCTGCCCTCACACCCGGTTTGGTGGAACTGGAGAATGTTATTCTGCTCCCTCATGTAGGGAGCGGCACACTGGAAACGCGTTTCAGGATGGCCACCATGGCAGTTGAAAATCTCATCGCCGGCCTGAGCGGTAAAGTCCCTCCGAACCTCGTCAATCCCGATATTCTATCGCATCGACGTTTGTGAATGTCGGCATATTTTAAAACGCAAAAAGGTGCTCCGTCATCCTGGTCAGCATCTTTGCACCTTTCACTTCTGTCTCAAAGAGCGGCACGATTGCCCTCACCCTGTCTCCAAAAATCTGCCATATCTCAGCCATATGTTCATCCTGCATCTGTACGCGATTGCGTACAAACTCTATGGCATCTGGACCCACCTGGTCCTTTTGAATGACACCGTTGACGATAACGCCTCCTACGGGTATTCCGAATTCATGAAACCAGTTGATGAACCTTGTAATAACGGCGATGGGAAGGCTCTCCGGCAATGTCACGAAGAAGAACGCCGTAAGTCTATCGTCAGTGAGAAGCTCTTTCGCATGTCCCATCCTGTCTTTGAAGTCCAGAAGATAATCCATGAGAGGATCCTTTTTCTCCTTCTTGGAAAAAGACAGCATTTCTCTCAGAGATTTTGCCTCCTCCCTGCTCTTAAGCATCTTCTCCACCCAGAGGGAATATACTTTGGACATGCCTAAGAGCCGTCTTGCATTTGCAGTGGGTGCCGTATCGAATACATAAAAATCGTATTCGTCCTTGAACATGATATTGATCATGTTCTCGAACATGGCAGACTCTTCAAAGGCCGGATTCATCGTAGCCGATTCTATAAAGTCCTCCGCCTTTGTCGTAATATCCGCGAATTTAAGAAACCAGTTAATCTTTTCCCGGATTTCTTTCTTGGAGCGCTCAATAGTGTCTCGTGTGTCAATCTCGAATGCATAGCACTTCTCTTCCTCGCAGACGCACGCAACTTTTCCGAATACATCCTGTTCGAAAAGGTTTGAAAGACTGTGAACAGGGTTAGTCGAGGCCAATAATGTCCTCCTCCCCTGCTTCGCCGCCCACAGGGCTGCCGCCCCTGCCATTACAGTTTTTCCGACCCCCCCTTTGCCCCCGAAGAAGATATATTTTAATTTGGGGTTATTCTCCAAATATTTCTTCATGCCCGTCGTGATTTGATTCACCGTATGACTCCTTCTCTCACTTTCATTTGATCTCACCGAACATGGCATTTGCCATTTTTTCGATCATCGGCAGTCCTGTAACATCACGTTCCATCTCCGGCACGGACGCCAGTATCTGATCCTTGAATGTGGCGTCAATCACCTTCAAGTAGTGTTCCTGCATGGTGAGACGATTTTTCAAATAATCGGGAATGGCCTTATCCTTCAATTCCGGGGGCAATACCCGGTTAATGATATAGCCGCTTAATGGTACATCAAATTTGGCAAAAAGTTCCCACGCCTTCATGGTATCCTTGATTATCATCTCTTCGGCTGTGAGAACGAAGAAAAAGGCTGTCTTCTTCTTATCCGTCAGGATGCTCGATGACCTGTTGATACGGTCTTTTATGTACAGAAGCTCATTGAGAATGGCGTCTTCGTCGAGGGTCTTTTCGCGGCGGATCACGGCAGCAACCTGATCATATTCCCTCATCTGTTCCCTGAGTCCCGTGATCTTATCTATCCAGGCGTCATATACTGAGGCCATGGAGAGATAGTACAATGCGTGACCGAGAGGCACCAGATCGTATATATAATAGTCATAGCCGCCTGTAACAACGATATCAACGACTTCGTCAAAGATAGCACTCTCTTCCATAGCAGGCTCAGCAGCAGCAGCCTGAATGTAGCTTTCAATCTCCTCGGGAATTTTGTCCATGCCATACATGTCAAAGATCTTCTGGCGGATCTCCTGCTGGTATTCCTTTACGCGGCGGTCCGCGTCTATCTCCTGTGCAAAGAGGTTCGGCATAATTTCCGTTGGACCCTTCCCGAAGATATTCACTTCAAAGATATCACTCAAGGAGGCCTGAGGATCTACCGAGAATACAAGAACACGTTTGCCTTTTCTTGCAAGGTGATATGCTGTGGCAGCGGAAAAAGTCGTCTTCCCGAGACCACCCTTGCCGCCGAACATTATATAGCGCCTGTCTGGATACTGGTCGAATATCTTCTCTAACGAAATTGTAATCACCCCTTTCTTTCAGGCTAATGCGTCCGTCAAATCCTTCTCCCTCAGCATGCGTCTCTTCCACGTGGAAATCTGGGGTACCACGTAGGGCAGCAGACGCAACGAATAGTAGGGAGGCAGTATGGGTACACCCAGCATATCTCCCATGGTAATCAGGATGAAGAGATGCTCCATGCTTGCTCTCGTTTTTAAGGCAAATCGCGCTGAGTCATGAGCGGCGACGCCATAGGCAAATTCTTTGACTGCCTTAAAGAATCCCCCCTTCTTTTTCTCTGTCATAAGATTATATCTCCCTTTTTTACATGTTGAAGGGGCTCGATTGGGTCAATCCTTTTTCCCAATGCTATTCGAGCCCCTGAAGAATTCTTCCTATGCGGAAGCCGGTTTCGGTTGTAATCTCAGTTTTCGATAACGTTTAAACGCCTTCAATCCTTCAAAACCCAATGTGAGCGCAGCGATGACGAGAAAGAAACCAATAACGCCCATCATGGTATTTCCAATCAATGCCTCTCCCTTTACTGCACCGGAAAACACCTTTTGCATCAAAGTAAAAGAAGTGTACAGCAAGGCGGCAATCGTTGTGACAAACATGAAGATCATGGGGTAAAATGCCCACGCATATGGTTTGCCCTCGGACATCAGATAAGCGGTAATAAGCATCAGCGCGAGGGACGCCATCAACTGATTTGCCCCGCCAAACAATACCCAGAGATATTGCCACCAGCCGGTCAGAACCACGGTGATGCCCAGTATGCTGGCAATAATAGTCCCGACATGGGCGTTCTTAAAGATGGGACTCACATCACTCAACAGCTCCGAAGTCGCAATCCTCATGAACCTAATGACCAACTGCATGATCGTGATTGCCAAAACAATCATCATCACGCTGCCATATGCCCGTCCTATATCGGCTGGCATGCCCAATACACCAAGGAACTTCGACACACCCGCAGCAAATACGGCTCCGGGTCCCTTCGCTATGGCAGCTCCGTACTCTACAGGCGAGGCGTAAATCGTCCCGGCTATAATCAAGGCGAACACGGCGAGCATCATTTCCACAAACATAACCCCGCCGCAGACGGGACGGGCATCCATTTCACTCTCCAACTGTCGGGCAGTCCCTGAACTCGAAACTATGCTGTGCCAGCCGGATATTGCGCCGCAGGCTATGGTCACAAACATGATCGGCCATAGCGGGCCAATTTTGATCGTAAAGTCGGTGTAAGCGGGAAGCGTAAAATCAGGATGGAGCACGAAGATTCCGACGATCCCGAAGAGAAGGCCAAGAAAAACAATATACGACGCCACATAGTTAATCGGCAGTGCAAATCTCCATATAGGCAAAACGGCTGCGAAGTAGCAAAAGACAAATGCCACAACCGCCCATAAGGGCCGGCTGTTCGCAAGCTCGTCTCCGATAATAGTGTTGGAAGGTGCGATCGTTCCCAGATAGATTCCAAATAGTGCGATAACAACCGTAACTACTGTCGTCAGGATTATATCCTTCTTCCAGCGATAAATCATCTGTCCTGCCAGAATACCGCCGATTGTGAGCAGCAGCCATGCCATGGGAGCCGCCTTCAGCCCGATGGCAGTACTGACAACGACATTGCCGAAAGCCCCGGCAATGAGGAGAAGATAAAAATATACGAATGAGAGCAAGATGATTCTTGCCCGTGGTGAGATCAGCTTGTGACTCAAGCCGCCGAAAGAGGCGCCGTCATTTCTCATGGCGATCATCGCACTTGAATAATCATGAACCCATCCGATGAAGAAAGTCCCTGCCAGGATCCATATCAAGGCAGGCAGCCATCCCCATTGAATCGCAATAATCGGGCCTATAATCGGTGCTGCGCCTGCAATAGATTTGAACTGGTAACCGAAAAGGATATTCCTGTTCGTTGGCATAAACTCCACTCCGTCCATGTACATCGTGGCCGGTGTAACCCTCTTCGGATCAGCCTTCATGACTTTTGTGTCGATATACTTAGCGTAGACACGATAGCCTAGGAAAGCTACAATAAAACCTAATACTAAAATATATACTGAATTCATGCCTTACCCTCCTTCCCTCTAGTTATTGTAACATATGATGCATATACGAACTTCCCCGATGGGCGGTCAAATTGAGCCGCTTCAAGAGCTTGCCTATAATATACATTTTTTTTATATTCAAGAGATATTTGATTTTGCAGACATATTAGTTAGTCACGAAAATAAGTCTAAATCCTCTTCTGAATCACTTCGAAATGAAAAGATTAGGGGGCAAATTGCAGAAAATTCTTCTCTATTGAGATATTGAGATACTGATGTAAAAAGATAGCTTATTCCCTTTCACTGCGTGGAACAGCATCGCCTTCTGTTTTTTCTTCTCTCTTACCAACGGAACAAAATATTGAACCAACGACACCGCCATAATTGTCACTGCCTGGCAAATTATCACAACAAGAACGTCATAACAATGAAATTGATGGCATTGAACGACATAACTTATATGTTTATCATATGCGCCATAATAAGGGGATTTTTCTTCAAATCATCACAGAATCGCAGAATGCATTTGTGTTGAGAGATAAATTGTTATTCCTAATGTGCCCGCCGCTGAATTTGGTTTGAATTTTTTATAGGATTGCATTAATATCTCATTGGTCGCAATGATCGCGTCATATCTCATCATGTATTGCCACTCTTTTTCTTAATGCATAATTGCGATTCAGGAGATTTGCTTGATACCAACAAAAAAGCTGAAAATTGCCGCATTAGCATTAATCTCAATTTTTATTATCGGCACGCTGGGTTTCCATTTCATTGAGGGATGGAGCCTAACAGATTCCCTATATACAACAGTTATAACCCTTTCAACAGTTGGATACGGCGATTTCTATCCTGAAACAACTATCGGAAGGATTTTCACCGTCATCCTGATTATTTTCGGCGTAGGGACGATGCTCTATACTATCGGTCTTCTGACGGAGACCATGGTGGAGGCGCGCTTCAAATCACTAATGGGGAGAGGTAAATTGGAAAAAATGATAAAGAGACTTAACAATCATTATATAATTTGCGGATGTGGCAGGATCGGATATCTGATATGCAAGGAATTATCTCAAGAGAAAATAGATTTTGCAGTCATTGATCAGAACCTGGAAATCATTGAGAAGATAGAAGACGAGGGCTTCATTTATTATAAGGGGGATGCCACCCAGGATAAGACTCTCATTGCAGCGGGCATAAAAAGGGCCAGGGGTATTGTCTGTGCACTTCCCTCCGATGCGCAAAATCTCTATGTCATACTGACGGCAAAAGAGCTCAACCCGGATATCTATATTCTCTCCCGTTCCGAGGAAATCGAATCTGAACATCGGCTTCTGAGAGCCGGCGCCGATCGCGTCATCTCTCCGTACGTCCTCGGGGGAATGAGGATGGCCATGGCAATTTCACGGCCGGCAATGCTTGACTTCATAGAAATCACAACGAGGCGACAGAGCCTTGAACTCAGAATGGATGAAATCGATATCTGCGAGGCCTCGCCGGTTATCGGAAAATCTCTCGAAGAATCGGAAATCAGACAGCGATATGGACTGATTATTGTGGCCGTCAAAAAAGATTCCGGACAGATGATATTCAACCCCCTGGCAAGTTACGTCATTTCAAAGGGTGACAAGCTTATAGCCCTTGGTGAAGATGATAATGTAACGCGATTCGCCCAGGTATGTGTTGCGGCATAGACAAAAAAAATTAGAAAACCAGAAGGGTTGAGATAACTAAGGGTTATACTCTATTTCGGAGCATAACCCTTCGTCTTGATCTGGTGCCTAGGGCCGGAGTCGAACCGGCACGATACTAGGTATCGAGGGATTTTAAGTCCCTTGCGTCTACCAATTCCGCCACCCAGGCATGTCTTGAAAGTACGGGAAATTCATATTATTTTTAAAAAAACGTGTCAAGATTTTAATTGGATGGTATAACCCACACGAATCTTTTTGAAATGGGAGTAGCACGGTGCAGGAAGTTGACAGACTGATTTCCGGCGGCAGGATATTGGTTATGGATGATAAGGACCATACGATCAGGAATGGCGCCGTCGCAATAGAGGGAGAGATAATTATCGCCATAGGAGAAAAAGAGGATATCGAGAACCGGTACACCGCTCGGGAAATCATTGATGCGAAGGACTCTCTCATCATGCCGGGCCTTATCAACTGTCATAACCATGCACCTATGACCTATTTCCGAGGTCTGGCAGATGACCTTGAACTCATGGACTGGCTGAACAACTATATATTCCCCGCCGAGGCGATGTTCGTGAACAAGGAATTTTCCTATCTGGGGGGGTTACTTGCCTGCGCCGAGATGATCAAGTCAGGAACGACAACATTTTGCGACATGTACATATTCGAGGATGAGGTCGCAAGGGCAGCGAAAAGGGCCGGCATGAGGTGTCTCGTAGGTGAGGTACTCTTTGATTTTCCGTCCCCTAACTTCAAGACCCCGGAGGAGGGCCTGAAATATACCGAATTCCTCATCCAGAAGTGGGCAAATGACCCGCTGGTGAATATATTCGTAGAACCTCACGCCCTCTATACATGTTCTCACAACCTTCTCCAAGAATCAAAGAAGCTTGCCGATAAATACGGAGTGCCCCTTGGGACGCATTATCTGGAGAGCAGGTCGGAAAAGGAACGACTTACGGAACAATATGGAAAGAGCCCAACCCATTTCTTAAGGGATACGGGTTATCTAAGCGATCGGTTTATCGCCTTTCACTGTGTTTGTCTGGAAGAAGAGGATATGCGGATCTTCGCCGACTATGGATGCAAGGTGGTTCACAATCCTGAGAGCAATATGAAACTTGCCTCAGGAGTCGCTCCGGTACCGGAAATGATGAGGGCCGGAGTCACCGTTGGTCTGGGAACGGATGGCTGCGCAAGCAATAACAATTTGGATATGTTCCAGGAGATGGATACGGCGGCTAAACTTCATAAAGTTGCGAAGCTTGATCCTACTGTAATGGATGCCAGGACAGTCGTGCGGATGGCTACCTGTGAAGGGGCTAAGGCGCTTGGCATGGAAAATATTGTCGGTTCTCTCAAGGCGGGGATGAAGGCGGACATTATTGTCATTGACTTGAACAAGCCCCATCTTACTCCGCTGTATAATGAGTATTCCCATATCGTTTATGCGGTTAATGGAGACGATGTCGACACGGTCTTGATAAACGGCAAGGTGGTGATGAAGAACCGAAAGCTTCTGACAATTGCAGAAGACGAGATAATGGCAACCGTGGAAGAAACAGCGATTAGAATCAAGAAACAATTCGGCATGAATTAGCCATGGACGATACCAAAGATAATAACCAATTCGATATCATAATCGAAGGCGGTACGCTTCTGACCATGTCCGAAACCATGGACGTCATCGATAATCCCGTAATAGGTATCAGAGACGGAAAGATCGCATTTATCACGCGCGGAGATATCCGTGGCGCAAATTCATACACTGCAAAAAAAGTCCTGAGTGCTTCCGGCTCTTTGATTATGCCAGGATTAATCAATACCCACACGCACCTGCCCATGGTATGTTTCCGGGGGCTTGCCGATGATCTTCCCCTCATGGACTGGCTCCATAACCATATATTTCCAGCTGAGTCAAAATTTGTGACGAGGGACATGGTTTATGCAGGCGCCATGCTTGCCATTGCGGAGATGATTCTTTCCGGAACGACGACCTTTTGCGATGCCTATTTTTATGAAAGCGAGGTCGCCCGCGCAGCCTTTGATTCCGGTATGCGCGCCGTTGTCTCACAGGGATTTATTGATTTCCCCGAACCGACTGCTCCCGAAAAAATTGCTGATATAGCGGTGAGATTCATAAGCAAATGGCAGCTAAAATCTCCTCTGATTATCCCCGCTCTTGCCTGTCACTCGCCTTATACATGTTCGCCGGAAACCCTCAGGAGCGTAAAGGACGCTGCACGGAAGGCAGATGTGCTATACAGCATCCACGTGTCAGAAACAAAAGAAGAAGTTGCCATAGTCAGAGAAAGGTTTGGAAAAACTCCCCTCCAGCATCTTACGGATATCGACATATTGGATGACCGCACACTGGCCGTCCACTGCATCTGGCTTGAAGATTATGAAATAGAAATGCTGCATTCCTTAAATGTGAAAGTATCCCACAATCCGGAAAGCAGCATGAAACTGGCCGCTGGCTGTGCGCCCATCCCGATTTTTATTGAAAAAGGTATCACAGTGGGACTCGGCACCGACGGCAGTGCCAGCAACAATGATCTGGACATGTTCAGAGAGATGGGTACTGCAGCCAAATTACACAAGGTAATCCAAATGGATTCTACAGTGATGGATGCCAAGACGGTCTTGAAGATGGCCACGATTAACGGGGCGAAGACTTTGGGTTTGGAAGACCGGATCGGCTCCATTGAACCGGGGAAATTTGCCGATCTAATCATAGTAGATACAAAGAAACCGCATCTTGCGCCGATGCACAGCTACTACTCACAGCTTGTATATGCCGCTTCCGGCGCCGATGTTAAAACGAGCATCATAGGAGGCAAAATCGTAATGCAAGACAGAAAGCTCCCCCTGGTCGATTTGCCTTCAATCATGCAAGAGGTAAGGGGCATCGCTAAATCAATTGGGGCTAATTAAGCTATCTCTGGAGGTTAGCACATGACTGACAGGAAAATCTCTGCAAAGAAATGCATATCGGCAATTGTAATCTTTCTTTTCTTCCTTCCTGCGACTTCGTGGTCCCTTCCCCGCGAGGTTACATTCTTTCCCGGCTCTGCCCAGGTTTCTGAAGTTGCGAAAGTGAAACTTCTGCCTGAAGGAATAGACCAGGGAAAAACTCTCATCATACTCCCTGGACAGGCCGATCCTGACTCACTCGTAGTCCGCATAGCCAATGATTCGAAAATGAAAATCGATGATATAAACTGGCGACAGGTAAGCCGCCAGAATGATGAGAAGATCGCAAATCTTATGAAACAGCTTGAGAAACTGAAAGAGGCGCGGAAGAATCTTCAAGCGACGATCCGCGGCCTGGACACACAGATTCAGTTCTGGCAGTTACAGACCAAGGCGAAGTTAAAGACTATGGCAGATGTGTATAATATGTCCGCTGCTATCGGCAAGAGTATCCAGAAAGCTTATCAAGACAAACTTTCGAAAGAATCTGAACTCGAAAAAATCGACAGACAGATAAAGGAGGCGCAGGATGATCTCGATCGCGCCGCAGGGAGAAAAGAAACCGCATGGGAGGTGACTGTTATTCTTTCCGGTTCGCGCGGTTCCGAAGCGACTCTCACATACACATACTCATTAGCCGGTTGCGGCTGGCATCCTTTGTATCGTCTTGAGGCAAAACCGAGAGACAGGCAGATAATATTTACATGGGAAGCGGAAATCTGGCAGAGTTCCGGCCAGGACTGGAATAATGTGAGCATCAATTTAGCTACTCTGAAGCCGCCTTCTTCCATTTCTCCCGCTGAATTGACGCCGTGGATTATTAAACCCCGTCCTGTGTTCCGCAGGGAAGGAGCAATGCAAAAGGCCTTAAAATCTGCTGCAGCCGCAGACCAAATGGAAGCCGCGGCCCCGGCTGAGGAAGCCTCCATAGGAGCCAAACAGGTCAAACAGACCACGTATTCACTCTGGCAGATAGGCAGGAAAAACGTACCCGCCGGAGCGAAACAGAAGGTAAAGATTGAGGAAGAACTATGGCCTTCGGAATTCACATACATGGCAAGACCATCTCAGAGCAGCCAGGTATTTCTCAGGGCGAAGGTGAACCTTCCCGAGCCGAAAGACATTCCCTCCGGCAGCAGTTTATACATCGTTGATGGCGCCATATTGGGAAAACGCTACTTTGCTCTCGCCGGGCAAGAGGCGACCATATTCTTTGGCATTGATCCCCTTGTCACTGCAAGGACGCAGTTAATATCAAAAAAATCAGGTGAGAAAACATTCCTGCAGGACAAGCAGACATACACCTGGGATTGGCGCACGGATATTCAGAATTCCAGAAATTCCCCGGTCAGGGTCCTTGTAGAAGAACCGAATCCGCAGCCCAGGGATGAACGAATCACAGTGACACTAAAGTATGACCCTGATCCTGCAGAAAAGACGCCATCGTTATTGACCTGGGACATGGATATTTCGGCAGGACAAAAGAAATCCTTATTCATGACTGTAAGGATTGAAGCGCCGAAGAATATGGATCTGGATCTTGGATGGAGGCAATGACGGTGACCAAGAGTTGCCGAACGTTTGCTGTCACAGAGGAAATTGACGATACGCCCTCGCCTCCCCTTTTCGCAAAGAGGCCCGGAGAGGTTTTCGAGAAAATGATTTCAATAGTAGCCAGGAGCGCCCGATGAAAAAAAAAGGCGAAGTCGATCACACCCCTGAAATGACGCTTCTCCTACGCGATCCTTTCCTTAAGCCCTTTGCGTCGGTGCTCCGTCAGAGGTATGAAAAAATCGAGGCGATGGAGCGACGCCTTACGGGCGGCTGCATGTCGCTCGCGGATTTTGCCTCCGGTCACGAATACTTCGGTCTCCATCGCGATGGCAGTGAATGGGTGTTCCGAGAATGGGCGCCTTATGCCACTGCTATTTTTCTCATCGGCGATTTCAATGGCTGGCTTAAGGATCCGGAATTTGCCCTCTGTCGAATCAGTGAAAGCGGAAACTGGGAATTGCGGATGCCTGCCGACAAACTCGATCACGGCCAGCTTTACAAACTGTTGGTTTGCTGGCCTGACGGTTACGGCGAGCGCATTCCCGCTTACACCCGCCGCGCGGTCCAGGACCCGCATACCAAGCTTTTTGCTGCCCAAGTATGGGCGCCGGTCACCACATATCAGTGGCGTGAGCGATCGTTTCGCCGGTCACCGGATGCGCCAAGGATATATGAAGCACACGTAGGCATGGCCCAGACCGAGGAGAAGATCGGAACCTTTGAGGAGTTCAGAGAAAAAATCATGCCCCGTGTGGTCGATGCCGGATACAATACCCTCCAACTGATGGCCATCCAGGAACACCCCTACTACGGCTCATTCGGTTACCAGGTATCAAGCCTTTTCGCCGCTTCCTCCCGCTTCGGCACACCCGAGGAACTGAAAGGTCTGATCGACGCCGCACATGAGGCGGGCATTTCGGTGATCATGGATATTGTGCACTCCCATGCGGCCCGCAACGAACAGGAAGGCATCAGCCGCTTCGACGGCACATTTTACCAGTACTTTCACGATGGCCCACGGGGCTTCCATTGGGCGTGGGATTCTCGCTGTTTCGACTACGGGAAACCCGAGGTACTGCATTTTCTGCTCTCCAACTGCCGCTACTGGCTGGATGAATTTCACTTTGACGGATTCCGTTTTGACGGCGTGACAAGCATGCTTTACCTCGACCACGGTTTGGAAAGGATCTTTACCTCGTACGGAGACTACTTCGGGAATAATGTCGATGAGGCTGCACTGGTGTACCTTGCCCTGGCCAACAAAGTCATCCACACCGTGCATCCTGATGCCGTCACCGTTGCTGAAGACGTGAGCGGCATGCCGGGACTCGCTGTACCAATTGAGAAAGGTGGCTACGGTTTCGATTACCGCCTTGCCATGGGTGTCCCTGATTACTGGATCAAGGTTGTCAAGGAAAAACCTGACGAAGAATGGCCCTTGGGAAACCTCTACTATGAACTCACCAATTGCCGTATCGATGAGAAAACCATCGGCTACGCCGAATCCCACGACCAGGCGCTCGTGGGTGACAAGACCCTGATCTTCCAGCTGATAGATGCAGACATGTATGATCACATGAGCGTGTTTAAATCCAACTTAAGGGTGGAACGCGGCATCGCCCTGCACAAGCTCATCCGCCTTGTCACCCTGGCCACTGCCGGCGGCGGTTACCTGAACTTCATGGGCAATGAGTTCGGCCACCCGGAGTGGATCGATTTCCCTCGTGAGGGGAACAACTGGTCATACAGATACGCGCGCCGCCAGTGGAACCTGCGCGATGACAGCAATCTTTCCTACCGGTTCCTTGCCGAATTCGACAGGGCCATGATGCGTCTCGCATCAGAATACGCTTTTCTCGACTCACCAGAACCGCTGCTTCTCCTGGAGCACCAGGATAATCAATTGCTAGGCTTCGAGCGTGCCGGTCTGGTCTTCCTTTTCAGCTTCAATCCCACACAGTCGTTCCCAGACTATCCCGTTGATCTTCCTCCGGGTGAATATCATCTCATTCTCGACAGCGATGCGAAGGTTTTCGGCGGGCATGGACGCTTACAGCCGGGACAGACATACTTTACACGACCCACTCCCCTTCCTGACGGAGTGATGAGGCATCGCGCAACCCTTTATCTGCCGACCCGGACCGCGTTCGTCCTCCGCAGGATCTAAGATTGTAAATTTTGATCCTTGCCATCCCTATCATTCTACTATTTATGCAGTCCGTGAGAATCGGAAAGTAGAACGTTTCAACACCTTAGCGAACCTCTTCTCTTCTTATATGCGAAGTGTAGGAAAAAGGAGCAAAGGTACTTTCTAAGAAGTTACAAATGTGAATGTTTCGTATGGAGAAGATACAGGAAGCGATTTTTTGTCGCTAAGCCAGGGGTCTCCCGCCGTTCAGCCTTTCGTAGATTTTGACATACTCGGCGATCATACTTCCGAGGTCGTATCTTTCTCGCGCCTCCTTCATGATGCGCTTTATCTGCATTTCCCTGATCTTCAAAGATCTTCTGTGAAAGGCAATACTTCTGGTCAAACCGAACCACAAACCTCCCGGGTCATAATTTCTAAAAAGAAAACCATTGCCCACATCCTGGGGAGATCCGTCTCTTTTGAGTCTGAGTTCTCTTATCTTATCATGATACCCACCTGTGTCGCGGTTGGTAGCCGTAGCCCCGAAGAGGTTTCCTATCTGATCGATCTGCCCGCAAGGTTCATAAAGTGAGGCGCCGAATACATCATTCGCAGCGGCGTACCCCAGCATGGAAAGACTTTCACTGAAGGGCTGATAGGTAATTTTGCCGTTTGATGCACAGGCGATTCTCCCCAAAATATCTACATGCGTACGATCATTTCCCACACCATCAGCGACAATCGCAATTTGTGCATCGCCGTTCACCGTCACAAAATGCTGCGCGATGTGCTCCAAAAGCTCCACTCCCTTCTGGAAAGGATCGAGCCTTGAAGGCCAGAAGAACAAAATGGCATCCGGATTAACTTGGAGCCCCGTCCTCTTCTGAAATTCAATGAGATTTTCTTTCTTTGTTTCCATAAAGGGATCATCAGGACCGTACGTCCTCACACAGTATTCACACTGCTCCGGATACATCATATGAGAAGGAGCGTTGATGATGGCCTTGGCAGAGTCCTGATAATATTTTGCTTTGACTTCTTGGCGGACACTCGGAGGCACAAGGATCCTATCCATGAAGTAATCATCGACGACTTCTTCTAAAAATCTTTTCCCCACAAAATTGATGATGGTCGCATTCTTTATGGCTGTAGCCTGACAGTCTATGGCCTGCTTGCCTTCGTGTTCCGAAAAAAAGACGTAATCAGCTATGTTTCTAAGATTGATTCCTCTGAGAAGATCTACGGGCACATTTTCGGTAAACACATTATGGACGGTATGCAAAACGGGTATGCCCGTGGCCTTGGCATAGGCAGTTATGGCACCTCCCGCCATCCAGTCGTGACTGTGGATGATGACCCTGCCCCCATGCTTTGCCCTGACGTCCTTGATCAGATTATTGACGATCTCCTTTTGAAATTCCGCAGCGGTCATCAGGGGATCCCCGGAATAGGCACTGAGGTTGTCTGCAAAAATGGCGGAACTGATGAGGTGAATCTTTTCAGGATCGATTTTGTACCTTATTTCCCTCCACTGCTGCTCATCCAACTTTAATTCTCTCTGAAACCGTTTTTTCAGATTCAAAGTCACCAAATGGAGATCGATGCCTCTTTCCGTAAGACCTTCGCACAATGCGGAAATTACCTCTCCCTGCCCGCCGCTTTTCCCGGTAATATATTTAGCCAGAGCTCCCATGTCCTGCGGCAATCTCGCCGTTTCCGGCGTTATCATTAAGAGAGCCGTTTTACCGCCATGCCTTAAGATATGGAATCGTTTTATAAGCATTTGAACGTCGTCTATCTTCCTGGTTAATACATGAGCGGGCTGGCCCATCGATCCATCATACGGATTAAAATAGAAATGAACCGCATGATCTTCACCAATCCTTTCATGGAGGAAATAGAGATGATCCGAGGTGGTTAACTGCCGCCATTTCGTCAGAAGCTCTCCCCCCGCCCTTCTCACATCCTTCTCCATACTTTCGATGTCTCTGAACAGATCCTCTTGCGTGGGATTGCCCAGCCATCCAAAAGTATCTCGCCTCTTATCATCCCAGGATGATGCAGATGAATCGTGAATGGATATGACCGGACAATCAGTATCCAAGAATCGTCCAGCAGTCTCCGATGGATTGCTCATAATAATGTCCGGAAATTTTGAGAGCGCTTCCGGCAATCCCTTCCAGAACTCGAATATGCCCTTGTCCTCCCGTATGTATTCGCCTATGTGCTCCAGCTCATAGCCTAACAAGACAGCTTCACCTTCGACTTCCGCTATGCGGGATGCATACTCATCCGGAGAAACATAGACATAAGGGAACCTGAAAGCAATTTCATCGCTCAATTCCCTGTTTCTGGGAATGACAATCAAATTGCTTCCCTTGGCCCTAAAGATTGCATTGGAAGAAATGGGGCCGCTATTCTCAACGAACATGTCATCTCTCTTCTCGCAGAGAATCGCAAGATAACCCATATCTGCAATAGCTTCCGCGATACTGGTGTTATACATAAGTTCCGTATTCTTGAATGACGTTGGGAGAACACCAAACAGTTTATGAATCTGCTCCCTGTGAAGCGTCACCTGGTCCCGGAACTCCTGCTTTTGGGGATCTGCAAACAGGCTGGCGAGAGAATGATAATAGGTTTCATCGAGCAATTCTACCTGGCGGCTTTCCCTTCCCGCATCAACCAATCCCTGTAATGCCTTGATTACATCCGGCTGGTAAAGTTCGGCCTGCTCGAGAAATGTACCGGACATGCTGAATGTAATCTTGAATCCGCCGTAGCGAGAGACAAGGTCGGTGAACATGGCTATGGCGGGAAGATAACACTTTTCCGAGACCTTGACGAAAACGTCCCTGTTCTTATCATCCCAAAGGAACTCACTCCTTTCCGGATGGAGCCGGAAAGGCTGATGGAGGTGAAAGAAAAATGTGGTTAGCGGCATTTCACAACCCTTCTCTATGTCATCGTCATTGGCTGCTTCCTGTCATTGCTCCAGGAATGGGAATCCTTCCCAGCGCGTTTCCATTCCGCCCGAGAAGGCGGAAATCACGTATCGGAAACACATATATTCCTGCAATATTCTTGCCCGCTTATGCCTATTATATAACTTTTTATTATAGCTGTAAACTAGAGTATTGTGCTTCAAGACAAGAGACCTGCGTATCAGACCATCGTCCGTAAGACGGGAAAACCAATGTACTCTTAGATTTCATGGCCTTCGGACTAATAATAAAAAGCAAGCGTTGCGCGTTATCTGAGTTGCCCACCAGTCGTACAGAGTGGAGATTTATGGTTTGCCGCGCTTGCAGAACAAATCATCGCGTGTCAGATTATTGACATAGAGGCTGACTTCATGGAATAATGCAAGGCATATGATCGATAAGCGCAATTTAAAACAGAATGAACTGGGAAATGCCGATGCGAGGAGCACTCTACGTAGTGGCAATATCCCCGGGATCACCTACCCGGCAGCCTTGCCGATTACCGCAAGAAGGGCTGACATCGTCAGGGCGATAAGGAAGCACCGCGTTGTCGTCATAACCGGAGAAACAGGATCAGGGAAGACGACGCAGATACCGAAGATGTGCCTTGAGGCCGGACGCGGGCTTTCGGGTGTCATAGGATGCACGCAGCCGAGGAGGGTGGCCGCTGTGACCGTGGCCCACCGCATAGCCGAAGAGCTCGGTGAGGAGATTGGCCGCTCCGTTGGTTACCAGATCCGCTTTGAAGACCGCTCAGGCAGAAACAATTACATAAAGATCATGACAGACGGGATTCTTCTGAACGAAGCACAGAATGATCCGTACCTGCGCCGGTACGACACCATCATCGTAGATGAGGCTCATGAAAGAAGTCTGAATATCGATTTTGTCTTAGGCATCCTCCTGACACTCCTCCGGAAAAGAAGAGATATCAAGGTCATCATCACGTCGGCGACCATCGACACGGAAAAATTCTCCCGCGCCTTCCACGCGCCAATCATAGAAGTCTCCGGACGCATGTACCCCGTAGAAGTCCGCTACCAGCCTCTCGATCATGAACTTGAGGAATCCGGCGAGATCACTTATGTTGATTGCGCTGTGACAGCCCTGGAAAAGATCATGGAAGGCAGCTCGGAAGGCGATGTTCTTATATTCATGCCCACGGAGCAGGATATACGGGAAACCTGCCAACTCATTGAGGCAAAGTTCGACAAAAGAACCGCCGTTCTTCCCCTGTTTGCCCGCCTGCCGTGGAGGGAGCAGCGCCGCATCTTTCAACCTGCATCAAAAAGAAAGATCGTAGTGGCGACTAATGTTGCAGAAACATCCATTACCATTCCCGGAATCAGATACGTAATTGATACGGGCCTGGCACGTATCTCCCAGTATAACCCCCGCTCCCGTACAACAAGCCTGCCCGTCAGAGCCATTTCGAGAAGCAGCGCCGATCAGAGGAAGGGAAGATGCGGCCGCGTGCAGAACGGGATTTGTGTCCGTCTTTTCGATCAGGCCGACTATGAAAGCCGCCCGCTGTTTACGGAGCCGGAGATTCTCAGATCAAACCTGGCGGAGGTCATTCTGAGAATGCTTTCCCTCACCCTGGGAGATATATCGACGTACCCCTTTATTGATCCTCCGCATTCGAAGAACATCAGGGATGGCATCGATATTCTCAGGGAGCTCGGGGCAATCACAATGGGCACAAAGGATGAAGAGCCGGGCGATGGCCAGCACTATTCGCTGACGGAAAGAGGGAGGATGATGGCGCGCCTGCCCATTGATCCCCGGATATCCCGGATGATCATTGAGGCGGAGCGGGAAGGATGCGTGAATGAAATCCTCATTATCGCTTCAGCACTCAGCATCCAGGACCCGAGGGAACGGCCGGTAGAATTTGAGAAGGAGGCAGATAAAGTTCATGCCCGCTTCGCCGACCCTTCCTCGGATTTCATGACCTTACTGCGCATCTGGAATCAATACCACGGCCTGATGCAAACCGTAAAAAGCAAGGGCCGGATGAAAAAATTCTGCCGGGAACATTATCTTTCCATAAGAAGGATGAGGGAATGGATTGATGTATACGACCAGCTTAAGGCGATACTGGATGAGCAGGGATGGAAAATAAGACAGAGAAGGGAAGCAGATGATAAAGCCCTCTATGACGGCATACACAAATCGATCGTGAGCGGCTATCTTTCCAATATCGCAATGAGAAAGGAAAAGAATATTTATACGGCAGCAAGAGGAAAGGATGTGATGATCTTCCCCGGCTCCGGGCTTTTCAACAAAGGCGGAAGCTGGATCGTCGCTGCGGAGATGATCGAGACTTCCCGGCTATTTGCTCGCATCGCTGCCAATATGAAGGTGGAGTGGCTGGAGGAACTGGGAGGCAGCCTGTGCCGCTCAACCTATTCCGAGCCGCACTGGCGCCGGGATCGCAGCGAAGTGGTTGCCTATGAGCAGGTCAGCCTGTTCGGCTTGGTGATTGTGACAAGGAGGCCCGTTTCCTATGGCCCGATCAACCCGGCTGAAGCCTCTGAAATTTTCATCCGCAGCGCCCTGATCGAAGAGGACTTGAGAAGGCCCCTCCCCTTCCTGCTTCACAATCTGGGAGTGATCGAGCGAATTTCCAATATGGAGGACAAAATCAGGAGGCGCAACCTCCTTGCCGGCGAAGACGAGCTCGCACGCTTCTATCAGGAAAGGCTCCCAGGAATATATGACACCAGAACCCTTCAGAAACTGATCAGAGACAGGGGAAGTGACGAATTTCTCCGGATGAAGGAAGAAGACGTCCTCGTTCGGATTCCGGAGGAGGATGAACTCGCCCTGTACCCGGATGACGTCATTCTTGATGGCCATCGATTTACATGCGACTACCGTTATGAACCGGGTCATCCCGAAGACGGTGTAACCATGAAGGTTCCCCTCCACATGATTTCAACGGTTCCCGCAGCCTCCGCCGATTGGATTGTTCCCGGTCTTATGCGAGAAAGAATTACCGCCCTCTTGAAAGGTCTGCCCAAGGAGTACAGGAAGAAACTTCAGCCTCTCTCGCAAGCCTGCGATATCATCATGGCGGAAATGAAGGACGACAGATACCCCCTGATCTCCGTCTTGGGTAAATTTATCCATCAGAGGTTCGGCGTGAATATATCGGCATCATTGTGGAATGCAGATGCCATCGACGACCGTCTGCAGGTGCGCTTTGCCGTTGTAGATGACAGGGGACAGGAACTGACTGCGAGCCGCGACATCAGTCGCCTTCAGAAAAACATTATCGCCGAAGCTCAATCAAACGCCTTCGACAAGGCACGCAAATCCTGGGAAAAGACGTGCGTGACAACCTTGGATTTCTGGTATCTCCCCGACGCCATCGCCCTCGAGAGCGGAGGTCAATTGGAGGGCTATGCATACCCGGGCCTCGAAGCCGCCGCAGGGTGCGTCAACATTCGTTTATACAAGGATAAACATGGGGCAGAGGTGTTGCATAAAAAAGGCGTTGCAGCACTTTACAAAATTTATTTCAAAGACGAGTTGAAGTATCTTAAGAAGGCTATCAGTCTCAAAGGAGACATGAAGCAGTGGGCTGATTCATTACGCGGTGCAAGATCGGTGGAAAGTGCAATCCTCGATAAGCTGGCACATGATCTTTTCTCAGAAAACATCAGATCACGGGATGCATTTATCCGGCATGCCGAGGACATTAGAGGTCGAATTCTACCTCATGGCCAGGATATGGTCAACAGATGCGAGCCCGCCATAAAATCCTATTATGACACCTCCACTTATCTTAAGAATCTGGAGAATGCCAACAGCGCGAACAAACCGGCGCTCGACTATCTCTCATATCTCAGGGAAGAGATGAATCAGCTGATGCCGAGCGATTTTTTGATGCACTATGACAGTGAGAGACTAATCCACGTCATGAGGTATCTGAAGGCGATTTGCATTCGCGCCGAAAGAGGAATGGTTCACCTGGATAAGGCATTTGCAAGGATTAGAGAGGTAAATATTTTTTCCGATAATCTTGAATTTATGATAAATAGCGTCAGCGCCGGTGCATCGGAGGAAAAATTGAACCTTATTGAAGAATACCGGTGGATGATTGAGGAGTACAAAGTATCGTTATTTGCCCAGGAACTGAAGACCGTTTTTCCCGTTTCTAAGAAACGTCTCGAAAAGAAAAAACAGGAAATTGAACGCATCATTTGATTACACGGAGCCACGTCTTTGAAGCTGATTCTCGTCAGGCATGGAGAAACTCTGTCGAACAGAGAGAACAGGGTCCAGGGGATAACCGATATGGAGCTTAGTGACTATGGTCGCATGCAGGCAGAGAAACTTGCAGAGTCACTCAAGAGCGAACCGATTGAAAGGATCGTGTCAAGTCCACTAAAACGCGCTTATGAGACAGCAAGAGCTATCTCTAAGTTTCACGGTGCGATGATCGAAGCCGACCGCGATCTTCAAGAGATGAATCATGGTGATTTTGAAAATTTAACGATACAGGAGCTCAGGAAGAAGCATATATCCATTCTCAGACAGTGGGAGATCGATCCTGCCTCCGTCGTCATGCCCAATGGAGAATCGCTTCACGACCTGCAGAGACGCGCCTGGGGCGCCATCGAGGGAGTTACCAAGACCGCAAGAAACGCCATCGTTGTTACCCATAATATGACGATCAGGACCATTCTCTGCAAGATTCTAGACCTGGATATGTCGCACATTAGAAAGATGCACGTCGATCTGGCATCCAAGACGTTTGTAGAGTTTAGATTCGGAAAAGGCGCTATCGTGCTGTTGAACGACACCAGTCATCTGAAAGAGACGTGAATGTACCTCGATAAGAAACGCGCTATTTTTGAATGAGCTCGAAAAGATTTTACACATTTAATGGAATTTGCGATATAATATCTTAAGGGTCTTTCTGCACCAGGTCTGACAACCGTGCCCGGTGCATGAGGAGAAAGAATGACGTCTTCAGTTCTTCAAGACAAGTCTGTTAATGCTGTAGTCACTATGAATACGGCAATTATCAATTTGCGTCTTTATCCGCAGACGAATGCAATGGTTGTAAGGAGCATTGACAGGCTGTATGAGAGTTTTCTCAATATTCTTGAAGATGTGGATTCGGTGATCTTTGCAGAGTCGGAAAAGAATCTGCTCATAGGCGGGGAACCCCTGGGCCCAAAACATAGGGGAAAGGCTCATGTGGCAATTTTCCTCGTATTAATGATGAATTGGGGAATCAAGAGTATCACGTTTACGAGAGGTCTGGATAAGACGGAGCTCGTACCCTTTCTGGAAATAATAGGAAAGAAACCCGATGAGCTGCAAATAAAGAAAGTGTGGGATCAGATCGTCTCTGAAGGGAGAATGCCGCACATTCTTCTTAATCAGAAGATTTACATCGCGAAGGATGAAGCGCATCAACTCGTGGCGAGCCTTGATATAAGAGATGATGAGATCGTCAAATATATCACCGCCGAAGATCCGAATGCCATTTTAGATCCGCAGAAAGTCAAGGAAATGGCTCAGGATCCTGAATGGGTCTCACGAATTTTTCAGTCGGGCATGAATAATATTTTCTCAAGGGCGGGCACCGCCTCCAGTGCCAAGTTATCCAAGAGCATGTTCAATATGTTATTCGCCGTGGATGACATCTCCGTAAGCTCGGATCAGGGAAAAATCTCCCAGCTCATTGCGGGATACATATCCGATATGAATGCTGAACTTATTGCCATGACTTTGGCTCAAAATATTGAAAGTCTTCTCGGCAGCCAGCTTTTTGGAGACATCGTCAACCGGATGGACTCTGAAAAGTTTGAGAGGGTAGCAGGCATGATTGGCCAGATATTGGATCGCGCCGGCAGGAAAATGGATAGCAGTTCCGACCCAAGAATTGCCTACATGCAGCAGGCCTATGATCATATGATGGGTTCAGAAAGAGGTATTGAACTCCAAAAACGGATTCAAGAAATAAAAGCACGCGAAGAGGAAGAGCATAACAGGAAAATCACCGATCTCAGAGAAACAGGCAGCAGTATCTTAAACAATCTTGAGCAGGGGATACTCGATGAGAGAATCTCGACGTCGTTCGATGACATAATCCAAGACCTCTTCGCCGTGGGTGAAAACGAGATAGCTGAAGAGCTCATTGATCGGTTGAGCAACGAACTCTTCAACTATGATGTCGATATCCGGATGCAGGTATCAGAGGCCTTAGTTAAAACGCTCGATAGTCTCTCTTTGAAGCAGCGGAGAGACATATTGAACAGGCTTTCTACCAAGCTGATAAACTGGATAAAATTTGAAACCAAATGCACTGATGCATACAGATCCCTCTGCTCCCATCTGAGTGACCTTGCTCAAAGCCAGATTCAGATTCAGCAGTTTATGGACAGTCATCCCATCATTGAGACTTTCCGGCTCATTGTTTCCAAGGAACTGGAGAAAAATGAAGAGATAAGTTCGGCAGCTTCTGATACGATGAGAGAAATAGCGTCCGATGAAATCTTGAAAATTCTCATACAAGAATTCCTGACCGACAAGAATAATAAAAGAAATGAAGCAGGGCAGATTCTCATTTTAATGGTTGACTTATCCATAAACCGCCTTCTGGATGTCATGAAAGAAAGTGAAGACAGTTCCGAGCGCATCCTGATTTTGAAGCTCATACCTGAAATGGGCCCTGCGGCCGTACCAGCCGTATTGGAGAGGCTTAATCAAGACCCTCCCTGGTATTACATGAGAAATCTGGTGCGTATCTTAGGCAGGATTGGAAGCGACGAGCATGTGAAAATCATCGCACCGCATCTGCTCCATAGCGATCATCGCGTCCAAAAAGAAGCCGTAAAGAGTATAAGTCAAATAGGCGGGAGTTCTAAGGCTGAGATTATTTTGAACGCCCTGCCTCAATATGATGATCGCATCAAAGCAGGTGTCGTAACCGTTTTGGGTTCCTTGAAATACCGAAATGCCGTAAAGCCTCTTATTGAACTGTTTAAATCCAAGCTCACATTGCCCGAGGAAATGAAAGTTGACTTGCAGGAGAAGATCTGTCTCGCCTTGGGAAACATAGGAGACAAAGAGGCCTTGCCCTTTCTAAAGGGAGTCCGTAAACACATAAGCTTTCTCAGCATGAAGTCTTACCATCCGACAGTGAGAGCCGCTGCAGCCAAGGCTTTGGGCAGGATCATGAGTAAAAGCTGACTTTCTAAGAACCGGCCACTCTTAAATATTTATCAACAAGCTCCTCGATCCTTTCACGATCCCAGCCGATATAAACATCCTTTTTCTCAATGATGAAAGCCGGATATTGGCGCAGACAATGTATGAGGGATTTGTATATGCCGCGCGGCGACTGAGCGTCGGTCAGGCGGATGTGAATTCGATGTTTGTAGAGTTGCTTGAGCTCTCCGATCCGATCGGATAACTTTACAATTTCCTCTTTTAACTCTGTAGGATAATCTTCAATATCTCCCCTATTAGCCTCCTTCCCAAGCCCTGACTCCTGGAAAATGACTTCGCACCTGGTGCAGTGACTGTAGGTCGTAAGAAGATTGCTTACCACTTCTATGGATATTGCTTTCATATAAACAGCGCCTCTTTAAACTGCAAAAATCAACGGCAAGAATCCCGGGGCAAGCCCTAGGCCATTTTTCATAAGCAAGCTGCGGATCTGTTTTCTGACTTCACTTCATATACTGTTATTGTAGGAAACTGACACTATTTCGTCAATGAAAAAATGACGGGCTAAAGGACTCTGCACATTTGCGGAATCTAATTCAAAAATCTTTCTGATATTTCCCGCGGGGTTATTACGAGTGATTTTTTAGGTAACCGCTGATATACCGTTTGACATTTTCCTTAGGCTGGAAAATTCCGAAATGACCTTCACAGAGTATATCCGCCTCGAGGGCGAGGAGCTTCTCCATCGATTCTTTCCACTCACCCATATCAGAACCGAATATGTCTAGAAATGGCCCATGAATGTCCTGGCCAAATAATACGCGCTTTCCCGCCCTGTCAAGATATATGGACAGCGAACCCGGCGTGTGTCCCGGCGTATGGAGGCAGTGGAGTTCCTCTTCACCAAACTGAAGGATTTCGTGATCTCCTGTGAGCTTCCGGTCGACCGAAGTCGGCGAAAAAAAAGTCCCGTAACAGCTGGCAGCCGTTTTGACACTGTCGCCTTCCTCAACAGCATCCGCATCAAGGTCGTGCATTACGATCTTGCATCCGAACTGAGTTCTGAAATACGAAGCCGAACCTATATGGTCAATATGGTTGTGGGTCAGAATAAGGGTTGAGATTGTCTTGGGATCGAATCCGGCGTCTTCAATGTTCTTCTGGAGCACCCGGGAACTCCCGCCTGCGCCGGCATCAATCATCACCAATTCGCCGCCAAAATCTACGATAAACGACGTAGCATCATCACCAAGTGAGACATCGGGACCACCGATAAGATAAACACCTTCTGCTATAAGTCTTGCCTTCCCCATCACCATTCACCTGTATATTTTATCAACGTGTCTGGCGTCCCACGAATCAAGAGCTCACCATACGTGGGGACGGGCCTATTGGCTGCGCTCCATTCCCTGTCCTGTCTTTATACTCATGCGCTCTTCGAAGAACTCGGACGCCTGCGACTTGCCAAAGTCAACCGTTTCCTTCAATTTGACGCCTCTGGTCTTAATTCCAATATCCTTTTCTCCTGTCTTAACCTGATAAACACCGCCCTCCTTTGCAAGACTGATATCTCCCAGAGGGGCGGTGCTCGTATAGAGAATGATACGCTCTTCACCGAAGGGAGGGCTTACTTCAAGCTCGAACCTGTCATTGCCGGATGGTATTTCGTATATGACGCCACCGTTGAAGTAGTTCTCCTTTCTGTAAGGATTGGGGAGAATCTGCAGTGTCTCGCCTTTCGCATCCCTGTAATGGACACGGGCATAAAACGGCTTGTTCCCTTTAATATAGATCTTGATCTTTTCGCCCTTCTGATACTTTTCCTTGTCCGTCCATAAGCGAACGTTTAACGGTAAACCGGGATTATCATTCGAGACCCTGCCGCTGACGATTTCTTTCACCGCTTTTTCATCCGGAATTACCTCCGCTCTGATTTTTGTCTTGAAGCAATCGCCCGTCCGCTCGTCTTTATACCAGCGGTTCTCCTTAACCTCCAGGACCTTCACAGAAGCATTGGAATACGCCTTGATCATATCTTCCTCAATCTGCAGGTCTTTGACCTTCGTTTCACTCTTCACATAGGTGATGGCATACTCGACGGCGTTTCTCTTTGCGTCTGCCATGGACGTCTGTTCCGTCTGCTTCCTGGACTTATCTTCTCCCATGCAGGCATAGCCTTCTGCATCCATGATCGTGGATTGAATTGCATAGGCATTCCCAACTGCAAATATGCAGATTAATGTGGAAAGAATGAATCTTAACATGTCTTGCCCTCCTCATCGAATGTCCCAATCAGATCATTGACATCGGCCATATTATGTCGCTTAAGATACTTTTCTATGCCATCGATGATATCCATCGTGGCACAGGGATTGATAAAATTAGCGGTCCCAACCTGGACAGCTCGGGCGCCTACGATAAGGAACTCCAGGGCGTCACCGGCATTAGCGATACCCCCAATCCCGATCACCGGTATTTTGACTCTTTTCACTACCTGCCACACCATTCTCAGGGCAATCGGTTTTATGGCAGGACCGGAAAGTCCTCCGGTGACATTGGCGAGATGGGGTATCCTCTGTTCAATGTCCACAGACATACCCGTCAAGGTATTAATCAGCGATATTGCGTCTGCCCCACCCCCCTCTACACTTTCCGCAATCAAACAGATGTCTGTAACATTAGGCGTAAGTTTGATTATTACGGGAAGATCTGTTAGACGTTTTACCTCTTTCGTCACAGCGTAGGCCATATCAGGATCCGAACCGAAAATAATTCCACCCTTCTTTACATTGGGACAGGAAATATTAATTTCCAGACCTTCTACCTCTTTCGTTTCGGACAGCAGCTCCGTAACCTTTTTGAAATCATCGATCGTTTCACCAAAAACATTTGCGATGACCGGCACATCAAACTCCCTCAAGAAAGGCAGCTTTTCCTTTATAAACGCATGTACGCCCGGATTTTCCAATCCTATGGCATTGAGCATGCCGCAGGGAGTCTCCATAATCCTTGGAGGCTTATTCCCTGCTCTCGGCTCTAAAGATATACCTTTGGTAATTATGGCGCCCAAACGCCTGATATCAAGATATGGGGCATATTCTTTGCCGTAGCCAAAAGTGCCGGAAGCAGTCATCACCGGATTCTTGATAATCAAGCCACCTATATCAACCTGCATTTCCGGCCTGACATTTTCCATAGATTCCTGTCTCGCTTCTTGGCGTCCTTGGGGACGGTGAAAGATTAACCCCAGCGAATATCCCTAATGTTAAACACCGGCCCATCTGTACAGGCGCGCGCGTGCGCCCCTATTCCTTCAACATCATTCAACAACACCGTACAGCCCAGGCATGCTCCCACACCGCATGCCATACGCTCCTCCATCAATATCTGACAGGATACAGAATTTTCTGCCAGGAGCTCTGATAATTGTTTCAACATTGATCGCGGGCCGCATGCATATATTTTTGAACTTCCGGGATCATAGGATGAAATATCTTCTGAGAATCTTGCCGTTATCAGTCCATGAAAACCTGCAGAGCCGTCATCCGTACTTATAAACACCTCGCTGCAGATATCTTTGATTTTCTCGATTCCGACAAGGTTTTCTGCCTTATTTGCGCCATAATAGCAGACAAGCTTGACGTTTCTCGCACCGGTGAGCCTTCTGTAATGCGAAGCGAGATATGTAATGGGAGCAACCCCTATTCCCCCGCATATGAAGACGACCCTTCCAGCTTCCGGGTAAACATCAAACGCCCGGCCATACGGACCCAACACTTCCACGAAATCGCCTTCCCTGAGCCTCGACAATAGCAGGGTGCCTTTTCCTACAACCTTATAAAGTATCTTAACTGTAGCCTCATTTTCCGACTTTTCAAAATGATAAACACCGAACGGCCTTCCCAGGAGAGGATCAATGCGCCCTGTCTCCCGCGTCATGACAAACTGTCCGGGCATGGGCGTCTTAAATGATTCAGGCAGTTTCACGCTTAGTAAGAAATGCCCGGCGCATATTTCTTTGTTTTTAACAACTGTACCATTCATGACGAAGTTTATATTTTATGCTTTACTGATAAATTGCAAACATTTTTTCAGGTCCGCACATAAAATCATGGCATCCTCTCCCGACTCAGCATAATATTGCGGCCTTATGTCTTTAACCTCAAAACCGAATTTTTCGTACAACCGTTTCGCACCTTCATTGGATCGGCCGACCTCAAGGGTACAGAGTCCGACGCCTTCGCGACAGGAAAGCCTGATCATCTCTGCCATGAGACTTGACGCGACCCCTGATTTCCTTAAGTCTTCCCTGACACAAATTTTGTGAACCTGAAGTTCTCCGGCAACGACCCAGTAGGTCACGTATCCGGCGATTTCATCATGCAGATATTTGCGAACCGTGGCCACGAGGTTACGCGAGACGAGTATTTGAAGTTCCCGCATAAACACATCCCTCGGCCATGGCTTGGAAAAAGACGAATTCTCAATGGCTAAAATCTCATCGAGATCTTCCATTGCCATACTTCTGATTTCAATCGAATTTTGATCCATCTGGCTTGGATGTGCACATCCTGGGAAATACTGTTGGGAGGGAAACGCCATGGGATTATTTCATTGTCTCAATCATGCGGGCCGGTGCATGATATATGCACATTAATTCTCTATTCCACCTTCTTGCTCAACACCTCGCTCGCTAAATAAATATTTTTTTTGCCATAGTCCTTTATATAAGAGGCAAAATCCTTCAGCTTCATTTCCTGCCTCTTTTCATCAAGTTTCAAAAGCATAGGCAGATTTACGCCGGTTACGACCTCCAGTTTTCCTTCCTTAAGGAAAGATAGGGAGATATTTGAGGGCGTACCGCCGAAAAGATCCGTCAGTATCAATACACCCTGGCCATGGTCCAGCTTTTTGATGCACTGACTCATTTCCTTTTTTATCTCCTCCATCCCCTTTTTCTGATCTACGGAGACGTGGCTCACCCCTTCGAATTTTCCTTTTATCAGCTCAGCTGCCTTAATCAGTTCACTGCCGAGGTTGCCATGGGTTGTTATGAGAACTCCGATCATCGTCTATCTCCTGAAAGTCTTTCACCGATGCGTAAGCTAATTTATTGCCCTGCAATTGTCAAGGCTCATTTATTGTTTACCCCTGAGAGGGGAAATCCTTCAATTCAAAAAAGAAGTTGAGCGAAGCGGGATATCGTTTCCCTATACATGCACGCATTTTTCCTTGACACACAAAGCCCTGTTGTCTATACTTCCAACCATCTAAATTAAGCACTTGCGAAAATTGCGATCAGCGAGAATTGAGCCCTCTTCACATCTTCGTTAAATTCAACCTAAACATGTGGATACATGTCCCTGAAGCGATTTTCGTCAGCGCAATTTACAAAAATGATTTGACTAAAAATCGTACACGGGGTTAAGAATAAACGTTTTCGTAAAAAAGATACTTTTTGCGGATTCCTAAAAGATAATCATTTTATTTTGTAGAAAGAAGGATAGCAATGACATCAAATCAGAAACTTCTTAAGTGGGTAGAGGAAATGGCCCATCTTTGCAAGCCGGATCGCGTGCATTGGTGTGACGGATCAGAAAAGGAATATGATGAAATGTGTGGTCTCCTCGTCAAGTCAGGTACTTTCATTAAACTGAATGAGGAAAAGAGGCCAAACTGTTATCTCTCCAGGTCTGACCCCGCTGATGTGGCAAGGGTCGAAGAAAGTACCTTTATTTGTTCGAAAAAGAAAGAGGACGCCGGGCCAACAAATAACTGGTACGACCCCGAAGAGATGAAAAAAACCCTCATCGGGTTATTCAGCGGATCCATGAGGGGGAGAACCATGTATGTCATCCCCTTCAGCATGGGACCGTTAGGGTCCAACATCGCCCATATCGGTATTGAAATAACCGATTCGCCGTATGTAGTCTGCAATATGAAGATCATGACGCGCATGGGGAAGGCCGTTCTTGACATTCTGGGAAAGGACGGAAACTTTGTCCCCTGCCTGCACTCTGTTGGCAAGCCGCTTAAACCCGGCGAAAAGGACGTACTATGGCCCTGCAATAATGACCACAAATACATAGTCCACTTTCCCGAGACAAGAGAAATCTGGTCCTTCGGAAGCGGTTATGGCGGCAATGCCCTCTTGGGCAAGAAATGCTTTTCGCTCCGCATAGCTTCGGTTATGGCCCGCGACGAAAGATGGATGGCAGAACACATGTTGATATTGGGGCTTAAGTCCCCGAAAGGTGTGAAACGCTACATTACCGGCGCCTTCCCAAGCGCTTGCGGCAAAACCAATCTTGCCATGCTGATACCGACAATTCCCGGATGGAAAGCAGAGACTGTGGGAGACGATATTGCCTGGATGAAGTTCGGTGCTGACGGAAAACTCTACGCCATCAACCCTGAATACGGTTTCTTCGGCGTTGCTCCGGGAACATCGATGGCGTCCAATCCAAATGCCATGCTCAGCATGACCAAGAACTCAATCTTTACCAATGTTGCATTAACGCCTGACGGTGATGTCTGGTGGGAAGAAATGACAAAGGAAAAACCGGAAAGACTTATTGATTGGAAGGGGCAACCCTGGACGCCCGCGTCCGGCCGTGACGCAGCGCATCCCAACGCGCGCTTCACAGCCCCGGCAGCCCAATGTCCTGTCATCGATCCAGCCTGGGAGGATCCTAAAGGCGTTCCCGTCTCCGCATTTCTATTTGGCGGCCGGCGGGCTACTGTCATACCTCTCGTATGCGAGGCATTCAGCTGGCAGCATGGCACCTTTATGGGATCAATCGCCAGTTCGGAAAAAACGGCCGCAGCGGCGGGAACTGTCGGTGACCTGCGCAGAGATCCCTTCGCAATGCTGCCTTTCTGCGGCTACCACATGGGCGACTACTTCAAACACTGGCTCGACATGGGAAAAAAGACGGACGGAAAGAATCTCCCCAAGATCTTCTATGTAAACTGGTTCCGCAAAACGTCAGACGGTAAGTGGTTATGGCCAGGCTACGGTGAGAACAGCCGTGTCCTCAAATGGATCTGCGAGAGGATCGACGGAACCGGGAAAGCCGTGGAAACACCTATCGGTTATGTGCCTGCTCCCGGTGCGATTGATCTTTCGGGGCTTAACGTGTCAGACCAGGATATGGCGGAACTTCTTAGAGTTGATGTTAACGCCTGGCTCCAGGAAGTGGAAAGCATAAAGAAACATTACAGTCAATTCGGAGACAGGCTGCCTCAAGGTCTTAGAGATGAATTAAACGCTCTTGAGCAGAGACTGTTAAAACAGAAGAAGTAATTTCACTCGTCGTCTCAAGTCTCTCACTTGAACAACGACCTGAAATGATTCTCCCTGGTGGGAGAGCCGCGTTGCCTGTGCAGCCGATGTTAGTACGGTCGGGGGCAACGAATTCTCCTGCTGTTTTCTGAGTTATTTGGACTTCTATACTGCCGTGCCATGGTTTCCAAAATCGCGAGAAAATGCGCCAAGTGCGGCGCAGAGATGCAATGTTACCGGAATCCCTTTCCTACAGTGGATATCATCATAGAACTCGATGACCGGGGCATTATTCTCATTTCGCGCAAAAATTATCCCTTCGGGTGGGCCCTGCCGGGAGGCTTTGTCGACTATGGAGAATCACTCGAGGATGCCGCAATCAGAGAAGCGAAAGAAGAAACGGGGCTCGATATAAAACTCATCGGACAGTTTCACACATATTCAAGGCCGGACAGAGACCCCCGCCACCATTCGATATCCACCGTCTATATCGCAAAGGCGAGCGGCGCGGCGCGTGCTGCTGATGACGCCAAGGAGGTGGGCATATTTACAAAAGATGCCCTGCCCGAACCCATCGCATTTGACCATAAGGAAATATTGGATGATTACTTCAGCTTCCGAGATGACGACCTGTGAAGCAACTGCAAATCTGATGAGATAAACTTTGCCATATCATAAGGAATAGAGTGCGTCATACAGTCCCGACGTGCGCATGATGCGTCTCGATACGGCGGCACGAAAGATCCCCTCACTCCCCCATATCTCCACATTCTTTTTCGCCCTTGTAATTCCTGTATAGATAAGTTCCCGGGTAAGCACAGGAGAATCATAATCAGGGAGGATAAACAAGATACTCTCGAACTCCGATCCCTGGCTTTTATGAACCGTCATGGCGAAAACAGTTTCATGCTCAGGTAACATTACAGGTGGAAACTTCCTGATATTGCCCCCGGCATCCCTGAAGAATGCCCGCATTTCATTATCCTGGCCGTAGTCCGGCAGGATGACGCCGACATCCCCGTTGAACAGCCTCAGGTTATAGTCGTTGCGCGTAATCATGATCGGCCTCCCGCTGTACCACTGTCCTTCCGGTTTTATAAGGTTGGCCTCTTTGAGAATGCGCTCGACAATCCGGTTCAGAGCAACTACGCCAAAAGGTCCTTTCCTTACGGCGCAGAGAATACGAAACTCTTCGAAGAAGTCTAAAATATTATTTGAATAATCATGTAAATCAATGGCTTTTAAGTAATTATTAAACCTTTTGTTTACAATTTCTCTCACTGCCGAAACCACGGCATCCGGCCCCTTTATATCCGACCAGGAGATATCTCTGTATGTACCTGACCTCAAAATGCTCATGGCACCCTGGCTATTACCCGAGTTGACTTCATTACACGCCCTGCTTATCCCTGTATCTTTTTCAAAACGGTAGTTTTTCTTAAGCCCTACGATGCAGTCCTGTATGCCCGGCATATTGCCGGCATCGGAACCTGTAAGAACATCATATCCCGTGAATGCTTTCAGGGTGCCGGCAAAATCAAATGAATAGGGTCTCGTCTCTCCAATCCCGCAGATATCACCCAGGACAGCCCCTGCTTCCACAGAAGACAGCTGATCTCTGTCTCCCAGAAGAATCAATCTGGCCTCCGTTGGCATAGCCTGGACAAGCTTCGACATGAGTGGCAAGTCGACCATGGATGCCTCGTCTATAACAACCAGATTAAATGGGAGAGGATTTCCCTTGCTAAAACGGAAATAGGGCGAATTTTTCAAGCTGCCCAGAAGACGGTGAATAGTCGTCGCATTGTCGGGAATGGCGGCCTTGACGGCATCCGGTGTCGCCAATCCTTCCCTGTTCCTCCTGATTGCCTCCTGGAGACGAAACGCAGCCTTTCCCGTTGGGGCAGCAAGGGCGATGCGCGGTTTCTTGTCCTCTGACTGTTCTATGAGAAGGGCCAGCACCTTTGCCACTACAGTTGTCTTGCCCGTTCCGGGACTGCCGGATATTACGGAAAATCTCTTCAGGAAAGCCGTGACGGCGGCAATCTTGGCCCAGTCCGCATCTCCGTCGTCATCCGGAGTCGCAGGAAATAACCTGGATAGACTCTCTCTAAATAGCGGGACATCTACTTCATCGATACGCGCTTGATTGTTCTTATCATCTATATCTCCGATCCGATCTCTGATGAAATCGGCAAGCGTCCTTTCATAGTCCCAATAGCGATAGAGATAGAGTCGCGACCGATTATCAAGGATAAGGGGTTTATAATCACCGGGTCTTCCCACAACTTTACATCCCTCGAGAACGGAAGACCATTTGGCCAATGCCGGGCAGAAGATCGTGTCCGCATCATCGCCGTCACCATTTAAGGGCCTGCCTTCTACACATGTAAGGTCAAGGCATATATTCCCCTCTCTCGTGAAACGGCTGACCATTGCGGCAGCAAGCAAAATCTCCGGTGCGTGGCTTCCCGAAAGTTGCGCCATAAAATGCGCAAAGTGAATATCCAGGTCGGAAAAGTATTTGTTATTAAGATTTAGATCAATTGTACTCATGTGCTTCAATTGATGAGTGCCAAGAAAATAGGAGTCATTCCCGCCCCCGTTAAGGACATTCGAGGGCAGGCTCCAGCGGGAATCCAGATGCCGTATCAAGTACGGCATGACATAGTATAAATATGTGCATTATGTGTTTCCTAATAAAGTCTGCGTTAAGTCCTCTACAAGTCTTTCCTCTGGACGGTCATAATAAATTCCGTAGTGATGGCCCCAGGCAGGGTCCATCCCGCGGAGGAATAAATAATACACCCCCCCGAAATGGGTCTCATACCTGTAATCAGACATACGTAATTGCAGGAACTTATTCAAGGCCACCGTATAAATATGATATTGGAGAAAGTAAAAAGACTCCGCCATCACGCGGGAAAGTGTTGCTGCATCGTAATCCGCCACCCGGGCCCCTAAGAAGTTTGATTTCCAGTCGACTAAATAAAACCTGTTTGCGTACTTGAACACCATATCCATGTAGCCTTTCATGTATCCCCTGGCGGGGCTGAACCGGAGCTTTTCCATGATTTCAGGGATTGCCCGTAGACCGTTCGTTTTGCACCTCGATCCTGCAATATTATAAATTGGCCTCAGGGCTTCCGGAGAAATGTGCTTGAGCGGAAAATAGAATTCGAGTTCATTGATGCGGTCGCGCATGTTTACAGCCGAGAGCCTCAACCTTTTATCCTCTGAATCAAGAGGCATGTTGACGACATTTTCCAGCATTGAGGTGACCGCTTCAACCCACTTTCCTTCGAAGCCGTATTCAGGGAGTTTCTGGGAGACAAGAGTTCTTGCCGCGCCCATATCTTTCTGCGTGTAGTCCATGTGCTCCATGATGTCGTGGAGAAAACTTCCTGCCCTGGTGCCTTTCGGGAAAGCGAAAATTCCCGATGGCAGGAAGCCAGCCGCATCTTCATCGGAGATATCCATGTGAGGACTGATATCCCGGTCCGGGAGATCCGCAACCTGGGGTCTGTCGGAAGCAAGGTAAGAGAAACTTGCTATTCTCCAGGATCTGTCAATAGTCCGGGAAAAATGGCGGCACTCCGTGCTCTCGCCCTTATCATGGCGCGCCCAGTATTGACACACTGCCTCAACGGGCATTTCGTGGGCATCTATGGTCCCTTCAGATTTTTGTGCAACATATGCAATGTCGTTGAGAAGTTCACTGTCGGTCAAATTACAGAAGCGCTCATCAGTCTCGTCGATAACATTGCCAGAGGAATCCGCTCCACTCCTGTGGAATAGATATGCAGGGGCAGAAGTACCTGCCTCATTAAATTTTCCCCAAACCAGATAACATCGATGCATTGCCCTGGTAAGTGCAACGTAGAGAAGACGAACATTTTCAGCGAGAAGCTCCTTTCTCGCACTTTCTTTACTGCATTCCCGGTCAGATGATCCGATGTCACAGGTCAATCTCCATTCATTCTGTTCATCATGAAAAAACAAGACATCGCCCTTGACATTCGAATCGCCCCACACAAAAGGACAAAAGACGACGGGATACTCGAGGCCCTTGCTTTTATGGACGGTAACGACCTTCACGGCCTTTTCATCGCTTTCAAGCCGAATCTGGTCTTCATCGGATCGCACAGTTTGGGGACCCCTTTGCTTTCTAAGCCACCCCAGGAGTGCCATCGGTCCCAGCCTCTTTCCGACAGATTCGCGCTGAAGGAGTTCCGACAGATGAAGAACGTTGGTCAGGCGACGCTCGCCGTCAGGATACCGAAGAAGACGCTCTTTTACATGTTCTGCAGCCATGAATTGCCTGAACATCCTGATAACGCCGTGGGCATGCCAGATTTCATGGTAATTCCAGAATCTCTCGAGCCATATCCTCCATTCGTTTTCGTCCTTCATGAATCTGTCCAGATCCTTACCATTTACACCCATCATATCAGAAGTCAGGGCTCCTCTTACAAGTCCTCCGCGATCCGGATAGGCAATTCCTTTCAATACCCTTTCCATTTCGATTGCTTCACGGGAATCAAAGATGTTTTCCTTCATATGGAGGACACTGGGAATGCCTATTTCAGAGAGAGAGTCTTGAATCAGAATGGCCTCCCTGTTCGTTCTTACCAGAACGGCGATATTCCCTTCATCGATGGGTTCCTCTCCGATGAGCGCCTTCCCTTCCCTGCCCAGCTCAAGCAATCGCGCTATCTCTGATGCCACGGCACGGCAAATCAGCGACCTCGCCCTGCCCTTCGCCAGGCCTTTTGCGGCAGACGCGAGTCTTTCTGCTGGAACGATCCACAGGTGTAACGGCGCTTCGTGTTTACCTTTCACTTTCAGATATCTGTGTTCTTTTCCTGGGGCTGCCTCCGCCGGTTGAAAAGAAATCCCATCATAAACAAAAGCTTTATGCCCGTGTGAGAAGAGAGTATTGATAGCCTTAACCAATCCGGGCTCGGACCGCCAGTTTTCGCCGAGTGCATATTTCCTTTCAACGACGGATGCGGCTTTCATGTATGCAAAAATATCCGCACCCCGGAAGTTGAATATGGTCTGTTTAGGATCGCCAATAAGAAAAAGTTCTCCTCCTTCTTTTCCAAAAATAGCGTGGAAAATTGCGTACTGAATCGTATCCGTATCTTGAAATTCGTCGATTATGGCAGATCTGTATTTGCGCCTGATCGCTGTTGCAAGTACGTCGCCCCCCGGCCCTTGCAGTGCTGACCGCATTTTCAGTAGGAGGTCATCATAAAACATGATATTCCGCATGCCCTTCCGGGCCGCGATTTCTCTCCTGGCAGTTCTGATCATCTCCGTCTTAAGAAATAGAAGATGTTTTTCCATGAGATCTCTCACTGCACGGGCCATGACAGCAGCGTCCTGGCACACAGCGAAAAACTCATGCCTCGGTGGTTCGGCACCCTTCTTTGTTGATGCACTGATTTTTGCCTGCGTGAATTTTTCAAAATCTCTAAACAGCATCAAGTGTTGCCCGTCGGATGCAAGAAAGCTTTGCATGGCCTCTATCATGGCAGGCACTCTGCTGCCGTAAATATTGGCCTTGAGACCTGGGCTTTTCAGCATTTCCAGGATCTCTCCCTGCGCAGCGATCCATATCTCCCGAAGCCCTTTAAGTTTGCCTTCGAAGAGCGTCAGCGAGTCGGCAATTGCGCCAGCCTCCGGAGGGTCCGCTTCCGGAACGATCCTGACATCAGGGTTCATTGCGTTATTATCCAATAACTTGAGAAAATACTCCGGGCTGAAACCCTGATTTATGGCGTACTCCACCAGCTCAGGAAGGGCGTCGTAAAAATGTCTTCTCCAGAAATCCTCCACTATCTCCTCTCTTAGGTCTTCCTGATTCGTTACCATTTCCACATCAAAAAGGGCGCCGCTCTCGAAGGCATTTTCATAGAGCATCCTCTGGCAGAAGCCGTGAATGGTAAAAATTGCAGCCTCATCAAAATCCCTGACAGCAGCGGTGAGCCTTTCCACTGCTATCTTCCGGTCTGCTTCATCAGAATATTTTTCCAGAAGCCCTCTTAAGAAAGATTCGTCACATCGCCCCTGCGTAAATGAATCCAGGGCATCCTTGAGTATTTTCCGAATCCTGTCCTTCAACTCTTCCGTAGCCGCAACGGTAAAGGTAACCACGAGGATCTCTCTGACAGGCAGCCTCTTCTCGATTATGAGGCGAACAAAAAGACACGTTACAGCGTAAGTCTTTCCCGTGCCTGCAGCGGCCTCAATAAGATTTTTCCCGTCAAGAGGACTGTTAATCGGATCAAATTTTTTCATGTGTCTCGAATTATCCCGTTTGCTTGAATCCCGTTATGGCCGCAGATCTTTCTGATGCGCGAAGAGCGGCGCAAATATTTCCTCCGCAATCCCCTGAAACTCCGCATCAAGGGGATCTGCATTACGGAAGCAGAGGCTAAAATATGGGTCCTCGCATTCGCCCGGCCTTTCACCGAAATCGCTCCCCTCCCAAACCTTCTTTGCCTCCTCTAGTCCTGCGTCTCTCGGTTTCCCCTTTATAAGCACCGCCTGTGCATACGCCCATGAACTGTCAGGAAAAAATTTGAGCGGCTTAGATAAGCCCGTCCCGTATGCTTTTAGCAATCTCTGAAGGATCTCCTCAGGCTCATCGACCGGCGTATATTCGCACGCTCCGGCACTGCCAAAGAGAAAGCTCCGGCGCGGATAGGCATCATTCCCTATGGCATTCAAGACGAGCTGTCGCAACCATGCCTGCAGGAAGTCACTTGCCTTAAGTCTTGCATACCGAAAATGTGTCAGACTGCCCGTATGAATGGAATCGATACGGCCCGTCAACATGAATCCGGAAATCTCCATGTTAATATCCAGTGGAGCCAGTCTCTCTGTCAGAATATAGGGACGAATCCGCGCGGTAAATCCCGCTGCACCTTGAGCCAGACTGCTATAGCGATAAGACCCAACCGTGCCATAGGGAAGCTGCCCGGCTGCCTTGGCCACGGAAAAGTAGTCGTCGAGGTTCCATCCTGCAAGGGCCTTCTCTACGAGAGTCTGTTCAAGGCTGTATTTCGGGAGACCGGCAAGATCGAATAATTCCTGCTCACGCAGCGTCTCCGCCTCATCTTCAAGCGTCACGCCAAGGCGTCTCTGCACGATGAATCTCGCCGGATTCCTGAAGAAACTCATGAGATCGCTTAAATCAACAGTTTTCCATTCATCTCCCGGCTCGGAAAGCACGCCGTCTATGAATACAGGAGGAGATGCACTGGGACTTAAGAGACTGCGTGCGGCTCTGCAATCCTCCTCGGAATAGCTGAACAGCCACGGATCGCCCCTGAAGTATTGGGGGTTGAAGGCCTGCAGGCGATGCTTTGTTATGACGTGTTCAGAAATATCTTTCCCGCAAATTCTAAAGCCTTGCTTTATGTAATCCAGAAGTTCACTTACAAGCACTGACGGCGGGATAAGGCTGTTGTCCTCGATGCTCTGGCCGACATAGCTGATGTATAACCGTTCTCTTGCCGATAGAATAGCCTCCAGGAAGAGATAACGGTCATCGTTTCGCCGCGACGGATCACCCGGCCTCGGTGATTTCAACATCAGGTCAAAACCCAATGACCTTGACTGGCGGGGAAAACTGTTGTTATTCATGCCCAGAAGGCATATGACCTTAAAGGGAATGCTCCGCATGGGCAGCATTGCACAGAACGTCATGCCGCCTGTCAGGAAACCGGCGCCAAGAGTTTCTTCCCCAAGGACATGCCTCAAATAATACTTTATTACATCGATCCCTACAGCCTCAGAGAATCCTGAATTAACCTGCATGCCCTCCAGTCCCCTGAGCTTCTGTCTGAAAACATGGAGGCCCCTTCCCGATTCCATATCATCATCAATTTGAAAAAATTTATCCAGAATGCCAATGAGTGTCCGCGACCAATCATCGATAGTCATCAAGCGGCCAAGGTCGCCTGCCTCTTTAAAGAGCTCATTGGCAAAAGTCAAGAACCGGCCCAGAGCTGCAGTCTCACCACCTTCAATATTATCGTAAGGCAGAAGTCCCTCAAAGAGTCGATCATCCTTCTGAGACATCGCATAACCCAGGAGCAGACGCTCCAGTCCTGCCTTCCAGGTATTTTCTGAAAAACCCGGAAGTCCGATGTGCCGGCGATTTTCTCCGTCGATCCCCCAGTAAATACGTGTATCCCCAACCCACCATCTGATCACGGCAACATCCTTCTCGGAGAGATCGAACTTCCTGCCGACATAGGTCGATTCGAGGATGGAAATGATGCGCGAGACTTCAAACCGGCTCCCGAAGAGTTCTAAAATCTCAAAGAAGGTGTCAGTGATCTCAACCTCTGTCTTCACACTGATATCGGCTATGCTGAAGGGGATGCGCTGTCTCTCGCTCGATTCCCTGCTTTCAGGAATATCGAAGACGGCCTGAATGAAGGGTGCATACGCTTCAATATCCGGTGTCATGACCAGGATATCTTTGGGCATCAGTGAGGGGTCTTCTTCGAACATGGCCAGAACATTGTCATAGAAAACCTCGACCTCCCGCATTTTACTGTGACACGAATGGATTTGTATCGACGAGTCATCATGGGAAATGCTTAACTGCGGGTCATCCTCCTTCCTGCCCCTGTCCCGTAAATTGAGCATGTCTGATTGTACGGCTGAAAGTACGTTTTTTTCACCACCGTCCTCAAAGGAATCGTAATATTCAGCTTGAAAATCAGACATGCAGCCAAAAAATTCCCTTCCGAGGGAACCCAGTGATGAGAGCAGGCTGTTGCCCCTTTCCAGATATAATGCTTCTTCGGTAGGGCTCTTCCGCCCCGTTTTCTCCCTTACTCTTGACAGCTCCCGCCTCATCTCCCTATCAGAGCGGATATCAAGCCAGAATTCCTGTGACGGGCTCATGAGGAAAAAATTGACTTCAATTGAGCTGGCAAGCGCATGAATAATCTCTAAATGAAAGCGCGGCAGCGACGAAATGCCGAAGACTGAAATCCGTTCAGGCAGAAGGTCTACGTCAATGCTCTGATATTGCATTTTTTTAAGAAAGTCGTCCCTGAGCCTCGCAGGGTGATAAAAACAATCTCCCTTCATCAATGCACGCCATATTTCCGCCTGCCACTTCTCATCTTTCTCGCCGGTCCCTCCCGCCTCCCAGGACATCACCATCTCAGGCCGAAAAATCAGATACTGATCAAAAACATGTGCTATTCGCTCCCCAAGCTGGAAGAGCTTCAGGTTAAAGGGCAATCCCCTCTCTTCGTCAACTGCATCGCTGCCGAAGAGATAGACATCGATAGTTTCGAAGCCGGGGCTTTTTGCAAATGACGGAAGCAATCCCAGAATTTTCCACGTCATTGTGTCGGGATCGGTGGCTTGATTCTGCTGAAACTCCGGCATTACAGCGGACATAACGCGTGCCACAAATGCTTTGGGAAAGGCAAAGGAGATATTTGCTGAGATGCCCAGATGATGAGCCAGCCGCATGGAGACCCAGCGTTCCATCCCCCGGCTCTGCACAATAATCACCTCTTTGTCCAAAGGCGAAGAAAGAGGCGCCCTGAGAACTTCACTCAGATTCTCTGCCAGGGTTTCCAATCTGTTGCTGGTAAAAAGTCTTAAACCCACTTCATGCCTCGCTCGGCCTTACGCTTCATCGAAAATGGCTCAATCCTTATCCGGACTATGATCCAGCCCCCGAAGCCATGCTTCGTTTGCCGGAGACTGCTCCAGAACCCGCGTGGCAATCGTGAGAACAAGAGGTCCTGTCAGCAGCATGCCAGCGGATAATTACGCTTGGGGTTATCTACCTCGCCTGCGAAGGTGCTCATCTCTGATACCATCAAAGCCACGGGAAGGCTCCATAGAAGAGGGGTTGCAATGAGTAACAGGAGGGCAAGGCCCGGGCCCGTTGATCTCACCAGTTCTTCTAACCCGAAGGCCCCGCCGCTGACCGTGAAATAAATGATACCGACCAGAGGTATGAGTGAAATCTTTTTCAATGAAAAACCATTTTGACTTTGATAGACTTGTTGAAGACATCCTTTGATGGTCTGAAGTATAGGAAAAGCAGTCCTCAGTGTCAATGAGTTTTACTATGCGAAAGAAGCACATCCTCATAACAGGCCCTCCGGGCATCGGCAAGACGACGCTTATCAAGAGAATCTCTCATGACTTACAGAATCTTAATCCTGTGGGTTTTTACACGGAGGAGATACGAGTGAAAGGCATCCGCAAAGGATTTTCTTTAGTCAGCCTTGACGGCAACAGGGGAATGCTTTCCCATACCGATATCACAAGTCGTTACAGAGTGGGCAAATATGGCGTGGATATTGCCGCCTTTGAGGATTTTCTCAGCCATATCGCTTTTTTTAGTCCTGATACCGGCGCGATTATAATCGACGAAATAGGTAAGATGGAATGTATTTCCGATAGATTTAAAAAATTATTGAAGACAATACTGGACTCGGAAAAGCCCGTCATTGCCACCATCGCAAGCACAGGCGAAGGCATTATCAAAGAGATAAAGAAACGTGATGATGTTGAGCTTTTCGTGATGACGCAGAATAACAGAAATTCGCTGTTGCCGGAAATATTAAAACTCGTTCATTTCTAAGAAATACATTCGTTGCCTTGAGGGTATTCCTTGCACCCTGAGGACTTCATTCCTCGACTATGTTACCCCGCGGAATGTGGTAAAGCTTTCTCAGTACCTCATCAAAGTAGTCAGGCAGGTAACGGTTCCACAGATTGATAGGCAATTCACCCAGTTCATATTGTGATGAATAAGGAAAGAGAAATAGATACTCCATGAGGTACTCTATATTTTTTGCGAGGTGCCCGTTGTACGGCTGCCGCAAGCGCTGCTCGATGATCCGGTCTTCATGCATGCATCGGCCGATTTCGCTCTCCAGCATTTCTTCGTAATCGGAAACTATTATTTCCAGATATATATGCTCCTCCCCGGATCTGACAAATTCTGCAAACTCTCGATTGGAATCACCCGGCCTTGAGCCTCTAAGGCGCATGATGTCAATGATTTTCTCGCTCAGGGGGTGACTGAGTATCTCTTCACGGGGCGGACTGTAACATACGATCACATTAGTGGCATTGTACTTCCCTGTATGTCGCTCCTCTTCAACAATTTCGCATCCCTCCATATGTCGGAGCACATTCAGCAACTCTCCTTGCTGTGAATCTTCGAGTATCACCTTCATGCCCGCCACGTCATTGATTATCATATCTTCAACATCATGAATCTCCCGCTTATGTTTGAAATCTTCGAGCAACCGGTTTTCCGCCTTGAGGAATTCTTCAATCATCTCTTCCTGTGATGTCGCAAGCTGATCCCTGGGAATGCCAAGGATTCTGGCGCGATCATCTGCAAGCAGATCGGCGCGTTTCCTTATAGCGTCGAACATCCGGTCGATAATCCTGCGGGCAGATTTCTCCGCCATCCTGTGCACACGCTTTTTCCTGCTTGACCCAAGATATTCGTCTGCAGAGTCGCGTTTCCCGAAAAATAACGTCGCATGGAAAGGAGTCTCCCTGTAAAAACGTCCCGGCTTAGCGTGGTAGTCAGCAATTAATCCGTCTATCCGCTGGTTATGATAAGGTGGATTGGCAACAATTATGTCCTTGAGGTCGCTCTTTATGTAAGCAGGCCTGCAGTAGAGTTCACATTTATGAAGATCCTGAAAAACTTTTTCTGAAAAAATTTTCAGATATCTGGAAAGGTATATATTATTAAAATGAACCAGGCGGATAATCAAATCTGCATCGGACGGATGCACATCGCAGTACATCCATCTCCGTATGAAATCTTTCAAATCCTTTCGATGCAGAAAACTGTTAATAGTGATCATGATGTCTTTGCTCCCTGCAAGCCTCTTCTATATGCTGAAAAGCGTTTAGGGTCAGGCATCTCCATCCTTTCTGCATTTACATAAATATATTTTAATGCTAAAGGCCAATAAGACATGAAACCATAATTTTCGTTAAACTTAATATATAAAATGCATAATGACAACGCATTTTTTCCTTTTTACCAATAATTTATGTAGCTTGAAATTGTAGTAATTTACGAGCGAAGTGCCATGAACATGAAAAAGCGTCTCATTATTTTGTCGGGTCCATCGTGTGTCGGGAAATCGCCTCTGATCAAAGCCCTCAAGGATGGGCACCCGGAAATATCCTTCCGGATGCCCATCCTGTTCACCAGCCGGCCACCCAGATCTATTGAAACGGAAGGCGTAGATTACTATTTTCGTTCCGAGCAAGATATAAGGTCTTTTCTGCCCGAGCGTTACATCATCGGTCAAATACGAAAAATCTGGCAGGCTATAGACCTCATGGAAATGCAAGTTCTATTTACCCACAGCAGCCTGATTATCGTCGAAATATATCCCACCCTCGGCAAACTGTTTCGAGATCATCCACTGATACGGCAGTTAACTGCTGATTTTGAGGTTTATACCGTCTTTATCAGCCCTGCTTCTGAAGACGAAATTCATGCACTCCAGATTAACATGAGTTTTGCTTCACCGGAGGAAACTGCAGCCGCCATCATGCTGCCCAAACTTATCAGCCGCACGCAACAGCAGGGGAAGCTCCTTACCCCGGAAGTATTGGAGGATCTTGAAATACGGGCATCCATGGCCTACGAAGAGATGAAGATGGGTGAGAATTATACCTATCGGATTGTCAACCATGACGGCGAAGATTCGAATAACTGGCGCTACACACCCCCTACGGGTGACGCAGGTGTGACACTGAGGCGTTTCGTAGATATCATTCGCAAATAGAAATAATTCCCCGGAAGGCCCCTTCCCCAATCAAAAATTTCACAGACTGGTTGCATCGCTCCGGAGGTTGCCAACGGCGAATCAAAGCTCACAAATAATCCTTGACGCTGACAAGTAAAATCGCTACTTCTACCCGAAAGAAAGAGGCAATGGGATTGCCCTTAATATTTCATGAGGTACAGGACATATGACACAGGATGTTTACGAACGTTTAGCCCTTCATTTAGATAGCCTACCCGGTGGTTTCCCCCGTACAGAATCGGGTGTGGAGATGCGTATCCTCAAACGCCTGTTTACTGAAGATGAGGCGGCACTGGCCTGCTATCTGCGAATGGTACCTGAGCCGGTTGAAAGAATTGCGAAACGCGTCAGCCTGCCTACGGAAGAACTCGCGGAAAAGCTTTACCAGATGTCACGCAAAGGGTTGATCTTCCGCGCCGACATGCCCGAAGGCCCCCGCTACATGGCAGCCCAGTACGTCGTCGGTATCTGGGAGTACCACGTTAATGATCTGGATGAAGATCTGATCAGGGATATGAATGAATATATCCCCCACCTAATCGATCCATTCCTAAAACTTAAAACCAAGCAACTGAGAACTATACCGATCGGGGCCAGTTTGGACGGGCAAGGAACCGTGATGCCTTACGAGGAGGCCCGAAATTTGATTGAACAGCAGAGCAAGATTGTTGTCGCGCCCTGTATTTGCCGGAGAGAGCATTCTATGATCGGGAAAGGCTGCGGCAAGTTGGCTGAGGCCTGCCTCATTTTTTCCGGTGCGGCTCATTTTTACGAGAAGAACGGTCTGGGGCGTTCAATCAGCCGCGAAGAAGCCCTCCAAATCCTGAACAAGGCTGAAGAAGATGCCCTTGTTCTCCAACCGACCAATGCACAGAAGATTATGGCCATGTGTCTTTGCTGTGGAGATTGCTGTCAGATACTAAAAAGCCTTAAGAGACTGCCCAAACCGGCTACCCTTGTCCACACCAATTACTACGCCAAGATCAGGAAGGAAGAATGCATAGGCTGTGAAATCTGCGTGGATAGATGCCAGATGGAGGCCATCAGCATGAGGGACGACGTTGCCGAGATCGATCCTGACCGCTGCATAGGCTGCGGCCTCTGCATACCGAAGTGCAGCGCCGACGCCATCGATCTTATCCGCAAAGATGAAAAAGAATGTTACACACCCCCTGACAATGTAGTTGAAACACTAAGGTGTATTGTTAACGAAAGGGGGTTAATGAAATAGATCATGAATTTGCTCGTTCTCAACGGCAGTCCCCGCAAGAAAGGAACGGTCGCCACGCTGCTCAGGGCAGTTGCAGAAGGCGCATCTGATAAACATAAGGTGGAATGGGTTGACGTATATGACCTTAAGATGAAACCGTGCGTCGCGTGCATGAAGTGCAGGCCTGACAAGGCATGCGCCCTTGGCAAGGATGACGCCCACGCCGTGGGGCAGAAGATAAAAAATGCCGGCGGTCTCATAATAGGCACACCGACACATTGGGGAAATATGAGCACTCCCCTGATGACCCTGTTCGATCGAAACGTACCCGTGTTCCTGGGAGAGCAAAGCGGCGTTCCTTACCCCCGTCAGAAAGGTAAGCCCGCCGTAATCGTCACAGCCTGTACGACACCCTGGCCATTAAACTTTTTTGCCGCAGGGAGCAGGGGCTCTGCACGGGCAGTGTGCACAGTCTTGCGCTATGGGGGATACAGACTTTTAGGCCAGGTCGTCAAACCCGGCACCAAGAGACGCCCGCAGATCTCAAAGAACATCCTGGAGAGGGCGAAGAAACTCGGCCATCGCTTCTGAAACTTCATTGCACTTTCGTTTGTACCCTGACTTGTACAGAGCAGTGACATTATCTTTGATCCTGGATTCTTCGGTTTAGATCTAAGCGCCGTACGCCATTTTCGTATCTATTTTGTGAATGCTTTACGCACCGTTTGATGCATGTAAAATATGGAAAAACGGCAAGACAACGAAACATTCACTGTAACCTGTAAGCGATGCGGGAAGTGCTGCCTGTCTGCTTACGCCCCTGCAAGTGAAGAAGATATGGAAAGATGGAGGCGTGAAGAAAAGAAGGAAATCCTCCGTGTCATGGGACATTCAAAAGCCGCATGGGCAGGAGACATTGTCGTATCGTCAGAAAATGGAAAAATACTGTTTAACTGTCCTTTCCTCAGATATGAGGGGGAATATTTTTCCTGCACGATCTACGAAGACAGGCCTATGACTTGCAGGAAATTCAAACCGGGGTCTTCCGAACTATGTTCACAGTTCAAAGGATCAAATTAAACCATTTCGAGGTGAAAATCACATGAACATCTTCATCTGGCGGCACAGCAAAAAATTTTCCAGTTGGTCAATGTTCGATGAGCCGCATATCTACAAGGATAATTATATGCAGGCGGAGGTTGTCGTCCTGGCCCATTCTAAAGAGGAAGCGCTGGATCTCTTGCGCGAGGATGATAAATGGGATATCGAAGAATTGAAAAGAATTCAACCAATAACTGTTCCCTTGGACCAACCCTGCATAGTGAGCAAACTAATTTATTTTGGCTAACTCATCTGCTATTGATTTGTATGATCTATTATGATAACATTTAATCCCTATTTAGCTAACTTAGAAATACATCTTGCACTATTTGCCGGGCAATTCGATATCTGAAAAATGACACTCACGTTCTTATGAGAATTTTATTTGTCTGTACGGCCAACATAGTCAGAAGCTTCATGGCAGAAAGGATTCTCATAGAAAAGCTGAAAGAAGATAAGAAGACCGATATCGACGTTTCTTCTGCCGCCGTTATCGACATGCATGGCATACCTGCCGATCTCACAGCCGTTGAAATATTGGATGAGCACGGCCTTGATGGCGCCGGTCACCATTCAAGGCTATTGACGGAAGACATGGTCTCCCAGGCAGATATGATCATTGTCATGGAGGGTATCCATAAGAAAATAATCGTTGGCCAATACACGGAAGCAGAGGGCAAGATTCATCTCCTCAAATCATTTTCTCCGGATTATAATGAAGAATACGCGGACATTAAGGATCCCTACAAGCTTTCAATATTTCAGTACAGGCTCTGTTTTTCAGAGATCTATATGGCAATCGATGGGCTCATGAAATGTATTTAAAATACTGGGGCTTCAACAAATTTCCCTTTGAAAATGTACCTGATCCCGAGTTCATGTACTACTCCCATGAACACGTGGAGGCTCTCGCCAGGATGGTCTATGCCGTGAAAAGGAGAAAAGGAGCAGCCCTGCTTACAGGCGAGATAGGAAGCGGAAAGACTCTGCTCAGCAGGGTTTTCATCCAGCAGCTCCCTGAAAAAGATTTTGAGATTGGATTGATAACAAACCCGTCGCTTGAGCCGCTGGACTTCTTGAAGGAGGTGCTCTATCAGATAGGCCTTAACGTTCGGACTAATTCAAAGACAGAGCTTCTTACCACATTGAATACGCGGCTGCTCGAAAATGTGAGGAAAAACAGGAGCACTCTGCTCATTATTGATGAGGCGCAGCTGATCCATACCGATACCTTCGAAGAGATCCGCTTGCTCCTGAACTTTCAATTAAACGACAAATTCTTGATGACATTTGTCCTCATCGGACAACCGGAGCTGAAGGATTTGATAAGACAATTTAAACAACTCGATCAGAGGATCGCCATAAGGTTCCATTTGAATCCCCTCAATGCCGATGAGACGGCAAAGTACATAGCCTATAGAATGGAAAAGGCCGGCCTGACTAACGGACTTTTTCCTCCGGACTCTATAGAAGAAATCTACCTTTATTCCGAAGGCGTGCCGAGAAAGATAAACAATGTCTGTGATCTGGCTCTTTTGATTGGCTCCAGCACGAAGCAAAAAACCATTGGTCCTGACCTTGTAAAAAAGGTAATAAAGGATTCACTATAATCAGGATAGGCGCCACTTAGTATATCATTTCATTATTAAGGTGTCATATCGACCGAAGGGAGATATCTTTTACTTGTACCCCCCTATTAAGATTTCTCGCTACGCTCGAAATGACAATAGTACATGGAAATTCCCGAACTGTGGCATAAAATACGTAACCGAATTTATGAACCAGTGTACTTAGAGTATCTTTAACATGGAGGATTGAGTAGTGAACACATCGAGAAGAAATTTTATGTCCGTATTGTTCGGCACAGGTATCATCCTGCCGACTACAGGCTCTGTGAGGTCCTTTGGCATGTTCGACTATCTGCAATACACTTGGAAATCAATGGAAGTGAAGGAAATCCTGAGCGCCAGTCCAGTCAGAAATCCTTCCATATCCGTGATAAAGGAAGGTGGTTTCACAATTATTACGGAAGCGAAAACAAACAAACCTCTGTTGAAGCTGAATGCTGTCGCTGCTGATATCTGGAACCTCTGCAACGGCGCCAACGGTGTCGATAATATGGTACAGGAAATTACCGATCATTTTGATGTGGAACCGGATGCCGCGAGGAGAGACATTATACTAACCCTCATGGCCTTTAAAAGAAAGGGGCTGATCATTTTATCATGAAGAACTGTATTTCTGCTCCGCTCGACGTCTTCATCGCCATTACCAACAAGTGTAATCTCGCCTGCAAACATTGCAACGTTTATCCGACACGTAATTCAACGAGCGACCTGACAACAGATGAGTGGATAAAGTTCATCAGGAGACTTGCCGAATTGAAGGTTTTTACCCTCTGGATCAGCGGAGGCGAGCCCTTCATGAGGGATGATGTCTTTTCCATTTTGCATGAAATCGAAAAACACCACTTCCATTACGGTTTGAACACGAATGCAACCCTCATTGATGAAAACACATCCCAACGGATTTCAGCGTTGAAGAAGCTGTTCAGCATTGTTGTCAGTCTCGACGGGTCCACACCCGCGATACACGATAAACAAAGGGGGAAGGGAAGTTTTGATCGTACAATTAGAGGAATCGAGAACCTTTTAAAGCATAACAGACACGTCTCCACTTACACCACAGTCACCAGAAACAATTATCAGGACATCGAAAATATTATTATTCTCGGGAAGAGCCTCGGATTGGTGGCTGTGAAATTTAATGAACTCCTGCCCCTTGGCAACGCCGTATGTCATCTTCCCAACCTGATCCTGTCAAATTCTCAGAGAAGAGCCGTAACGCACGAAATAGAGAGCTTAAGAAATACGTACGGAAGCTTTGTCATCGGGACAATCCTTGAAATGGGGCATTTTTTCAAGAATTTCGAGGAACTTGAAAAAATAGGGAACCGAGAAAACCCAGGCTGCGCGAATGGACTTTTCGGATGCGGAGGGGGAATCCAGAAATGTACGGTTAGGCCTGACGGCTGGGTTGTTCCCTGTGACAGGTTATGGGATTTCAAGGCCGGTCATATCGGGGAAACTGATTTTCAGGAAATATGGACTTCTTCGCCCATTTTTTCCGAAATGAGAAGAAGGGCGTCTGTTTCCTTGGATGACATTGAGGAATGCAGCGGCTGCGGATACAAATCACTCTGTATCGGGGGGTGTCCTGCTGTGTCTTATGAGCTCTCAGGCTCTGTTTTTACGGTTGATCCCATGTCCTGTTACAGGATCTATAAAGGCAAGGGATTCCCGTATAAGTTAGATATAATGAAGTCGCAAAAGGAACAGGAGGGATATGCACGTGAAATCCAAATTCAAGCTCCCCTATGAACCTCCTCAGATTATTGATCTTGGCGGCGGGGTCGCTCATGCTCAGACAGCAACGGCAAGCCAATGTCAGGCAGGAGGATCTCCCCAACAGCAGTGTCAGGCTGGGGCTACTGCTTCTGGCGGAAAATGTCAATCAGGCAGCGTTGCCACAAGTCAGTGCAACGCAGGCAATGTTCCAGAGTCCAGCAAATGTAGCGCCGGCAGTACCGCATCGGGCGGTCAGTGTCAACCCGGCTCTGTTGCCGCGGGAGGCCAATGCAAACCTGGAAGCGTCGCCGGAGGCCATTGTATGGATGGCAGCGCTGCTTCGGGAAACTGCAAGACGGGAAGTGCCGGCAGATAAGGCAGCTGTACCCCGCAGCACTCAGTACATCCTTTCATTATTAAGGTGTCATATCGACCCCTTCGTTTTACTCAGGGTAAACTCCGGGAGATATCTTTTAGTTTCCCCCCTACTAAGATTTCTCGCCGCCCCTTCGCGATGCTCAGGGCTTCGGCTCACCAAAATGACAATAGTACATGGAAATTTCCGAACTGTGGCACAGAATACGTAACCGAATTTATGAACCAGTGTACTTAGTTCAAAGCATCCCAGAAGTTACCATTCTCCTGAAAATAGAGATCATAGGCGGGGATACAACTACATAAATCATAACAAAAGTTAAAAGCACTAATTCTTAATTCCCTATTCAGCAACTCAAATGAGTGCACGTGTGATTTTATCATTTCCATCATAGCTGTATGGCGTTCCCTCGGTAATACTCTAAGCTCATCTGCCTTATTTAAAAACAGAAGCTTCCTCAATTGAACCTTCTTCCGGAAGTAATCGCTTGATCTTTCCTCAAACATATTAACCTGGCTGAAGGGTGAGGAGTATATGTAGAAAATACCATCTTCCTTGCCGATTACGGGAGCGTCATCCGAAAGAATTGCGTCCATACCGGCAAAACTCGCAATGGTCGTTTTTCCCGCGCCTGATTCCCCCAGGAAGAGAAAACCTCCCCCTCCGTGTTTCTCCCCTATTCCCGCGCCGTGTACCATGAATTTGTTCCTTTCGCCCAAGACGAAGGAAATAAAGATAAATAGCATTTTATGAAGAGTTGCCGCGAAATTATTTTGATCATGCGACCTAAAGAGCAAGAGATAGGCCTCATTGGATGACAGATTATAGGCGAGGCATCCATTTAAATGCCCGACGACGATAGAATCTCTTGATATCGGGTAAACTTTTCCAATCTGATTAATCAATTCCTTGCTTTCCCGGCAGTTCCCCGCAAGCAATTCAACAGTCATGTCTTTAAAGTTCGGGTATGTCCGGAGATGATCGTAAGATAAATTCAGGAAGGCGGCCGGTTTACTGGCATTACTTAGAAATCCGCTGAAGAGTGTAGTTAAAGGCTCTAAGAAAACTTCCAGGTGTTTCTCCACACGAACAGCTATGGGAATGTCCGCAATGGAGAGAATAAGTTTTTCCATTTAGCTTGGCAATTCTTCTTCTGATACGCCGTCGAGAATATTTAAAACAGTATTCTGTTTCAGGTCTATAATCTTTTCGCCAGTCACTTTTTCCCCATGGCCGTCGAAGAGGATCTTGATTATGGGTTTCAGCGGCTGGTCTTTATTTGTATCAATAACCAGTCCTATAGCATTGTTATTTAATTTTACGTAACTTCCTATCGGGTACAGAGAGAACACTTCGAGAAATATCCTGAGTATCTTTGCAGGAAACAAGAGGTTCTTTGTCTCAATCAATTCCCTTACTGAGGCAAACTGCATGATTGCCTTCCTATGGGGGCGGTTATGTGTCATAGCCTCATACGAATCGCATATGCCTATAATCTTCGCGTACTCTGCAATGTCATCCCCTTTAATTCCCCTTGGATACCCCTGGCCGCTTTCTCTTTCCTGATGTTCATGAACAGCACGAACAAGCCAGGGGAATTCATCTTTAAACTTGAACAAAAGATTTTTTCCCAGTTCAGAGTGTCTTTTTATCAGAGCTAATTCAGATTCGGTCAATGAATCTTCCTTGCCAATGATATTTTCGGGGATCATAAACATACCTGTGTCATGAAGAAGGGCCGCCAGCGCAAGTTCAGTAAGTTTCTCACGGGTGTATCCCATATGCAGTCCGATCTTTATGGTATATACCATGGTATTTACGGGATTAGAAATATAATAGTCTTTCCCATGATAAAAGGTGTTGGTTAACTGATAAACTCTTTCGGTCATACTGCTTGATTCCGTAATCTGGCGAATCAGATTGAATGCCGTTTCAAGTTCAATGGGCTGATTGGTCTTAACCTTCTCCCTGACCTCGCGCATGTAGTTCTGGAAGCTTGTATACAGCCGCTTAGCATTATCAATCTCTTGCTCCTCCTGGGAGGCACGTGCTTCCGGAGTCTCGTATGATTTGCCTTCTTCAGACTTAAGATTTTCAATCTCACTCAGGCGAAGAGGCCCATTCTTTTCCTCCCCCTTATTCTCCTTAATTAAGTCATATTGCCGTGTCATCATATTACCTCAAGATCATCAATTGATCATTCTTGATTCCAGGAACAAACCCTTTTCATATGCCTCATGACACACAAAAAAAGGACTATTAAGACTTCCTGTCAAGCCGTATGCACAGGCCCTGCAGGCCCCGCGACATCTGAACTTAAATATGCAACGGCCGCATATGCCCTCTAAATTTCGCGGTATGTCCTCCCTCAATTTTTGCAGGATGGGATTATTTGCCCATACTTCACGTATATCGTCTACCGCTATATTCCCCATATTAAGAGCTGTCTCCGTCTGGCCGATACCGCACAGGGAAATTGTGCCATCGGACAGGATGCCAATTATATTGAGGATATTGCACTCAAATAATTGTCTGGTTCTTATGCATTTAAGCGACTTGAGACCTATGGGGATATCAAAGTGTATATCAACATTATATTTTGACACTAATTCTTCTTCGATCCATCTGTCAATCTTTATTAGATCATCGAACTCTACATTGTTTTTATTTTCAAAGAATTTCTTGCCGCGCCCCGTAGGCATCACCGGGTTTATCTTAAGCGATTCAACACCCATTTGGGAAGAAAAACCAACCAATCTCTCGATCTCGGAAACATTTTCCTTATAGAGAGTCATAATGATCTGGGTATTGATGCCGCTTTCCGCCAGCAACGAAAGGCCTCTCATGGCATCATGGTAACAACCTTTGACCCCGCGAAATGTTTCATGCTGCTCTGCCGTCATGCTGTCGAGGCTGACAGATACCTGATTGACACCATTAGCTTCTAAAACCTCTACTATCTCTTTATTTATAAGGGTGCCGTTTGTTTCAATATCTACTGCGATGTTTTGAGCATGAAGATATTCGATAATATCAATTATGTCCTTTCTCAAAAAAGGTTCGCCGCCGGTCAGTTTCACGCAGTTCAAACCGATTTCTTTTGCGTCTCCGATTGCCTTTTTGAGAAATTTGAGGTCGAATTCATCATTATTATCTTCACGACCCTCATAATATAGAGGTTCAATCCAGCAATGCCTGCACTTCAGGTTACACCTGTCTGTGAGGTAAAGATAAATGGAGCTCAGCGGATGCCATTCATTTTTATCATTCATGCTGAGTTTCTTCTCTTCTTAAAAATTCCATTTCTACGAGAGACTTTAAAAAAACCTTGATATCATCTTCGATCTGTTTACTCGATATGTCTTTGTAATTTTCAATAACTAACGAAGTGATGTCTCCAATAGTCATTCTACCATCGCAGAGCTGATAGATATTAACTCCCATGTTATTGATAAACTTTAAATTCCCGGTTTCCGGATCGAATAGAAATGCCCCGTCTTCTTCTTCCCTGAAGATACAATCCCTTTTTTGCGACAACCGTTCGATATTCTTCAAATACTCTTCCATGCATCTATTCTCATACCCTATTTACTTCTTGCATCCAATTTATTATAATATATTGTAATTCAAATTGAAACCTATTTTGATAGACACTACTTTCTTAAGGATACTCCTTCTCAGATGAGTGAGAAGGAGTATCTATGTTTACGAGAAGCTGTGACTTTAGAGAGCGGAGCTTTGCCATTAACTACCGAAACTGCGACAGACTAATCCTAAGTCTCCTTTTTCATTTGCCGAATAAGGACTCACAGAAGTTGGATTCCGGAAATCAATCCGTCCGATTGTTTGCAAAGGATGCCGCTCAATACGATTGGGACTATATTGTTACGAAGATGGGGCGGGAAGGCGTTGCCGAAACAATATTTCACAACTTAAGAAAGAACAACATGGAGTATCTGGTACCACCGGCCACCTGCACTGCCCTATCGAATCAGTATTACAAGAATCTAAGAAGAAACCTTTCTATCATCGGTGAGCTAAAGGGCATTCTCATTCTTCTTAAGGAATCCGAAATCCCCTGCATTGTTCTTAAAGGCATTGCCCTTGCGGAGCACATCTATCCCGGCATTGCCATGAGGGGAATGTCAGATATAGATATTCTGGTCAGGAAAAGTGACCTCCATGCTGTTGACGGCCTGCTGTCATCTCAAGGATATATAGCAAGGGACAGCTCCGTTTCGAGCGCCATTAATAATCCTGAAGGCTATCTTGCCAGCCTCGAATACCGGAAAGAAAATGGGTCTCTCTTGAATCTTCATGTTCACTGGCACATTGTGAACAGCTCGGTACCGGCAACGATGTTTGTAAAGCATGTCGATATTGAGCGTATATGGGAAAAGGCTGTTGCCGCCAGGGTTGCAGATGCCGATGTATATATTTTATGCCCCGAACACCTTATCATCTATCTCTGTGAACATGCCCTCAGGATCGGTCATTCCTTCGATCGCCTCATACTCATAACGGACATATTCTACGCTCTTAAAGCCCATGAAAATAATATTGATTGGGACTTCCTTGTCGAAGAAAGCCGCCGTTTTAACCTTGACAGATTGGTCTATTTCAGTCTCTCCATCGTCAAGTTCTATTCGTCATTGAATATACCTCAAGAATACCTGAGGAGATTGAAACCGCCTGATATCTCCGCCGGTGAAAGATTTTTTCAGAGACTTCAGTTTAATAACCGCCGAATAAGAGGCAGCAGTTATTTTATTTACTTGGTCATGAATAGAACATTCTCCGATAAGATGAAATTCTTATTCAGGACTTTATTCCCGCCTCGTCAAATCCTTCTTCAAAGACTATATATCAAAGAAGGGACAATTAAGAAATCGTACTACATAGCTCGTATGCGGGAGGTACTATCTCATATTTTCAGTTTTTTTCCGATACCAGAAAAAATATTAAAAAGGCCTTGACTTAAGCCATTATTTTAGTGAGTTTATGAAATTAAATTATGATTAGGAATCCTTAATATCCCTCCCGGAGTTTACCCTGAGTAAACACGAAGGGCTCGGGACAAGGATTTCTCCTTTCAGTCGAAATGACAAGAAGGGGTCGAATGGGCAAGAAGGGGACGCAATGACAAAAAAGAAAAGTCTGTCATTCCGGCCCCCGATGAAGACGTTCGAGGGCAGGCTCCATCGGGAATCTAGAGTTACTGTCATTTCTTCTTGCCCCCTTTGACAAAGGGGGCTACTGGGGATTTCATTTGAGTGTGGCGTCATTCCGGTGAACCGAAGCCCTGAACATAGTGAAGGGGAATGTGAGGAATCTATTTGTGTTCCTTACGTCACTATAGAAAAGGATTTCTCCTTTCAGTCGCAATGACAAACTGAAAATTCATCAAGGTTATTAGATTATGATCCTACTGAACCAGGAGCAAAGCAAGATGTTCTGCATAAGTAAAATCAAAGTCATCACATATATTTCATGCATCGCAATTCTCTTTCTTTCAGCCTGTACATTCGAAGCGTCTGGTATCCGGGTTAAAGATTATCAAGAAACTTCGGGTGTTGTCACAGATGCGCAGCGCCTGGCGCAACAGAAAGAGACGGAAGAGATCACCAAGATGAGCCAGGTGAAGGAGAACAGCGTCTTTACGCAAAGGCATGGCGTACCGGAATACATCATAGGCCCGGGTGATATCCTCACAATCAACTTTTGGATTCCCTTTACACTCACGACCCGCACCGAAGAGGGCTTTAAACAAAATACGTACACGGTTGTGGTCAGGCAGGAAGGCAAAATTTCCTATCTATTTGGTGATGATATTGCCGTGGCAGGTCACACAGCCAATGAGGTCAGAGAAATACTGACAGATCAATTAAAAAAATATATCAGGAATCCAAGAATTGAAGTTATCGTAAAAGAGTACAAAAGCAAAAACGCCCTGCTCTTCGGCCAGATCAATATCCTTCAGACGGGAACCTCCGGTCCGGGAAAGTATCCTCTCATGGGAAGAACTACCATACTTGATCTTATCGTATCTGCAGGTGGCCCAATAACAGGCAAGGACAGCGGCGTTCTTGGCATTAGTCCTGGAAATGCGGATATGAGAAATGTAGAGATTGTCAGAAAAGGAACAATGTATAAAGTCAATCTTTACAATGCCATGTTCAGAGCGGACGTTTCCCAGAATATAATCATAGACGATGGCGACATAGTCACTGTTCCGGAACTTCCCTTCTATGGTGAAAGGATATATGTTTTCGGCGAAGTCAACAGGCAAGGTATATATAGACTCAAGGACGCTGCTGACCTATTAGCAGCAATAGCTAATGCTGGAAGTACAACCCTCATAGCCGTGAAATCAGATATTAAGATAATAAGAGAATATAAGGAACGGGGAGGGAAACCGATTATTCTGTCCGCTAATCTGGATCAGATTCTAAAGCAAGGGGATTTATCCCAGAATATAAAGCTTAAGGACGGTGATGTTGTCTACGTTCCGAGAAGGATTATCGGCGATATCAATGAATTCGTCATAAATACGACACCTCTTCTTGAGTACCTGTACAAGTACCCGGCCGGCTTCAGAGACAATTATTTCCTCAATCCTGCAAACCAACTGCGGTTTTAGGAGTATTTCACACAATGGCCCAATATGACCTTAACCTGAGAGATTACTGGCGCACTATCAGGAAGAGAAAGTTCATTGTCCTTTTTACAATGGTCTCAATGGGTTTTTTCAGCCTTGTCTGGGCCTTATTAGGGCAGCCTACTCCTATATATAAAACAAGTGTCAGTATTAAAATTGAAAAGACCGGTTCACTAACCGGCCTTTACTCACAAACCTTTCCCTGGTCTTCCACCAATTACCTGGAGACGCAGGCTTCTGTCATAAAAAGCTACATTATTCTAGAGACTGTCGCCAAAAGGCTCAATCTAATACCGGCCAATCTTTCTTCCGAACAGATACGCAGCAATAGCGAATATCTTAAGATTATAATAGACCTTAAAAGTAAAGTCGAAACGGAGCAGGAAGGCAATACGGATATTATCACTATCAACGTGACAGCTGAAGACCCAAAGTATGCACAGCGTTTCGCCAACACAATTGCTCAGGTTTACAATGAGGAACATTTACTCGATATCAACAAGAGGACATTCGAGGCTAAGAAATTCATAGGAAATCAGTTAAATATCGTTAAAGAAAAGGTCGCCAAATCAGAAGACGCCGTACGGGATTACAGGCAAACCAGCAAATTAATATCCCTTGACGCGCAGTCCGCGGCCACACTTGCCCAATCATCTAAACTCCAGGCGGCATATGATCTTGACACGTCAACGCTTCAGAAGATCAACGCGGTGGAAAAAATTCTTGCCTCAGCGGAAAATAAATATCTAACCTCAAAAACCGCCTTCTACTTCGATGAAGCGACGCCGATTTATAAAAGTATGAATGATCGATTGGTTCAGCTCATGCTGGAGAGGGACACACTCCTTCTTACCTATACAGAAAACTTTCCCCAGATCCAGGAAATCAAGAAGCAGCTCCACGAAATCATCGAAAGCATGAAGTCACAGTTGTCCTCACAAAAAAGGTCTCTTGAGGCAAACACCAGGAATTTAAACCAACAGATCACTGTGACCGACGAGCAGCTCAGGAAACTGCCGGAAAAAGGTATGGAGCTACTCAGATTCGAAAGGGAGGCGGCCGTTAACAGAGAAGTATACACTCTTCTGGAAAAGAAGTATCAGGAAGCTTTGATTCAAGATGCGGAAAAGATAGAAGAAGTAAAAATTGTAAAGCCCGCTCTTGAGCCGACAACACCGATTAATCCCCCCAAGACTGCTGCAAATACTGCCATAGGAACTATTATTGGACTGATTATGGGCATTGTTTTTGCCTTCATAATGGAAACCTTTGATACTTCCTTCGAGGCCATTGAAGAAGTCGAAGAATTCTTAGGCGTACGCGTCCTGGGGATTATACCGCAGGTCAACCATGATGAGCTCAAGGCGATTCTTCAGGAAAAGTACTCCAAAACTGTAGATGATGAAACCATAAAGAAAACTAACAGACTTATATCGCACTTCTTGCCTACATCGACGTCGGCAGAAAATTACAGGGCCCTCAGAACAAACCTGAATTTTTTAAATCTCGACAAAAGCATTAAGACAATAGTTCTTACGAGTTCTTCACCTGAGGAGGGTAAGACTACTGTAGCCGTCAACCTCGCCATAACCATGGCTCAGGGCGGCAGCAAAGTGCTCCTCATTGAGGGAGACCTCAGGAGGGCCGTCATAGCAAAGTTATTTGGCATCGAACCTGTGCCCGGACTGGCCGATGTAATTTTGGGCAATTATGAATGGAGGAGTGTTGTCAGGACTATTACAGATTTTATAACGGGCAAGATGAGCATGGACGAGATTATGCAGACCCCCGGCATGGATAATCTCCATATCATTACCGGTGGATCGCCTGCCCCCAATCCGGCCGAGCTTGTCAGCTCGCACCTCGTGCCTGAACTTATCAAACAGGCCTCTTCTGAATATGACATTATACTGATAGATGCACCTCCCGTATTGGCCGCGACAGAGGCATCGATATGGAGTTCACTTGGAGATGGCGCAATCATTGTATATCAGGTGGGGAAAATTGCCAGAGGCGCCCTCAAGCGGGCGAAGGCACAGCTTGACAATGTGGGAGCGCGAATTTTTGGCGTTGTCCTAAATGGTTTAAAAGCTGACATCAGCCCCGATTTTGCCTACCGTGACAAGAAGTATTACTACTACGGTGATAAGAATCTGCAAAGGCCTTCGTTGACGGCTCAGATCGCTGCAATCCCTGAAATCGTAAGAGGTTACCTTAAATCAATTATATCTAAAGTATCTGTCAAGGGGGAAGCGCCTGCACCTATAGCTGCACCTGCAACTGCACCTGCAGCTGAAACGGAACCAATACAGCAGGAAGATGCGCAAAAGGTGACGGCAGAAAAGCCTCAAGTCACAATTTCAAGATCTAAAATTGTAATTCTATTATTTGCTCTCCTATTCCTGATTCTCGGCATCCTGTATCAGACCGGCGTCATTCAATACGATGTAAAAAATATTTTCCGCTGGGCTGAATCCCCAAAACCCGCCAATGAGGAAAAGAAACCTGTTCCTGAGATCATTCAACCACCGGCAACTGCCGTACAATCAACGCCTACGAAAGAAGCCGTACAAGCGCAGGCAACGGGTACTCAGACCGCTAAGGACTGGGGCGTTATCCTCTATGCAAAAGACAGGACTAATATAAGGGCAGACCGTTCAATCAATTCTGAGGTGAGAGGGAAGCTTGAACCCGGCCAGAAGGTCAAGGCAGATTTCCTGCAGGATGAATGGTACGCAGTATTTGATCCAACAGAGACGAAACGCGATGAAAAAGGAGCGCTCGGTTATGTATACTCTCCCCGGCTATCCCCTCCTGAGGCCATAAAAAAAGACTAGATCCGCTTATCCGACGCCTATCGGCAGAAGATGTCTTTTCCTGATACCATCCAGAAATAAAGTGCACCAATATGACTGAATCAAAAATCAGAAAGAGAACCGCCTTTTCGAGGCTCAAACGACGTGTCAGGAGATACTTTACAAAAAGAACCCTGTTCTGGCTGCTCATAATAGCACTTTCCTCTCTTATACTGAGCGCATTCACCGTTTCCATGTCTTCCCTTATTGAAAAATTTTACAAATTTATGGACACAAGCTATCGTCCGATGGATACGGACAGGATGACATATGAACTAGAAAAGAAAAAAACCGTGGGTAAAAAGTAAGGGCATATTTCATCTCTGTCATTTCGACAGAAGAAGCTGCGTCATAACAGAGGGAAATGTCATTCCGACCCCCTTTCTGTCATTTCGACCGAAGGGAGAAATCTTATAATCGAGAGCTTTGAAATTTGGCTGAAACGTAATTTCGTCATTCCCGCCCTCCCCTTCTGTCATTTCGACCCCCCTTCTGTCATTTCGACCGAAGGGAGAAATCCTTGTCCCGAGCCCTTCGTGTTTACTCAGGGTAAACTCCGGGAGGGATCTTAAAGATTCCTCACATTCCCCTTCACTATGTTCAGGGCTTCGGTTCACCGGAATGACACTTTTCCCTATTACGACACAGTCTCCAAGCCCGGAATTACGAATAGGGGAGTTATGCAAAGGTCTCAACATGCCGAACAGTATTGATGCTGTCCCTACTTTTCATTGTCTTGTCACCAGGAGTGTGATATAAAAAAGTGAATGGCTATAAACAAATATGAAACAAAAAAACGCTAAAATTCATGACCTGACCCCCATGATAAAGCATCTTTTCTGGTGGGTACCTGAGAAAGAGATAGCGTCACTCAGTCACGACGCCATCGTGGAGTCTGTGCTCAGCAACGGCAATGAGGATACTGTCAGGCAACTTTTTGATTATTACGGAATCGAAAAGGTAGCCGAAATCTTCAACCGGCAGACATCGGGCCGGCGAATCAATTACCGGCCGAGGACGGTTCATTTTTTCCGACAATATTTTCATCGGCATGCACAGAAATATTCTGACAGCAAATCAAGTTAAACTCCTGCCTCTGGTCAAAGAATTCTCGCGGGATTATTATCTGGTCGGCGGCACAGCCATCGCGCCTTATCTCGGGCATCGGCGCTCCATCGATTTTAATCTGTTCACCTCCGGCAGGATCAAAAAGCAATCCATCAAGAGGCTCATCGACCGCCATAAATGCCCGGTATCCGATATCCTTTTTGAAGATTCCGAACAGATCCATCTTGTCATTCATGATGTCAAGCTTACGTTCTTTTCCTATCCGTATCGGATTGACGCACCAAGAGATTTTGACCAGATCATCCATATTCCGGACCTCCTGACCCTTGCCGCCATGAAGGCTTATGCCCTCGGCGGCAGAGCGAAATGGAAAGACTATGTGGACCTCTATATTCTGTTGAGGGATCACTTTTCCCTTGCGCAGATTTCGGAAAAATCAAAAAACATTTTCAGCGCCTATTACAACGAGAAACTCTTCCGGGAACAGCTCTGTTACTTTCAGGATGTGGACTATTCTGAAAAAGTGGACTTTGTCGTTCAACCGGTTTCTGATGAAGAAATCAAACAATTCCTGACCGATGTCGCAACAACACCATTTAGCTCTTAACCTTTTTGCGGAGGCTAAGAAAGAGGACAAGCTCCTCACCCCTCGCTCTTAACCCCTCACTCCTCACCCCTCACGTGATCATGTCCGACATCGTCACCAAAGATGAAACCCTCGGCAAAAAATATATCATCGGGCGCAACGGAGTACCAGAGGTTGCGTGCATGCTGTGATCGGCTATTACGTTTTGTGTTGATTTTGTGCGTCATTCTATTTGTGATGCACAATAAACAAACATTTTAAGCATCATGATGGGGTAATGTTAAGAGATATCATCCTCGTTCAAAAAAGAGAAATAGGAGAGAGAAGTTTTAAGATGTTAACCCTCACTCCTCCCTCATCACCCATCACCCCTCACTCCTCACCCCTCACGCATTTATGAATGACCTCGGCAAAAAATACGTGATTGGCCACCAGACGGAAAAAACCTTTGCAGATTTGATTTAAGGATAGTAGAAAGTGAATGGTGAAAAAATTATGGAATGGAGAACTTGATGTATCCTCGCATTTTGATACGGATGAGGGAGGCTGTAAGGCGCCGTCACTACATTGTTACACTCCATGCTGTAGAGGAAATGGATGACGACGATTTTTCAATTTTCGATGTCGAGCATTGCATTTTGCATGGGGAGATAGTAGAAAGACAGAAGGAGTATAAGTCGGCAGAATGGAAATATCTAGTCCAAGGTGCTACCTTCAAGGAAAGAGGAATCTGTGTGGTAACCAAAATGAGCATCACTGGGAAGTTGGTCATCATCACAGTGTATGCGACCTGAGCAAAGGAGAACGATTATGATCTGTGATATGTGTGGACAAGATCAGGGTGCGGTAAAGCTGGTGACACGGAGCTTTGGGAAAAAGAATGATCTCTTGATAATAGAGGATATTCCCGTTGTTTCATGTGCGGCGTGTGGCGAGAGCTACATGACTGCTGAAACCCTTCACGAAGTCGAGCGCATCAAGATGCATCGGCACAGTTTTGCAGTAAAACGCCCCGTCGAAGTAACCGTGTTTGTGTGAAACCGTGAAAAGTGAAAGGCACAGAGAGCTAATGTCTAAAATGACCGAAATTTCCAAAATGCTTTTTGGCCTAACTAACTCTCTTAAATAGTACCTTTTCGCTTTTCACTTTTTACTAACTATGTCCGACATCGTCATCAAAGCTGAAAACCTCGGCAAAAAAATGTGATTGGCCACCAGACGGAAAAAACCTTTGCAGATATTATTTAGGTGAGGAGTGAGGGGTAAGGGGAGTGATGGGTGAGGAAACATCATGAATTGAAGGCATGGCAGGAGGCGATGGAACTGGTCAAGGAAATTTACCGAGTAACCCGAGACTTTCCGAAGGAAGAAATCTATGGCCTTGTCAGTCAGATGCGCCGTGCTGCCGTGTCTATACCGAGTAACATCAGTGAAGGTGCGGCAAGAGGCGGAGACAGGGAGTTCATACAATTTCTGATTATTGCCAGGGGATCTTTGAGCGAGCTTGAAACACAGTTGCTTATTTCGAATGACCTGGGTTACCTAACCCCTCACTCTTCACCCCTCACGCCTCACCCCGGTGTTCCAGATATTCAGGAAAGAATTGACAGACTTTTTTCACTAATCGGCGGATTACTGCGAAGCATTAGAGAGCGCGGGAAGACAAAGGATGCATAACTCCTCACTCCTCACTCCTCACTCCTCACTCCTCACTCCTCACTCCTCACTCCTCACTCCTCACTCCTCACTCCTCACTCCTCACTCCTCACT
>Ga0187886_1000041_pt1 | contig 181621 bp, 314 predicted proteins | sample June2016WEW_20_1_FD_133001 | JGI IMG/M metagenome (GOLD analysis project Ga0187886, IMG submission 133001) | Peatland microbial communities from SPRUCE experiment site at the Marcell Experimental Forest, Minnesota, USA - June2016WEW_20_150 | ecosystem: Environmental > Terrestrial > Soil >...
AAAGGTTTCTGCGGTTACTGCATGAGACCTAATGCCCCTAATTTAAAGGATGTTCAGATTAGAAAATTCTTTGGGCATTGTCATTCTCATTTACGATGGTATTCTTCAATGCCTATGTGTTCTGAATGTAGAAAATATCTTTTTGGGATATGGAAATATTATCATGCTTAATTTATTGGAAAGATTTTGGGAAAAGATAGTCAAATTTATTAAAGAGGCAGTGGAATACTTAGGACAAGATTTCACTGGATGGTGGGGAATGTAATGCCTCCTGAACCTGAGTATTTTAAATTCAAATCAGACGAAGACATTAATAAAATGATTGAGGGCCTTAGTGTTTATCAAATGGGGATCTTTAATGTGGCTATGGAAACCTATAATGATAATCGCCATGCTCTTTTTATTACCCGAAGTTTCCCCCCTGCAGAGAGAAAAGAATGATTCTTTTGGATAAAATAGGTCATCTTGTTAGTGATACCTCTCTGGAGGAACTTCATGAGTTTGCCAAGAAGATGGGATTGCAAAAATTTTGGTTTCAAGAAGGTAAGGGTAAGCATCCTCATTATGATATATGGGGAACCATGCGTATGAAAGCCATTAAGTTGGGAGCTACCTTAGTGAGTTCCAAGGATATAATCAAGAGAGGGATAAAGTGAATAAATGCCCCGTAGCTGGTTATGATTGTCCTTATGCATTATCAGATGAATCCCCGCTACCTTGTTTTGCTAATCCTGAACAGTGTAAGGCATGGAGAGATAAAATGGCAAGTAAAGAATTAGGGCTTAATTCTGAAGAGGGAAAAGAGAAAATAACAAGAAAGGTAAGAATGGATTGATGACTGATTGGGATAAATATGCCATATAAGAATTTAGAGAAAAGAAAGTTATATCATAGGGATTATTATAGAGATTACATGAGTAATCAGGGAAGAATCTATCGTGAAAAATCAAATCAAAAAAGACAAGAGGAAATTGGGGGTTATAAAAAGGACCTTCTTTTAGAATATAAATTTAGAAGGATTCAAAAGAAATATGGAATAGAGGGATTAAAGGCATTTGAACGAGATATGTTTAGTTGTTCATTATGTGGAGAGTGGGATTTTAGAGTTTTGGAAATGCATGAATTGTGTAAACCATTTAATACTTCCTCAAATTTGAGAACACTTTGTTCTAACTGTCATGCAAGGGTTACATTTGATAATGGAGAACAAAGAGATATGATTTTTCCTGTTGAATACTGGGACTCTCATTTTATGAGGGTGGCTGAATATTATGGACGAAATTCATCTTGTTTTAGTCAAAAGTATGGTGCTGTGATTGTTAATCGGGATGAGTTTAATGTCCCTTATATTGTGAGTATAGGAAGAAATGGACCTCCTATTGGATTTCCTCATTGCAATTTGAGAAATCCAAATCAGGAAGAAATATGTAGCCGAAGACTAATGGGTTACAAAAGTGGGGAAGGGCTAGAATTTTGCCCCGCTGCTCATGCTGAGTCTAATGCTATTACTTTTGCTGCAAGAGAGGGTAGATGTACTGATCAGTCTACTTTGTATGGAAATTTTTGTATACCATGTAAAAATTGTTCCATTGATATTATTCAAGCTGGAATAAAAGAAATAGTTATAATTGAAGATCGAGAATACCAATCTATAGGAATTAAATCAAAAGATTTACTTGATGGGGTGGGGATTAAAATAAGAATTATAGATGAAGTTAAGATAAAAGAGAATGCATACAAGATAAATGGAGAATAAAATGCCAATGACCGATGAAGAAATGAATGAGAAAATCAAGGCTTTGTCTGAAGTTTTACAGGCTGATGATGTTAGGCATTTGATTGTGGGAATTCATAGGGCAAATAAAATGATGTGTCTCAGGATGTTTGCCAATGATGCAGAGGTAGTCAATATGATTTTGACTATTCTCAATTACAATCAAAGAGCTTGGGATATGCTGTTTGAAAAAATGAGCCAGCTAGAGGCTATCAAAATGCATATGATATCTAAGGAAGGAGGTAACACATGAAAGACGCTGACACTCTAATTGATTCCACTGAAGCTGAAATGATTCAGAAGCTAGTTGACATTGGTTGGAACAGAGAAGCTGCTGAAAAAGAAGTAAAGAAAAAATTGGTAAATGCCGAAGAGGAAGATAGGTATAAAGGTGATTAAATAACTGGAGGTAAATATGGATTTTGACGAAGCAAGAAAGAAAGTAGAAGCTTTGGGTGTAGAAATTATGAGGGCGGGATTTGGCCACTTAATGATTTGTTCCAGCTTACATAATGATAAAGAGCCACAAGATATGTCTGAAGAAGTAAAGATTGTAATGTTTGCTTATGGGAATTCCCAAGTAGTGGCCATGCTGATTAGTGAATTGTTTAGACAAAATCCAGACATTTATAAACAAATTAAGATTGGAATTGCCGTGGAAAATCTTAATAAATGCATCGAAGAGGCTAACCAAGAGGAAGAGGCTGGAGAACAGATTGACTTGGGATTCAATCCTGAGGAGGGTTCCTTTCCAGAAGGTGATAAGGGGGGTAACTGTTAGTGGATGATAATAGTTTTAAACTTTTGATGTTTTTACTCTATCCATTATTTATTCTTGGAATGGTCTATTTCTTCTTGAGTCTTCTTTGTGTAATATTAAAGTCTCTTGCTTCTTCTATAAAGAATAAAGAGGTTGAGAAGAAATATGAACCTTTTGAACCTAAGTGGAGGAATTAAATGTCTTGCGGAAAGATGTGTCATGATCCTGGATGCTATGATGACACAGAGCATTACTGTCATGATAATGATTGCAATCCCGAAAGAAAGATTTTATGGAATATTAAGAATTTCTTTATAGACGTAGTAAGGGGGGAGAGGGGTCTTACCCATGAAGAATGTAAGGGTGTACTAACAGAAATAAGTAAATATGTCAAGGATTAAACATGATTTTGAATTTGAATAGAAGGCAAATCCGAAGACAGATCCAAGCCCTGAGTCTGGCAATTGACTACCAAGAAACCACTATTGATTCCTGGAGAAATGGACTTAGGATGTGGCATGGAAAGATAGAGAGTTGTTTTTCAAATGATCCAGAGGCCAGGAAGGATATAGCCAAGTGGTGGTGTGATATTAAGGCTTTCAAGAGATTAAGGGAAACTCTTAAAGAAAAAATAATGAAAAAGGAGAAAACATGAATTGTCCAGGTTGCGGAAAGGAAGTCAAATATTCTCATTCATGGAAAACATTGGTGGGATATATTTCAGTAGAAGGGCATAACCATGATGATAATTGTCTGATAAGGGAATACTATTGTAAAGACTGCAGATTACTCTGGAATGAATCCTTACGTAGGAAATGTTCAGTTCCGGGTTGCAAGTGGGTGGGAAAAGAGGAATGCTTTTGTCATAAAGGAAAGAAAGTAGATAGGTGGACTGATTAAAATGATTTACAAATGGCATGTCATTGACTTGGAAAAAGAAACATCTTTCATCATATCTACTGATGTATTTGGTAGGATTTTAGGTAGTCCTGAGAAAAGTGTGCATGATGAGTTTATAAATTATCCTGATCGATATGAAGTAATGCTTCTAAAGAGAGGAGAGTTCAATGGCAAGAAGACCCAAGAAAGGAAGATTCATATAAGATAGTATGATTTGTAATTATGGTTGCGGAAAAGAAGCAGTATATCAATTTAAGAATGATAAATGGTGTTGTTCTATAACTTATAAATCTTGTCCAGAAGTTAGAAAGAAAAATGGTTTTTCTCAGAAAGGTAAAAAGAAATTTAAAAAAATACCAAGATTAAAACCCAATTTTTGTGATTATGGTTGTAATCAAGAAGCGAAATTTAAACTTAAAAATAATAAGTGGTGCTGTAATAAAAATTGGGCATCTTGTCCTGAGATTAGAAGAAAAAATAGTGAATCTAATAAAGGAAGAATAAGTCCAACTTTTGGTAAAAAGAATCCACCCCTCTCTGAAAGAAATATAAAAGGTAAGTGGAGTAAAGGAATACCTAAGTCAGAGGATTCAAAAAGAAAAAATAGTGAATCTCATAAAGGTGAAAAACACCCAAATTGGATAGATGGACGTAGTTATGAACATTATCCTCCTGAATTTAATAATCAATTTAAGCTTCAAATTAGGGAAAGGGATCATTATACTTGTCAACTTTGTTTTAAATACGGTAATAATGTCCACCATATAGATTATAAAAGAAAGCATTGTGTTTCTGATAATGCAATTACATTATGTAAAAGTCACAATTCTAAAGTGAATAAAAATAGAGAGTGGTGGGAAATTTACTTCAAATTGTATCTTTTATTGAAAAATAAAGGAGATTAAAATGTCTAAAAAAGTTAAACAAAAAAGTTGGGTAGTTAAGATTAAACGTGTTGTTGAAGAGGAACTTATCTGTGAGCCTTGCACTGAGGAAGAAGCTGAGAATGAACCTCTAAAATTCGCCGTGGACAGGCGTGAATTAGAAACTACTGATTATTCAGTATTGAAGGTGGAACCAAATGATTAGGGGGATATTATGTCAGAAGAAAGAATAGCTTGTAAATATTGCATTATGGATAAAGGATTAAAGGGAAGTGAATTAGAATCTTTACCTCAAACTGATGAGGAATTTTCTAATCATATCGAAAAAGAACATCATATTCCTGTTAGAAGGGATAATGAAACAGATGAACAATGCTTAGAAAGATTTCAGAGAGAGAACCCTGAAGCTGGTGGACCAAACTGTAAGTGTCCAAATTGCTGTCATGAAAGAGATCGTAAATTGGTTGGTGATGCTTTAAAAAATATTTTAATGAAAGGAATATAAGAAGTTAAGGGAACCAAATGATTGACATAATTTCATTACTGTTTTTGGTTTGGATTCATTTTATTTCTGACTTCATTCTGCAGAGTGATAAAGTGGCTAAGAAGAAGAGCAAGGAATTTAACTGGCTTGCTTATCACTCTTTTGTTTACGCATTACCTTTTTTGCTTGTGGGCCCCTCTTACTCTTTGATAAATGGACTTCTTCATTTTTTTGTGGATGGAGTCACTTCAAGAATAAATAGTGAACTCTACAGTAAGGGTAAGATCCATTGGTTCTTTGTGGGAATTGGATTCGATCAGGCGATACATATTACCATGCTTGTATTGACCTTCATTCTAATTTATGGGAAGTAAATATGAAAACTGAAAAGGAAATTATGTGGCATTATGTTGAGAAAAAGGATTTGGGAAAGAGGAAGGCAAATACCGCTTGCGGGATCTCTATTTGGAGTTCTGGATTGTCAACCTGTAATCCCAAATGGGTTGAGTGTAAGAATTGTTTGAGAGTTATTGAGGCAAAGAAAAAGAAAATAACCAGGAGATTGGCTAAAGTATCTAAATGGAAAGCTCTATTACCTGATGGTGGTTTTTCTAAAATATCTAAAGGGTTAGAAGATTTGGCCAAGAAAATTGATAAAGCGATAAATGGGAGGTGGTAATGAAAAGAGAAGATGGTGGTATGACGTTTTATCCAGGTGAGTCTCCCTGGATTGAGCCCCCTGCTGGTAAAGAGAAGAAGGGAATGAAAGAGAGATTGAGATTCAAAATTATTTCCAGAGGGGGAGAAATAGCTGCTTTTCTGAATCAGAGTGACAGGGATCTTTGTTTAGGTCATTTTCAGGAAGTATATGACGATTGCCAGTTTGAAGCCAAGGATGAAAAAAAATGAAAAAGGAATCCAATGGAATTAGCTTCTTAGCTAAAGTGATTATAGGGGCAGCGGCTATGTTCATTGTTGCCTATTTCTTGGCCATAGTCCTGTTTTCCATTGTGGTTGTGAGTAAGGCTAAGGACATAGACGAGCATGGGGGAGTAAAGGCCCTGATTGAGCGCATATGGGAAGGAAAGAAGGATGCCCAGACAGGTAAAGGCCCTGGAAACAAATAAGCCCTGGAAGCTTAAAATAGGCCGAAAGACATTTAATATAAGATTCCTTGGGGATATTTGTGTGGCTATCCACTATCGGGATGAGATTTACAAGAAAAGACAGGAGAAAGAGAAAAAATAAATGAAAATCCTAAAACAATCTGAATTATTAAAGACCATAGCCGAAGATTATAGAAAAGCATATTTCTATGATGGTAATTTTGAAAAGTGTTATTTTGGAAAGGCTGGGGACCATCAAATTCATTATAATCTCTTGTTAAATGCCAAGAGTATCCAGGAAGTCAATGAAATTATTGGTAATGCTTCTTGGACTAATCTTATTTGTTCTGAGTGCGGGGTTGATTCCACTATCGTTTTGGCATTTGAAACTTCAGATTATGATGATTTATACTTATGCCCTTCATGCCTGGAGAAGGCAAATTTACTTTATTTAAGTTCTCTTTATCAGGATGAAGTATCTAGGGCAAAAGGAGAAAAAGTTTAGTCCTACTCCTATTTTGGTGCTACTTTTTAAACTTTCTCTTTTTCATATTCCTTAATAATATTCTATTCTTATATCACTTTCCCTACTGTTGCAAAAACGCTGCGGGTTGCTAACTTCCTTAATGATTCTATAAGCTTTCCAACGAAACAGCCTGGTCAATGATCGAAAAGGGTATTACTATATATGGACGGTGAAAAATCATGAAAAAATAGATTAAGGAGGTTTAATATGAGTAAGGCTAAGAAATTAATCAATTTTGTGGAACAAGATAAAATTAAAGAGGCAGAGGAAAAAGTCATAGTTATGGTTAATGATAAGAGGGGTAATGAGATGAAGGCCGAAGTAGTTAATCCTCATGACCTATTTAATGATGATATGGGAGGAGAGCCCTTCTGGAAACATATCTACCTCCTTCAAATGCAAGGTGGTAATTTTGTAATTAATTCTGATAATTCCCAGGAAGCTATTGATGAGTTTATTGACTATTGTGAGGATAATGCTCCTGGACTTATTTTGTCTGATGAGGAAGAAGAGGAAGCCCAGGAGGATGGTAGCCTTGATGATTATGTCCAGGGCGGTAATTCTGGTAGATACTTGAATGAACCAATTATGAGGGAACAAATGAGAGAAATCAATTTTGGTGATATTAAGAGGGCATAAATGTCAATCTGTTGCAACGGAGGTATAGATGGATAAAGCAAATAAGCTTATAGAGGTAGTGGAAAAGTCAATGCCCGATCTTCCAGGTGGAGTAGAGGTAGATGAATACTTAGCAGATTTCCTATCAGAAGTTCTTGGTATTGATGTTGAAACTATTAAGAAGAGATTATCCAATGCGAATATTTATTCCCTGAAATCCTTTGTTGATGGGGTAAATGGAAAGAAGAGTTTATAATGGATAGAGCAGAAAAATTTATTAAGGCTATAGGAGAGGGTTCAAAGTTAATGGCCAAGTCAGGTCCCATTACAATTATTGGTGGTAGACCTGATACCCGTTTTGGTAAACCTCATGAATTGATTATTAAAAGTCTTCATGACGGAGAAGCTGAATGCTCCGCAGGGGATTGGTCTTATAGGTATACTGGAGAAGTAACCAAGGAAACAATTGAGGCAGAATTTCAAAAGCATTTAGGAAAACTAGGAGAGAGTATAGATAAGGCAAAGAAATTGTTACAGGAATTGGAACAGATGGATTTATATGAATCATTTTAATTAGGAGAAGCTGCTTAAGGCTGAAGGTTTGTTATAATGAAAGCTAAGGAATTAATTAAATTTTGTGAGGATGAGGTTATGACCCCGGCCACTATGGAACAGGCCAAGAAAAGATGGGGTTATACCAAATCCGTATTGGCCAATGATGCAAGAGCCTCCTTTAAGGCAGGGACTAATTGGATGCTCATGGGTCAATATCCTACAGTGGTTAGTTCTGATAAGAAGTTTATCCTTTATTTTACTGATGATAAACATGGTCATATAGCTGGATTTCAGGGAATCCCTCCAGGGATTTCCAGGAAACAGGCTGATTGCATTCTCCAGGGTGGGGTGTGCGGAGAGGCTAAAGAGGAGGAGTTTTAAATGAATGCTAAAGATTTAATTGATTTATGTGAAAAATCTCAAAAGAAAGATGAGCAGAATATCCAATATTGCGGGAATGGTGTTTGTCCCTCTTGCAAGGGTAGAGGGCATACAGGTTCAGGGCCTTGCTTGTTATGTAGAGGTTCTGGATTAGTCCAGAGTAAGAAACCTACACTGGTGAATCTTGGTTCCCAGGAAAGGCCGATAACCCCTTCTAAGGGTAAGAGTAACCTTACCAAAGACCCTTCATTCCTATAAGAGGAAATTATGAATCTTATAGGTAAAACTTTTAACTTTCTTACAGTAATTGGAAGAAGTGAAAGAAAATCTAGTAGAGATTCTTATTGGTTGTGTAAATGTGTTTGTGGTAAGGAAAAGGAAATTAAAGGTGGAGATTTAAGAAATGGTCATAGCAAAAGTTGTGGTTGTTATCAAAAAAGTAAAGCAAGTAAAAGAATGAGTAGTGTTAATAACCCAATGAAAAATCATGAAATTTCTATGAAGCAAGGACATAATAAGGGAATAAAAACAAAACCACATAATCAAGAAACTATAGAAAGACATAGGCAAGCGTGTTTACGGAATTGGAAGAGTAATGAATATGTAAGGAAACAAATGAAAGCTAAAGGAGTTAGTCCAAACAAAACTGAATTGAGATTTGAAAAATTACTTAATGATCTTTATCCTGGAGAATGGAAGTATGTAGGTGATGGTCAAGTTATTCTTGGGGGTAAATGTCCTGATTTCATTAATATAAATGGACAAAAGAAGATCATAGAGCTTTACGGGGATTATTGGCATAAAGGAGATAATCCAGAAGATCGGGCTAAAGTATTTGAACCATTTGGCTATCAGACTTTAGTAGTTTGGGAAAAGGAATTGAGGGATATGAATAAGTTAAAAGAAACTATTATGGAGTTTGCCTAATGGGAAAAAATAAAGTCAGTCCGGCTTATAAAGTAACACCCTATTTGGAAAAGCTAATGGAAAAAGAACCTTGTGTTGCAAGACAGTTTGTTCCCTCTCCTGAAGAACAAGAAGAATTGGTTGGTGACTCTCCTGACCCTTTGGGGGAAGATGATCATATTGTCTGTCCTAAATGTATTCATAAGTATAAAGATAGGGTTTTGATTATAACTTCCAACTTGTGCTTTAGTAATTGTAGATTTTGTACCCGCAGGAGGATGCTCAAGAAAAGAGAGTCCATCATTACCGATGGAGAGGTGGATAAGATAGTAGATTATTTGAATGAACACAAAGAGGTAAGGGATGTAATCATATCAGGTGGAGATCCCCTGATATTACCAAATGGGGTTTTAAAAACTATATTATCCAAGATAAGGAGGGTAGAATCAGTTGAAATTATTCGAGTCGGAACCAGGGCTCCCATTGTGCAGCCTAAAAGAATTACAGTTAAGTTGGTCAATATTCTTAAGAGGTTTGCTCCACTGTATATTAACATTCATGTTAATCATCCTGCAGAGCTTACGCCCGAAGTCAAAAGGGCCACTGATTTAATGGCAGACAATGGGCTCATATTGGGCTCACAGACTGTTTTGCTTAAAGGAGTGAACGATAATGAAGCGGTAATGCTTGAACTTGTGCAGAAATTACTCAGGTTCAGGATTAAGCCCTATTACACATATCTTTGTGATCATGTTTTAGGTACTAGACATTTTTGGACTGATGGAGATAAAGCTATTGAAATGCTTAGAAATATTCAGAAAAGTACAAGTGGATTATGCCTTCCTCACTTCGTAAGGGATACCGAAGAAAGAAAGGTTCCTTTGGCATAAAAAGCGTACGGTTCTCTTTAAAAAATGTTGCAAAAATAACACATTGATAAACTTTGGGGGAAATATGAATGAAGAAAAGAAAGCTGTGATGCTTTACGATATTAAGTTGGAAGGTACTCCGATAACGATTAATAATACGTTTCGGAATCAAAGACACCTGAATGCTGCTGAATCCATTATCAAGAAGATAGTGGGGCTCAAGAAAGAGTATGATGACTTCATGAGGGGGTTGGAGAGGTAAGGGTAAGATGAATAGAGCGAAAGAAATCATAGGATTTGTTGAGGAAGAGGAACTTAAGATTCATATCCTTTATCCCGATGACAGGATGGTTCCCGGGAGTCAGATAATGTCTTGGGCTGAGGATGCATTTGCCAATGGGGAAATAGACCATAAGCCTGAGGATTTGTTTGATGCCATTGCCATGCTTAATGATGCTGGGATTATTACAACCACAGAAGGGAATAAATAATTATGAAAGCTATTGAATATATTATGGAACATGGTAAAGTGGCTGTAGAGGCAAAGCCAAGGTCAAGTATGTGGAATACAAAGACTTGGCATGTTAAAAACCTGGATGGTTCAATGTTTGATACAGTGGCTAAGACTGCTTACGGTGCTGTCAAGGCTTGGGCTGAGAAAAAGGGAATGACCTTTCCTGATTTTGAGAAAACCAAGTATCGTCAAGAAGGTGAAGATACTGTAATAATTGAGGGGTAATTATGCCATTACTTTTTATTCAAGGTGGACAAAGTGATCTTTATCGTAGGAAGAGTAGTTCAGTAACTTTAAGTGATGCTCTTTACTTGGCCAAATTAAACCATGAATATAAGAGAGCTTCAACCCCTGAAGAGAAGAGGGTTATAGCCGATAAAGCCATAAAGATAGCTAGGGAAAAGTATGGTGATGACCTGGAAGTGGTGGAGGGGAAAATGAATAGAGCAAAAGAATTGGTTAAATTTGTAGAACAAGAACCCGCACCACAACCTCCGCAACCGGCTGCCCAGAATTCTCCTGCCCCTCAAGCTTATGTTCCTAAGCAAGGGGATAAGGTTAAGTATAATGGCCCCGAAATTCCTGGATGGAAACCTGGATACACTGGAAAGGTAAAGCAAGTTTATAACGCCAGGACAGGAGGAACCCATGGAGGTAAGCAAGCTGGTGGGGGTGGGACAAAAGTTTCTCAAGCAGCAGTGATTATCATAGATCAAACCAAACAAGAACTTACCGCTTGGGCTAAGGATTTACAGAAAGCATAAATGGAGAGTGTATGAAAGCCAAAGAATTAATTAAACTTGTAGAGGAAGATCCAGTATCAACCCCTGATTTCAATCAAGCCTTGCATGATTTTATCTTTGATTGCCAAGGTAAGATTGATGCTTACTTTACCAAGAATTATGATCAATCCAATCCCTCCAGATTAGAGGTTCAAGAGGGGCCTAAGCGTGTCCACATCATTTCTACTGGCCAGGGAATAAAGGGTGATAATCCTACAAGAGATGGTCAAAGATCCTCTTGGGCCTTGGTAGATAAAGAGACTGGTGACGTATTCAAACCTGCAGGGTGGGGTGTCCCGGCCAAAGGTGCAAGGGCAAATATATTTAAGAAAGAAACATGGGCTAATGTAGGTCCTTATGGTCCTGCTTATGCTAAAAGGGGTAGGAGATAATGAGGGCATTAACGTAGCAATGAAGGTATTAATAAGGGTAGCATTCTTAATCATATTTCTCTTGCCAACAATCCTGTTGCCAACAAATCTGTTGTGCAACGATTCTGTTGTGCAACCATGGGTTGCACTGGACGTAGGGCATACTTATAAATATCCAGGGGCCATTAGTGCATCAGGTGTTGGGGAGATTTATTATAATGAAGAAGTGGCCCTTGGGGTTAGGAACCGGCTGGAGGATTCTGGAATTCCCTTGATAATGATTGAGGACCAGCAGTTACGTGACAGGCCGAAGATAGCGAATAGAGAAGCATTGTCTTTGGTATCCATTCATCATGACGGTGTTACTGGTAAGGTATTGAAACAAAGAGGATTCTCCATATTCATTTCAAAGATTAATCCAAAATGGAAGGATAGTCTGAGACTGGCCCAGTGTATTGGGTCAGAGTTGGTCAGAGCAGGATTTGATGCCGGACTATACTTCCATAATACCAAGAGTAGGCAACGCCAGTTAGTGGACAAGAAGGATGGGGTTTATAGGTGTGATAGGTTTGTAGTTCTGAAAGATTCCAAGATCCCGGCTGTCTTGATCGAATGCGGGGTAATATCAAACCCGGTTGAGGAAGAGAGATTGAATGAGAAACGTGCTGTGATGTCTGCAGCAATTGCTTTAGGAATACAGAAATATTTAGGGAGAGGATAATATGGATAAAGCAAAAAGATTATTTGGATTGGCTACAATAGTGGAATCAGATGATATCAAACAGCAATTAAAAGATGCTGGGGTAGAGTTGGACAGTCATGAATCCGATCTTTACGCTTTGCTAACTCCTGAATCTGAAAAGATTATAGCGGGGTATGCCAATAAAGATAGTGTCAAAAAGTTTAAGAGTGAGAAGGATGGAAAAATGTGGTTTGATATTCCATTTGCTGATACTGATTATTGGGCTGAGAAACCAGGAATATCTAAATGAATCCAATCCAATCCAGATTTTATTCCATAATTCTGGGCCAGATATTGGTATCTATCCTCTTGGTTTCATTATGTTATATAAACCTTGACGGGTTTATGACGGGTTTTCTAGGGGCTTATAAATCAGTTGGATTTTTGGATCAATATAATATTGGAAAAGAAATTCCATGATTGAACTTTGTGGGTGTGGTAAATGTGGACTTCCTGTTAGAAAAGAATGTCATAAATTTATTCATGGCCATAGTGGGGTATTAAATAAAGGGAGAAGCCGACCTGATGTTATTGAATTAAATAAGAAAAGAATAGGTTGGAAACATACTGAAGATGAATTAAACAGACAAAGTGAGGCGCAAAGAGGTAAGAAAAATCCTGGTCAATCAGAAAGAATGAGACAGAAAATTGGCGAAAATCACCCAAAATTTGGAAAGAAAGATCCGGCTGCTTCTGAACGAATGAAAGCTAGAATTGGAGAAAAGAATCCAATTTTTGGCAGAACTGGTGAAAATTCTCCAAATTGGCATGGTGGAATTTCTTCTTATCCATATGGTGTTGGTTTTAATAAAGAATTAAAAAATCATATCAGAGAAAAATTTAATCATACTTGTATATTATGTAGTATAACTGAGGAAGAAGCTGGTAGAAAACATATCCCTCATCATATTGATTATGATAAGAAGAATAATGAGGAAGAAAATTTTGTCCTACTTTGTATAGGTGACAATAGTAAAGTAAATGCTAATAGGGGATTTTGGGAAACCCAATTTAGAATATTAAATGGAGTATATGATCCTAAGTTTTTGGGATTGTAGGAGAGTCAAATGGCTAATGTAAAGAAATTGATTACCATGATTGAGCGGTTAGAAAAGGGATTTTCCATAGAGGAATTGGATATCAATGTTGACGATAAAGAGTTTACTTTTGTGGTTTCCTTTCCCAAACAAGGTGAATTGAATCCTCCCGGTGGCATGAATGTAATGGCGATTAAGGGCAAGGGGGATCTGGATGCTTATTATGAAAAACCCTACAAGTCATCTATGGAAGGTCCAGGTGGTGGTGGCTATGATATTGGTATAAACTATGCCGCAGGGTTCCTATATGTAGATGAGGATGGTAAGGAAACAAGAGTAGATCCAGAAGCATCCAAAATAATAGAGGATATTATCAAGAAGAATTTTGAGGATGAATTTCTTGAGAGAATTACTGATAAGTTTGAACAGGATAGAACTGAATATAGAGGAGATTAATATGAAAAAAGCCGAAGAGTTAGCTAAAATGCTTGAAGCAGATTTAGCACTTTATGACCATCCAGGGAATAAGGAAGCTGAAATGGAAATCCTTAATGCTTTAAAGAAATTGGCCCTGCAGACAGATGTCAAGATAAATGCCATACTTAATCAACATAGAAAGCTTGGGGCTTCCGATACCCAGTCAAGAGAGGCAGCTTTTTCCTATTTCAGGGAACTTATAGGATATAGGTAAGGGAGGATGGTAAAGAATAAAGGAGCCACAAAGGGGCCAAAGAATGTAACAACTAAAGAGGATTTTGATTTTGCCTGTAAAGAGTTCATGAAATGGGTGGTAAGGTTTGGGTTAACGGATTGGGAAGTTCTTTTCTTACATAAACCAATTACTAGCGAAGCAAGGGTGGATTTATTCCAGGATGATAAAATAGCTCATTTTTATATATCTACTGATTGGGCTGATCATAAAGTAAATGAAGAATCCCTTATTGATGCAGCCAGGCATGAGGCTATTCATCTTGTTTTAGCTGTCTTGGATCATTTATGCCGATACCGATATGTTACAGAGAAAGAATTAGACGTAGCGGTTGAGGATACAACCAGAAGGATTTGCAGAGGGATTGGTTCTATCATAGAGGAGATTAAGGATGACAAAAGCAAATAAAATTATAGGATTGATTAGGGAAACAGAGGATGGTTCCATATGTGTATTTGACTTTAATGGATATACTGCAGGACCTGGACATTTCCCTGTGGCTATGTGGGCAGACTATTTCCCGAATGAGGGTGTAGTAAAATTTGGTGGCGATTGGGAGGACATTCCCGATTGGCATGTAAGTGAAGAGCCTACCGAAGAAGAGGTAGAGAAGAATGCTGAACTTAAACGCTTATTCATGAGCGGTGAAGATATTGTTTTAAATTAATAGAAGGATTAAAATGAGAGTAGAAAATATTTCACCCGATCAAATTAAAGTTGACAGATTTACGGTTGAGGGATTTTGCGCCATTGATGTCCCTGATGACCTTTATCTGCTTTTCCAATCGGAATTCCAAGCTTATGTGGATGTAGGGATTCTTGCTTTGCCTTTGAATAAACAAGTTAGTGGGCTTCAGAATGCTACAATTGAGGATTATGGTGAGATTGTCCAGGATCTTGGTCTTGTTACATTCCAAGCATTTCTTGATTTATCTAAAGGTAATGTTATTACCGCAGAGGTTTCTGGATCATTTATGTGGAATTTGCCAACGGTTATTAATTCTGGGATATGTAAGTCCTTTACCCTTATTCTTAAGAATGGTGGTACAGGTGTCCAGACATTTAATCCTACTCCTAAATGGCCTGGAGGAACAGCCCCAACATTAACGGTTTCAGGGATAGATGTTCTTTGCTTTTTCTATGATCCGATTGCTGGAGTATGGCGTGGGGTTTTATCCCAGGCTGATAGTAAGTAAAGGGTAAGAATGTTAATAGATAAACTTAGATTTAATAACCCTGCTATTAGTCCATATTTTCCAGTGGATTCTGATTGTGTGTTGTACAATGCTTATTGGGATGGTACAGCACTAGATCATTCTATTTATGGGAATAATGGGATTTTGGTTAATTCAGATCCACCTGTAGCTAGTTTTGGTGCTGATGGTCTTGTTATATCAGGCTCTTCTCAAGGATCTTCACCTGCTGGTGTAACTATTCCTTATAGTTCCGGTAGTATTGGTGGAGGTATTAGATTTTTCACCGATAATCTTGATGGTACTATGAGAGCTTGGCTTGATGCTCCTTGGTTTGATATTGCTCCTGGATTGGTCGTAACTATCAGTGGATCAACCCCCTATGATGGTACTTACATGATACAGGAACCATTGGGACCAGGTAGTTTTTCTTTTACTCACACTAATGATGGGCAGTCTACTACGGGGAGGTGGGTTTATAATATTTCTAGTCTGAATTTTACAGATAATTTCTCTGTTGAAGGATGGTTAAAAATTCCAGCAGACAATCCTACACCAATTTTTCCAGTTTTATGTAGTCAGGGAATTAATGATGCTGGTCCTCCTGGGCTATTAAAATTTTGGGTAGGACGTATCCTTTTTGGAGGAGGTGGAAGTGCAAGATTAGTTAGTATTCATTACTATGATTTGGGTGGTTCCACATATTTTATTTCCTCTGTTTCTGTTCCACCTAATAATTTTTATCATATTGTATCAACTTATAGTTCTACTATGGGAGCAATTTATTTTTATGTAAATGGTATAAGAGTGGCAGGGGCTTTTCCAGTGGTTCCTATACATCCAGCAGCAAATAGCACTGGACCAATTGGGGTTGGATATATACAGTATCCAACAGAACCTATTTATCAGACAAGACCATGTACTATTGGAGAACTTAGAATTTGGAAGAAAATTCTTATTCAATCGGATGTGACAAGTATTTTTAATGCAACCAAAGCAAGGTATATTTAAAGAGGTAAATATGAGTAGAGCAAGAGAGTTAATAAAGTTTATTGAATTAAGAGATCCTGCCATAGATGCCATTAAGGATAGGAATATCAGGAATGAGGTTATAAGGAAGCAAGGTAGCCAATATTGTGTTAAGTCCAAAAAAGGAAAGAATATGGGCTGTTACCCAAGTAAGAAACAGGCCAACAAACGGTTAGGGCAGATACATTATTTCAAAGGAAAGTAGAAAACGTGAATAGATCACAAAGGGTTGCTAGTTTATTAGAGGAAAATGATAAGAAAACCAATTCTGACTTGACTTGCCCCCTTTGTGGTGAAACTGATTTTGACAAAGTTGTTTTAAAAATTCATATTATAAATGGGTGGTGTGATGAGTTTGAAAATACTAAAGTTCCAGAAAGGTATAAACAATGAATAAAGCAAAGAAAATGTTGAACTTGTTGGAGCAGGGAACCTATATTATTGATCCTAAAAATCTCAAAGATCCCGATCAGGAATTAGCTGATTGGATTGATGCAAGGTTAGCTAAGGCCCGACCTCAGGACCAAGATGTATATGATGAACTTGTGGCTTTGAGTAAAAAACTTAGGGCAAAGGGGAAGTAATATGAAAGCAAGAGATTTGATGGATTTTGTTGAGCAGGAAGATATCCATGAGGATGAAATGGATTATGGGCGATTAGCAGAGATGGTAGAAAACGTGAATAGATCACAAAGGGTTGCTAGTTTATTAGAGGAAAATGATAAGAAAACCAATTCTGACTTGACTTGCCCCCTTTGTTGAACGAATGTCTTTAGATCATCTTTTGGCTATGATAGCCCATATCTGTAATGATAATGCAGAAGAGTATCAAGATACTAACCCTGATTTAGCTGATACCTGGAGGAAAGATGCCAAGACTGTAGAAAATGCATCTAAGAGTGTTGGATAGTTACCGTACAGGAATAAATGGGTCATAAATGGCTCAAATGGTTAAAAATATTATTATATAAGAATAAAATGGTAGGATAATTTATGAATAAGAAAGAAGCTATTCCGGCAACTATGGCAACATTGAAAGATCATCCTAAAAAAGAGCCATTTAGAATACAATATAAACCAATTAAAAAAGAATGGAGGGCACTATGAGTAAGGCAAAAGAAATAATTAAATTAATTAATGAACAAGAAGATTATATGTCCATGGATAATCCAGGACCCGCAATCAAAAAGGAATATAATGTAGGTGAGGATGGAATTATTCATAATCCTGGAAAGTTTGAAGGGGAAATGTATTATGTTCCTTATTTCTATGATGTTGGCATGAATGGCTTTGCTGATGAGGATAATGGATCTGACTGGTTATTTGAACTTGGGGAAGAGGATTTCAAAAAGTTCCCTGAATTGAAAGGCCATAAGAATATCATCATAACCTCAAGTGATCAGGGATTTATAGGTGCTAAGCTTGATGGTGAATTAGCTGAAGAGCCAGAAGGAGAGGAATAAAATGAGCAAACCTATATAGATGACGATGTTAAACAAAGGGTTAAGGAATTGCTTGACCAATGGGAAAAAAGTAAACCTCCTTTGTCAGATCCTAAGATTCAAGATTGGATTCATCAAGTAATGGGGTATTATAAGGGAATGTATAATCTTGGGGGAGAGTGGAAAACTTCCAATGATTTGTCTAGTAAACCTGATGCTGATGCTGTATTAAATCAGGATAAACATGCTGGTGTGATTACCATAAAAAAGTTCTATCCTGATTTTAAGCTTACTCAAGATCATGTAGCTAATGCATATTGGGGTAGCAAGAAATGAATAAAGCCAAACAACTTATTGAATTAATTGATCCAGACATTAATGTGGATAGGTTTGGATCACGTGTTGATATAACAAGAGTGGAAACTTTTGTTCCCGCCGAAGCAGATGCTGTAATTCAAAAGCTTAAGGATGGAATTCAGGCCCCTCATAAGAATATCTACAAAAGCACTTTGGGTGGGATAGAGCGTACTTCCATTATGATTACTTTGTCCCTGGACCCAAAGGAAGAGTGGAAAAATGGCATCCTGCAGAATTCCAGGTATTGCATGTTCCACTACAATGTAGATGGTTCCTTGGAACAATTTTCCCGACAATACAACCTGCCTAAGTTCCGTAAAACAAGAGTCAAGAGTGTTGATGACGCTATTGCCAAAATAAATGCTTATATAAATACCGTAGGAGGAAGCCATGAAAGCTAAGAAAGTATTGGATATTCTTAATGAAAATGCCCTTGATGGTATTAATGATGAAATAGGAAAGGTGTGGGTTGTTACTGCTCCTACTGAGGTATCCGAATTGGGGGATATTTTATTTGAAAGCAGAATTGGAGAAATGATGCTTCAAGCCCGTGGTGGCCTGGACCCAGATGATGTCCTTATGGTTACAAAGAATAAATCCAAGGCTAATGCTTATGCTCAAAAAGTGGTGGCAAATAGAGCCATTATTCCATCGAGACATAGGGGGAAATAACAATGGGAAAATCATTTACTGCAGACCAAATTAAGAAAAGAAATTCTATGATTAATAAGAAAAAGAAAGAGCATATCAAAATAGAAATGGAGGATTTTCATATGAGTAGAGCGAAAGAAATAATTGGTCTTGTGGAAGAAGAGGATGATTACCTGGATGACAAATTCTATTCCAAGGGAACTTATGTTTATGTTAAGCCCACTGCCTCAGGTGTGAAAGATAGCTATCCCGCCGCTAACTGGATAAACAATGAAACAAAGGTAAAGCTATTGGATGACGCAGTACAGGGAACCCTGGATGTTTCCGATGTAGAACTTGAGGATGGAACTGAAGAGTCCATTTATGGGTTTAACATTGTTGGGGAAGCATGAGTAAATCCAATGATTTCATTAAATTAATCGGGGAAAGCTATGCAGACATTGCGGGCATGTTCAAGAGTAACAAAAGCCCTGTAGAATTGGCCAGGGGATTATTCTGGAATCTTACCTCAGGTGGTGGTGCTGAGCAGTCCTATATTGATGACATTCTTACCCCTGGAAAACGGTTGGCAAGAAAGTATGGGATAAAGAATCTGAGACAAGCCTGGAAAGAGGTTGTTGATGACGGAGAGGTAAGAAAAGAGGGGGATAAATGGATTTGGGTTAACAAATAATATTCTGGAACTCGAAGGTTTAGCTTGGGAACCCCCGAACCCAAGCCAGGTTTAAACCTTCCCGAACCTGCTCCTTTTCCTTCGGGTTCCACCTTTTCTATTTAGGGGAGAATAGATGGAAATGAATTCCGTTTCCTTTGTTTTATCATTAATACCAGGAATATTCATTGTGTTAGGAATATATCTATTAATACATTTTTTGAATAGGAGATAAATATGGATGCTACATTACTTAGTCAATCAAGGCTTCAAAGCACTGAAAATATTAATATTCTAAGATATTCCATGCCCGCAGTTACAGCCAGTGGGGGAACTTCTGGAATCCTTAATGTCTATATTCCTTCCAATTCAGGCAAACTTGTTGGTATGAGAATGTCATGTGGCTCTACCAAATTTGATGTAAGTCTGTTTGACAAGACAGGATTTATAGAAGCTTTAGTTGGAACACTGAATGAGTTTCTTAAATCCACTGATAATAATTTACAGTATGATGACCAAAGCATAGGTGCTTATTTCTCCAACATGGATTTACCAGCCACAAATAAACTTTATATATATGTGACTAACAATGATGCAGTTTATTCTACAGGTCTCATACTATTTGAACTTGTAATTCAGTCTCTGTAAAGAGTCTAGGAGGATATATGAGTAGAGTAATTCCTAAACCTACTGGGGGAGGAATCCCTGTCTCTGAAAAAGGTGCTCCAAATGGAGTAGCGGAATTAGATGGGACTGGTTTAGTTCCTGTTGAAGAACTTCCTCCAGTACATGCTTCATCCTTGGCCGGATTATCTGATGTTGATTTAACTAGTCCAGCTAATAATGATCTTCTTAGCTATGATGATGTTGAACATAAGTGGATTAATGCTAATCCTCCAGTTGTTCCCGATTTTGCCACTAATGAGGAAACTGCTTCAGGAGCTAGTTTAGTTAAGATTGTTAATCCTAATGACCTTAAGTACATGTTAGACAGGCTTCCTCCTGTTCCTGTTGTTCCTGATTTTGCTTCTAATGAGGAAACTGCTTCAGGAGCTAGTCTAACCAAGATTGTTAATCCCAGTGGTCTTAAATATACATTGGATTTACTCCCCCCTGTTCCCATTTTTGCTACTAATGATGAAACTTATTCAGGTGCAAGTTCAACTAAGATAGTCAATCCAAGTGGCCTTAAGTACACATTGGATTTACGTATTCCTGATTTTGCTTCTAATGAAGAGACTGCTTCGGGGGCAAGCTTAACCAAGATGGTTAATCCTAGTGGCCTCAAGTATGCTATGAGTCAACCTGTTTATGATATTGATTCTCTTCCTATAGGATGGGCGATTGATGGTTCTGTTGCACCTGGAGTAGTTACAGTATTAACTTCAACTAATAGTGTAAGATATCGTGACTTTTCTGGAGCAGCAAACAATGATGTATTTTTTGAGTGGGTAGTTCCTTATGACATTGATACTGATATAAAACCTAAATTCCAAGTTGAGGGTTGGATAACTAATGCTACCCCACCTGTTGCTGCTGGAATTATAGCTTTTTCCCTTGCTGGGGCTTCTTATGGGGATGGTGATTTACTTAGTGGGGCTCTTGGAACACCTGTTTTAATAACTAAAGTATTTAGTGGGACTCCTGCTCGATATGACAGATTTGTAATTGATCTTTCTGAGGATCTTACAATAACTGATTTAGCTCCAGGAGAGCTTGTTATTTTTAGCTTAGTTAGGTTAATTAGGTATATAGTAGGTGAATATGCACAAGCAATAGGGGTTAGCTGGCTTAAGATAAAATATGCTAAAGTTCCGAAAGGGAGCTAAAAATGAGATTCAATCCATATATATTAGGTAATCTTATTCCACCAAGTCCTTACTACCCTGTAGGTCCAGACTGCGTGCTGTACCACGCCTATTGGGATGGGACCGCCGTGGATCATTCCTTGGCAGGGAACAATGGAACGAACAACGGAGGATCATTTGTAACCAACGGGATTACCTTAGACGGAACCGCCGATCAGACCGTTACCTTTACCAATGCTGCTGGTCAACTTGATCCAATTTCTGGATTTACATTCTTCATGTGGTTTAATCGAACCAGCACAGATAACCTAAGGGTTTTAATTCTTGATGATAACAGTAATGGTTTTGAATTAAATGAATTAGAGGTTGCGCTACATACCTGGACTAGATACTATCCCTTTATGATATCTGGTACTTTAACCGAAGAGCATGACTCCTCTCTGGGTATGTGGCACGCAGTTGCTTTTGGGCTTGATGGTCTAACAGATCCTAACATGTATTCATCCATCAATGGAGTAAGTTGGGATCTGCGTGGAACTGGAAGCGGAACTTTTTCCTTAGCCCATAATAGTAACCGCTACCATGTTGGGAATGTGTCTCCATACGGTTTCTCTGGAACGGTTGGAGAGCTTCTTATTTTTAATACATTCAAAGATTTGGCTTATATTGCCAATCTTTTCAACGCGACCAAGGGCCGATACGGATTATAGGAGAAAATATGAAAGCTAAAAAAGTTTTGGGTTTGCTTGAGGATTATGGTAGTACAGAGGATTTAATCAAAAACTCTAAAAATCGGGATGAAGCTTCTACTTATTTTGTTGGGGCTATTGATGCATTAGTGAATCATGTAGCAGCATCAGCAAGCTATACTCCTGATATAATTGTAAAACGAATACAGGAAATTATGAAAGTTTTTAAAGAAAAATATCCATTTTAGTAAAAAGGGTGTAATAGTAAAGCCACTTTGGTGTTATTATATGATAAGGAAAAGAATTGAATTTTAAAGTAGGAATTAACAAAGTCTACTTCCCTAAAGAAATTTGGCCTACTGGTCCTGTGGTAACGCATCAGTATGTTGTCATGATAAAATCTGATAACAGGACGAATGCAGCACATAAGGCTTGGTAATATTTATGATTTTTTGTTATTACGGTTGTGGACAAAACGCTTTATACCAATTTAAAAATAGTAAGTGGTGTTGTAGTAAAAATGTTCAATCTTGCCCAGAAATGAAAAGAAAAAATGAAAAATCCCATACTGGTGAAAATAATCCTAATTTTGGAAAAACTTATGAAGAAATCTATGGATTAGAAAAAGGAAAAAAACAAAGAGAAATAAGAAGTAATGCACATTTAGGTAAGAAAAGTCCTAATCTAAATAATTACTACTCTAAGGATATATTGAAGAAATTAAGTGAATCTCATAGAGGGAAAAAGAATCCTATTCGTTCTGAAATGAATAAATTACAAATAGGTAATAAAAATCCAATGTTTGGTAGAAGAGGTGAGCTTAGTCCTGTTTGGAAAGGTGGTATTTCTTTTGAACCATATGATTTCAAATTTAATAAAGAACTAAAAAATCATATAAGAAAAAAGTTCAATCATACTTGTCAATTATGTAAAAAATGGGCTAATATTCCCCATCATATAGACTACAATAAAAAGAATAATCAAGAAGATAATTTTGTTCTACTTTGTAGATCATGTAATACTAAAGTCAATAAAAATAGAGTTCAATGGGAAATCTATTTCCGATTATATCTTATATTTTATAATATTGGAGGATAAAATGAGTAAGGCTAAGAAATTAATGGAAAAGTTTGATGAGCAGCATCGGGGTGACGAATCCAATAACTGTCAGTTTTTTACCGAAACAGGAGAATGTTCAACTGGCTGTAAGAATATCCAGGTTCTTCCAGGGCATCCTTGCCCATTTTATAATCCTGCCCTTGGTGGGGCAAATGCCAAGATGTGGGAATGTCCATGTTTTGTCCCCTTAGGTGGGCAACCCGATAGGAGATTTCACGTTTAGTTTAAAAATATCAGAAAAAGGATAGGGGGGGTAATGAAATTTGAAGTTAATTGAACTGACCAATGGAATGTTCACTAAAGTAAGTGACTGCGATTATGACTACCTTAATAAATTCCGTTGGGGTTACATGAAGGTTAGGAATAAAGGCTACTATGCTAGAAAAGTAACAAGAGATGGAAACGGTGATCAACTCTTTATGCATAAGATAGTAGCCAAACTTATGGGGATACAGTCTCCTCAAGTAGATCATTGGAATGAGGATAAACTGGATAATCAACGTGAAAATATTAGAGAAGCGACTAATGCGAAAAATAAAGCCAATGAGTCTAAAAGGATAAATAATACTTCAGGTTTTAAAGGAGTATGCTGGGCAAAATGGGCTAATAAATGGGTTTCATATATCAAGGTAAATTATAAGAGAATTCATCTTGGATATTATGAAAATAAGATTGATGCTGCAAGAGCTTATAATAAAGCTGCTATAGTATATTTTGGGGAATATGCTAATCTAAATAAGGTATAAAAGGGAGGAATATGCTTGAAAATCCAAAATTAAAGGGTAGTGGAATATTTGACTGTAAACCACAAAAAGGCCCTTGTCCAATGGGGTGTGCAGAATGTTTCTATAATAGAAAAGATGCATTTTATTTCCCGATAGAGGAAGACCAATTTCCAGACTTTTTTGAGATAGGGGATAAGGGTATAGTGAGGGTTAACAGTGGCCATGATTCAAACCTTAATCGGGAATACGTTATTGAATCTACTAAGAAATACCCCAGAAAGTTCTATAACACTTCCATTCCCAGGTTTGACTTTCCTGATCCTGTAGTTTTTACAGCTAATCGGTATGAGGAAGATCCTTCATATTCTCCCAAAGAATTAGATTGGGATTCCTTACAAAACATAATGGCAATTAGATTGCGGGTATCTTCTACAAATCTTGATTTAATTGATTCCACTGTTAAAGAATGGACATCTTTTAAAATCCCAGTAATTCTTACCTTTATGAGTTATTATACTCATTGTCCTGATGAAACTCTCTATGAGTGGAAGGTTAGGCATATAAATTCCTATTGGTGTCCTAAGAAAAGTTTTATGGTAGAAGTGCTAAAAAGGGAAAAAGAGATAGGTGGGGATTTTGTTTATGCTTGCGGTATAGAGACAGGATACTGTAAAGATTGCCATAATTGTAGTAATTTATATTTCAGGAAAATGAGAAGTAGACAGGCAAGATAATGAATGTCTATATCTGTGTAAAATGCCATGAAGAAGTAGAAGAACAAGGTTTAGAGAAACATAGCTGCTCTGGATTTTTGCACTATAATACAAGGCTTTCATTTGGTATGTCTAGGGATGAAATTCTTAAGACTTTTCACTTTGTTAAAAAGGGAGAGAAACTAAAGAATGTATATTCAGTGACATATTTCTAATAGGAGGTTTCATGAGCAAATCAAGTAAATTTTTGGAAGCTGTGAAAGAATATGGGGATGCTGGAAGAGTTAGGGATTTAGAGAGGAAATTGAATATTCCTCCTGCCGTGTTGATTGGTAACCCAGAAATCCCGGATCTATATGATTATTTGGATAAACTAATTCAAATGGCCAAGGATAAAGGTATTTCTTACAAGGTTGGGGCTAAAGAGGATTTATGGCCAGCTTCCCAGCCTGGTCCAGGAGATACGGCCAAGACCCAGTTAACTCCTCAATGAATAGGAGATGCATTTTACCCTAAAAGTGTGGTATAATTAAAATCAAAGGGAGATAGTTATGTTTAAAAGAATTTCAATACTATTGGTTTTATTGTTAGCTCTTGTTGGGCTAATAGGTTGTGCAACAACTCCCAAGATGGTTATGGAAGAATTTAGAATTATCTCAATTCCTGAGATTGGTATTAGGATTTCTCTTCCTGAAAGTGCTCCTGATTTCCATAAATTCTCTTCCCATACTCTTGGGTCTAAAATGTATCCGAATGGTAATGGGATGTTATTTTTGGAATCTCTAAATAAAGAACTGACAGTTGATGCTGTTATGGTTGTTGTAAAGAAAGGTTCTAAGATATCTATTGTAGCACTTCAAGTTACTTATTGTCCTGCGGGGTTTGATCATATTGATTTAAATAAACCTTTAGAAAATCAATTTAAGACTGATAATTATGAGGATGTAAGTTTTACTAATAATGGTGCTATCAGTGGCATATTAATTAGAGTGAATAAAATGACTGATTCTAATAAGTATTCTAAATTTCTTTTAGGGAATGAATTCTAAATAAAGAATAAGAGGGGGAAGGTATGGAAGTAAAGCAAGGGTATGAGTGTTTATCTGATGCTTTGATAGAGGCTCTTGAACGTGCTCAGACAAGTAAGGGGAAAGACCGTCATGCACCTTCAGGGGAAATATTTAAGGATCAGATTATCTTTTGGATTGAAAGATTAAAGCTTGGTTTCCAGAGAGGGCAAGCGGTAAAGAAATTGGTTGAATCTGTTGTTCTGGAATCCAGGGGGGATAAGGAAGGGGCCTTGGCCGAATGTCTTGATGCTGTGGTTTATATTTGTGCTCATGCCATTGTGCTCAAAGAAGAGATGGAAAGGGATGCTAAAAAATCAATATGTGACTTTCCTGAGATTATGGATTTAAGGAGTTTAGTAAAAGATGAAAAAAATGCCTGAGATAGTATTTTGTAATAACTGTCCTTTTTTTACCAAAATTCCGGTAGAAAATATGGGTGGTAGTACAGGTGTGACCATGTATGTCACATTTAGGTTTATCTGTAGATTAGCAGAAAATCACGGCAGGTATGATGTGTTCCCAATGGAGTATGCCCTGCCTCAAAATTGTCCCTTACCTGATTAAGAAGAAAGGTGAGACTAGATTGAAGAATCCTTTTTGGCTTAATCATCAAACATGTGGATATGTTTTCCTATTTGAAAATCATAAGGATTTTGAGTTAATAGCTGTAGCTCCTGAACTTCCTCCGGTTGATTTAAAGGAATCGGCCAAGATCCTGTTGGATTCCCTGGAGGGTAATGAATGTACCCTTTTTCTGGAATCTCTTAGAGATGAATGTATTAATAGATTAATGACTAATAAGATGTGGGTAAGAGATGCCCTTAAAGAATTAAATAAAGGCAATCAATGGAAAGAGTAGAACATTACTTTGATCCCATTACTGGAAAGCCTATGATGAGGGCTAGGAAATTTGATCTTTGCCCTGTGTGCCGTGGATGGATAAATACCAATGATTGTGAAGCATGTGGTGGCAACGGGGTTATAGAGAGACACATGGGGTTTGTACCTTCAAAGATTCCTATTAGTGATTTAGTGTTACATCATAAATATTATGATGGTACAAGTATAGATCATTCTAGTAAGGAGAAAAAGGAAATGAGTCTTAGCAGATTAGGGAATCTTGCTCCTTTTGATATGGTGGATAATCCTTCTAATCCTAATGCTACACCTGGAGAATTTAATAAAATATCAGGTGAAATGTGGCAGGGAATTATGCCTCATCATTCTGGATATCCAGTATCCAGGGATTGGGAACAAATAGATTGTAAAGCGGATTGTCAATGGAGTGTTGGGGGTAAATGTTATGTTCCAAGTTTGGCTAAGCTTGGGGAAGATGGAAGATGCCAAGGATTTCAACCCAAGGATGCCCCTGCAGTTAAACCAGAAGAAAAGATTTCAAGAAAAATAAGATTGGATTAAAGAGAGATAAATGCCAAAAGGAATATATGTAAGGACAGAGGATCATGGAAGGAATATAAGTAAAGCAAAGAAAGGAAAACCTAATTCTGAAGAGCAGAATAATAGAATTAGTAAGTCCTTAGAAGGGAAACCTAAATCAGATGATCATAAAAAAAGTTTGAGTGAGGCAAAGATAGGGATAAAATTAGGTCCAATGTCTGAAGATCATAAAAATAGTATAAGTGAGTCATTAATGGGTCATTTGGTTACTAAAGAAACAAGTGAAAAAATAAGTGAGGCAAAAATAGGGAAATACTGTGGAGAAAATAGTTATAATTGGGGAATGCATCATTCCAAAGAAACTATTAAATTATTGAGTGAATCTAAAATGGGTAATAGGAATCCCATGTTTGGTAGAGTAGGTGAATTAAATCCAGCTTGGAGTGGTGGAAATTCTTTCTTGCCTTATTCTCCCGAATTTAATGATAAGCTTAAAAACAAAATTAGAGAAAAATTTAATCATACTTGTGTTCTTTGTGAAGAGTGGGCTAATATTCCTCATCATATTGATTATGATAAAACAAATAATGTTGAAGAAAATTTTGTTTTATTATGCAAAAGTGATAATTCTAGGGTGAATGCTAATAGAGGATTTTGGGAGACTCAATTCAAAATACTTAATGGTATATATGATTCTAAATTTCTAGGTGTATAAGGAGGTTATAATGAATCAGTCACATAAAATTATGAAACTTTTTGAACAAAAAAAGGAAAATGAGTTTAGAAAAGGTGACGAAGTTAAAATAAATATGAGTGCATTAAAAAATCTTCCAGAGCCACAATTAAATTTAATTAAGCAGATTCTAAAAAAATCTGACAATAAACCTGTAGTGGTTAGAGTGGCCGATGATTCTATTGATGTGGCCGAATCCCCCATGGCCGGGATAACAATTGGGACTGTCCAGGTGCCCAAATCTGCGGTAAGCAAAGTGGGTGGACAGAAAGAGCATGACGATGAGAGAATGGATGTAGATGCTAAAGATCAACTTAAGCCTGTGGATAAGAAGGAAAGTTTATCCAAGAAATTAAATAGCTTGTTTGGGGGGTAACATGTTTTTATTTATTTCTGGGTTGTGCATTGGTTTTATCTGTGGTTACATAGTTTACAGGAATGAAAATAAGAATCTTAGATTTTCTGAGGGTTCTGCTAAGGCTAGGTTAGCCAAATCTGAATGGGAATTAAATTGTTTGAGGGGTGTCCAGGCAAGTCCATTTAAGTGACTGTCCAATATGTGTAAGTAACTTCGGGGTCTCGAAGTACGGTTTCTCTTGGGAAGGGGAATTCCGGGTTTTAATTGTCTCATAGCTTATATCTAAATTCAGTAATGATTTTAATCAGATAGGGATCTGGCTTGCCAGATCCCTATCTTAATTTTAAGAGAGGATAATTAAAATGACTAAATCAAAAGAATTAATGGAACTAATGAAAAGAGTAGGTGAGTTTATGGGTGGAAATGATCTGGATGAAGTATTTGAGAAATTAGAATTTAAGGAAGAAAAGGGAGTAATTAGTGTAAAGCTGTCTGAAGACAAATGGTCAAATTTACCCAAAGGATGGACGAAGGATTCTCTGAAATCTTTTTGGGGTTCTCTGACAGGGGATCATAAGCATAAAGTTTCAGCCTGTATTGCTAAGATGAAGGGCAAGATGGATGACCCCGGGGCTTTCTGTGGTGGCCTGGCTTCAAAATTAGGAAAGAGATAACCTGTCTTAATTTAAGTTATTAAATCATGGGGAGAATTTTATGGATAAGTCTCAGAATATTTTGAAATTATTGGAAGAGATTTTGACTTTGGATCAACAGAATGATTTGATTAATAGTCATATAAATATGGTAAAGACTATTGCCAATTCTATGGCCCAATCTCTGCCAAGTAACGTAGATAGGAATGATCTCTATTCTGCAGGGAGAGAGGGATTAGTCCAGGCAGCCAGAAAATTTGATCCTAGTAGAGGGGTACTATTTAAGACTTATGCTGAAAGAAGAATTAGAGGGGCCATAGGGGATGAGCTTAGGGCTGAAGATCCAGCGTCTAGGGATATGAGAGATAAGATTAAAGAATATGAAAGAACAATTCAGAGACTTAGCCATGAGCTTGGCCGAAAGCCCGATGACGAAGAAGTAGCCAAGGCTATGGGTATGGATATAGATGCTTACTATGATTTTATTGATAAGAATGTTGCTTCCTACCCTGATACAGATCGGGAACCAGAATTTGATGTTTTTGATCTTCTTAATACTGGGGTTTCCAAAGATGCTCTGCAGAAAGCGGTTAATGAATTGCCTGAGGATGAAAAGAAGGTTATTTCCCTGCTATTACAAGATTGGGATGCTACTGAAATAGCGGCTGAGATGAATAAGTCAGAAGGTAGAATATCTCAGATTCGAGATTCTGCCATGGTCAAGTTGAGAAAGAAATTAGGGGCTAAGAGTAAGGAGAAGGGTCTTTCACCCGCTGGAAAAATTATGGCTTTAGATGCAGAATAACTGGAGGTTGTAATGGTTTACACAGAGGAAGCAATTGGAAAGATTTTTTTAAAACTTAAAGAAGATAAATCTCTTAAGAAGAAAAGTAATCCTGATCCCTATTTGGCTTTTTCTTCTATCACTTTTTTTGTAATAATTATGGGTATTTATGAATGGTTTAGAGGCCGGTAGGAGGGTGCCTGATTGTCCACCAGAATGGGTAAGTTCACTAAATACTGAACGGGTGAACAGTTCTATTTTATAATTTTGAGAGGAGAACTTTATGAACAAATCTAAACAAGTTATGAGTCTGTTTGAGAAAGAGCCAGAGGGTAATCCGAAGGGGGGGTATAGTGTACCTTCTCCAGGTATTGAAAAGTACCCTGAACTTGATGCTATTGCTGATAAACTAGCATATGATACTGCTATGAAGATTAACAAAGCGGTTGAGAATGTCAAATCTAAGATGCCTTACAAAAGTCAATACGTTTTGGAAGAATTGATTAAAATGCTACAGGCAAAAGTGTAATTATGTCAAAATCTAAGGATTTCCTAAGATTGGTTGAACAGGGATTTCCTGGATATGATCTTGGTCCTTCATATCCTGTTAAGATTGCTGATAATAAATGTAAGGGATTAAAGAGTAAGAAACCTAAAAAAGTCTCATCCAAAAAAATCTAAATATTCAGGAGGAATCTTGTCTAAGAAGGCTTGTAAGACTTGCCATAGTCTGTTTAATCCTATACGTAATCAAAAAAATTGCCTATCTTGTATAGAAAGAAAAGAAACTCTTACACTTCAGGAAAGGATGTTGAGGGAAATAAAAGGGTATTCCTGTATCAATATCTGTGAGGATTGTGGTAATCCATTTGGGGCTGGTAGTGGCCATGCGAAATGGTGCTCATCTTGTAGTAATAAAATAAGATTGTTAGAGATGGAAAATAAGAAAAGTCTACCATTAAGGAAAGTTCTTTGTAAATGTGGTAAAGTCTTTGAAACAGGGTCTCTTTCCCGTACACGGTGTGTTAAGTGTATAATTCCTAAAAAGGAACTTCAAGTTAGTGCAGAAAATGCAATAACTGTAAAAGTTGTTAAAGATATAAATATTTCTATGGATTTTAATGAAGAAAATAAGCTTCAAGAGTATATTGACAAACAAAACAGGATAGCGGATAAATGGAATAGGAAATATCGAAGATTCAAGAGGCTTGGGATAAATCCACCCCCTAACCTGTTTGATTTCATATATAGTCAATAAAATGATAGTTTATAAGATAACAAATAAAATTAATGGGAAATGTTATATTGGAATGACTACAAATTCCTTAGAAAAAAGGATTACTGAGCACTTATCCAGTTCTAAAGGAGGGTCTAACTTTTTACTTCATTGTGCTATTAGAAAATATGGTTTTCAGTCATTTGAATTTTCTATTATTGATACTTCTGAAACAAAAGAAATATTGATTGAAAAAGAAATTTATTGGATAAAGACTTTGAATACTAAATCTCCTAACGGATATAACTTGACTGATGGTGGAGAGGGGGCTATAAATCCTTCTATAGAAACTAGAATGAAACATAGTAAATGGCATAAAGGAAAAAAAGATTCAGAAGAAACAAGAAATAGAAAAATTGAATCAGCCAAGAAAGCGAAAAATATTTATAGGTTTAAAAAGGGGGGAGTACCATGGAATAAAGGTCTTAAAGGAAAAACAGCCCCAACTAAAAATAGAAAAAGAATTATTGATAAATTAGGAAAGATTCATTATATAAAGGTAGATAAAATAGAATGATAACTACTTTCTTACTTAATCAAAATTTTTCATTTTCTACTCTATTTAGTGGGGTAGCTTCTGGTGCTACTCTATTGACAGTTGCTTCAGGACAGGGATCTAGATTTCCTGCTACTGGTAATTTTATGTGTGTATTATGGAATCAATCTCTGAGTACACCCAGTCAGGATTCTTCTAGGGAAATTATAGAAGTAACTTCCAGATCTGTGGATACTTTTACTATTGTTAGAGCACAAGAAAGCACTATAGACAAAGCTTGGAATTCTGGTGACAATATAGCTTTGGTTCTGACGGCGGGTAAAGTAACTGAGTTAGAAACGGCAATCAATCTTAGGTATGGGTCTGGGGATTCTCCTTCTTTTGCAGCTATAACCGTTTCTACCTTAACTGCCTCTGTCCCTGTTGTTTCCGATGGATCAAAAAATTTAGTTTCTGTTACTTATGCTACTTTCAAATCTAATCTATCCCTTTCCAAAGCAGATATTTCTGGTTTGGGAACAGGTGATTCTCCTACCTTTACTGGCCTGAATCTTTCCGGTTTGACCGCTTCAAAAGTGGTGGTAACTGATGGTTCTAAGAACCTTGCTTCTGGAACCAATACAGATGCCCAAATTTCTGCTGCGGTAACTGCCTCTCATGCTGCTGTTACTTTAACTACAGATTTGAGCACTAACCTTTTGTCATTATTAACGCAGCAATTAGATATTAATCATCAAGTACCAAATGTTATATTTTCTGGACCTACAACATTGGTAGATTATGTTCCTCATAATATGACTACCAATGATCTTCCAGTTCCCTATGCGGCAAGTGGATCAACCAAATATAATTCGGGAACAGACTATTACATGGCTTTTGATGGTGTAACGGGAACAACCAATTATTGGTTGGCAAATGCTGCTACTGGATATGTTAATATTGATATGGGTCTAGGAAATTTATATGTTATTACTAGTTATGCAGTACAGATAAATAGTATTGACTCAACAACACGTGCTCCTAAAGATTGGCAGTTACGGGGAAAGGTTAATGTTGGTGATTCTTGGACCACTTTTGACTCGCAAACAGGTATAACGGCTTGGTCTGCTGGGCAGAAGAAAACTTATAGTTGTCCTTCTAATGTAACAGCATATAGATATTTCCAATTTAATATTACATTAAATAATGGGGATGCAGGTTATACTGGAATAAGTGAGTTATATCTTTATACAGGAGCAGTCGCTCCAACATTTCGTTCATTAGTAAATGCAGATTTTCCTGCTACTCTTTCACTTTCTATAGCAGGATTAAATCTATCAGGTCTTACAGCTTCTGAGCCAGTAGTAACTGATGCATCTAAGAATTTAGCAAGTGTTTCTTATGCCACATTCAAGTCAAGTTTGTCTCTTGCTCAAGCTGATATATCAGGATTGACAACAGGTTCAAGTCCAGCCTTTTTAGGACTGACAATTGATACCAATACCCTTTATGTGGACTCTACTCATCATAGGGTAGGAATATTGACTACTTCTCCTACTTGTGATATAAGTTTAGGTAATGGTGCTGCAAGGGAAATTTGGATAGAAAATACTGCTACTGATGTGGTAGGTAGGAATTTAATCATTGCTGCTGGTGGCACTGTTGCAGGGACCTCTGTTAATAACGTAGTAGGGGGTAATTTAACTCTCCAGGCTGGATTAGGAACTGGATCAGCAGTAGAGTATATTTATTTCCAAATAGGAACTACTCTTGGGAGTGGAAAAACTTTACAGACAATGACTACCCAGATGTCAATATCTGGTAGTGGTCTTGTTAACATTCCTGGATTAACTGCCTCTCTTCCTGTTGTTACTGATGGATCACAAAATCTTGTCAGTGTATCCTATGCTACTTTTAAATCCAGTTTGGCTATAGCCCAGGCTGATGTAACTGGATTGCATACAGCAGATAGTCCAACTTTTGTTGGAGAAACTCTTTCTGGACTTACTGGTACAGGGATACGATATGTTACGACAAGTGCAACAGGGGTTCTTGGAGTAAGTGGGGGGATTCCATACTATCTTTCCTCTTTCACTAATGCAAATTTGACAGCAGGGATATTGACAGTTACACATAATCTTGGTGTTCAATATGGTTCTGTTACTATTGTTGATAATACTGGTAAAGAAATTTTACCTGATGATGTTACTTTTACATCAACAACCGCCTTGGCAGTGGATTTGACTTCATATGGAACATTAACTGGAACATGGCAAGTTAGTTTCCTCTCTGCTGGTGGGACAATTCAAACATTACCACAAGCATTGGGAGTGGGTGATAGTCCAACATTTAATCATCCAATTCTTACTGATCTTACTATTGGTTCCCTGGGTGGCTTTCTTTTTGGAACGGCTGGAGTAGTATCGGCTCTAACCGTTGCTCAGAGAATGGCAATCGGCCAAATCACTAAAGATATGAGTTCAGCAGGCACTTCAGTAGTTTCCGGATTGTCTTTTTCTCCTTCAATGGTAATCTTTGTGGCCTCTGGTTCTGATCCAGATGAATTTTCTGTTGGCTTTGATGATGGAACAACTCACGTTGTTATTGAAGCCCTTGGAACTTTTATAGCAGATAGTTTTGATTCTGCAAGTTCATTTTCAATTTATTTGCTGAAAGCGGCAGAAACCACATATCAAGGTCTCATTAGCTCATTAACGGCAGACGGATTCGTAATAACGTGGACCAGAACAGGGACCCCTACCGGAAGTACCAAAATAAATTATCTGGCGTTTAGATAAAACGGATTGGAGAAACTTATGAGAACAGGAGAATTAAGTTCACAAGGTCCATTTAGACACACAAATGCCATTATAAATGGAGCCTTAGATATTTGGCAAAGAGGAACTTCGTTTGCGGCTATTGCTACTGATATAAATGGAGCCTTAGATATTTGGCAAAGAGGAACTTCGTTTGCGGATATCGCTACTGATATATATTCTGCTTGGATGCGGGAGGACGCACTGTTACCATTTATGGTGCCAATCTTGGTGTGACGATTTATGGAGGCATAGGATTCATGACATACAATGATACTGGCACTTCTGTATGGTGTATTGTAACTCCTGTAAATCCCAATATACAGGCTGTTTTTTATGTGGTTGGTGGAAATTATACAGACATAACCGCACTCATTACCACAGGACATGAAATAGTTTTAATACTATTTTATGAAACATAATAACAAACCGGTGAACATCCGGAAGGATTTATCAAGGAGTAAAAGATGCAATATAAAACAGGCTCAGTAAAAGAAACAATAATGGACCTTCGAAACTTATGAAAACAGGCACACTTCTTCCACAAAATTTGACGGCTTCGCAGGCAATCTTAACGAATGCCAGTAAACAAGAGATATCTGCTGATTATTTAGATCAGGCAGTAAAGCAAGCCTCTTCTCCGACGTATGCTGGCCTCACACTAACAGGATTTTCTGGAATTATACTTGCTTCTGCCGGTGTTCTATCTACCATTGCTTACACAGACTGGACAACTCCATCATACAATGCAGCAAACTTTACTGGCAATGGTTCTATGACCTGGGGGGTTGACTCTGGTGATGTGGAGACATATTCGTATTGTATTATTGGCAAGACAATGCAAGTTAGATTTTTTTTAAACACCACTACTGTAGGAGGAAGTCTGAACACAGCGTTACAAATTGCTATTCCAGCATCAAAAACGTGTTCAGGAGATGCACCCTTTATGTATGGAAAGTATCAAGGAACTTGGAGTATGGCGTGCGGTTTGGTGACCAACGGCGCAACGGTCATATCCTTATTCACAGATTTGACACAAAGCGGAAATTGGTCGGCAAGTACAAATACAACATATGTAAAGGGGCAGGTTTTTTTCCCAATAAGTTAAAACGAACTGGCGAAACTTCGAATTAAATAAAAGGAGATTTTAAAATATAAATTGGCTTAGGCCAAAATAAAAAGGAGGGTGTAATATGAGTAAAACTACGTTAACAGCGGGAGAAGTGGAGCAGGTAGGTATTGCCTTAGGTGGTATTATGGGCAAGGATCTTCCCTTTAAGATTTCCTATGCCTTAGCCAAGTTGACTAAGGAAATAGAAAGGGAATTGAAAATCTTGACTGAAATTCGGCAGAAACTGGTTAAGACCCATGCTCTTCATAATGATGGTAAGGAACCTATTGTTGTTGAAGATCCTGTTACCAAAGTAAAAAATACCATTATGCCTGGACAACCCATTACAGCTATTGACCATTTAACCAAACAGCAAATCTATACTTACAAAGATGAGGGAACCAAATCCTCTTACCTGAAAGAATTGGGTGAGTTGCTTAAGATGAATGTGGAAATTGAACACTTGACTATTGCTCAGGACTTGCTGGAAAGGGTTAGTTTTACTCCAATGCAACTCAAGACTCTGCTCTTTATGGTTGACCTTGAGGATAAAAAATGAAGGAATGTTCAAAATGTAAAAAAGAAAAAGATTTAACAGAGTTTTACAAAGATAAAAGAAGTAAAGATGGCTGCAGATCTTGGTGTAAAATCTGTGAAAAGAAAGGAACTAAGAAGTGGATTGAACAAAATCCAGAAAAGCATAAAAAATCTGCTAGTAAAAGTAATAAGAAACATTATCAAAATAATAAAGATAAGTTTAAGGAATACAATAAAAAATATTATCAAGAGAATCCAGAAATTTATAGAAATATAAATTTTAAGTTACGTTATGGAATTACTCTTGACGATTATAATAAAATTCTTGAAAAGCAACATGGTGTCTGTATTATCTGTGGTAATGCTCCTGATAATGATAAATTTTTAAGTATAGATCATGATCATGTTACAGGAAAAATTCGTGGTTTACTTTGTGATAGGCACAATAAGATGTTAGGATTTGCTCAAGATAATATAGAAATATTACAAAGAGCAATTGATTATTTAAGGATAAAAGGAGGATAAAATTTATTCTTCAATCTACGCAGATCAAATTGAAGGAAATTTTCAAGGTCAAGTCCAGGTAATTGAGGATATAACTACTCCCTTTGATTTTAGAGTGTCCATTATGGATGATCGGCAAATTCCTGTTGAGTTTGAGAAGGCTATTTTACAGAATAAAATTATCCCTATCGAATTTGAAAAAGGAGTGGCAGAGGATGTTTCCATTCCTGTTGAATTTGAGAAAGGAATCACAGAAAGTAGATCTATTCCGGTGGAATTTGGTTTACTCCTGAATCAATCTGTACCTATTCCTATAGAGTTTGGGTTATTTATTTTCCAGGATGCTAGTATCCCTATTGAATTTGAGAAGGGGATAGCAGAAGACATATCTATTCCTTTTGACTTCGGGAAAAGGTTATTTCAGGATCTTATTTTTCCAATTGAAATTAGTAAGGGAATAGCAGAGGATAAAAGTATTCCTCTTGACTATGTTATTTCTATTGCTGAGGATAGAGCTATTCCTTTTGACTTTGGGAAAGATCTGTTTCAGGATATCTCTATTCCCTTTGAGTTTGGAGTGAATATTCAGGAAGGATTAATTATTCCTTTTGATTTTGGTAAGTCTCTATCTCAAAATATTGATATACCTGTAGAGTGGAAGATAGGAATTCAACAAGTATTACAAGACTTTATTATTCCACTTGATTTTATAATTCCTATTCTTAAAGACATAATTATTCCAATAGATTTCAGTATTTATGTTAAAGAAGATATAATTATTCCAATAGATTTCAGTATTTATGTTAAAGAAGATATAATTATTCCTATTGATTTTAGTGTAACAGTTAGAAAAGATAGGTCTATTCCAGTAGAATATTTATTGGGATTAAATCAGAATTATTCTATAACCTTAGAATTTTTAAAGGGAATTAGGAAAGATCAAGTAATTGGTATTGAGTATTTAAAAGGAATATTTAAGGACATAATTATTCCTGTTTCATGGTCACTTTCTACTGTTTCTGAATTGTTTTTAGCTCCTGTAGATATATTAAAATCTGTTAATTTTTCTGCCTATTTACCTATTGACTTTGAACAGAAAATACGGTATGATTACAATATACCAATAGAGTTACCTGGAAAGAGTCCCACTAGCCTTGAGATTGTTTTTGGGGCTTTGTCTTTCCCAACATTTATTTTTTCAGAAAAAGTACCTGTTGTTGATTTTTCTACTAAATCTTCACAGATTGTTTTCAGGGAAGGGGAAATTCCAAATATTGAATTTCATACAATAAAAATTCCTAAAGAAGATTTTGAAAGTTAATTAGGAGGATTAAAATGTCAGTTGCACCTACAGACCTTAAAGATTATGGTTCTGCAAATATGCAGGAAACTGATTCTGGATCTCCCCAAGGTGGGGCTATTGATCTGACAACTAAGATTGATTTTACTGATATCTCTGCTCCTGATGGTATTACAGTAGTTTCATCTGATCCTGGAGATACAATGGGTTTCTATTACTGGGGAAGAGATGTATCGGGTGTCATAATTACTGGTAGTACAACTTTAATGGGTATTACTCCAATACCTTTAATTGTTACACTTGAGCGGATATTGAAGGTACAACTTCTTTCACCTGCAGCAGGAACAATTACAATCACGAAAACTACAGGAGGGGCAATCCTTATAACTATGGAGCCAGGAATCATTACAGTTAGGAGACCTTTCTACAATGCCGCAGCCCCTTCTGTAGGAAGCAAGACTTATTATGAAAAATTCTTTATCAAGAATACTCATGGGAGTTTGGCTTTAACTTTGGCTACGGTTGCTCAATTAACTAACCGAATTGGAGTAGATCCTAATGGTAGAATAGCTTTTGGATTAGAAAGTTCCCTAGATGGTAGTGATTCTGTAACTAATAGATTGACCGCTCCTTCTGAGACTATTAATGTTACCACTAAAAATGTGGCTAACTCCCAAAATCTTAGTCCTGGGGCTGCTCAGGGAATATGGATGTCTCTTGCATTATCCTCTGCTGATGTGGCTACAAAAACAAGCGTGACCTTCGAATTAGCCGGTCAGAGCACATAAACTATTTATATTAAAGGAGAAATATGGGTAAATCAATTATTGATTTAATGGGGAAGAGATTTGGATATTTAACAGTAATTAAAAGAGTTGGAACTAAATTTGGTTATGCATTATGGCTATGTAAATGTGATTGTGGTAATGAAAAAGAAATTAGTGGGAATAATTTAAGAAAAGGAAATACCAAAAGCTGTGGATGCTATCGTAAGGAAACAGTGGCTATAAGAAGTAAAGGCAAATCTCCTAAAAATATTAAAGATTTAACTGGAAAAAGATTTGGGAGATTAGTAGTTATTGAGAGAAAAGGAAGTAATAAAAATAGTCATTCATTATGGCTTTGTAAGTGTGATTGTGGAAAAGAAGTTATAATTATTGGAATTTGTTTAACTTCTGAAAATACAAAGAGTTGTGGTTGCTTCAATCATGATAATCATACTCTTCCTTTTGGGGAAGCCGCTAAAAGGACTATTTATAGATCCTATATAAAACATGCAGAAGAAAGAAATCTTTCATTTGAATTATCTTTTGAACAATTTTTAGAATTATCTCAAAAGAATTGTTATTATTGTGGATTAGAGCCATCTAATATAAATAAGTCTAATTTTAATAATGGAGATTTTATTTATAATGGAATTGACAGAGTAGATAATACTAAAGGATATACTATAGAAAATTGTGTTTCTTCTTGTAGACCCTGCAATATAGCTAAAGCTGATATGGCCCATGATGAATTTTTATCTTTAGCTGAGAGAATTCATCAAAATCATTTTGAGGAATCCATATCGGTAAATTCTTTTGATTATTACTAGGAGATTAAATTGGAAGTAAATGAAAAGACATTCTGTTATATTCCTATCACATTTTTGGATGAAAATAAGAGTCCAGTTACCCCAACAAATGTAACTACTCGTATTGATGATGTAGCTTCAGGAACAAATATACGTCCTGTAACTTCCTTAGTGGTTACTTCTCCTAATGTTAGTGTTTTGGTAACGTCAAATGAAAATAGGATAGTCAATGATACTGATGAGGATCAGGTTGGGGAAATTCATTTATTGACTATTGAATGCGATATTCCTCATGGTCATGTAACTGGACAGCATGAAATTTATGTAAAAAATCTTCCTAAAGTTACTTCTCCATAAGGAGGATGATATGTTTAAGTTTGAAAATTTAGCTCAAAAGCTTGCAGTTATTGGGGGAATTATAGCTCTACTGACTTCTATTAGCGGGATTCTACTTTGGGTGGATCACCGTTATACTCTTGTCAAAGACCATAATGCTTTGGCAGGGGAGGTTTCAGAAGTTAAGAAAACTCAGCAATATATGGGATTTTCTTTTCAACAAAGATCGGTTGAGGATAGGATGAATAAATTAGAAGATCGCTATGAGGGAAAACAAATGCCTAAATCAGTTAAGGAAGAACATAGTAATCTTACCAAACAAAATGATGAATTGAAATCAATTCTCAATGATCTTAACAAGAAAAGTATTGAATCAGTGAGATAATGAATAAAGCCGATTTGTTGAAACATACTTTGGAGGAACTTGCCAAAACCCTTGGAGAATCCACTGGGAAGATGAATGATCTTGTGCGTGAAAAGATGGGTGAAGAGTTACCCCATAGAAGCAAGATGGAACAGATTAAGATTAAGAATAAACTTAATCTGATTGAACAGAAAAGGAATGAATCCATGTTTGCTTTTGTTGGGGCTTCTACTAGAGCAAAAGAGATAATTAAATTCTTGAGTGAAGAAGATAATAAAAAGAAAGAGCAGTGGAGTTCTATTTCGGTGATGGGTGGAAATACAGAGGATAAACCCATGGAGCCATTAAAAGTAGAGCAGGATAAAGCTGTATCTGGTAAACCACGGGATGGGAAAGAATTAGATTCCTGGATCAAGCAAGGAAAGGCCCCAAATGATACAGGACCAGTTTACTCACAAAAGAGTTTTGAAGATGAGAAAATAACCAAGGATGGTAATTTAATCCATATAGATACTGATAAGCCTGTACCCCAGCTTTACGTGGGCTCTGTTCAACACTTAAATGGAGCCCCTGATGAGTGGATAGGTAAGCCAATAAAGTTCCTTGGAAGGCGAATTTGGGCCTTTGCCGGCCGTGGATATGGCCATGAGGTAGAAGTTGGGGGGGAATATGGTATCCTTAGCCTAAATGGGGTGACAGACAAGCCTACTAAATAAAGGGGAGTAATGGGGAATAAAAGACCAGATGTTGCTGAACGAAATAAATTAAAAAGAAAATTAAAACCGGAACCTAAGTTATGCGAATGTAATTGTGGCCAGTATTCTAAACCAGGAAATAGATTTATACATAGTCATCATATGAGAGGAAGAAAAAGACTTGATACTGTTGAAAGAAATAGAAAAAATTCAGGAGAAAAGTCTTCTTGGTTTGGTACAAAAGGTCCAATGTTTGGTAGAACGGGTGAGAAAAGTCCTAATTTTGGTAGAAAAAGACTTGATCTTGCTGAAAGAAATAAACAGAATTCAGGGGAGAAATCTCCTAATTGGAAAGGTGGAATTTCCACATATCCTTATGGACCTGGATTTAATGATGAGTTAAAAAAACATATTAGAGAAAAATTTAATCATACTTGCGTTCTTTGTAAAAAACAAGCTAATATTCCTCATCATATAGACTATGATAAAAACAATAATCAAGAAGATAATTTTGCTCTTTTGTGTGTATCATGTAATTTTAAAGTAAATAAAAATAGAGTTCAATGGGAAATTTATTTTAGAATGTATTTAATGTTAATGAAATTGGAGGAAAATAATCATGGCTAAAGCTAAGGAAGTGTTGAATATTCTTGAACAAGAGGCCCCTGCGGGTCCAGGTGCTGTGGCTGGTGGACAGATTGATGGTCCAAAACCTGCTGGATTTACTTCTCAGACCATTACCCAAATACAGGAAATTCTTAGTAAATTCGGAGTTAAGAGTACCCGATCATTCACAGGTTGGCAGTTGGATGGTGGCCTTGCCGATGCTTCCAGGGGTTTTGTTTCCTTGGGTGTACGTGAGGATGGTTTCTGCGTGATTGCCAAGTCAGGAAAATTCACAAGCCAGGAAGCTGAAGAGAATGCCAAGAAATTAGGTGACATAATTACCTGTTTAGGGGAGCTATCTTCTGTTCATGCTTCAGTAGTGGCCAAGTAATAAAAGGAGGTAGAGGGACAAACCCTCCATTTAAAGGGGCTTGGCTGTTAGATCCCAGAATACGTGGGCGGTAAGACCAATGACCCCGGTTGCAAAGGATAAAAAATGATTGGCAATGAAATTATATCCCCTCCCCCCCAGCCTGAGAGATGGGATCAAATAGAGCTTGGGGTTAAATATACATCCAAACCCTCTCCTGAGCCTACAGGTTTGGTCTTATTTGATGGAACACATATTGATCAGCCTATGGGGATAGATTCTGGAAAATCTGGTGATGATAGTGGTATTTTAGACGTAGATACTATTCCAGGATATGAAGTTACTATGGAGAATTATCCAGAGAAGATGCCTGTGGGTGTTTTCAAGATGGAAGCTGGATTAATGTCTCAAGCTGGATATATCTATGAGCAAATGCAAAAAACCAGAAAGACTTCATCCAAATTAGATGAATATCTTTTGGATAATACCAAGATTGGGGATCTTACTTCATTAGAGCGGATAGAGCTTTATAAAACAGTTACGAAAAATTTGGAAATAGGATCAAATTATCTTTTAGAATTGCATAATACTCTGCAGAAAACCCATGATAACCTGAACTCTGTAGAGAAAATGAAATCTTATACTCTTAAGGAACCAACGTCATTTGAGGATAAAGCGGCTAAGCGTGATATTGAGGCTGCTATTCTGGAAGAAATAAAATGGGTTGTTAAGGAAAAACAAAAACAAATAGTAAATAATAGGAGGTAGTAAAATGAAGCAAGTTACCAAGTTGATGGAAATTCTGAACAAGATTAAAGAGCAGGATGACGCAGTAGGGGCTTTAGGATCTGAGCCTACTATTACAGATACCCCTCCACCTCCCCCTGATGGTGGTATGGAACTTCCTGCCGCAGATCCTAATGTCCTTAATTACGATAATGAATTCTTTTCTCAGTTAAAGACTGGGGATATTTTCAATGATAAGGACATTCCTGAAATTACTTACAAGGTTACGGGTGATCCAGTGATTGATCCCGAAACTCAGGCTGTTACCGCTCTTCCTTGTGAAGTAGAGGAAGCCCCTGAAGGAAACGAAAAGAACGTATCCAAGGGGGATCAATTTGATGCCATTACCGCCATGCCCAAGCTTCCTGAACCTCCTCCTGAGGATGGTGCTGCTGGAGATTTGGAAACCCCTCCGATTGATGGTGGGGATATGTCTCATGAAAATCCTTCAATGGAAACTCCTCTTCCTGGTGGAGAATCCTTTAGCCGTGGCCAGAGGCTTTTAAAGAGATTCGGCAAATTGGCCGAAGCTGAGATTTCCAGGGGTATTGTTCAGGAAATTAGGGCTGATGGTATGGTGGCTGTTCGTCAGGGTCATGGTGCCCTTCTTGTCCTTCCAATGGCTGCTGGAGTCAAGGCTGGTGATGAGGTAGAGGTTGAAGACAAAAAGAAAATCATTGGTAAGGTAGCTTCTAAAAAGCAATAATTGTGAAGTAAATGTCGGCAGATCGAGCTAACTGCCAACATTTATTAAGACTCATGTACCAAGAGTATAAAGAGATCGGGGTCCCTCTTAGGAGGGACGTTGCATTTGTTAATATTTGCCGGTATTTTGTCTCAAACAGGGGAGGTTTATGAAGAAGGTATGCTCAAGGTGTAAACAAGAAAAGGATTTGACAGAATTTTATAAAAGTAAAAAAGGAAAATATGGCTATTATTCCTATTGTAAATTGTGTGAGAGGAAAAGAAGAAGAAGTGAAGAAAGAACAGAAGAATATTATGAATATCATAGAAGTCATAGTGAAAAATATCGTTTAAAACATTCAAAAGAAGCTGTTGAAAGGACAAAATTATATCAAAAGAAATGTTTCCAACAATGGATGAATCTAATTATAATTCCACAAGGTTTGAATAAATGTTCAAAATGTGGTTATGATAAATGTTTTCATGCCATTGATTTTCACCATAGAGATCCGAAAGAAAAGAAATTTAATATAGGTAGCATGTTAAGAACAAAAATTACCCCGGAAAATCTTGAAGAATTAGCTAAATGTGATCCTCTTTGTGCAAATTGCCATAGAGAAAAGGAAGCAGGTCTTTGGTAGATGAATCCGATATTGCAGGATTATAAAGATTCCCTGGCTGAAGCCAGAAAATCAATCATTAATTCTACGCCAGAGAATTATGCCGCAAATTTGGAAGAGTATTCTGCTAAGCTTAATGATTGGTATAGCTCTGTAGTAAAATTTGATCCTCTTCCAGTGGATATTGAATCTTTCTTAGATGAACGATCATATTTGGGTAAATACTTTGGTGGGGAACTTTTATCAGATGAAAAAAACTATTGGAGACTTGCCTTAAAAGACATTTTTCCTTCTATTAATTATAGCCCTTATTGGCTTGTATGCCTCAAAGGGGCTATTGGGGTAGGAAAAACCACTACTGCTTCTGTCGGTGCTCTCTATGACCTCCAATGGCTTTTATGTAATCCTGATCCTCAAGGGTTTCTTGGTAGCTTGCCCGCTGCCCGTATCGAATTTGCCATATTCAATATCACCCTATCCGCTACAGACGTTATTTGGGATAAGATTGCATCCATGATGGCTGAATCTGATTATTTTACAGGATTAATGGGTAAGGCCAAAAAGAGATTCAAGACTGACACCCTATTTCCTAAGCGAATTGACTTCTTCTCAGGTTCCCGAATTGGACACTCACTTGGTAGAGATGTTTATGAGGTTATCATTGATGAAGCCAATTTTGAGGTTATAACTGGACAAGTCAGGAAAACCTTCTATTCTCTATTCCGCAGAATGGAAACCCGGTTCATGAGAAAAGAGGGTGGTTTTCCAGGACGAATTTGGATTATTTCTTCTGAGACTGATAAATCCTCTGTGCTCAATAGCCTAATTGAAGAGTATAGGGGCCAAGAAGGTGTGTTTATTAGGCAACCGGCTGTTTGGGATGTTAAACCCGAAAAATATGCAGGAGATAAGCGATTCAAAGTTTTTACGGGATCTATTTTAAAACCCAATCCTGTCATTGTTGATCAAACCAATGAATCTCTTTTTAAGGAAGAGCAAGAATTAATAATTGAGGTTCCAGAAAAACACAAGCATGATTTTGAAACAGATGTCAATGGTGCTTTAAGAGATTTAGCCGGGGTTTCTACATTCTCCCGTTATAAACTCTTTAAGCAGCGGGATAAACTTGATAATGCACTGTGTATGGAACTACTCTTTCCTGATAATTTTGAGCTTGATTTCAATGATGACAATGACCAAATCATGAATAAAACATTGATCCCTGACTACTTTGAAAAAGTTTATCTCCCTTCATTTCCAAGATACTTGCATATTGACATTGGGTTGACTGGGGATAGGTTGGGTTTCGGATGTACTTATATCTCTCAGTATAAGGAGATTAGAACCCGAAATATCCTAACATTTGATGAAGTTACTGTTAATATTCCCGAAATAGTTGCTGAGTTTGCTTTTGCAATTCAGTCCAAAACAGGGCAGCAGATTCCTTTATTTAAGGTTAGGGCTTTCATTCTTTGGTTGGCCAAACGTGGTTATTCTTTCGGTTGCATTACAGCGGATGGGTATGAATCTGCCGACTGCCTTCAGATGCTTAAACGGGTAGGATTTAACACAGAGGAAATTTCTGTGGATAAAACTTCCGCCCCTTATTTGAAATTGAGAGCGCAAGTTTCTGAGGAACATATCTTTATGCCAGATAGTAAGTTACTCAGAGCAGAATTGGAAGACCTGGAGGTTTCTCCAGATGGTAAAAAAGTAGACCATCCAGAAGGTAAAAGACCTGATGGTTCCCCTTATTCCAAAGATATGGCCGATGGAATTTGTGGAAGTGTTTTCAATCTTTTCAAAAATAGTGACAAAAATAGAATGGCTTATTTTAACCCCTCTACTACCCCTTCTGAAATTTCAAAAATAATGGAAACATTTTGGCCAGGTGAGAAGGGTATTAATGTCTAAGGAGATTTGAAATGAAAGCTAAAGAATTTTTAAGCTTGAATGAGGAAATAGAAAATAAAGTAAACCTTTGGGAATGGGTTTGTCCTAAGTGTGGAAAAAAGGATTTACCTAATGAAAGTAGGGAGTGTGAGTGCGGATATAAAATGCCCGAAGAGCTTAATGACAAGATAAGAAAAACTTGGGAAAATGTTTATGACAAGATTTTTTCTAAAATAAAAGGCAAACTAATGGAAGGAGATCTTCAAGGAACCAATACTCTTTATTTTACTAATAAACTTAGGGAATTGGGGATTATTAATCGTCTTAATTCAGGGAGGTTTGTGGAAGTCCTAAAAATACCTAAGGAGTTTATTATTTCCGCCTTTATGGAAGGAAAAGAAGGCATGAAACGTCTTAGAAAGATGGCTTGGAGAAGAAAGCATAAGGGAGAGATGATGAGTACAATAAGGCCGTATCAAAAATTTTAAATAAAAGAGAGAAAATATGTTTTGTGAATATAAATGCGGGCAGGAAGCAAAGTATCAGTTAAAAAATAAAAAGTGGTGTTGTTCTAAATCCCATGTCTCTTGTCCTGAAATTAGGGGGAAAATTAGTAAATCTATGGAGGGTGAAAATGGTCCTTGGTTTGGTAAGAAAAGAATTGATCATTCTGTTAGAATGACAGGAAAAAATAATCCAATGTTTGAAGTAAAAAGACCTGATTTTTCAGCTTATATGAAAGGTAGAATAGGTGATAAGCATCCTATGTCTGGAAGAAAAAATCCTAATGTTTCAGAGGCAAATAGAAAAAGAAAAGGTGAAAAACATCCTTATACTTCTGAAATGAATAAACAAAGAACTGGTGAAAAACATCCTAACTGGAATGGAGGTTCCTCTTTTGAGCCATATAGTTTAGAATGGACCAATGAATTAAAAAATAAAATTAGAGAAAGAGATGATTACACTTGTCAACTATGTAAAGAATATGGAAATACTGTTCACCATATTGATTATAATAAAAAACATTGTGATTTTAGTAATTTAATTAATTTATGTAGAAGTTGCAATGTTAAAGTAAATAAGAATAGAGAATTATGGGAACCAGCATTCCAATTTTATATGACAAAATTATTTGGGCAAGAAATTAATCCTTGTATATAAAAATTAAAGGATTTAGGGGGGGAATATAATGGCTAAAAAGCAAAGTTCACAAGTTTTAGTACCTAAAGAGGAATTAAATAATCTTATAGAGAAAGCCCAAATTTTGGAGAATTTGGGAGATATTAATGAAATGACTAACAAAGTGCGAATTGTTGATGATCTAATGGCCGAAAAGATTGTTGAAGCCGATAAGTGGAAACAAAGGTTAGCCGAAATTAAGAGTACCATGCCAGGTACAGATTACATGGTAACTGCTGCTCTATCAGCTATTTATACTAGAGTTACCATGCTTCGTAAGGAGATAATCCAGCAAATTGATAGGATTAGAAGTTTTTATATTACGGATGTTTTGTTAACCCAATTTGCTGATGACGCTCTTACCCCTGATGTAGCTACAGGGGATGTTATTGACGTTCATTCTGAAAATGAAGCTCTTGATTGGGAACTAACCGCTTTGGATGAAAGAATCAAGTTTGATTCATTGGTCAATGACATTATTGAGGATCTTTTGGGCTATGGAGAATATACTCTTAAGACCGAATTAGCGGAAGAAGGCCATGGATTGAAAGCTTTGGTTGACGATGTGGACCAAACTTCGGTTATCGCCATTACTGAGATGGGAGAAATTTCCAATTACTTGGTTATGGATGAAAAAGGAACCAAAGCCGAAATAGTAGAACCTCATGAATATGTAAAATTCATGTTAGGGAATAGGAGACTTAGAATTGACCTAAAAAATGAAATGGCAATGGTCAGGGATAAGAAACTTCTCAAGGATATTCCCCGTTATGTCAGAATAGGGAAGTCTATGCTATTTCCTATCATTTCCAAGATTAAAGAACTAGAGTTACTTGAGCAATTAGTACCCGCTTCCAAGTTAGCCCAATTGACTGCTAATACTTTATTGGGGATTCAAGTTCCTGCAGGAATGGTATTAGAAGAAGCTTTCCAAGCTGCCCGAAATGTTGAGAATCAGGTTAACAGAAAGGTGGGAATTGATTTTGGAAATAAAGAATTGACTATCCAGCATATCATGACTATAGCTGGTAGAATCAAGTGTATCCCCGTATTTGGAGAAGGCAAAGGGGATCTCAAAAGAATAGACTATCGGGCTGATGAGCCTAAAGAACTAAGTGAAACTGCTGAGGATGCCCGGAAGGTTATTTGCTCTTCTGTGGGTATTCCTTATGAGTTGATATTTGGGGAAATAGGCCAAGGAAAGAAAGTGGATTTGCTCAAGCGGTTTGCCCGATATCTCCGAAGATTAAAGATGATTCAAAAAGCTGTGGTTATGGGTATTCTGCAGATTTGTAATATTCATTTAGTCAATAAGAAAATATCCTACCGTCCTGAGGATATTAAAGTTGACTTCCTGAATACCATGATCAATATTGATGAGTTGGATAAACTGGAATTTATTGATGCCACTGTGGGCATGTTAAAGAATATTGATGAATTCATGAGGGGTCTTACAGATGATATTAGTAGTAAACACGTTATAGAAAAGAAATATTTCGAGTTTCTAGGAGATCAATTAAATATTGCCGGAATGGGGGAGGTTATTACTGATGAGATAGAAGAGAGAGAACCAGGAAAAGATATTTCTACAGAAGAAGTTCCTGTTGGCAATGCCGAACCTTTTGAACCCACTTTTACTCCACCAGCGGGGGCAACACCTGGAGGGCCTAGTATACCAACTGTTCCTGAAACTCCTTCTACTGAAACTCCACCTCCAGAAGGAGAACCAACACCAGCAGCTTAATGAAGAAAGGGATAAAAATGGGGAGAAGACTAATTGATTTAACTGGAGAAAGATTTGGTAAATGGGTTGTACTTAAAAAATCTTTAAATAAAGGAACTGTTCCTTTTTGGTTATGTAAGTGCGATTGTGGAAATGAAGTAGAAGTTAGAGGTCAAAGTTTAAGGAATGGGAAAAGTAAACAATGTAAGCACTGTATTAATATAAAGGATTTGACTGGAGAAAGATTTGGCAAGTTAACAGTTATTTGTAAAGGTAGTAAGAAATTTAAAAATCAAGGTATTTATTGGTTGTGTAAGTGTGATTGTGGTATTGAAAAAGAAATTAGGGGTAGTAGTTTAATTAGGGGGGATTACAAAAGTTGTGGTTGTTATAATATAGAAAGTAGAGCAGAAAGAAATAAAATAGAATATGGTCTTGCATCTAAAAGAAAAGTTTATAGATCCTATAAACATGAAGCAGAAGAAAGAGGATTACTATTTGAATTATCTTTTAGTCAATTTATTGATTTAACCAGTAAAAATTGCCATTATTGTAACTCAGAACCCTCTAATAAATGTTCCCAGGATGGCAACAATGGTGATTTTATCTATAATGGTATTGATAGAAAAGATAATACAAAAGGATATACTATTGAAAATTGTGTGTCTTGTTGTAAAATATGTAATAGAGCAAAAGCTGATATGACTTATGAAGATTTTATTAAATGGATTAATAAAGTTTATAACAATATAAGAGATAAGGAGTCAACAAATGAAAGCAACAGAATTTCTTCACGAACAAGAGGATGTACTTCAGACTATGGCTTCCGAACCGATTCCACTGGAAACTGCTAAAAGTGAGTTTGAAAAAAAAGTAGCAGAATTTGAATATTCAGGAATTTCTGTTAATGATGTAAAGATAGGTTCAGAGGGCACCACTTTAACTTTACAACAAGGCAATATAACTTCAATGATTACCTTTGTATGGGGTGCTGAAGAAGATATTGGTCCTTTTGTTACTATTAAACCACAACAGGGTGAGGCTGTTAATCTTGATTTGACTCCTCTTTCTCCACCTGTGGTAGATACAAAAGGAACAGGAAGACAAATTGATGTAAGTAATCTTAGTTGGCTTAATAAAGAAGCATTTGCAGGAATTATATCAGCGGCAGGTATGAAAGAAACTCCACCAGAACAAGAACCTGAGACCCAACCCGGGGAAGGCTCTGGTGCTCCTCAGCAGCAAGCTCAATCCCCTGCGGTTGAATTGGATGCTAAGACTGTTCCTGCTCCTAAGCCCCAAGGCCAGCCTGGTGAGGCCCTTATTGAAAGGGCAATAGCTTTGGGGTTGATGCCCAAATCCGTATCTTCTGATTGGTTAAAAGAGGAAGATTCTTATACTGTAACCGTGCAAAAGGGAAAAGACAGTTTTAACTTGGTTGTAGGTGGGACTTCTCCTGAAGATGCCAAGAAGAAAGCTAAGGAACTGACTAAGGCTGATAAGGTTATGAATGTCAGTAAACAAGCTAAGAAGGAAATGGAATCTGTTGACCAAAAGGTTGATACCCAGATGAAATGTAAGACTTGTGGCTATATTGGTGCTGAGCCAAGTTTTCATAGGGATGAAATTAAGGGTTATGAGTACACTTGCCCCAAATGTGATAGTCATGACGTTATGGATGCTCCTTCAGAGGTTAATCATAGCCGAATGAGAGTCAAACCTTCGGGTGTGGAAGAACATTGTGACACTAAACAGGAATGTGCAGATTGTGGCTATATAGGAAGTGAGTGTGAATTTGCACAAGGAACTATTCTTGGAGAACCTTCTGAAGAGCCCGAATGTCCTAAATGTGGTAGTTCAAATATTGAAGATATACAGGAGGAGAGTATGGAAAACAAGAATATCAGCCTTTTCAGATTTATTATCAGGGAAGGCAAGAGAATCAAGATTCCCCTTGGAGAGGCCAAGAAAAAGGGTAAAGAGCCCAATAAGGTGGTTACACAAAAACCCCTTACTTTCAAATGGGATAAGAAAGTGAAAGAAGGCATGGGTGAGGGAGAATTTTCCAAGAAATTCTTTATCACAATGGCCAATGCCATAAAGAGATTCCCTGAGCAGATTTCCAAGGAACAACTTATCAGCACTATGATTATGGTTTTCCAACAGGAGAATCCACGTTTTGATGCTGATAGGTTTAGAGCCTTTATCGAAAAGTAAACAATGGTGGGGTAGCTAAATTCTACATATTGTCTTTGCTGTAGCCACCCCTACAGCCTAGCTACTCCTCCTGATTTTTGGGGGAAAAATGAAATTTTCTAGCAAATTAGACTTAGAATTATTTCTGACAGAGATTGATAGGCTTGATCTTCTTGGGGAGGTAGATGAAAGCTTTGTCCCTACTCCTGAAATGGAAGAGTCTTTTATTAAGCGCAGGAAACCTCTTTCTGGTGCTTTAAAAGATTTCCGAAAGTCCCAGGATACTAAGGGAGAGTGGAGGACAAGTAGACATGGAATTATGAGAGGAATAAATAAATTCCATAAATCCACTGAAGGAAAAAGATTCCATCGAAACTTGGGTAGATTCCTTTCTTCTCGATATTTTCATCCCAGGATTAAAGGTCTTGTAAAAGATGACCAGGAGGATAGTAGCAAATCCGCAAGGGCAGAGGAAAGTTTGAGTAAATTTGATTTAGCTGAAGCTTTGAAGGCCATAACCAGTATTAGGACTCACTGTTTTATTGAATTGGAATATTTCCATCCATTACAGGAAGAATTAGATTATGAAGATTTCCTGGAAGAGATTCTCCCTGAGTTAATATCTATTGAGAAAAAGCTTTGGGCGAATGAAAAGCTTAATGGCTATGACTTAAAGATTTTGCTCCAGTTGGTGGACAAGAAAGAATTGGCAAATGCTATAGCCGGTGATACAGGGTTGGAATCTAAGCGGATAGAAGAAGCTTGGAATGAGTTTGAAAAGAAAGCCGAAATTGATGAGAACGTCATTAATTTCATTGGGGAGAAATTCTGTGAAAAAGCTACGCAAAAGGTAGGCAAAAGGTAGGCATGAATAAAGCGCAAAAAATTCTTAAAGAATTTGCAGAAAGTCCCTTTCACGCTAACGTGGGGGAGGATGATTTTGTAAAGGAACTTATTAGAACATCATTGGCTTCAGAGCTTGATGCTATTTCTCTTTATGAACAAGTATTAGCCCAAACTGACAATGAAGAAATGATAAAAGTTTTTGAACATGTTTTAAGTGAAGAAAAAGATCACTTAGAATTGTTTAATAGTTTACTCAAAAAATTTGACAAAGAACAAGCGAATAAAGAAGGTTACTCAGTGGAGGAAACATGAAAAGCAAAGCATTTAAAGTATTGGAATCCCTTATTCTTACCGAAGGAAAAGATTATCTCTATCTCATAGATCTTGATGAGCGGGGATCTTTCAGAGCACATGTTGAGGATGCCAAAACAGGAAAAGTAGTCTTTCAGTTTTCTAATGAGGAAGAAGAAGAGGTTTTGGATGATGAAGGTGAACCCACTGGTGAGGTTCATACCTTTGATGGAGAAATAAGCATGGTTCGAGATGGATATATGAAACATGGTGAGGATATAGTGGGTCTGGAAGAATATCTAATTGACATGAAAATCATACCCGCAGGATCTCATCTTAAGAAGGGGAATTAATATGAAAAACAAAGCGCAAGTAGTTTTGGATAGTCTCAAAGAGGCTGAAGGTGATTTTACTCCCCAGGAAAAGGAGCTTATAAATACTGGGTATATTCATATAAGAGATAGTCATATGTTTGGTGATGCTCCTCTTTTTAAGAAAGGAAATGATTACAAATTTGTTTATCAAGGAAAAGTAATGACCCCTCAAGAAATATATGATGATCTTGTCCAAAATTGGGACCCGCAATCAGAGGAAGAAGTTAGTTGGAAAATGGATAGTATGAAGGGCTATTTCAAAGCTTTTGGGATAAAGGATTAAAATTAATAAAAGGGGAAGGTATGAAGGTATGCTCAAAGTGTAAGATTCCTAAGAATGAATTAGAGTTTCCTAAAAGAAAAAAAGAAAAAGATGGTTATAATCCTTGGTGTAAATTATGTATTAATAAATACAATAAAGGATTATATTTGAAGAACGGAAGAAAAAATAGGATTTGTAACCCAGAAAGAAATAGAGAATCTAAACTGAAATGGAAGACTAATAATCCCGAAAAAGTTATTGAAATAAGAAGAAGGGATTACAAAAATTGTCATAATAAATGTCTTGATTATTATGGTCATAAATGTGCTCTTTGCCCTCAAATAGAAAATTTAGTTATTGATCATATTGGTGGATATGATGGTAAAAGTCCAAGAGGTGGGATCTCTCTTTGGAGATGGTTGATTAAAAGTAATTTTCCACCAGGATTCAGAGTTCTTTGTATGAGATGTAATACTATTGATGGGGCTCTTAGATCTCATCCTCTTTTAAATTTGAGAGGAATTGATGATTTATTAAATATTTTAAAAAATACGCCTTATATTAAGGCATAGAAGGAGGTGTATCATGACGCTATAAGACTTAAGTTTAAATGTCTTTGGTAGGTGATACAGAATGGACCCAAAACTTCTCAAACTTCCTAAGCAGAACAGGAAGAAAGCAGGTGGAGGATCTCAAAAAGATCGGCAAATGATGGCTCATAGAGCCAAGCATTCCCGATATCTTAGAGAGGGGCGATTAGAGAAAAACAAAGCCCGAAGAGCTTTAACCCAAAAACATAGAGAAGCTAAACAAGCTTTAAAGAAAACTCACAGAGCCAATACTGCAGTGGCGCAGTGAGGTGGGGATGGGGGAAACCTCAAAAACCCCTTGAGGTATTCCCCCTTTATTAAATGGAGGTTTTATGCCAGCACAAATTCAACCCAGCAGTTGGCTTAAGAATTATAGTTGGAAAATGTCTAAGGATTCTTCCATTGGAAATGGTGTGGTATATACTAACTCACAAAAGCCTGGACATGAAATTGTTCTTTTTGACGATGGGAGAATAGAACATCGTTTGCATGGTCAAAAGATTGCTGCAGTTGACTCTAAGAATGTAGCAGCATATATGTCTAAAATCCATAGATATTAAAAGGGAGGGTTATATGGATATTGATAATTTTATTGAAAAAGTTGGGGATTTTTTATCTGCTGAAAATGAAGAACAAGTGAAAAGAATTGAAGAATGTGATGTTTCTAAATTTAAGGTAGCGATAAGAAAACTAAATATTGATTTAAGTAGTAATAAGGAGGAAATAGATTGAAAGTAGAGCAACAAGTCTCTTTTTTCGTCCGTAGAGATGTTTTAGAGAAATACATAGCAGAAAATAAGGAATGTACTCTTTTTAACTTCTCTGGGTTGTTTGGTACTAATGGGGAAATGATTTTAACAATTACCCCTGTTCGTGAACATTCACTATTGGGCCAAGGAAGAGCCACCATATTTGGGGAGCAAACAAGAGGTATTGCATAATGATAAAACCTGAATACCGATGTCAAAAATGTCATTGGTATTTTAAGAGGGATAAGCCAGGACCAACCCAATGCCCCAAATGTGGATATAACTATGTTGATTGGCTTAATCATGAGAAAGTTATAAAGTCATTAGGTGATTATGGGAGAGCATAATGAATAAAGCAAGAAAGTTGCTAAGTTTTTTAATTGAAGCTTCTGGTGATACTCAAGGAGATATTCAAGGAGATAATGTAGTCCCTCCTGCTGAAGATATTGCCGATCAGTTGTTAACCAATTTAAGTAAAGATTTAAAAGTTACAAAGGGTGAGGTTGAACCTGTTCCTGATGAATTTACTGCTAAATTTATAGCAGTAGATGAGGATGAGGTTGAAGATAAAACTGATTTGGACTTTACCGATGGTGGGAATCATAGTGCTTATCCTGATTTTGTTCCTAAGGGTGATTACTGGTTTTCCAAGAATAAATCGGAAGAAGGTAAAGTAGGAATTTGTTGCCATGAATTTGTTGAGGATATGGTCCTTAAACATATTACTGGTCTTGGAAATTATGACTTTGTTCATACGGCTGTAGCAGATCCAGTAGAGGCTATTGTTCGATGGATTTATAGAAAAGTCAATCCAGGGAAAGAAGAGGCATTAAAAAAGGCTTCTCCTCAAGTGGAAAAGTGGGTAGAGTTTTGGTCAAATCTTAATGAGCAATATGAGGATTAATAGTGAAAATAGATTTATGCTATTATGGGTGTGGACAAAAAGCAATGTATGAACTAAAGAACGGCAGAGGGTGCTGTTCTAGTAGTCAAAATTCTTGCCCAGAGATTAAAAGAAAAAATAAAGGAAATAGAGAATCCAAAAAGGGCAACAAAAATCCCATGTTTAGAAAAAAGCATACCACAAGTTCATTACAAGAAATGAGTAAGTCCCATAAAGGAAAGAAAAAACCTTGGGTTACTGAAAGAAATAAGAAATTAATAAATAATAAAAATCCTATGTTTGGAAAGAAAAGACTTGATGTTATTGAAAGAAACAAAAAATCAATAGGTGATAAAAGTTATAATTGGCATGGTGGATCTTCTTTTGAACCTTATTCTCCTGAATTTAATAACAAGTTGAAGGAACAAATAAGGAATAAATTTGATCATACTTGTGTCCTTTGCGGTGAGTATGCAAAAGTACCTCATCATATAGATTATAACAAAAAAAATAACAGAGAGGATAATTTTGTTCTTTTATGTAAAAGTGATAACTCTAAAGTGAATAAGAATAGAGTTCAATGGGAAATCTATTTTAGACTATTCCTTATGATGTGGGGAAAATAATTTGACTAAAAAACCCAATAATGGAGAATTAGTTCCCTATATTCTTGATGCCATAGAAAAGGGGATAGATGTTTCAACAAGAAATAAAGCTATTAAATATCTTAGCAGTTTTATTGACACTGAAACTGATCCTGGTGCAATAACTTCCCTTGAGTTTTTAGTAAAATATCTTGATACCAAAGCTTATGCCGAATTATATGCTTATGTAGGGACTTTATGAAATTTAAAGAGGATGACAACCGGCTGAATCAAACCACCTATGAACCTCATAAGCTGAATATTTCTGTTGGAAGATTCCCAGGTGGGCATGATGAAAGACCACAAAATGACCTTGGGACTTCCCCAAAAAAGAGAGTGCAAGACATAAATAATAAAGCGGCTTACCAAATGACTAAGGATGAATATGTAAAGAAAGAAATGTCTTATAAAAGAAAACATGGTATTGTGGGGTCTGGTAGATTTGGTGGGGCTCAAGGGCTTAAAGCGGAAGCAGAAAAAATGCATAAAATTATGGTTAAGGATGCACTCAGTAAAGACAAGACTGTTCCTCCTGAGGTTTTAGCCGATTATCCGGATCTTACAATGAAGAAAGAAACTCTTGGAACCCCTGTAGGTGGGTATGGGCATCCGATTACTGCTTTTACTGGAATCCATGGTTATCAACCTAAGCCTTATGACCAATTTGGAATAAAGGGAAGAAAGAGAGATAAGAAGTCTAAAGCTAAAAAAGCCTTAGAACTTCTCTTTGCTGCTGAGGTATAAATGCCCAAAGTAAACTATCTGCTTAATGAAATAAAGTCTATTAACGAAATTGGTGCTCAGAAATTTCTAATCCTGGATGGTGGGGAACAGGTTAATATTGCTGAAAGACTGGGCAGGGATGCTGAAGTCTTTTATTTTGTTCCTTGGTATGATTCTGATCCCAAAGTAGATAGGCCATATGTAGGTCTCAATCTAAAAGGGGTAACCGTAGTTTATGACTATTGGAACCATCTAAAAGAGGCAGACAGGATATTCTTTCCAGATTGCTATTATGAGGATTTAGCGGAAAATATTTCTGAACAAGGGTATATTGTTATTGGACCAAGAAAAGCAGCAGTTCTGGAATATGATAAAGAGATAATGAGAAAAGAGTGTATGAGGGTTGGACTTAAAATGGCTGAGGCCGAAAAGATAAAAGGGCTAAAACATTTAATCAGGGTATTAGATGGAAAAGAGGGTACAATAGTAAAACCAAAGATATTTAGGGGGGAAAGTGAGACTTGGGAATACAAGTCAAAACTTAGTGGACAAGCTAAATTTGATGGTATATCCTTAAGTCTTGGCCCATTTGCCGAAAGCTTTGAGTGGTTTGTTGAAAAGCCTGTTAAGGGCCTGGAAATGGGAGTAGATGGGATAACTATAGACGGAGAGTTAATATACCCTATGATTTGGGGTTGCACTAGCGGGTATATGTTTTTGGGTAGAATTGATAATCCTGACAAAGTTCCTGAGCCATTTAAATCTACTAATTCAAAACTATCCAAGTTGTTTGAAGAGTATAAAGTAAAAAGTTTTTTTGGGACAGAAGAAATTATTCATGAGGATAAAAAAGGTTCTACTTTTATAGATTTAGCTATGCGCCTTTCTAATTCTCATATTAGTGGAATATTTACAGAATTAATTAAGAATTTTCCTGATTTTCTATTCAGTATGGGAAGTGATAAAATTATTATTCCAGATGTAGAGGCTACTCATGTAGGATCAGCAGTTTTAGTATTATCTAAAGAAGCTGAAGAATGGGTGACTATTAAATCTCCAAAGGAAATGACTAATTTGAAACTAGAGTATATGTCTAAGAATCAGGAAGGAGATTACATTATAGCCCCAAGAAAACAAGTAACTTGTGGGGCTCTTGTTGCATTAGGTAAATCATGGGATGAAGTAATCTCTAAACTTCAAGAGGATTTTAAAAAAATAGAAGCTAGTATTGGATTAGATCCTATACCAGGTGTTAGCGAATATGAAGAAATGATAGAAAAGGTAAATTCTTTCGGGTTGGAGTTTTAGGTGGATAATCGAAGAAAACCTAAAACAAAAGAGTGGAAAGAGCAAGTTAGTTTAAAGCTTAAAGGTATAAAAAAGCCGTGGTTAAGTGAGAAATTTAAATTAAATAATCCAATGAATAATCTTGAAAGTAGAGAAAAAGTTAATCAATCTAAGGTGGGTAAAAAGAGATATCCATTCTCTGATAAATGGAAAATGAATATGAGTAAAAGTAGAAAAGGAAAACCTAAAACAGAGCAACATAAAGAAAATATAAGTAATTCTATGCTAAAATCAGATATTGTTAAGAAAAATTGTTTACGTGCGCAAAGTTTTATTAAATCCCCCTCTAAACCTCAGATTAAACTATTCAACATGATTAAAAAGGAATTTAATTCTGCTGAACTTAATTTTCCTCTGATTCTTGATAATGGTAAAGGGTACTCTCTTGATGTAGTAATTCCAGAATATAAAATAGCTATTGAATATGATGGATTTTATTGGCATAAAGATAGGGATAAGGACTTGAAAAGACAAAGAGAATGTGAAGATTATGGATTCAAATTTATTAGGTATCAAGATAACGTTCCTTCTGAAGAAAAGTTAATGGATGATATAAATAGAATATTTTGCAAATTTTTCTCATAAAAACACTCTTCTACATATCTTATCGGCAGATTTAGTAAAAAAGTTTAGTTTATTTTAACAATAAAATCAATGAGTTCAAAAAATTTCAATTTTTTCATCCAATTTTCCTATTGATTTTTAACAATATTCATTATATAATCAGGTATAAGTGAAGAATATGAAAGAATATGGTGGTGGAGGCTATTAATGGCAAAAATCGGATTTGATATTTTAACTCTTCAGCCTGTTCAATTTGCGATTGAAGAGTCAGACACTACTATTGATGGAAAAAATGTCTTAGGAAAACTAAAAGGAACTTTCTTTGTTCCTAATGGCATTTCCCGAAATAAGAGATTCTATGGGTCAGACGTTTGGGAAACTCAACTTAAGAATGAGGATGTTCTGACAAGACTAAAAGATAAGAGAATGTTTGGGACTATTGGCCACAATATCAAAGTCAATGATGAGTCTTTGGCCGAAGGTAAACTTTCTCACATTACCACGGCTTTGTCAATGAATGGCAGTGAGGGTGTTGGTGAGGCCCTTATACTTAACACCGAAGCAGGACGCAATTTGAACACCGTCTTAAGGGCGGGAAGCAAATTATATGTATCCTCAAGAGCCAATGGAGATTACAAAGGCACTTCCCACGGTGTTCCAAGTGTAGACCCAGAAACTTTTAAGCTTGAAGGATTTGATTTTGTTATGGAGCCAGGTTTCCTACAAGCTAATCCAGCATTAGTTGAATCTCTTCATATCAAACCTGAAGAGGTTAAGAAATTAGCTGAGGATCTTAATGAAACTGTCGATGTTAACTCCCCTGAGGGTGTAATAATAAATGTTGCCCCAGGTGGGATTGTAAATATTGATAGTGGCAAAACAAAAAATTTAGATGTAAAGACCCCTAAGGATATTAAAATTGAAGAAAGGAACCAGGAGGAAATTATTATGGAGAAAGAACTTGTAGAAAAACTCATGACAGAGAAAGCAGAGCTTTCTAACACCTTGACTGAAGCTTTGAAAAGCCTAGAGTCTATCAAGGCCGAAAAGGTGGTTTTGGCTTCTGAAGTTAAAACAATTAGTGAAAAACTGGAAAAGGCCGAAAAGGAAATCAAGGATAAAGGACCTATCCTGGAGACCTATGAAAAATTGGGATCTCCTGCCGATGTGGAAAAGGCTCTGGATCTGGCTGAAAAAGTGATCTGGAAGTATAAAGAGTCTGGTTCCCCAGATGAAGTCCGTACTGCTCTTGAGAAAGCTTTTACTGAACTTCAGTCTTACAAGCAGATGGGTACGGTGACTGAGATTGATGAGGCTTTCAATAAGGCTGAATCCTTGATTAAAAAGTATCGTGAGTTAGGAACTCTAGCCGAATTGACTGAAGCCCTTGATACCGCCACCACAATTTTCACGAAATTCCAGGAACTGGGATCTCCTGCTGAAATCTCCTTGGCCCTTGACAAGGCTGCAAAGTTAGCTGAAGGGATCAAAGATGATAGGTTTGGTAAGAGAGTGGAAAAACTGGCTGGTGAATTAGGTGTTCCTGTTGAGGCTATTCGAGAAGTGGCCAAAAAGATGAATGATGGTGAAGTCCGTAAATTTGTCAAGGCCCTTTCCGAAAGCAATAATCTCAAAGTTAAGTATTTGGCCAAGCCTAAGCCCGGTGCTCTACCTAAGACCAAAGAAGATCTTAAGAATAAGCCAAGTATTTTCCAGAAATCACGGGGTGAAGCTTTAATGGAGAGTGTTACCCATAACCAGGCAAGGCTTTTCCCGAATAAAGATAAGAAGTAGTTTTGATCTGCTGAATTAATTTCCTCACTTAGGGTGAGGACTAAGAGATGTCAAAGTAAGATTTTCTGCACTTCAGACTGTCAAGCTAAGGCTCTCTTGAATAACACCCTTACGTAAGGGTGAATCCAAGACGATGGAGGAGTGTATGAGAAGTAATGTATCTAAAGGTAAAGAAGAGCTTGACGAGCGGTTGCAGTTAATGGACCACAAAATCAAAGCTGATGCTGAGGCCCTATATGAAAAGTATAGAGAGCAGATGGATCTATTGGATCAGTCTCTTCTGTCCAAAGCTAAGGGTGGATTAGAGCCCTATGATGTTTACGCTTTGGGAAAGCAGCTTGAATCCTTTGATTCCTATTTGGTCTTATGCGAAGAAGATGGGAACCTTGGCCAGTTAGGCAAAATCCCCCAGATTGCCTATGATGTTATCACCGTGGCTTATGGAACTTCTATTATCCCCTTTGTGGCTTCTGTTCAGCCAATTGAAGAGGAAAGTGGACACGTTTACTTTAAGCAGGTGAAACCCGCTCCGTTTACGGATGAGACTTTCAAAGGTGGTTACGATCAGTCTACAGTGTTCATTGATCCCCGTACCGGCGTTGTAACCCCACGTGCCTATGCCGCTAACACGGTTACTGAGGTTGATACCCTAGTTTCAAGTGGGGGAACTGCCAAGTATTATGCAACCCTAAGACAGTACCCGGTTCGTCCGTCTACTGTTACCGTGACATTGGCCACCAATGCTGGCGTATATGGCAATGACTTTAACGGATTCGTTCCTACCACTGGTAAAGGTGTTATCCTTGGTGCTGGCGTGTCTGGCTCCGTGTCTTATGGTGGACCCGCTACCGCTGGCCGTGTGGATCTGATTTTTGCCTCTGATCCTGGTGCCGTTAATATCGTTGTTAGCTATCAGGTTAACTATGAGCAGGCTGATGATCTGCCCCGGATTACCACTTACTTCGACAGCACTGATATCTTTGCTCAGGTGTATGCCCTTAAAGGCACCATCGGGATGTTACAGTCCTATGGTATGAGAAAGAGATTCGGGCTGGTTGCCGAAGATGAGTTGGCTAAAGACTTAGTGGCCGAAATCAACGCCGAAATCGGTGGAGACCTGATTACCCTGATGTATGCTGCGGCCCTTGGAACCGTTACGTGGTTTAAAACCCCACCTTCTAATGTTTCTTACTATGAGCACGTTCAAACCCTGAAGTATGCCATTGCAGATACTGAAGCCAATATGATTGGACATAGCCAGAGAGGCACGATCACTACGATCATTGCCGGTCGAAACCTCTGCGCCATTCTGTCTACTCTACCTGGATTCAATAAACTCACCGATGGTAACACCTTAGGTGCTCACGTGTTTGGAACTCTGGATGGTGTCATGATTGTTAGAGTGAATGAACAGGCTATCCTGGATACCAACAAGGCTATTTGTATTTGGAAGGGAACTTCTCCGTTTGAAGCCCCATCCGTTTACAGTCCGTTTATGCCTTTGGTGGTTACCTCTACTCTGCCAGCCGGGAAAAATCCGATTGGTCAGCAGAGAGCCGCTGCAGTTTGGAGCGGAGTGAAAATCCTGGTTCAACAGTTCATCACCCTCTTGGTCATGGACATTGGGGCGAATACCGCTCCTAACGGATTCGATGTTATCGTTCCGTAACCTGTCGCCCAGGTAAACACATATCCCGGGAAGTGGTTTTATTTTTCCACCACTTCCCGGCTTTTTCTTTTCATTTGTGGTGGAAGGAGGGGAGACAGGTGGAAGAGGGACTAAGATTAGATAACCTTACAAGAATTCCTTTAGCAGTAACCTCACATTACCAAATCCCCGCCGCTGGAAGTCTAATATTGAGACAATCAGAATATTTAGCCATTACGGATGAGATAGTCAAACTGGCCGATTTTGGAAAGTTAAGTTATGTCTTTATTCCGATTGAACGGAAAGTCATGCCTCAGAAAGCGGCTATGAGACCAGAGGTATTAAAAAGTAAACCTTCTACAGAAATTCCTATTCCAACTGCTACTCCAATTTTGCCTGTAGAAAGTCATCCTGCATCCCCTTTGATTAAGAGGAAGAGGAAAGTTAATGCTTCTTAAGGAAATATTTCTTAAAGTTTTAGTAGAATCAGGACAATTTCTTTTTGGTGTCGAAAAAATTGAAATGAAGGCAGATCCTTTTCTACTTCTGGTTAAGGATAGCCTTTCCACATATGATGATTTTGAACCTAAGGATAACAGATTCAACATTACTGTTTCCAACACTTCATATACTTTTAATGAATCAGTTCCGGGAAACTATTGGGAAGTTCCCAAATTTATCATTGAAATAATTCCTTTGGTAATTAGTGGACTTCCTTGGTATTTCCAAAACTGGATGACATGGCAGGGTAAAGGTTTTGGGGATGAATTCAATCCTCTTTCTTCTATTTGGAAGTATAAACGTCCCATCCTGTATACTGAATATTCAGGCCAGTTTACTGTTTGGGCTGCTTATAACAGGGCTGTAATGTCAGTTCCAGATCCCGATGTTGCTCATGCCACTACTTGGGATTTTCCTGATATTACCAATCATGATAATCGCTTTTTCAAGCATCTTACAGGTAAGTTTATGCAAGCTCTTGGGTTAGAAAGAGATGCTTTTACTCTTACTGAAATGCCTCTTAGGACCAATGCTGATAAATTAATATCCAAAGGTGAGGCAATGGAAGAAGATGCCCTTAAGAAAATGCAAGCCCAGAAATGGTATTTGGCGCAAGGCTAATAGAGGAGATAGTGGGATTTATTGATTTAACAAAAAAAAGATTTGGAAAATTGGTTGTAATTGCTAGATCAAAATATAGGTCTACACATTGGTTATGTAAATGTGATTGTGGTATAGAAAAGGAAATTGATGGTGGTAGTTTAAGAAGAGGACAAAGTAAAAGTTGTAGATGTTCAATAACAGAGAATTTAACTGGGAAGAGATTTGATAAATGGCTTGTTATTAGTAAAAGTAATAAAAGAGTTTCCGATAGGTCTGTTTATTGGCTATGTAGATGTATTTGTGGAAAAGAAAGAGAAGTTAATAGTAATAGTTTAAGGAGTGGCCGGAGTAAAAGTTGTGGTTGTTCCCAGAAAATAGCTTCTTTAAAACGCTGGAAAGATTCAAAATTTATTTCTAATCAAATGAAAGCTAGAGGATGTAAACCAAATAAGACTGAATTAAAGTTTGAGCAATTCCTTAATAGTCTTTATCCAGGTGAATGGAAATATGTAGGGGATGGACAGTTAATCATAAATGGTAGGTGTCCTGATTTTGTTAATGTGAACGGGAAAAAACAGATTATAGAACTTTATGGTGATTACTGGCATAGAGGCCAACTTCCTGAAGATCGGGCTAAAATATTTGAGCCTTTTGGTTATCAAACTTTAGTAATTTGGGAAAAAGAACTTAAAAATATGGATAAAGTAGAAGAAAAAATTCTAAATTTTTAAGGAAGAGTTAATGAATAAATCCCAAGAAATTATTAAACTAATGGAAGAAGGTAATATTAAAACTTTTATAATGGTCATAGATGCCAAAGATCATGATGATGCTATTCTCAAAATTCTTAAGAATGTGGACTCAATAGAAGGTGCAGATATTCTGGCTAAGAAGCATGACTACTTAGCATTTACAGATTTTCATAAAAGACCTGTTGCCGAATTGTTAGATGTAGTCAAATTGCTCTTGGAGAAAGATCCAAGATTCAAAAATGAAAAGGATTCCCCCGTAGGCATGTTTAAAGTTGAACCTAATAAGTTTATAGTATTTGGACGGGGTGAAGAATAAGGTGAAGAATGCTATTAATTTAATTGGTAAAAAATTCGGAAGATGGACTGTTATTTCCCGTGTTGAAAATAAAAATAATAAACCATGTTGGTTATGTAGATGTGATTGTGGAAAAGAGAAGAAAGTTAAAGGAATTGTTTTAAAAAAGGGGGAAAGTAAAAGTTGCGGGTGTCTCCAAATAAGAATAAAAAATTTAATTGGTAAAAGGTTTGGAAGATGGATTGTTGTTGGTAGTAGTAGTAAAAGAGACTCTTGTAGGGATGCTTATTGGTTATGTAAATGTATTTGTGGTAAAGAAAAAGAAATTAGTGGGCGTAGTTTAAAAAAAGGAAATAGTAAAGGTTGCCATAGTTGTAAACAAATAGAGGAATGGAAAAATCCAGGATATAGAGAAAAACATGAAAAAATGATGCTACAAAAATGGCAAAATACAGAGTATATTGAGAAACAAATAAAGTCTAGGGAAATTAAACCTAATAAATTAGAACTGAAATTTGAACAATTCCTTAATAATCTCTATCCAGGGGAGTGGAAGTATGTAGGAAACTTTGAGTTTTGGTTGGGTGGTAAGAATCCTGATTTCATGAATGTTAATGGAAATAAACAACTTATTGAACTTTATGGTGACTATTGGCATAAAGGGGAAAATCCTCAGGAGAGAATAGATCATTTTAAGAAATACGGATTTGATACTTTAGTAATTTGGGAAAAAGAATTAAAAGATATGAATAAAGTAGAAGAAAAAATAATTGATTTTTCGGGGAGGAATAAGTATGCCTTCATTTAATGCCATAGTGCAAGAGATGAAAAAGCTGAGGGACCCAGGAAAGTATCCTGCTTATGACACTAAAACTTTTGCTACTCAAGCCAGTCCTGGAATTAAAACTGTCATGTATAAAGGGTCAATTCAAGGGGAAAAGAATGAATACCCAGTCTATATTCAGTTTAGAAGAGTAGAATTCAGTGAGGAAGAAAAGCCTAGATTTGTTCCCTTTGAGGAAGTAGACAGAACAGGTGGTAAGGGGTTAAAATTCTATGAAGTACCAGATTTGGGAAAAAATGATTGTGCCTTAAAGTGCATGTGTTTTCCTGGGGATACCTTAATACCTTTACTGGAAGGCTATTCTATTCCAATTAAAGATTTGGTTGGTAAAGATCATTTTTATGTCTACTCATTTGATACTGATAAGAGAAAAATAGTCATTGGAAAGGGATATAATTGTGAAATTAAAGAAAAAAATGTCTCTTTAATTGAAGTAACTTTAGATAATGGAAATAAACTTAGATGTACCCCTGATCATGAATTCTATTTAAAAAGTAGCCTGAAAAAAGAGGCAAAAGACTTGTTACCTGGTGATTCTTTACAAGCACTATACCGTAGACTATGCCCTGAAGGAAGAATGCAGGGATATGAACAAGTTTTACAGGAAAAAGTTTGGGGATTAACTCATCGTTTGGCGGATTCTTATAATTTAGAAAATAATATATATTCAAAAAGTTTAGGAAGTATTCGACACCATAATAACTTTAATAATAGAAATAATAATCCAGAAAATATTAAAAGAAAAACCTTCCATGAGCATAGAAAAATTCATTTGGAAAGATCTAAAACTTGGCCTACTGGTTTAAAGATAATGAATGAAAGAGTTAGAGAATTATCCGCTAAGGGAGAACATTGGCTTCAATCTGAAGAAGGAAAATTAAGACATGGTGCAAGGCAAAGAGATTTAGCTAAAATTGGTAAACATCCTTTTCAACAAGAAAAAGTTATTGATTGGTTAAAATCTGATGAGCATAAAAATATAATGAGTTCTATACAATCTAAAAAAGTAGAAGAAGGTAAGCATCATTTTCAATCTGATTGGATGAGAGAAATTGTTAGAGAAAGTAATAGAAGAAGATCTTTGGAGGCAAGAAATCATAAAGTAATCTCAGTAAGAAGATTAGAAGAAAAAGAGGATGTTTACTGTTTTTCTGTAGAAAAATATGGAAACTTTTTTATTGACGTAGATGGAGGAATTGATATAAGTAGCGGAATATTAGTAAAAAATTGTTCAGATTTCAGATTTTTTTGGGAACATCCGCTTTTTGTTAAAAAGTCACTGATCGGACAATTTCGTAAATATGTAAGAAAAACAACTACTTATCCACCAAAAAACCCTCAGGGAATTCTGGGGATGTGCAAGCATCTTTGGAGTTTTGTTAATGCCCTGAAAGAGGCTAAATTAGTGAAATAATGGCAGATTCTACAATTTTACAGATAATTGAGGGTGTCCACCAAGTTGGTTGGGAAGTTAAAATTCCCGTTTTGATAACCGCTTTGGGTATGAAAGTGTTCATTTATCGAAAACCAGCTTATGATTTAACCCAAGAGGTTTATGGCCCGGATTCTCAGGCCGATTCAGGGGTTAAAATAGGTGAGGTCAGTGCCCTTATATTAGGGGATGAATGGACCGTATTCGACTTTAGGAATGTAGGAACCTTTGAGAAGGGTTGGATGTACTGTTTAGCTACCGATCTCTCAACCTACAAGGTAATAGAAGGGGATATGGTCAAATTTGGGGATAGGACAGACCGAAAGGTAAGACGTTATAAGATTGAACATCCTGAAAGTATTGGCCATACCTTGGAAATATTGAAAAGATTCAAATTATCATCTTTAGGAGACTAATTATGAGCAAAGCAATTGATTTCATTAAGAAACTTCATGAAACTGGTGAGATGTCTGCTTCAGAACTTGAGCAGGGTGGTGAGTGGTATGAGTTTCGGCTTGAACTAGAAGGAATTTGTAAAGCTGCAGGATTAAAGTGTGAGGTTAAGCCATTTGACCAATATCAAGGCCCTTATGCCTATGTTGAAGGATCTGGAAAACTTTGGGGTTTAGGTGATTTTGATGAAGAGGGTGAATTCTATTTTGAAGGCCCTGGAGAGGGACCTGGAGAAGGGTATTCAGGGGATAAAGAGGATATGATTAATCACTTAAAGAGTTTGAAAAAGGGTAAGAAGAGTAAATAATGGCAAGTTATTTAAGGAATAATGGGCATGCACCAGGATCTTGGAAACCACTGGTGGACTCAGGTAAAATGTCGGCTTCCTTTGCCTGTCCCAAGTGTGGAAAGGTAGAATTGCTTACCAATCATCAAATTGGTAAGGGGGGTGTTGTAACCCCTAGTGTTGTTTGTCAGACAGAGGGTTGTAATTTTCATGAGAATATTATTCTGGAAGGGTGGCTCTTTACATAATGTTTACTATTTATAAGGCAGAAAATAAAATTAATGAGAAATTATACATAGGTCAAACTTCAAATAGTTTGAATTATAGAAAATATAAGCATCATTCAAAAAAAGGTTGTGTTTCACTTATTTATTTAGCCATTAAGAAGTATGGTAAAGAAAATTTTGACTGGGATACAATAGCCATTTGTGATACAAAAGATAAAGCAAATTTTTTAGAAAAATTTTATATTAAATTTTTTAATACAAAATCTCCAAATGGATATAATATTACTGAAGGTGGAGAAGGAACTCCTGGTCTTATTGCTTGGAATAAAGGCATTCCTAGTCCTTTAAAGGGAATAAAAAGACCTGATATTTCTGAAGTAATGAAAAAAAGAAAAGGTGAGAAACGTCCTTTTTGGTCTTCTGAAATGAAAGAAAAAATATCAGGGGAAAATAACTCTCATTTTGGTAAGCCTGGCTACTGGTTAGGAAAGAAGAATTTAGTTCAGATTGAAAAAATAACTGGTAAGAAAAATCCTGCTATTGGTTTTAGTAGAAAAGGAAAAACTTACGAAGAAATTTATGGGATAGAAAAAGGTCAAGAATTAAGAAAACTCAGAAGAGAGTCTAGGAATCAAAAATCATTAGGGAATTAAAAAAATGCAAGTTATTAGCACGATTGCCTTAGTCCAAAAAGGGTTGACAGATACAATCTTGGCTCTCTACCCTGATTGGAAAATAGTTTATGATGAAAACCTGGACTATCAATCTTCTGTAGAAAAGCTTAGGAAATATAATTTAATCAATGAAAATTATTCCAATGCTTTTCCTCTGTTTTCATTTAGACGTAGTGTTCTCCACAAAGCCAAAAACCTTGAAAGAGCTGTTAATGTAGAAGTTACTGATTTGGGAGAAACTACCCGGAATTTTGCCAATATTTTTAAGTCAAGTTTTGCTACATTTGACATTGAATTTTTTATTTATCATCCTGATATTCGTTTCATAGAGACTATAGAAATTGAATATCTTTCATGGCAGAGTTTGAAGAGTATAAGGAGTTACCCAGTGGAAATACCTGGAATTACTCCTCCTCTTACATATTTCACAATTTTTGATGATTTGGACGGTATGAAAATCCATGTTAAGGATATGTTCTACAAAGGATTAACTGGAAAGATTCATGTATCAGGTTGGTTTCTGATTGTTCCTGATGATTCTACATATCCCAAAATTATGGAGATTAGAAAGACTATTTATAATTATCAAAAAGAAATCTTAGAACAAGAAGATATTACCTGATTATGTTTATTATTTATAAAGCAGAGAATAGAATTAATGGAAATTGTTATATAGGTCAAACTAGCCGTTCTTTAATACAGAGAATTTATGGTCATAGAAATAGGGCGGGGGATAATACTTATTTTTCTAGGGCTATTAATAAATATGGTAAAGAAAACTTTGATTGGGATACAATAGCTATTTGTGATACAAAGGATAAATCAGATTTCTTAGAGAAATTTTATATCAAATTTTTTAATACTAAGAAACCTAATGGATATAATTTAACGGATGGTGGAGAAGGAAGTACAGGATTTAATCATTCAGAAGATACAAAGAGAAAAATGTCTGGTGATAAAAATCATAATTTTGGAAAAATAGGTGATAAAAGTCCTTTATTTAGAAGAAAAAGATTTGATGTATCTGATAGAAATAAGAAAAGAGTAGGTAATAAAAATCCAAATTTTGGTAAAGATGCTTGGAATAAAGGATTAACTAAAGAAATAGATATCAGAGTTAAAAATAGTAGTGAAAAAATGAAGATTACTAGGTGGTATTCTTAATCACCAAATTGGAGGAAATATGAGTGAAGATAAAACTATGGGAATTTTAAGATCACAGTTAGATCGTCCTGTTATGCTAAGGTATGATGGCCAGGGGATAAAGGTTCCTGCAAGGGGAAAAACCCTGCCTTTGGAAAAGGGAAAGATTGAGGGGGAGATACCCAAGGGTATTAAATTCTTAGAATTGAGGAGGGCATAATGATTAGTAGTGGAATGCCAAGAGTAAACATTACGGAACTGTCCCAGGATCAAAGAGTACCCTCTTTCCCTGGAGTTTATGGGTATCTTCAATTACCCGGTGCCCCGATTGGACCTTTAGAGGAAACTTTGATTTCTTCTGATACTGAACTTTTGCAACTTTTTACCACTAATGGTAAAATTGGTGTTGGTTATGATGAATCCTATTGGGATGCTATAGCCTTCCTTAAGCAGTCTAATACACTGTGGGCAAAACGTGTAGTCAAAAATGCTTTATTTGGTGGGGTTGCCGTTAAAGAAAGGACTGCTTCTGGTTCAAGTTATCCTTTCCCAACTGGAGAGTCTGATCCTACCGCTTTCTCATTTGCCGCTCAGGATTCTTTTATCCTGTATCAGGCAAATCCGGGAACATGGGCTAACAATCCAAATGGGGCTTTCCCAATTGCTGTGAGATTGTACGCCTATGATACGGAACCCAGTAAGGTAAAGTTACCCAATGCCTTTATGATTGAAGTTTACAATGCCAATAACCTCAACATCCCTCTTGAGCCAGCTTGGTTAGTTTCCAAAACTGAAGGGGCAAAAGATGGATTTGGCCATAACATTTATCTTCCTGATGTTCTAAAAGGTTCTCAGTATATCAGGGCCTTTGATGATATATCTACTGAAGATTCTGTTTATCCCAAAACTACTGATGGTTCCATTTGGAGTGTGGCTATTGCGATTGCAGGATCTGGATATTCTATTAATGATATTCTCACTCTGACAGGTGGGGATAGTAATGGGACATTAAGGGTAACTCAGGTGGGGGCAGGTGGATCTGTAACTAGAGTAACTATTCTCACACGTGGACTTGAATTTACGTCTGGAACATCCTATCCTACTTCTGTTGCTCCATCAGGTGGGGCAGGTTGTCAGATTACCGTCACCGCAGTAGGTTTGTTCTTTGCTGCAGGAACAGATGGTGCCCAGGTTACGTCTGTAGAGATGATTGATGCTTTGACCAAAGTACAGAATCCTGATAATTTGACTGTTACCATTCTTATGGATGGTGGTTGGGCTCATGCTGAATATGCTTCCGCTCTTTGGACTATAGCCGCAGCCCGTCATGATTCTGTGGCCATTCTGTCTGTTGATCCTGCTGCTGAATTAGCTGCAGATTATATAACTCAGATTAAGGCTTATCGGGATGCAACCCTGGCTGCTAATACTTCCTATGCAGCTCTTTATACCCCTCACGTACTTATCTATGATAAGTATAATGATCGACCTTTGTATGTCCCTCCTGATGGATATGCAGCGGCTGCTCTTAGCGCAAATGCCAGTAATACAGAATTCTGGTTTACCGCTGCTGGTGATAAAAGAGGGGTATTGAATGTTCAGGGTTTAGCTAGAATCTTTACAGATGCAGAAATTGGGGATCTTTATGATGATCAAATTAACCCAATACGATTTACTCCAAGTAGGGGTATCCGAATTTGGGGCCAAAAAACCTTGTTACCCATTCCTGAAGATTTGCAATCCTTGAATGTCCGTTGTCTCTTGATTGTCATTGAACCTGCTATCAAGTCTTATCTTGAGGGATTTTTGTTTGACCTTAACACCCCAGCTATGAGAAATGATGTTCAGAATACTATTAATGCCTATATGAATGATATCAAATCCAGGACCGGGGTTACTGATTTCTATTGTGTTTGTAATGGAACCAACAATTCCAATACAGATGAACAAAACCATGTCATGAATGTGGATTTGTACATTCAGCCCACGTTGGATGTAGAGTACATTAATTTCCAAATGATTATTACCAGGGCTGGAATTACCTTCCAGACTGCTGGTTAAGGAGGAGTTAAACATGCGTATAGAATTGAATGATGTAATCAACCAAGCAGATTGGGCTGTAAAGTATAGGTGGGATTTGAGATTTTTTGCTGTCCCTGCTGCCTTGGGTATATCCTTTAACCCAACTTTACTCAATCTGAGATGTGAATCTACAGAGATTCCAAAGTCTACTGGTAATACGTTTTCTGTTACCATTCGTGGGTTAGAGGATAACGTAAACCCAGGATTGTGGAAAACTGCTGGAAAGATTAAGCTGGTTTTTGTAGAATCTGTAGACAATGAGATCCTTAACTGGATTCAATCCTGGAGAGAGGCTATTTGGAATCCTGGTATTGGAAATGGGTTAACCAAGGCCGATCTGCTTGTAGGGGTGACTTTAACCCGATTAGGTAGAAATGAAGAACCAGTTAGGTATTACACTATGGCTAAAACATTACTGGCTGATTATGATCCAGGTGGGGATTTAGAAGAGGATGATAAGGGGGGAGTAATTAAGCCGAATGTCACTTTAGTATATCCTAATTTTGTGGAAACAGGATATCCAAAAGAGGCTATTCCTCTTGCTCCTGAACCTTCTACTGCGATTTAAAGTAGGGGTTTATGTACCTGAAGAACGTCAATGAGATGGTTTCTATTGAATGGAGTAGGGAGCACCTTTGGGATATAAAATTTCCAGACCCTAATGGTGCTCCTGCACCTTTTAATAGGTGGTTTCCCGCTACTAATGTTTTTGTCCCAATGGCAATTTTAAAATCTAAGACTTTTGAAGGTCCTCTGTCTGAATATAGCATTCCCATAAAGACAGAGGAAAAGAGAATGTCAGTAACTTTTTTTGATGATACTACCCATAAGTTGCTTGATTGGATTACATACTGGATGAATTCCACCTTTGGTAGCACTCTGGTAAGTTCCACTTCAGGTTATTTTATTACCAGTTATGTAAAGACTTTAGAAAAGATAACCAGAAGGATTGATATTTCGAGATTGGATAGTAATAAATCTGAAATTATTCTTAGTAATGGGGATGTTTATGTTGATTCTTACTTGGTTTATCCAGAAGATGTAATTGGGTTTAAAGGAGGGAATGAACCAAAACCTAATTCTTATGCAGTTAGATTCGTTATAGCAGGAATTATTAAACAGAATTTTATCATTAACATGCTTGGCCGGGGAGTGGCTATACAACAATAGTGTTGCACAACAATTTTGTTTTACCTCTTGGAAGGAGGGTATATGGCAAGAGTACAAAGGATTATCAAAAAAGATACTGTAGAGGATAAAGTCCCTGCAGCATTTTTACCAGTAGATAAAGAAGAGATTAAAGAGCCGGTTGCTTTTGTTCCTGAAGCCAGGATAAAACAATTGCCCTCTAAATTCCTACCCTATCCCAAAGACTGTTCTATCTTTTATAAGCCTTATGTTTTCGGAGAATTGACAGAATTCAATGAATCTAAAGTTAATGAATCAGATAAGATAAGGTTTATACTCCAAGGAATTAGAACATCCTTTCCTGTAATGAATCTAACCTTTCATGACTATATTGTTATTACTCTTTACAGAAGAATTTCTTCTCTTGGGAATAGTAACTTTAGCTTTTCTTATGTCTGCCAAAAATGCCGAAATAAAAATAGGCATACGGCAACTTTAGACAGTTTTGAATTTCATGACCTTGATGTTCCAGACTTACCTGTTCGTGCAAAGATTGGTGGGACAGAACTTCATTTTATGCCTCTTACTATAGGAAATTATATTGATTTATTGGAATCAGGGCTTGTGGAAAGTGATGAAAAAAGAATAGTTAAAATGTTTTCCAAACAGGTAGTGAATATAAAATTTGAAGAGGCAGAAAAGATTATTTTTAATGCTTGGAATGAGGAAGTTGATATTTTGAACCATATTGATGAGTCCCTTTATCATGGAATTGAACCTATGAAAGTGACTTGTAAGAAAGTAATCAAGTCTCCAGATGTGGTGCTCAATGGGGTTATAGCCTTATGCCAAGAAAGAGCTAAGTTAGAAAATAAAGAAGAAAAGAAAACTATATGGGAGAGTGCCGCTTCAACTTTGGAAACATTAAATCCCCCTACTGATGGGGAACCTTGTGGCCATATTAATACAATAGCTATTAACAGGCCGGAGGTCCTGGTTCGTCCCTTTCGTCTTGATCGACAATCTTTACGAAGTAGGATTCAATTTGGCTTGGGGGGGAATAGTCAATCCGTATCAGCTTAAATTTATGCAATATGGGGAAGCAAGAAGATATATGAAATTACTTGTGGATAAGGCAAAATAAATGGCGGTTGACAGAGCTACATTACCAAAATCTCCTGATAGAATTTCAGACTTGATTTCTAAAATTGGAACAGGGATAGCTCAAGCTGCATTGGGTGCTGCTGGAATGACTCCCCCTAAGGGTTCTCATACCTTTGGCTTAGAGGGATTAGCTAACCTTGTTAAAACCCATATGGCTGAAAGTAAAGAAACCCAAGATAAAGCGGAAAAGCTTAATGTCTCTCCTGAAGAATATAGCTCAAGGAAAGAGCTTAAGGAATTACAAGAGCAAATCAAAGAAGTACAGGAACTTCAGAAAAAAATAGGAATTGGAATTGATTTTGGTAAAGAGTTTCCTAAACTCTTTGAGGATTCAAGCAAGAATATAAAAGATGGTTTTGGTGAAGTAGCTGATGCAATATCTGACCAGCCCAAGAAACAGATAGAGGAATTAAAAAAGGCAGGATTTGGAAAGAAAGAAGAGGGGGGAATTGGTGAGGCTCTTTTTGGTGGTGGGGGGTTAGCTAAATATAGACAATCGGCTGTTCAGTTAGCTCTTGCTGGATCAGGTTTAGGTGGTATTGAGGAAGTATTTGGGATTAGTGGAAGAATTGAAAAAGTAATTGAACAGACCAAAGAACGGAGAGAAAAATCCAAAGAAGAAGAGGAAACTGCTAAAAAGTTAGGGGTTAGTCCAGAAGAGTATCGGCAAGCTAAAGAGACTTATGACATTAAAAAAGAGCGGAGAGAGCTTCATGAGGAAGCAGTATCCTTGGGATTAAGGGGTTTTTCTGATGTTGCTGCTGAAATAGAATCTGAAAAGACACAAAAAGCTGCCGCAAAAGTATCTACCAAACCGGGGGCTGCTCTTACTGAAGATACCCTAAAAGATTTTGTTGAGGGTGTTAGAGAGGGAGTTACTGATGGTTTAAAAGAGGCAGGAATTGTTCCAGGTGGTCCTGGTGGACAGGGAGAAAGTCTTGCCGAAATAGCGGATAATACCCAGAAAACCCATGAGGAAATTGCCGATCTCCATGATACCATGAAAACTAGAGATCAAAGTTTAGTTCAGCCTATTGTGGATAAATTGGATGAGCAACAATCCTCTTTAGAGGAAATTTCTGGGAATACTGAGGGTATTAAACAGACTGCGGAAGAGGATAAAGAAGAAAAGAAAAAAGAGGGTGTTGGGGGAAAGGGTCTTATAGGATCTATTATAAGTGGTGCTGTTAGTGCTATTGGCAGTGCTGTTACCAGTCCTGCAGGAATATTAACAATAGCAGGAATATTAGCTGGTATGGTTGGATATAAATTTGGAAAGAAAGCGGAATTAGCTAAAGAGGAAAGAGAAGATAAAGAGATAATAAGTGAAAAAGAGAAAAGAGATAAAGTAATCGCAGATGAATTAAGAAAAAGAGGAATGTCAGAAGAAGATATTAAAAAATCCCTAACACCGGGAATGCATCTTGATTTACGGGAAGGGGATATTCCAAAAACAAAAGAAGACTTTGAAAAAAGAAAAAAAAGTGCAGGAAAAGGACTGCTTGGTAAATTATCTGACATAGTTGTTCCTGAAGTTAGTGCTGCAGAAATTCCTATTTCGGCAACGGGAATTAGGACTGTTCCAGCAACCCCAATTCCTATTCCTTCAGGTGGAATTAAACCTGGATCTGAGGCTCAACCGCAGCAACCTGTGATTAATAATTTCAATATTCAAAGTCCTCCAGCACCGATAACTATTGAAAGAGAATCTTATGTTAGAGGTTTACAAAATCTATCTTGGCTTCCTTGGTAAGGTGAGATATGCCTGATAATCATTTATTTGATCAAATGATGTCTGACCCTAATGCTCAGGTGACTCTTATTATATATTCTAGTAAGGTTGTCCCTCCCCCAAATAATATCTTGACAGGGTTTTTGCAACAGGATTTTTCTTTTAATAGTCAGGCTAGTTGGAATTCCCCTTTTGAGACTTTTGGTGGAATATTCAAACTTCTTAATAGTGTTAGGAACTTGGCATCAACTCTTATTGCCTCTACAGGATTTAAAGATCTTGCACAGAAGATTCCTATTCCTATGTCTTTTGCTCAAACTATAAAAGATTACATGGGATCTACCCCCCCTGAATTTGATTTGACTATGACTTTTGTGGCGACTAAAGATGCTGATCAAAAAAAGCCTGTGAGTAATATATCTACTTTATTGGCATGTACCTCTCCCGTTTCCAGTTCTAGTACCCCGGGTTCAGTTTTGGATTTTATGAAACCTCCTTTGGGTTATGTACATGCTCTTACAAATCCTGAGGATGGAGTTGTTAACTTAAAAATAGGACAATGGCTGCAAATACCCAAACTCTTGATTTCTTCAGTTCGTCCTACTTATTCCAAACAGGTTGGAAAATTGGGATTTCCTATTTATACTACTGCCCAAATTCATTTTGAATATTTTAGGACACCTAGTTATGAGGAAATTCAATCTTGGTTTACAGGGAAATTTATTTCTCTTGATACTACACCAACAGGGGATACTGGGGAAGTGAAGGATAAAACTCCATCTCCCCCAAACAATATACCTGTTGCTCCAATACCGCCACCTAGTTCTATTTTCCCTAAGTTAGGGAATGGTGCATAGGAAATTTAATGTTTTATATAGATCCAAGTAAAAATCTTCCAAAGAGATATGACATTGCTAAATTCTTAGAATATTTGACACCCCCTCCTGTTTCTGAGGGTCCTGTATTCGATGTTTTAGCAAGTTATTTCTGGAATAAGGTTCCTGATCTACTCTTAGGTGGAAACTACCTTGTAGTGGGAGAGGCCAATCGCCCGGATTTGATTTCTTACAGGATTTATGGGGATACACAATACTATTGGATTATTATGCTTTATAATGGAATTTCGTTTAATGAAGATGTTGTAATGGGATTGACATTAAATTATCCCTCTCTGAAAGACTTAGAGGATCTTTATTTTAAACTTAATTCCTTACAGACCAATGCTAATGCAGCGGCTATTTTGGCTGCTGAAGCCCCAACACCTGCTGTAACTTTAGATTCTATAGTAATATCCCCCTCTGCTCCCAGTCTTGCAATTGGGGCTACTCTAGCATTTACTGCTACTGGAACATATTCAGATGGGACAATTAGGGATGTGACTTCACAAGTTATTTGGGCTACAACTTTAGCGGCTATAGCAACCATTAATTCTAATGGGGTAGTAACAGCTATCTCAGTAGGAACAGTGACTATTTCCTGTTCCCTAAATATGATTGAGGCAGGAATACCTCTTATAGTTACAACTGTTGCTGTTACACCTCAATTAATATTTCTTGCTCCTGCAGGACAGAGTATACCACATGGAAGTGTTATACAATTTTCGGCTACTATGGTTTTCTCCGATGGTACTGCTGCGGATATAACCTCAGCACCAGGAGTAGTTTGGGCTTCATCAAATGCAACAGCGGCTACAGTTAATAGTAATGGTTTGGTTTCAACTCATAATCCTGGTTCCACAATAATTTCCTGTACTCTGGGGTCTCTTGTAGGGGCTATGCCATTGATTGTTACTTAAGAGATTGAAATGATTAATCTTTCTGGACAATATTCTTTGGTCTTTTCTGTGGCGGGATTTGATGATTTTCTCACAGAATTAGACCTCCAATACCTAAAAGTTGTAGAGGAAGCGGGGAATATTTTGCCTACTTTCGAGATTGTTTTTACTCTTTTGGACAAGAATATTCTTAAGTATCTTAATGAAGGAAATCCCTTCTACATTTCTTTTGGTGAGGATGGATCAAATCTTACTACATCCTCTTTTAGGATTATGGGTAAAAATCTTAATAAGCTTGGGCAGGGAAAATATATTGTTAGACTCATGGGTGTCTATAATGCATTTCCTTACTACACTGATTGTAAAATACAAATTACTGATAAGGTTTCTGGAATAAAGGTTATCCAGGATGTTGCTTCGCAGCATTTTAGTACAGTGGATTCCAATATTGCAAACTCTCAGGATAATCAAGCCTGGATTCAACATAATACCCCTGATAGAGTTTTTGTGAATGAAGTTTGGATGCATAGTCATATTGCTAATTCCTTCCCGGCTATAGGGATAACCAGTCAAGGAATTTTTGTTCTCAGGGATGTAAGAAAATTATCTGTAGGGGATTATACATGGAAATTTGTTTCGGCATATGATGACATTACTGATCCTAAGGAAATTCTCATTGATCCTGCCTATAGTATGGAATCAATGACTGGTCTTGTTAATGCTTGGGTGGGTTATGGTAAGGAAAAGAATTTGTGGGATGTAGACAAGAGTGTTGCAAGTGTAGATAAACCCGCACTTACACCCATGTTAGCCTCATCTTCTGCTCTTGACCGTTTGACTATAGCTGGTAAGAGGGCTGCTGAATTTAATTTAATAAATGAGAATGTAGATTCCCATTATTGGACAGCATATCAGAATAATTTGGCTTATTTGACTGTTTTTGGTTGTACTGGAATGTTAATCTCTTTTACCAAGAGATTTGCCAATGTGAAAGTTCTGGATTTGGTAAATTTAAGAGACCCAGACATTGACCTTGCTCAATCAGGGGAACTTTATTCTGGTTCTTATTTGGTAAGCAAAGTAGTTAGAATAGTGGAAAATAAAATCCCTGTTACGATGGTTGAATTGAATCGTGAATCTCTTGCGGGATTGCAGGGAGATATTAAATAATGCTGCTTAGCTTGGCGGATTGGTTCTCAAGGAATGATGATTTAAGTAGACCTCACAGGGGGGTTGTTATTGAAAATAATGACCCTAAGAAGCGGAGGAGAGTCAAGGTTAGGATTACTGGATTCCTTGAGGGAATTAATCTTCCTTGGATATATCCTAAGAATCCCTCTTTCCTTGGTGGAGGTCAGGGTTCAATTGATTTTGCTATCCCTGAAATTGGATCTGAAGTAATAGTAGAATTTCCTTTTAAGGATATATATTTTGGATTCTATACAGGGCATTGGGGAACTAAAGATGAGCCTAAAGAATTCACTGCTTGGTCAATGGATTTATTCCCCTTTGTTGAGTTTGATGAAAATTATCCTGATTCTTATGGGTTTAGGGATTCCGTTGGTAACTATTTCAGAGTTAACAAAATTAAGAATACCATGGAAATCTATCATAAATCCACTACCAGTAATGAGACTCGAATCACTATTAGAGATGGTGGACAGGTTGACATTTTTACTCTTGGGAACTTTAGTATAACCAATTCAGGAGATATAGACCTAAATACTACAGGGACTATTAATGTAATGGTTCCACTTGGTGGTGCTAAAATTAGTTTTAATGGTTTGGCTAATGTTCCCTTAGTGGTGGCAACGGTTAGTTCACTTGGAAGTCTTTCTGTGGCTGTTCCTATAGGTGGAGTGAGTATAGAAGTTACTGAGGCTTTAGATATTGCTTCTAGTTCAATAAATATAGCTACCTTAGCTAATGCAAATATCTTAGTAGGAGGAGAAGCTAGTATTAATGCTGCAGGAAAGGTTACTATTGTGTCTGGTGGGGATACAGATATTACCACAGGAGGAGTAGCTAATATCACTGCGGGAGGAACAGCTAATATAACTGCTGGTGGAGATGTAAATGTCCAAACATCAGGTATTCTTAATGCCACCGCTGTAAGTATTGTGGTTCAATCTGCTACTGCTGTGTTAGTTGAATCCTTAGTATCAATAGCAGTACAAGCACCACAAGTATTATTAGGGCCAGTAATATCACCAAGTGGTTATCAACCTTTAGTAACTGAAGGTGGACATTTTAGTTTTGGTGTTCTTTGTGCATCATCATAGGAGTTTTTATGGAAGAATCAAAGTCAAAAAAGCTTATAAAACTTATGAAAAATGAACAGGGTGGTCCAGGACCGGGGCCAGGTCCAGGTGCAGGAAAAGGAATAGGGCCACAAGGAAGTGTGGCCACACTTGGACGTATACCACAGGGTTTTTTGACAAAGAGGAGGAAGAAAAGATTAGCAAAGGGGGAATGATATGGATTGGAAAAATAAAGAAGAAGTTAAACAGTATCAAAAACAATATCAACATAACTATAATGAAAGAAATAAAAAACAAATAGCGGAGCGTCATAAAAAATGGCATAAAATTAATTCTGAAAATTATAAGGAAAAGTATAAAAAAGTCATAAAAATTAATCATAAAAAATTATTTGATATCTGTTTATCCCATTATGGACAGAAATGTTCTAAATGTAGTAGAATTGAAGAACTTTGTATAGACCATATAAATGGTCAAAATAATGGTAAATATTTAAAAGGAACTAATCTTTGGAGATGGCTAATTAAAAATAATTTTCCTTCAGAGTTTAGAACTTTGTGTAGAATTTGTAATATTATAGATGGTTATCTGCGAAAAGCTCAATATAGTAATAATTTAAAAGGAATTGATGATTTATTTAATTTATTAGCAAAAGGGGGAAAATAATATGAGTTTATTACCCATAGATCAATGGGAAAGTATGACATTAAAGGCTTTGCTTGCTCCTTTAGCTGCTATTTTAGTTTCTGAGTTGGCCAAGCTTAATCTTGATGCTTCTCAACTTACTCAGCTTTTACAAGCCATTCAAACCAAAATAACTGCCACTGTAGGCTTGGTTGCCGCTACTGCTTCATTTATTACAGCTATGGAAGCCTCAGGGTTTTATATCATAGTTTTAGATCCTCAACCTGGTGGTTGGTCAAGCAGATTACAATCATATGGTGGAGCACCTCCTAATACAGGATATTCAGCAGGAATGGCTGTGATAGCTCAGGCTGCAAGTATTAGTCCTGTTCTTAATTCATATACGGCTTTATTGAAGGTTTTGACAAGTCCATTACCAATACCCGGAGTACCCGCTCTATAAGAGGATTTATGCCAGTAAAAGCCTTATATTCTGATCTTGATGAATCAAACATTTCGGCAACCTTGTTGTATGACATTGCCGATATTTATCAAGCCTTGGATAATCTCCTGAATACAATTCCAGGAGAAAGATTATTCCTTCCAGAGTATGGGACTGATTTAGAACAGTATTTATTTGATCCTTTAAATGATGCTACTGCTTTTGCCATTTTGGGGGAGGTAGTAAATGCTATAACTCGATGGGAACCAAGAGTGAGGGTAAATTTTGGACAAAGCACTGTAACCCCTAATTATAATCAAAAAAGATATGATCTTATTGTTTATTTTGATCTTGTGGGAATAGTTAATCAGCAATTCAATTATCAGGCGGGGGTGAGCAAGTGATTTGTAAAAAATGTAATATAGATAAATTATCAACAAATTTTTCTAAAAGTGGGAAATATTTTAATATTTGGTGTAAAGAATGTATGGTAATTTATAGTAAAGAACATTATAGAAAAAATAAGGAAAAAATTATAGCTTATCAGAAAAGCTACCAGGATGATAATAAAGAAAAATTGTGCAAATATAGAAAACAATATCGTAAAGATAATAAAGATAAATTACGTGAAGATTGGAGACAATATAGAAAAAATCGTTGCCAAGTAGATACATCATTTAAGATATTAAAAAATTTACGTATTAGTTTACACCACTCATTAAAGAACAATCAGAAATCGGGGCATACATTAGAATTACTTGGTTGTTCTATTAATAATTTAAAGGCACATTTAGAAAGAAAATTTCTTCCAGGAATGAATTGGAAAAATTGGGGTAAAGGAAAGGATAAATGGAATATTGATCATATAAGACCCTGTTCTTCTTTTAATTTATCTCTCCCTGAAGAACAAGCAAAATGTTTTAATTACATAAATTTACAACCATTGTGGGAAGAAGATAACCATAAGAAAAGTAATAAATATTAGGAGTGACTATGGGAAATATTATCCAACAAAGTTCTGTTTCACCAGAAGCCATAAAAGCCGATCTGGATGCTTTTATAAAATCAAAACCACCAGAATTAAGGTGGTTGGATTTTTTTGAAAGTGGTCCAGGGACTATAGTAGAAGAGTTAATAGCGGGTTTAGGATCTTTTAAATCCTACCAGGATTTAGCTGATAGAATTGAATCAACCCTTGATTTTGCTCGTTTGCTGAGTTCTGTTTATGAATTAGCATTTAACCGTGGATATTTGGTTCCCCCTGCTGAAGCCGCTCAAATAACTCTTTACATTATTCCTAATGTTACTATTTCTGTAACAGAAGCGGAATTGGTAGGGACAATAGGAAATTATAATCTTTATTCCCTAGAAAGTAAGACCATGCCCGTAGGGGTTCCTGTGTCTTTACAGACTGTGGTTGGGTACATAGATGCCCCTGAAGATTGGATTGTATCAGTTACCAGTACGCAACCATTCTCTACAATTGTAGTGGACTTAACTGCAAAGAATGTAGCTAGACAACTTGAAAGACTTATGAGTGGGTCTAGTGTAATAACTCTGGTTGATGATATTATATCTCCTGGAGGAAGCCAAAGAGTTATCCCCTTGGATACTATAATTGGTCTTACTGATCCTCAGATATTGACCATGATTCATAGTCTTATTGCTGCAGGTTCACCTAATCCTGATATTTATGTTCTTAGGAGAGCTAGACCAAATCAGGTTAGGATTTATTTGGGTAATGGTACTCTTGGGTTTTATGACCCCAGTGTTACCGAATTGGAATACAGAAGATTAACTTTTGATGACAACGTGAACAATATTTTGGGGGATACCCCTGCTTTATCCATTGATGCTAATATAGCTTCTGTAAATGTGGATAATAGTGCCGCTCCTCTCCCCACTACTGAGAGCGTCCGGGGAACATCAAGATACTTTCCTGTGGATGGAAGGGTGGTCCAGGATGGTGATTATGGTAGAGTTATTATGAAATACTATTCAGCATTTCTCTATGATGCCTTTGCCAAATACTTGGATTGGGATATAGATATGCCTGATTTGAAAGCACTCTTTTCAGACATTAATACATCTACTAATATAGTTACTATTGTTGCTCATGGGTTAGTTGAAAATCAACCAGTTAGGTATCAGGCTACTGCTAATCCTGTTGGGGGTTTAACTGTAAATACAATCTATTATGTGGTAAATGTTACTACTGATACTTTCCAGGTTTCTTCTACCCCAGCCGGTTCAGCTATTCATTTTACTTCTCAAGGAACAGGCTATGCTGTTTTTGCTAATCCTGAGGTTGAAATAGTTAAACTCTTGGTTAATCCTTCTTTTACTCCAAGTATTTTATCTCAAATCCAGAGTTTGATAAATAGCAGAATGGCTCAGGGAATTAGGGTAGAATATGATCAAATTCCAACTACTGTTGGAAAAACTCTTTCCGCTACTTTTGTTACTCTTCCTGGACAATTGACAGATCCACTTAGGAGTCAAGCGGAAATTTTCTTATCTTCTCTGACAAACAAGTTTGCTATAAACTATACTATTGTATCTACAGGGATACAGGCTGTTCCTACCCCGCCCCCTGTTTATACGTTAGTGAGTTTGTGTGTCGAACTTTCTGCTCAATTAGGAATAGCGGTTCTCCCAGGTGATTCCAATTTTGTAACCTTAGCCCCTGGAGAGTTTATACAAGATCCAATAATCGTGACTTGGACAGTTCAATCATAAAATTAGGAGGTAGTTATGTCTAATCAGTTGTATGGAAAAGCAAGAGAAAAATTCCTTGGAACCAATGGTGTTAATAGTATTGACTGGCTTGCGGATGAAATCCGGGCTATGTTGGTTGATATAACCCAATATACTGTAAACATCAATGTGGACGAATTTTTAAGTGATGTTCCTGCACTTGCTCAAGTAACCCCTGTAGCTGGATGCCCTATTTTGGGGGTTAAGACTGCCACGTTAGGGGTAGCAAATGCTTCTGGGGCTACATTTGGGTCTGTTAGTGGGGCTAATTGTGGGGCTTTACTTCTCTTTAAAAATACAGGGAATCAAACCACTTCCCCCTTGATTGCCTATATTGACACGGCTACTGGATTGCCTGTAGCACCAAATGGTGGGCCTGTAGCAATACAATGGGATACAGGAACTAACAAAGTATTCAAATTATAAGATTGCTGAGGTATAATATATGCCAGCACTTCAGACTATTGACCTCAGTGGCCAAGGAATAGGGTCAGAAGAGTTTGTTTCATCAGGCTCAACTTTGACTCAGATTCTTAGGATATCAGGTATTCCTTCAGAAACAGCTTTTGGTTCTGACACCTTGACTTATGACCAGACTATCCAAATTTTAGGAATACCTTCTGCTGAAGCTATTGGTAGAGTGGTAATAGTCCCTGGTTTATCAATTATAAACCTTGTAGGGGAGGGGATTCCTTCTGAAGAGGCTTTTGGGACCCCCTCATTACCTCAAGCAATTCTTTTAACTGGAATACCCTCTGAAGAGGCTTTTGGGACCCCGTATATTCAAGGTATCCCGGCCAACTGGAGTTTAAAATATCTACCTCCTCATAACCAAGTGCAAAGTTTGTATGACGATTTGATTTGCCCTTGTATAGATTTTGTGATGCTCCAGGATTTTGTTGCTTTTAGACCTGTGGTTGATCAAGATATACTTCAACAGGCACGTGCGCTTCTTGTTGCTGGTGACAATGAGGCCCTTTTAGCCTACTTCAGATCTTTGATTAAGCCTATTGTAGGAACTTATAGGGTAATCAAGCTTGTAATAAGCTTTATGGGATTTGGAGATCAGACTATTTTGTATTGGTATCAGTATTTTAATCCAAGTTCAATTCCTAGTTCTCTTAATCCTTGTGGGGGAAATGTAGTTTTACCTGCGGGGATAAAAGGAAATGATTTTTATTTTAAAGTTGTTGCTGGAGTAATAGTAGGTTCTACTTTTGGCCCTATAAAAGCGGATAATCCGGCCAATGCCCAAGCTCTTATGCAAAATTTGAGTAATAACTATGACTTATTAACAAACTTTATAATTCAGTATAAGAATGAACGAAGCACTCTTGAAGCTCTTAAACTTGCCATTACATATTATATTGGTGGCCCTTATTATGGGGTTGGAATATTCCCTGGAGAAAAAATTGAGATATATGATCCTACTATTAGTGGACAAACTGCTTTGGATGAGCGGGGATCTGTCTGGCTGATTCCTAATACTTTCCCTTGTGGCATATAAGAAGGAATTAAGATGGCAAATGTATTTTATTCCAATGGAATTTATGGAATAATCCATAATACAATTAATTGGATTTCTGATACAATTAAAGTAGTCTTAATTGATATTTCTAATTATACCTTAGATCAGATCTATGATCAATATCTTTCAACAATTCCCTCAAATGCTAAAATAGCTATTTCTTCAGCACTTACAGGAAAAAGTCTAACCAGTAATATTGCTAATGCTGATAAAATTATTTTACCTTCTGTGACAGGATCTATTGGAGCTATTGTCTTATTTAAGGATACAGGGAATCCAGCTACTTCTCCTCTAATTCTTTATATAGATACTTCTATAGGATTACCAACTATAAGAAATAATCAAGACTTTACAATTACATGGGATAAAGGAGCAAACAAAATATTCTCTTATGATCCACAAACTGTCGCTTTACTTCATTTTGATGGAATAATTAGTGGAGTTTATACATATCCTTTAGATGAGTCTGGAAATGTTTGGTTTAATGGGGCTCTTGCAGGTAATATTTCTTTATCTTCAGTTTGGAAAGCCTTTGGTCCTACGTCTGGACATTTTATAGGGGGATCTGCTGGAATTAGTATTTCTGACGATTCCAATTGGAGTTTTGCAACTAATCCGTTTACAATAGATTTTTGGTTTAAAACTACACAATCTCCTACTCAAATTTTTCTGGTTTATAAAGGAACTAATATAGGAACAAATGTAAACTTTTGGTTCCGTATTAATAATGGTAAGCTTGATTTTATTCCTGATTATAATGCTAATAGATTATTACATTTATTAACTTCTATTAATACTATTAATGATGGAAATCCTCATCATGGAGCTATAGTAAGAAATGGAGATACTTTCACTCTTTATGTAGATGGAATATCTCAACAATCTGTAACTTTAGCTGGATTTAATATGTACCAAACATCGGATACTCTTACAATAGGATCTTTAGCAGCAGGTGGTGTTTATGTTGGATATTTAGATGAATTTAGAATAAGCAAAGGAATTGCTAGATGGACATCTAATTTTACTCCTCCAACAAGTGCTTATAGCCCTCATATAATTGGTATACCAAATAATTTTCTACCTTTTTCTTTCCCTTTTCTTAATTTTTCTTGTTCTCATCCCATTCCTATTACTGCTATTATAGTAACTTCTGTTAGTCCAGGTAGTGGTGCTTTAGCAGGAGGATATCCAGCTAACATCTATGGAAGTAATTTTAATAATTTGAATTCACTAACTACTGTTAAATTTGGTGGAATTCCGGCAACTAATGTATCTTTAATAAATTCTGGACAAATATCTTGCACTGTTCCACCAGGGTTAATTCCTAATTCCTATGTAGATGTAACTGTTCAATGTGGTTTTAATAGTAAGACTTTATATAATGGGTTCACTTATACCCCATAAATTTAAGGAGTAAATTATGCCTACTCAATTTTTTGCAGTTATAACGGCAGCGGGTCTTGCGGAATTGGCTGCTGCGGTATCTGGTAGCTACTTACTTAATTTCTCTGAAATTAGGGTGGGGGATGGAAATGGTGCTTACCATAATCCTGGAGGAAGTATTACCCATTTTGCCAGTAACGGACTTGGAGGAACTAGAGTTACTTCTCCTGGACATGACCTTGTAAATGGGGAATCAATTGATATTAGTGGGACTTCACACTATGATTCTCTTCCGCTACACTTTACAGTTTCAAATGCCAATATAGGTGCAGGGACTTTTGATATTAATATAGCATTTACTGTAGATGATGCTATAGGCCAATGGAATCGACTTGATTTAGTTCATCAAGTATGGCCAGTCTCAGGGGCGGGTGGCCCAATTAATGCTGTTTATGTGCATCCTGATCATGCCAATTGGCTTGTTATTGAAGGGTACATTCCAGCGGCTGAAGGTGGATTTACTGTTCGTGAGGTGGCTTTAATTAGTCCTGGAATATCCGGGGATGTTGTGTTTTCTGTTGGTATAGTTCCTGTGTCTGAAAAGCCTATTATTACTGATGGGTCTGTTAAAGATCTTTATTTTAGGATGATTTTGGTGACTTCTAATGTGAGTTCTATAACTTTGGTAACAGACCCCAATGTTGTTTTGGCTTCTCAAACTTATGTCCAATTATTTGCTAAATGGGCTTCTGAAACAGAAAGACTCATAACAGGAGTTACTTTTGAAGCCCCTGTAACTCAGGGGGATGCTGTTTATTACAATCCATCAACTAATAAATTTGGACAGGCTATTGCTGATGGAACAATCAAACAAAGAGTTCTTGGTTTTGCTGATATATCCCATTGTTGCGTTATTAGGGGTGGATATTTCCCATGGCCAAGTCCTGTATTGACCCCTGGTTCTGTTTATTATCTGTCAACAACTGTCTTGGGTGGTATTACTATTACTCCTCCGACTAGATATACTGTAGAGATGGGTGTTGCCCTTTCTACCAGTGTTATGGACGTTATGGTGGATGATATCCTGAGTGCTTATGAAGATAGGGCTATGACTTTTGATAGTTTGGGGGATGTGGGATTCCTACGTAGCATTACTGCCGCTTTTGATATTTCTGCAGGAAATAATATTATCGCAGGGGCTTTAGTACAATCTCCTAATGTAAATGTTCTAAATCAATTGGGAGTAGGATCTGCAGGTGGGTTTCCCTCACTTTTGGTTGATAATGAAGGGGATATTTATGTTAATGGAGGTGCGGATAATATTTGGAAACTTTTCTATGAAGGAACTACAGTAATTTATATAGGTCCAACAAAGGATGTTTATATTTATGAGGCTGGTAGTTTAAGATCTTTTAGTGTAACTTCAGTTGTTAATGCTATTCCAATAGGTAATTCTTCAGGTAAAATTGATCCAAGTTGGTTTCCAAGTGGCTCTACTACTCCTTATCCGAATGCTGTAGCTGGAACATCCGCATTTGTAGCTGATACTGGATTTGTATCTCCAGCAATAGGAGATGGTGGTGGATTTGAGGCAATTTATGCTCCAATGATATATATACCCGCTAATGCTGTTTGGTTAAATATATATGGTACTTTACAATCTAATGGTGCTTCCCAACCTGTTGCTGTAGCATGTGCTTCTGTGGGGGGAACATTGGGTTCCGCAGGGAGTAGGATTGCAGAGAGTCAAGTAGTTTCAATTAATGATATAGACCCATCTCATGTATACCCCTTTACATTGAGAATTAATTGTACCGGAATAACTCCAGGACCATACCTTTTAGCTGTTGGAACTAGAGGTGGTGGAGTATCACCTTGGGTTCCACTTTTTGGTATTAGTTTACCTTATTGGAATCCAACTTAGTTTTTTTGAAGAAAAGGTGTAATAGTAAAGGGGCTTTGGTGTTATTATATAGAGTAGGATTTCAAAATAAAAAAATAAGAGGGGGGGTTTTATGCAGATTGTGAAAGTAAATTTGGGGGAAAATCACTTTATAAATATGTCAGGGGATTGGCATAAAGGGACAAAACTTCATGATGCTGGGGCCGTTGAACAAACAATTGAGGATACTTTACAGCCTGATACCTTTTTTGTTGGCATGGGGGATTTAGTAGAGGCCATTACCGTAGATGATAAGCGGTATGAAAGCAAACTTCATAAAAAGACTGTAATTGAACAGTATGATGACGTTGAGGAGATTGTCAAAAGAGTAAAAAGCAAAACAATTCTACACCTTATGGGGAACCATGATTGGACTCTAAGCCGTAGATATGGGGATATGGTTGAATCCATGTGCAAGAGTCTGAAGGTAAAATATGGGGATTATTCCTCAGTAATTTGCGTTTACGCAGATCCAGGTTATCCCATTTCCCCACGTGATAACAAAGACTTAGAGCTTGAATACCTACTGTATAAAATTTATGTCAATCATGGGTTTGGTTCCATTCAATCCAGGATTGATTCCACAAGTGAGCGGAAACATAGTGTAGATAGGTCCCTAAGACGAAAATTGTTCATGAAATTCGATGATTGCAGGGTTATGGCTATGGGGCATTGCTTTTCAGAGGATACAGAGGCTTTAACTTTAGAAGGATGGAAGAATTATCAAAATTTAAATATTGGGGATAAGATTTTGACTTTTAATATGGAAACTTCCCAATCAGAGTGGCAACCAATAGAAAATAAATATGTTTATCAGGATAAATTTGATAATATGCTCTTTTGTGAAAACAGAGTAATAGATTTTGGAATTACTCATGACCATAGGGTAATTTTTAAAACTACTGGAAAAAATTGGAAAGAGGATATAGCTAAAAATGTATTGAAATATTCTCAAATTGCTATCCCAGTTGCTGCTCCTTCTGGCCTTCCCGAATATCAGTTATCAGATGACAAAATTAGTCTATTAGGTTGGTTAGTCTCTGAAGGTCATTTTAGAGAAAACGGAGCAGTTCAATTATTTCAATCTTGGTCTAAAAAAGATAAAATTGAAGGAATTTTACAATCTCTTGGGATTAAATACTCTTTATATAGAAGAAAATTTGAAGGAAAAGAATTTTTTGATCCAAAAATGGGTAAATACTATAAAACTAAAGAAGATTGTGCAACTTTTTATATTACTATTGAAGATTCTAAGCCCATTATTGATTTAATTCAAGAAAAAAATATTCCATCTTTTGCTTTTAAATTTTCAGATAGACAGTTTCTTGTTTTATTAAAATCCTTAATAGCAGGGGATGGAGAATGGCAAAATGAAGAAAGATCAGGATCTTATTATACAGGGGATAAATCCTTGGCTGATAATCTTCAAGCTCTTAGTATAAGTCATGGTTGGAGAGCCAATGTAAAAAAACATAAAGAAGGTTGGAGGGTTTTGTTATGTAATAAACCTAATGTCCATATTTTTAGTAAAAATTCTCATATTCCTAAAAATCCTTGGAAAGAAGATAAAGCAACTAAAACTGTCTGGTGTGTGACTGTACCTAATTCCACTTTATTTGTTAGAAGAAATGGAAAAGTTTGCGTATTGGGAAATACCCATCGACTGGTCATTATCCCCCCCTCTGATTCTCTTGGCCTCCATGTGGATCAGGATGGGGCAAAGGGTAAAGAAATTCATTCTCATTACGCAGGATTGGCCATAAGTGAGAATGGTTATATCCCTCCTGAAGGCCGGTGGTATGTGAATACAGGTGGCTACCTCAGGATGTACGGGGAAGGGGTAACTGGGTACTCTGAAGTGCGCGGTTATGATCCTTTAGAGATTGGATATGCTAGAATAATTTGTGAAGATGGAGAAATAACAAATATTAAAAGAGTGGTCTTAGGATAAAGTATTAATATGCCTTATAAAGATTCTTTGAAGGCTAAAGAATGTAAACGTAAGCATTATGAAAATAATAAAGAAGTTTATAAAGATAGAACCAAAAAATGGAGAGAGAATAACTTAGAAGCTCATAGAGCTTCTAATAGAAAATGGTTAGAAAATAACAAGGAATACAATAATGATTACTATGAAAATAACAAGAAACATATTAAAGAGTTACATGATAAGTGGGAGGAAGAAAATAAAGAACTCATGAAAGAATATAAATCCAAGTGGGAAAAAGACAATAAAGAACAAGTATCTAGAAGTAATAAAATTCGTTATGAAAAATATAAAAATTTGGTGTTTGATCATTATGGCCATAAATGCTCTTGTCCAGAATGTGGTGAGGCCCATTTTGAATTTTTAACCATAGATCATATTGACGGTGGGGGGCGTAAACATAGAAAAGATTTAAAAATAGGAAATTTATATAGGTGGCTGGTTAAAAACAACTTCCCATTAGGATTCAGAACTCTCTGTATGAATTGTAATTTTTCCATTGGTCTTTACGGATATTGTCCACATCAATTAGAAAAGGAATAAAGTGGGAATAATTCAGTGGTTAGAACTAATAAGTGCATTTATGGTGCCTTTGGCTACCTTTTTTCTTATGGTTCCCCGCAGGGTTGGTTTTTGGATTCTCAACGTAGCCAATATTTTATGCGCTGTAGTATTTATTGACAAACATCTATGGTTCTATCTTGGACAAATAATTTTCTTATTTGTATTAAACTTTATTAGTATTTACAGGTGGAAAAATAGAAAAATTGGGTAGGAAAGGGGAGTTAATGATTTGTAAAAAATGTAATGTAGATAAGCCATTTACAAAAGAATATTTTAGAGAATTTGATAATGGAGATGGTAAAAGATTAAGAAAAACTTGTAAGGAGTGTTATGACAAGCAAGCAAAGATTTGGTTAGAAAATAATAAAGAAAGAAGTAAAAAAATAAGGGAAATATGGGAAGAAAAAAATAGAACCCATGTAAAAGAAAAACACAAACAATGGGTTGCAAATAATAAAGATCATGTAAAAGAAACTATTAAAAACTGGTATAAAAATAATAAGGAGCACTGTAGAGAATATATTAAAAATTGGGAAGAGAAAAATAAAGAACAAGTTGTACAAAGGTGTAAAATTCGTTATGACAAACAAAAAAATATAGTGTTTGATCATTATGGTCGTAAATGCTCTTGTCCAGGGTGTAACGAAGATCATTTTGAGTTCTTAACTATAGATCATATTAATGGTGGAGGACATAAACATAGAAAAACTTTAACTATTAATTTTTACCATTGGCTTATAAAAAATAATTTTCCTCTTGAATATAGAACTCTTTGTATGAATTGTAATTTTTCATTAGGTAGACTTGGATATTGTCCACATGGAATTGAAAAAAAGAAGGAGGTATAAATGGCAAAAGTGGGGATCATAGGAAGTACAACATACTATTCTAAAATGATAGAACATAAAGCTGAATTAAAAAAAAATGGTTATGAAGTAAAATTAGCAATGTTTGATGGACTCCCCCCAGAGACTCCTAATGTAGAGCTTTTGATTAACACCTATAATTTAAACCTGATTAAGTGGTCTGATATAGTTCACGTTTTTTATGATGGTAGATCAGCCTATGCACTTTTTGATTTTGGAATTTGTTTTGCTTTAAATAAACCTATAAAGATTATCCATCTTGAGACTAAAACAGTGGGAAATTTTCTTAGGCAATATGAAAAAGAATGTGAGAATCAATTAAAGGATTTTCCTGATGAAAAGGAGTAGAATATGGCATATGAAGAAATAAAATGCTGCCGATGTAAGGAAACCATTGTCGGTTATAAAGATGGAGAAATTACTGAAGGGTATTTTGACATGTCTGATCCTGAATGGGCTGAATATTGTAATCCAGGAGAAGATTTTGTTTGTAATGCATGTATGGAAAAGGATGAAAGGTATTTAAAAGACTATCCAGAAGGAGGGCCACATGTCTGAAGAATTAAAATTTACAAAAGAAGAGGTTGTAAAGGAATTACAGAAAATCAGGAAAAGTAAGTTCAACATATTTTCTTGGTTTGAAGCTAAGAGACTTTCATTTTGGACTCTCTTAGCTGCTTTGGTACTGATTCCTGATAAGAGTTCTATGACAGTATTATTTGCCATTGGAATTGTTTCTCTTTGTACTATTATGGCTCACTTGGTTAGGAAAACGCTATTTCCTTACCTTGATTTTCGTGAGCTATGTGAATCCGCTGCGAAAGATCCTCAGGCATCGGCCAAAATAGTTATGTCATTGGTATTTCTCAATGCTGTGATTATTTGGGCTGTTATATCTTTGCTCCGGTAAAAATACAAAATAAAAGATAGAGGTAAGACATGATTTCATGGATTTTTTTGATAATAGGAATTATTACTCAAATTGCAGCTATCCCTTTTGCTTATAGAGTATTTAGGTTAACTCCTTTTAAATTAGCCAAAGATTCTTGGTCTTCTGGATGGTTAGTCTTTATGATTATAGAGGCGACTATTGCTGTTAGAAGGATATTATACGTATACTCTTTTGAAGGTTGTACTATGCCTACTAACTTTTTTACTTTATCAGAAAACCTTTTGACTCTTGTTATAACAAGTGGTTTGCTTTTGTTCTCTTACATCAAGTATAACTTCTTTAAAAGTCAGAAACTTTTATAGATTGGAGATATTATGCCTGTTCCTACACTTAATGAAGGATTCACTCTTAACGTAAACTTTGTTTTGGCTGCTGCTGCCTTATTCATAAGTGCTATTAATTTTCTGTGGGATAGGGTTAGGCTGGAACATCGTATCACGAAGGTAGAGACTATGTTGGAAATTTACTTCAAATCAATGACGGAGGATGCAACTCATGTAGTTAAACATGAGACTCAAACAAGAAAAGATGATTTGGTTGATAAGGGAATTAGGAATCTCACTAATGATGAACTTGAAGAGCTACATGGAATTCTTGTTATGGAAATGCCTTTATTAAGAAAGAGAGAAGATGAGAAGCTTCCAGGCTTTGCCGTAACCAAGGCCATGATTGAGATAGAACAATTCAAGAGACTATATCCACCCACTAAAGGTTGGCTTGAAGGGTTTTTGGGAATTTTTAGAATAAAAAAAGTAAAAATTGTTCTTCATAGGGATGTGGTAGGAATTGTTCCAATACACCCTAGAGGTCCTTTCCCAAGTATAATAAATGGAAGTATTGAAGATAAAAATAAAGATTTCTCCAGGAATGCAACCAGAGATTCCGTTAGAGATCCAGTAAGAGATACAATGAGGGATGGAATTAGGGATGAAGTTAGAGATAGAACCAGAGATCAGGTTAGAGATAGGGATAGGGATAGGGATGAGACTAAAGACAAAAAGACACCTGATTAATTATCTTAAATTTTTCCTATTGTGGTGGTTTATTTACTTCACTTTTACCATAACTGCTGGAATTATTAATGATTGTTATGGAGATACCTACAAAATAGGGTCTAAAGGTGCTGAGGTAGGACAGATCCAGACGCAGTTAAAGGCCCTTGGATACCAAGTAGAGGTAGATAACGTGTTTGGGCCTGAATTAGACACTACTGTGAAGCAATTTCAAAAGGGTAAAGGGCTTGATCCTGATGGGGTGGTGGGGCCGGGAACTTGGCTTATCCTTTTCGGTAAGCCACAAGATGTGTCAATTCCCCCAAGGGCTCAGGAATATCTCCCCGTTTTGAAAGAAAATATTTTGGATGTTTGGCCAGATATGCCAATAAAATCAACTACAGGTGGTCAAGTTGAGCAGGAAACATGCCCTTCTTTACATTCTTCTGAGTGTTGGAATCCTCATGCCGAATTAAAGACCTCAAGAGAGTATGGTTTTGGATTGGGGCAGATAACTGCCGCTTATGATTCCCAAGGTAAGGTAATCTTTGATAATTTTAAATGGGCTGTTTCCCTGGACCAAAAGTTAAAGTCCTGGAAGTATGAGGATAGATACAACGCCGAATATCAACTTAGGGCTTTGATTCGTTTTGACCAATTGTACTGGAGAGGGGTTACGTGGGCTAAGGATGACCTAAACCATTGGGCTTTTACCCTTTCGTCCTATAATGGGGGAGATGGTGGGGTCCGTAATGATCGAAAGCTTTGTCAAAGTCAAGGTGGAGATTGTGATAATTGGTTTGGGGATAACGGAGTGGCTAAGTATTCCTGGAAATCGAAGATTAAAATACAGGGATATGGAGATTCATTCTATAGCATCAACCGATCATATGTCACTAACGTCCTTATGATGAGAAGACAAAAATATATTTCCTCTCTTGAATAGGTTCCCCGCTTGCCTAAAGTCCTGGATTATCTCCGAATTCAGGCACCCTCCTTCCAACAGGGCAAGCGGGGATTTTTTATCTTCCTTTCGCTTTTAATCTCTTCTCATATTGTTCAGCTTTGAATATTTCCCATTCATCCTTAAGTCCACTAATTTCAATGAAATTTATTGCATCCATGAGTTGATCAGTGGTTTCTTCTAAATTTTTGGACAAACCACGATATTCTTTAGGGATAGACATTGGTGGTCTACCTCTTTTCTTTTTTATTTCCTCCATCAACCCTCCTTAAGATTTGAAACCACTATCAAGACGTTCTCTGCATCTTAAACAGTCTGAATAATCATGCTCTACAGGTTCATGCTCATCATCACCAAGTTTTGATTCATGGTCCATATCAGGATGACGTAACTGACTGCATCTAGGGCATCTTCCTTGGCTTATTAACTTGTCTCTGTATGCTTTATTTTCGGCTACCCTACCCTCTCTGTGATCTTGACACATACGATTTCCAGGGACAGCCGGTTCATTACATCTTTGGCAAGTCCCTGTAGATACTTTTTTTTCATACCTATCAGCCCGGGTTTTCTTTATTTTTTCTCTACAAGGTTCACAGATATCATATCCAGGAAGAGCAAAGTTACCACATTTCCTCCTCCTGCAGAGTCCCAATTGTTTCTTTTTCCAATCCTCTTTCAATCGACTACTTTCTCTCCCCTTATCGCTTTGATAATAACATTTTTAGGGGAAAGAATATATGGGTCAATGTAGATTTTGGAATTTTCCACACTCTGGGCCAGATCCCAACAGAACATGAGATAGCTACCTAGTCTTTTTTTAATTTCTTCTGGATACCCATGGTCCAGTTTTCCCAAGCAGCAGGGCATAAGGAACATGGCTTTCACATTACTTGTTTTGTAGATTTCTATGATCCTCTTGGCTAGGTTGCCACAAGCATGAATGGAAATAATGATGGTTTTGTCATTTACCCAGTTCATGATATTGGGATCATAAATATCCCCAACAAGATAGGTAAATCCCTGGACCAATTCCCATCTTCTGCTTCTTGTTTTCTTGTCAACGGCATTTGCATAGTCCAGCTTGAATAAATGACAAGCTAAAACTGAAGTTAGTGCATTTCCTGCACATAGATCCAGGACATTGTATTTTCCTGGATTGGGAGGGATTAAGCTTTTTACCCTTTTAATCATTCCCATGCTTTCAGATATTTCCTTCCCAGGGTTGTGTCCAATGGGGCTACAGGCTGCAAGCACATCACTGCTGCATTTTAAGTTTAAGAATTCATTAATATATCTCATGATAAAACTCCTTTCTTATTCGCTCTTTTATCTTGTCCAAATTTTTTAATTCCTTCCCCCAAATTACTAAAGTCTGATAACCAAAAGGTTCAAATTCTTTAGCTCTATTCATGGGTGAATCCCCCCTATGCCAGTGCTCTCCAAAAAATTCTATAATCTATTTCTTTCCATTCACATTAACAAAATCAGGGCATTTACCATTTATAATTAGTTGACCATCACCAACAAACTTCCATTCATTATTAAAATTATTATTCAGCCAGGATTCAAGAAACAATTCATACTTATTTGGTTTTACATTTAATGCTGAAAATATTCTCTTTGCATACTCTTCATTTTTCCATAATTCCTTCATGATTTTTGAATGTTCCATTCTTTTCTTACCAAACCAATAATTCTTTTCACCTTTATGGGATTCACTTATTTTTCTTATTGTATCCTCAGTTTTATTTACTCCTGGATTGTTTATTTTCATTCTCTTTGACTGTTCTGGGTTTTTCTTTCCTAATTGAGTTCCAGGTTTTCCAAACATTGGATTACCGGAGCCAGTATTTGCTTTACTTAAATTTTCTTTCCACTCTTTAGTGTGTTGTTTCTTTTTAACTGAGGGGCATTGATTCCAACTTTCAGAACAACACCATTTACCATTTTTAAATTGATATTTGGCTTCTTGCTCACAGCCATAATTACAGATCATACTTTACCTTTTTGATACTTTATTACATCTTTCATATCATACCCAAAGTAACAAATAAAGGGTTGAGTAGTCTCAAATATTTTACCTTCTTTTAATCCCCAACTATGTGATCTCCATAATCCATCATTACTTAAGGCGAATCCTGTTGCAACACTGTCTATTTTGTTGCTGAATAGTAATTTTTTAGAATTTTCATGACAGTTATTGAGTTGCATCTTTTTATGTAATCTTCCTTTAATGGGAAAGAATTTACCTAATTTTGAAAATAGATCCATCTCCCAAGAAGGAATCTCACTAAATCTAACAATAACTGTTTTATCTTTGCCATTAGAAGTCATTAGTCTCAACACCTTTTTTGCAATAATGTTATTTTTTACTACTGATTTATTTTCTTTAGACCAACGAATATAATGATCAGCTTTAGTATTCATGATTGTTTTAGCTTCTCTTTTTTTATTTTGGCTTTGTTATTCTCTACCTTCTTGGCATATCCCTCTTCTCCCCCAGAGTATTTGGCAAGGTACTGCTGAGGGAATCCCCTCTTATACATCAACAGGATTTCAGATCCTTTCTTGATATTCTCTTCAGCATCGAAATAGTTATCCATTTTCCAAGAAGGTTTATGGATCTGCATCAGGCCCCTAGCATCTTTTGGACTGACTGCATTAATCTTAAATTCTGATTCGGTAAGTATAACTGCGGCTACCTCAAGAGGATCATGATGATTAGCCAAAGCCCACTTGGTTATTAGAAAAGCGAAAATGAATGACCTGTCTGGGTCTTGGTAAGCCACTTTGCTAATTGACTTCCGCAGAGAATCTACATCCTGGAAGGCTTTTTCCATAGCCGGTAGGGTAGTGGCCAGCATCTTAATATTTTCGGCCACATAATAATTGGAATTAACTCCATCTGCTAAAACCCCCGCTGAAATGAAGGGTTGCAGGATAATCATAATAACAACAAGAAATTTGACTAAAGACATGTAGCTATTAATGACTATCTTTAACCATTCTTTTTTATCATAATCCCAAGCATATTTCCTGAATAATTTTTCAGGACTGCATTTTATTAATTGTTTAGTGTTCATTTATAACCTCCAAGTTTTTTAAATCTAAAATCCTCCTTTCTTTGTCTTTTCGGCAAGTCTGCAAATAATCTTTAGCTATTTATTCCAGAGTCAAATTTTTACTTTGGTCCCTGCAATCTGAAATTACCTCTGATGATTCTTTGCATATCAGGGGGGAGTTTAAGTCCTGATTCCTTTAGCTTTATTTCTTCCTCAACGGCTTTCATTTTTTCTAAAACTTCATTGACATTTTTCTTATAATCTATTTCTAATCTTTCAGAGACTTCCCCTTGGATTAGAGTATCATTTTCCAGAACACTCAAATTAGGGGCGAACTTTTGATCCTTGGTTGTGGAAAATAGAGGTCTTAGAACTGTTGCCTGTGTCATAAATATTACTTCTACAGGATTAATCCAGAACAAATCCCCATTCTTTGTTTCCTCTATTTCGGTAATGATTGTTACTCCAGTTTTGAAATAGTATTGTTTAACCATAAAGACAAATTTCTCCTTTCTTATTTTATTATCCCTTTCTTTTGAACTTGCAACCGTCTAAGAGCATTTTTAACATCTTGGCTGATAAATTCTAGGGATTGACAATCATGAGATTTCAGGTAATAACTTCGGGATTTTCTCCCTATGAATCCTTGAGTGTATGTAACTACCATTCTTTGTATATTGGTCATGGTAGGTAGAGTCTTTTCCTTCTTTCCAAAAATTTCTTTAAAATGCTTAAACATTGACCTGTCCTCCTATTTATGGGTTTTGTTTTTCTCTATTAATCCTGCTTGAATTAAAATTATGGTCCCCACCTTGCTCATTTTATCACGTGGAAAGTATTGAGAGATAAATTTCATTGTAGATCCTTTATCTTTCATTATGTCAAATCCTGCCAGGTTAGCTTTTGCCCAAACCTCATTAACCTCTTTGGCCAATATCATCCTCTCTCTGGCCCATTTCCAAGCTTTTTGGATCTTGGTTGCCGATTTGTTTATCAACTCATGGGAATATTCTTCCAAGAGAAGTGTTTCAAAATTTGCAACAGTTGGATCTGAATTGTCTTCAAAGGTGTTGAGGGCTGTATTCTTTAATGCTATCATGGGAATAGAACCAGAAGCTGCCCAATGAATTTTTTCTATTTCCTCAGGTTTACAGTTATGGACTATACCGGCAGTTGTAACAAAATTATGTGTATCTTCAACATCTATGCAGTATAGTGATTTTTCTTTTTTAGGAAGAGTGGATTCAGTAACAATGGCTATATCTAATCCAGGTATTCCAAGACCAATATCATATACTTTGGGATTATATTTAGGAGCATCTTTTGTTACTTTTCTTCTCATGCAGGGAATGATATATGAACCTATTTTTTTCATTAATTCTCTTGTTCCATCTGCATTGAAAATGATAACATTTTGGGTAGTTATACTGCAACCATTAATTCCATAATCAGATAATTTCTTTATCAAAAATTCAATTTCATCCTTGGAAAATCCCATTGTTGCTAATGTTGCGATTCTCCCCCCTGATAAACTTCCGTCATCCATGTACCAAATTGCTAACATTAAACTGGTTAATTCAATGTCTTTCGGAACCATTTTTTTACCATTTGGATACCATTTTTCTCTTAATTGAGAACACCATATGCAAGATTCTGTACTTACTTGCCATGAATTATTTGCTAGGCTTTCTCTATATTTTTGCATATCTAACTCAAATTCCGATTGAACAAATTCATCTAATAATTTAGATTTAAGTTTGGAATAAAGAATATCAGTTTGAGAGAAACGTAATCTTCTTTCTCCTTTGGATATGGAAGCATCCCCAAGTAAGGTTCCAATAACAATTTCCATCTGTTTTTTATTAGGAGCTAATTCTCCGGTATAGACTACTCTATTGCTTAATTCACCAGCGGGAATTTCTCCTTCTGGAGTAATCCATTTATGGTCAACAGTTGAATTAACTCCTCTATAACCCAAAGAAGTTTTAACAGAATTTTTTAATCTGACACGGCACATCTCTCTACCTTCAAGTTTTGATTTGTGCCAACCATTTACAAATCTCCACCCTAAAGATCCATCATTTAATAAAGTTGCAACCTCTATTCTTAACTTATTTTGAACAATTACACCTAGTTTTATCCATCCATTTCTTGTCAAAACTGAGGTTCTATAATCTAAACACTTATACATCCTCCAGGATGCTCCCCCGATATAAGCATATATTACCATACCTTCAGTGAAAAGTCCATCAATATTTTTTATGGACATAGATTCTCTGAAATTATTATACATTGTGGTCAGGACTTCACTTGAGAGTATGGCCTTTCCGTAAGATCCCCCTACAGGTAATTTTGTACCACTAACCAAATTAAGCATATTTGGAGGATTAACTTCGGCATCCCATATCTTTACCCCGAATAGGAAATTAACATCCAGAGGAACAGAATACTGGATTGTTATCTGATTTCTGAAACCAAATAACTCAAAGGAAAGATTGTATTCTGGGTTTGACAGGATTAACCGCATGATCCAGGAATTTTCTTGTAGACACTCAACCCACATTTGCTTAAATGGGTTGAATTGTGAATCTTGAATAACAGGGGTTAGTCTTGTTTTGTAGGTTATGTATTTTTTATTTTGATACCAATAGGCATATGCCAAAACATTGGTTCCATCCAGTTTGTCCCATATCCTTATCTCATGAATATCAGGCCATTGGTAAGTCCCATTTTTGTCAAAGGGATAGTGAAGCTTTGGGGTTCCATAAATGACTTGTTCACATGCTTCACCATTCACTCTAAAGATTACTAAGGCCCCATATCTGTGATCTCCCCGGTTACAAAGATATCCATAAAGCCGATTGGGGGAATTAAAGGTATCCTCTACCTCAAATTCCTTCAAGTCTTTGGGGTTATCCAGGCCAAGTAATTCAAGAGCACGATTAATCATTTGTTATTCCTCAAATATTGATTTGAAAACTTTCTTTATTAATTCAGCAAAATATTCTTCTGCTACTTTCCAAGTTTCTTTTCTGGTTTCCCTTGTGTATTCAAATTCCCTAACCTCAGGCCAAAATATTTCATTCTGTCCTTTCTTTTCAAAAATCTTAATTCTTGGACCATAATATCCTTGTGATCCACGTGCTACCCAAGTCATATGGCCTTTACTGTATGCCATTAGGTAATGCTCTGTTTCGTGAATAATCTGTAAGGGAACACCAAAATCAACTCCACCTGTTGTAAAGACAGGTTTTCCCTTATCATCGTCAAATCTGGTCATTGGTAATGGTTGACTAAACATTCTTACCTCATTAATACGGGAGCCAGGGTGTCTAAACCTCCCATAGTCTGGAATCTTGGGAATTCCCCGCACCAGAAAAGAGGTAATTCCCCGGCTCCTAACCATTAAAAGTGGGGAGCAGGATCTTGATAAAGGGATTTCAGCAAAAACTGAGTATTCTTTACTCTAAGATCCCCATCCCCTTGTAATAGTCTCTTCGGCAAATCTTCAGAAATAGTTTAGCTACTTTTTAACAGCATCCAAAGAATTTTTATAGCAGGAGATTGTACCCTCTAACTCCTTGGAATATTTGACGATAGCATTCATATTGTCCAGGACTTGGTTGAAATTGTCCGGGTGAGCTATCGTTTTGTTCATGTCCAATGGTTTGGGTGTCGGTTTCAATGGGACTGGGCATTGGGGGATTGGACATTGCACTTGGCTTATTTTTGGGCTGCAACTCGCTAGAATTAAACCACAAAATAACGTCATTGTAAATACCCTTAGCTTCCTTTTCATAATCATATCCTCCAAAGTAGTAAGTTTCTGGCACTGGTGGGCCAGTTATTGTCCCTGTCTCAGGGGCAGGGGTTGTTTCTACAGGCTTATTTCCCTCTTGGGTAGGGGGTGTAGCCACTCCAGGGGTAGATATGATTCCAGGGGCTGCTGGAGGCGTTGGCTTAACCACTACTCCAGGAACAGGCTTAGCACAAGTCTTTTTCAAGGCATCAATCCTATTTTGAAGATCTTGGGCCTTTTTCTCAATATCCTGAAGGTTTTGAATCTGAATCAACAAGGCATCCCGATTTTGGGTCAATTCCTGATTGACTTTCTTTTGAGCTTCCAGGCTACTTGTTAGGGTAAGTACCTGATTTTGTAACTTTACTATATCCCCTTTCTCATAAAGATGAAGGGCTCCTAAATACCCACTGGCTGCCAAGAGAAGAACAATAATAATGTTCTTAGGATTTTTCAAAATATTGAGTATCATTGTCATCCACATATCTTTTCTCCTTTACAATTATGTAAGAAAAATTACCTATTTTTTCTTACAATTTATTTTGGTGATTCTGTTTTCACTATATCTTTTTGAAGAAATCTGAGTAATTCTCCCTGAAATTTTTCTACTGTGGGGAGATTAAGGCATCGGGGTTCATGAAGTAAGCAAGTTTCCCACCACCCCTCCCCCACTACGGCATTCCAGAAACAAGGATCACAGGCCCCTGTGTGAAGAAGAATATCATTGGAATTCTTGTAGAAGAACAACTCTGGAGGAGTGCATGTTTGCCATACCATTGATGGGGTTCCTACAGAGTGAGCAAGATGATAAAGAAATCCCTCTAATCCAAAATATAAGCTGGCTCTTTTGAGCACATTGGCCGAATCCATAATGCTCAATCCTCTGAAATCAAGGTCTACATCCTTAATCAAATCATCATCTTTTGGTCCCAATTGGGCTATGGGATAAACCCCTTTGGCTATTCTTAAAATTTCACTTAGTTCTTCATCTTTGATGCATTTCAAGTTTCCTACTGTTCCTACATTATTATGGACTACAATAAACTTTTCGGGTAAGGTATCCACGCCATTTGGCAGTTTAGTAGATTTATAATCTATATCAAAGGATAAATCTTTGATACTTGCATACTTTTCCAATCCACAACTCTTTAACATCAAGTCAATTACGTGCATTCCAAGTTGTTTCAATCGGCAATTGGAAAAGGCCCACCCATTGTAAAATTCAATATACTTATTGGCAAATTCATTATTCTCTTCTCCATAGACTCTACTGACATATCGAACATCATAAAGAGTATCGAAAGTATGCAAAAGAGATTTCAGGACAGTGTTGTAATGGACTCCTTTTTCCAGAGTAACATAGTCTACTAATCCAGGTTGAGTTAATAGAATCTCATCCCCCTTTTCAATGATCGCCACAACCCATGCTTTGGGATGCTTTCTCCGGATTCCCTTTAATACAGGGATAAGCTGAAGAGTATCACCATACCCACCTAATTTGATTACCCCGATATACTTTCTTCCTTTCAATAATTTCTTGGCTTCTAAAGCCATGGTCCTAAGAGGTACATTTATTGGGGCAAAGAAATAGGGTCTAACAGGTTCCAGTTTAACTTTGGATAAATTATCTACCTCTTCTTTCAATTTCTCATAAGAGGCTTCCCAAGAATATTTCTGGACCCACTCATAAGCCGTATCTGTTATTTTCTTGGCCCTTTTCCCCTCTTTGTATTTCCAATCATCATACAAATCATTCAGAGTATTTACTATTTTTTGCTCAGAAGGGATAGCCATTTTCTGTCCTTGATCCCCTGTTATCCAAGCGGCTACATCAATCAAACAACCTCTACCCTCAGACAAAATTTCTGTTCCTGAGGTATAATCGGTTCCTATTGCTACTATCTTTGCAGCCATGGCTTCCAGGTAGGGTAATCCTAATCCCTCACAAGAGCTATTCAGAAGAAGGGCATGAGATTGAGCATAGATTTTGGCCAATATATCATCCTTTAGAATTTTTCCTGTTCCTGAAGCATCTACTAAGTTAATCTTTAATCTCAGGCCGGGGTAATGGGGGATTATATCCAGAAGATCATACCCCTCAGGATCACGGGCTGCGGTGACTAAATACAAAACTGTATCATCCTTTTTCTGTGAAAATTTGTGAAATGCCTCAAGGCTTAGGGGTATCTGCTTTCTTACACAATTTTTGGATACTACCAGGACCGTAAACTTATTGGATTTTGTTTGTTCTTTTACAGCCTTGTCAAATAGATCCAAATCAACCCCATGATATATGACTTTAATATTTCCATTATCAGCATTAACTTTGGAAGGGTAATCTTTTAGAACTCTAGCTCCCCAGTAAGAAGTAGTTACAACTTTATCAAAAGAATCAAGAATTTCACAGTAAGCAAGACTCAAGGGAGAGGAATCTATGTTAATATATCCTAAAACTTTCATTCTCTTATCCCTGTGGTCCCTTGATAGGTTATATTCATTCTTTATGGAGGGTAGGATTCCGAAATGCCAAAGATCTCCATGACAGAATAAAATATCAGGGGCTATCCTTAGAATATGGCCAGTAAGGGCATCCCTGTCTAATCGGCTACCTATTGGGTGAGTTACATAGGGTAATTTTATATCAGTTTGTTTATAATTGTATCCAGTACACTCCACATGATACCCATCCCTATGAAATCTGTTAGCCAATTCCCGACAAGTTTTTCCCATTCCCGAATAGCTTTGAGGGGAATCAGTCACGAAAAGAATTTTAGCTTTTTTATCCATTATTTTACTCCTTTCAAATTTAAAGAAAACGAAATTTGATTTCCTTGATTATCTGGTAGCCACCCCCCTGAAACATCCATTCCTTTTCCAGTGGAACTTTCTACCCAAGGTTTAAATCTTTCAACATTTTTAAGTCCAGCCTCTTCCATAAGATTAAATAGAGAAAGGCTTGTATATCCCCATTTGTGGATATCCCAAATATTGACTTGCCAGCCATACATGATTTTAATCCAATCATTTTTCAATATTGGGTCTATTGCATCATTAACCATCCTGGATACAGTTTCAATATCCGGGACCGCTAACCACAAAGTACCTCCATCTTTAAGCATTTTTACCCACCTGAATACTAATTCTTCTCCTATATCCCTGGAAAAATGTTCAAGAAGGTGACTGGAATAGATTTCTTCACATGATCCCTCAGGCATTATGAAATCAATTGCATTTGAGCAAATATCAGGTTTTAAGCTTGGATCTATATCTACTAAAGTCCAATCGGGTCCGGGTCGATGGGTTGATGATCCTAAACTGATTTTCATACTATTTCCTTTTATTTTAATACAGTATAACAGACAAGTGATTTTTCAAATGATATAACATCCATTTTGGTGGCTATTTCATTTTTGATATACTTAGTTATTAAATGCCAAGGTTCATTATCACTTAGGGAATAGATAAAGTCATGCCAAGCTATTATTTTAGGGGGTGGGGCATTACTTTTTTTTAATCCCTCTAACGCTAACTCTGAGTCTGCTTTTGCCCCATTATAGGTATGATCACCATCTATGTATACCATAGCAAGATTGGTAAATGTTTCATAATTTAAGGTTTTAGAATCACATTGGATCATTGACACATTTCTTGCATTTTTACACCATTTGCCTCTTTCAGTTCCGGGCCAATCTATTCTTTGATCCTTATGCATTACGACAGGATCAGGGCAATCAACAGTGTATATATGTTTGTTAGGATTATACTTAGCTAATAGACAAGTTGTATGACCAAATTGTGTTCCAATTTCTAATATGTTTCCACTTATCTGTTTGGATAGCCATATAAGTACTTTAACATCAATAAGAGGGGTGCTTGTATGTACCTCTTTAAGTAGTTCTACGTCAGAATTTAAAATTTCTTCTGGGTAAGGGTGTATAAGTAGCATAGTAGTTATTCCTCCTCTTTTTCTATACGATGTTTATCTTCAAAAATATCACAAGGATTGCAATATCCTACATCTGGACATAGCATACTTGTTATTCCTTCTTGTAACCAATCATCAAGTAAATTTCCTTTTATTCCTTTTTTAGACTGGGTATACATAAAGTAATGGCAAAAGTAAATATCACCAAGTGGAGATACTATATCTTCACCAAATGTAAAGCATTTGGCAGCAGGTTGTTTTTCATTATTACACCTATAAACCAGATGATGAGGATTAAATGAACCATCTGGTCGATATCCTATTCTTGGTAAGAAGCTATTACCAAAGTATTCAAATTCTTCCTTATCTGTTATAGGATCTACTAAAGCTGAATAGTGAGTTCCAACACTCTTAAATTTGGATCTTAGTAAAGATATTTTTTCACAATGTTCTTTAAATCCAATTTGGGTAGAATGATATGATAATTGGAATCGTTGAATGCTGTTTGGATTCAGTTTCATTAAGGTATTCACCCCCTGATCTGAGGTATTGGAAGCTATGTCAATCTCTTTAAATTTGCTATAATCAATACTATTGACAATCTCAACAAACCCCTCATGTAGAGTAGGTTGACCTCCTGTAATAACTAATTTGTCAACCCCGGATAGCTTATTTATGGCGGTTATCCAATCCTTAGCATCTCTTCTAGGATAGTTACGTTTATATCCTTTATTAAACTTATTAATACAATAAGAACAATTAAAATTGCAGTCCAAAACCAGAAATAAATGACAGACACTTGATGGAAATTTCATTTAGAATCTCCTTGTTTTTTCTTGATTATCATAAAATTCCTAAGGGACTTGGTAACACTGTAGGAATCTATATCACTTATTAGGTTTCTTCCAATTACTTCGTCAATATCTTTAGCAACATGAGGGAAATCAACATAATTGTAGTCATGAATAGTCATAAATTTTAAAGTGACGGGCCAAAATCTAAGGATGTCTTTTTTTGCTTGAGACTCCCCATGAGCACCATCTATATGAATCCAATCATATGTTCTTTGAAATACTGGGCTGTTAGTTTGTCCCTCAGGCATAGTATCTAAATTAAAAATGGACCATAGTATATTATCTAAATGAGGAAATTTACTGGAGTGAAGATTTTTGAAGCTATTTATAAGCCTTCTGGCTATATCATTTGAGTTTTCAATATAGGATTCATTATCTATACCTATATACTCCTTTAACCTGTGAGATCCTAACATAATGGCGCAAGCCGACATTCCTTTGTATACTCCTATTTCTAATACAGATTCAGGATTAATCATATAAGCAATGTTGTAATAAGCTTCATATTCTATGTCAATAGTCTCACTAGTAATTGACAAACCCATTCCCTTATGAATAATCTTAAATTTTTCTACTTCTGCAGAAAGAATTTCAAAGGATGCTTCTTTCAATAAATCATTGATAATAGCCATATAAGTTCTCCATAAGTTTTAAAATGTTACCTGATGTATTTATTTCCTTCTTCAATCATAAGTTTGATCTCTTCACGAATCTCCTTGATTGTAAGTTCAAGAAGTTTGTTAAATACTATGTCATTTTTGATAAGAGATCTAAATGTTCTAAAGAAATTAATTTGATCATTAGCTTGACTATGAGGATTAAATAATATTTTCCAATATCCTGGTTCTCTTGAGTTACCAAGATGGAGGCCAGAAGTTCCTAACCATAGACCCTTTGTTATAGGGATTCCAGCTTCTTCCACCATTTTAGTAAATGCCCATAAATTAGTAAATTTCTTAGTAATGGGATTATTAAATTCCTCAGGTATTCTACCAGTTTTTCTTATTTTGTCCCTATATTTGACAAGAGTGGGCCATATAGCGTTATACCACTCTTTCCTTTTGCAGAAATGAATTCCGGTCATTTTCTCAATTCCATCTATATCAGTAAAGGTGCCATTTGAATAGAAAGTATCAAATTCATTCATTCTGGCCAAATGACTCTCCATCAAACTTGGTTTTTGTTTCATTATGAATATATCAATATCTCCATAATAAAGATATTCAAACTGATCTGTATGGTCATTTCTTACAATCCACCGTAATATTTTAGTAAATTCACTATATATTGGATAGTCTTGAAATTCTATCTCTATCTTGTAGTTTTTATTATCAACAAGAGGGAGCATTTGATCTTTAACTACTCCACATAATGGTTGCCTTATGGCTATGTAGGTATTGATATTTGGATAAGCCTTACCAAGAAAATATAAGAAAAATGGTATATAATGCTCATACCTTTCTGTAACTACATAGTAGATAAGACATAGTTTACTTTCATCTTCTTTCACTTTTCTTTTTCCTTATAAATGAAAGTCATGGGAATCCATGAATTTGGGAATTCTTTAATCTTATCCCATCCATTGTCACAGATAATTTGATGACACCTAGGATTATTATAAATAATAAATCTTTCCTTTTTTAATCCCTTCTGTTGATTTATTTTATGCATTACTCCTGTTACAATTTGACAGGGGAAGGGATTATACATATAAAAATAATTATATTCAGAATAATTAGGAAAGGTAATAGCATTCTGGTTATAGATTATGCACCTATTATCCCTTAAAATCCTAAAATTGTTTTCTGCTCTCTTTGCAATACATTCAGAGATTTCTATTCCTGCAATTTTCTTGAAAGAAAATCTAAGCATTATTGACATTGCACTTCCTAAGCCACATCCTATGTCAATGATGGTATCTTCCTTTGTAATTTTTAAATCCATTAGTACGTTAGCCAGGAATTCATTGCCGGACGGTGAAGAGCGATTTACAAGATTTGGATCTAATCCCACCTCTTGTGGCTCTATTACTGATTCAAAATCTACTTTTCTATTCATGTTTCAATATCATTTCTTTAGAAACTATTTTAGAATCTAAAAATAATTGATCCTTATAAATTCCATATGTTCCACTGATACTGGAATCTATAGATTTTTTCCCATTTAAACAGCAATATTTAATCCAAAGAGTTAACATATAGAGTCCTATCCGATCTTTGTTAATAACGGAAGCTAAACCCCATAAGGATTGACTAATACCATCATCTATCATTGAACCAATTCCAATAACATTCCCATCTACGGTTAAAGTCATCATTTTGAACCATTGTGGGGGAATTTTAGAATATGGTTGGCGAATACCATTTATGAATTCATTTCCGTTTGAATGAGACTGTCTACGTAGTTTATCATAAATTTCCTTAAAAATAAAATCGTTAAAAATAGTTATGGATAAGCAACCATGAAGTTTCTCATCCTTTTTCTTAAAAGTTTGCCTTGTGGGAAAATGTTTATTTGGTTTTTTACTAAGAATACTCCTTCGATCTAAGAAATCCTCAAATGTTGTTAGTCTACAAAACCAAAATGGATTTTGTCCAACCTTTCTATCAGGTAATTCTATACTACTATCATTTGTAAAAATAGGTAGTGGAGACCATTGATGAATTAGGTTAGGGGCATACAAATAAACTTTTTTGTCAATTTCTTCAAGAATCATATGGCTATAAAAATATTCTATGTTAAACGAATAGTGCCATAAGTTACAGACTGGAAAAAGTTTTTTCTGTTCTATTATTTTTTTGGATTCAGCAATAGAGACAAGTGTTTCAAGCATTTTTCTAAATCCTCTCTTTTATACCATTTATCAAATCTCCAGCTATGAAGGTATGCTATTTCATCCCTTAATGTATCATTTCCCATCATAACTATCTCAAGATTAGTCGTTTCCCCTGAAATTTTTAGTCCCTCAATAGTTTCAGGATAATTGCCTTCATTGAATGGGATAACGAAATAATCTGGTCTTAGACCCCAATAGCTTAGAAGTTCTTTCCCTCTTGTTATCTCTTCTTTTGAAGGAACATGGGTATGGTACAATCCATGTAAGCCTATAATGTCAGCCCTGGTTGTGAGGTAATCATAAACTCTTTCATTGTCTCTAAAGACATGAATACCAGAAATTCTTTTGATTTCATCATTATCCATTTTTACGTTTATCGGAATGACAGATCCTATTGGGGTAATTGCTTGGATAATTTTGAATCCGTACCCATCGCAAAGTTCACAAAACCATTTGATATTATCTAAATTAGCATCGTAGGCTACATCGTCATTTCTTATGAGCATATCACTCTCCAGTCTCTTTCAGGGACATGACTTACATGTTCTTTAGTGAAGTTAAGATTCTTGAATCCACAGACTAACAACAAGTTTTTAAGTTCTTCTTTTTCATAAACATAATGATGGGTTACACAATGGGGTATTGCCTTGTCCTGATTTCCATATATTCCCCACATCCCATAAATATTTCCCTTAAGGTATAAGTTTATTGCAGCCGTTAATTCTGTAAATTCTATAATCAGTTTTCCTCCCGGCATTAGAGCCCTTCTCCAATCTTTAAGGATAGCAGGAAATTCCCATTTGTAAAAAGATTCAATGACATGAATGGCTACTATTTCTTCAACTGATCCATCTGGGTAAGGTAAGGTATTATATAAATCAAACTTAACATCAGCACCCTCACAAAGATCCAAGTTTAAAAATCCAGAAATTTTTAAGCTTCCTCCACCCAAATTCAGTTTCATGCTATTTCCTTTCCGCTTTGGCTATCAAGACTTTATAATTTTCATCGTTAGTATGTTCCCATTTGGTAATGTTGCAATTCTTGGATAACAATTTCTCTATTTCTTTTTCCTGAATTTGGAAATCATGGCCTAAATTTAACTGTTCTATAGTCCTTAAGTGAACCCAGATACATAATGATCCCCCAGGCTTGAGCATGGATACCATGTTATTTACCGCTTTCTCTACAAGATTCACGTTAAATTGAGTGCTATGATCTAATGCATTTATTGAAAAAATATAATCGCATGGTGGGACCGAATCAAGAGGTACATCCTCTATGGACATGGGTATTTTTTGTACTTCTTTTTTAAGTTTCAATAAATTGTCTTTTTCATAATAGTCAAACATTGGATCTACTGCAATGGATTCTAGGAAAGAAGAGTTTAGGCAAGTTATTCCCCCAAATGGACCTGATCCGGCATCTAATATTACTTTTCCACTTAAATCTTCAGGAGTAAGTCCAAAACTGTTTAATAATTTAGTGTAGAGTTTAATGGGATCTAAGTATTGACCTGTTTTTAGCCAGTAATACATTTCATATCTTGTTTTGTCATTTATTATTTCACTCATCATATCCTCATACAGTTTTTTGAATTGTAAACAGACGTTCTTCCAGGAATACTCTTTTACTTGAGGGTATGTATAAAATTTTCCAATTCCTTTCTTAATCCCCTCTAAGGATCTCTCACATTTATGAATATTGTGTAAACTTGGGACTCCAACATCAGTAGTAAGAACTGGCTTATTCATAGCTAAACATTCCATTACTGGATTGGCAAATCCTTCCTGATATGAAGCGCATACATACAAATCTATTGATTTATAATAATCAGGCATTTTATCAGGGGGTATGCCCCATGCTGGCTTGAATCTAGCTCCTAACTCATCACAAGCCTTTTTTATCAGATTGAAACCTTTATAATCGTCTTGAACCCCTGCAAAGCCCACAGTAAATTCATGTTGGGGGATATATTGGTCAAAAATACCATCAGGAATGTAAACGGAATTGGGAATCTTGGCAAGAAGTTCAGGATGAAGCACGTGAACCCTCTTAACCCTTGTTGACCATACAGGAAATAACTCTGGTGGGTATCGGAATGACCTGATTGACATTAATGTTTTGTATCCTAATTCCTTTAAACCCTCTGGAAAAAAGACAACACCCCAATTCTGAAAATGAATTAAATCATGTTGAAATCCCAAGTCCAGAAATTCCTCTTTACTAATACTTAGAGGGGTATTATGAAGATAGCATTTTTTTGTAAACTCAAATGGAATGCCTTCAATCATTCTATCAGTTATCCTGCCTATAATCCAACCGGGTTCATCAGCAAGAATGAGTATCTTCATTTTGTTCCTTTTACTAACTCTTCATATAATTTTTTGAATTGCAAGCAAATATTTTCCCAAGTATATCCCCTAACCTGAGGATATGTACAGAATTTTTCAATTCCATTTTTAATTGACTCTATAGATCTCTCACAAGTATGAACATTAAGGAGTCTAGGTATGCCAACATTAGTGGTTAAAACAGGTTTGTTCATGGATAAACATTCCATCACAGGGGTTGACATTCCCTCCGCTATTGAGGCACAGACATAAAGATCTATTGAGTTATAGTAAGCTAACATATCCTTGGGTTGAATACCCCAAGCTGGTTTGAATTTTACCCCTAATTCGATACAAGCTTGCTTTATTAAAGGGAACCCTTTATAATCTCCCTGGACCCCTGCAAAGCCCACAGTAAATTCATGGTCTGGTCTGAACTGTTCAGAAATACCGTTTGGAATGTAAACAGAATTAGGAATTAGTTTAATAAGATCCGGGTGAATTACATGGATTTTCTTAACAATTATTGACCATTTGGGAAACATATCTTGTGGATATCTGAATGATCTTACTGATAGTAATGTTTTATGTCCTAATTTTTTTAAACCTTCTTCATGATAAAAAACGCCCCAATTTTGGAAATGGATTAGATCATTCTGTGATCCCAAATCCATGAATTCTTCATGGCTAATACTGTAGCAAGAATTTCCAAGATGGTATCTTTTTGTAAATTCAAATGATGGGATACCAGCAATTATTTTGTCGGTTACTCTATTTATAATCCAATTGGGTTCATCGGCAAGGATAAATATTTTCATTATATTATTTCTCTCATTTTAAAAATTTGTTCACGTATAAATTTATCAAGAGTTTCATTAATTTCTATTAAATCTCCTATACTAAAGTATCCAAGATTTATGGTATGCCTCTTAGGATGTTCGGGGGTTGGTTCCACTGGCCCTGTCATTTCAACAACTTGTAAATCATGAATATCTGGTAGAATATGTTCTGATTCAAGAGTTATTGAAAGAAGGTCAGGGGTCAACTCATTAATCCAAGCCCGTTTTAGATTGTCCATACTATTCCTCTTTTAATGATTCTAATCTAACATAAGGATGTTCATTTCCTTTCTCCATAGAGTCACAATTTGCTTCAGGTGTTACAATTGGTGGGCAGAAGGTTTCTATCCGTTTGCTGTCGTTCTTTATTCTTTCCCAAGTGGATGAAATTTCTTCCAATATACCTTTCCCTATCTTTACATTTGGATTACTAAAATTATTATCTTCAATTAGAATCTTTTTTACTTTAGCCATCAATTGATTCATATATCCAAATCTTTTTTCTAATTTATGTTTACTCATTTTATTCTTCTTTTTCCTCCTTATTCTTTTTTTCTCCATCATGTAATTCTCTATGACAGTTAGAACAAAGAGGAGTAGTCTTTTTTAATTCTTCAATTCTTTCCGGTGTTATTATTGTATTCAATAAGTTACCAATATTAAACTTTTTTTCTTTTGGATCAGAATGATGAAAGTCAATAGCAGCAAAACATCTGTTATATCTACATTTAGAACATTTATCCATTCCCAATTCATGAATTAAAATCATCCATTTTTCTCTTTTAATTTTTTCTCTTAATTTTAATTCTTTTCTATGATTTTGATAATAACTTTTCATATAAGTCTTATCCTTAGGGTGTAATTTTTCATATTTTTTATTACATTCTCTTATTTCTTTTTTGTGCTCTTTACGATATTTTTCTATGTAAATTTTCTCTTCCCTTGAATTCAATTTATGATATTTTTTATTTAAAATACTTTTTTCTTTTAAATGAAATTTACGGTATTCTTTATTGTAATCTTTAATCTTTCTTTTATTTAATTGATAATATTTTTGATTATAGATCCTTATTTCTTCTTTAGTCACCTCAGTTATTAGCCTCCCCCCACAAGTTAATTGTCTTTGTTGGTTCATCAAATATTAAATCCGCTCTATCTCTCATAACCCCTTCGCAGAATAGACATATCCTTTTCTTAACTCCACCTTTAACAAAAGTCCAGGTTGAAGGTACACCCTCTTTTTCACAATGCCCACAAATTATAATTTCAATTTTGCTGAGGTCAGCTAATTCCACATTCATTCCCTTTTCCAAAATTAAGACAGGGATTTGAGGATACCCCGCAGCTTTCAGGAAATTTTTGAATCCTCTGGTCATGGCTTCATAGAGTTGCTTGTCAACAAATTGGTCTACTCTAACAATAAAGATTTCCCCTGGCTTTAATTCCAGTTTGGCAACATCAAAATTTCCGGTGAAATTTAGGTTAGCATCCATTATTTTTTCTCCTCTGGAATATTTTCAATGAAAAAGTCAATTAACCAGTCCTTGGGGTTCCCTTCTTGTTTTCCTACAACAACAGCGATAGCCCCAGATTTATCCCCATTCTCTCCAAACAGCCCATTAAGTAAGCCGATTGGACCCAAGGATGGATTAGGATCTCCTTCATATTGGGAATATGCATGGACCTGGACCGTGGGGTGGTTGACAATTTCATCATTTATTGATGTTCTGGTTAGACAAAATTTACTTATTCCCTTCCTATCCAGCCTGAGGATTTCATTAAGAATATCGACAGTCTCTTTCAGGGTTATAGTTTTTTTCATAGCTACCTCTTACTTCTGGTTGATGTAGCTATTAACAAGAAACAGGATTTCTTGATCCTCACTTCTGAAATTGGTCTTGGCCGATGCCACTATGGTTTTCATTAAATCCTCATGGCCAGTGAAGTCCAATTCTATCTTTTTGTTAACATTCTCTACTGGCTTGACTCCCTTATCCCTTGCCCTCTTGTTCTTACTTCTGGTTATAACCATCTTGGCAATCCTTTCATTAATACAATCTTGGCAAACAAGACGGTTGGGATTAGACTTGGATGGGATAAGAAAAACATTGTGTACTTCACACTTTTTTGGATCTTCTACTTTGTCACTCATGGTTTTCTCCTTTTAATATTGAGTCATTTTATCAGCAAGATATTTAGGTATTCTTACTTTGACAGGTTCAATGCTAGAAAACATACGCTGTTTTCTTGCTCTTTCCCTTGTTAGAAAAAAAGCAGGGTACATTTCATTTCCCGCTAAAAAAACCTTCTTAGCAGAAAAGGAAATATCAAATCCGACCCATCTTGTAACCATTTTAACTCTCATCTTTTCCTCCCTTTCTTCTTGAAATCTAATTTGAGTTCTATATCCTCTCTCTCCAGTGATTTTAATAATTTGTCCATAAATTCATCGGTGTTTCCGTACAGATTTCCGCTAACCCCCTTAATGGCATGGTCTGTTTTTAATTCCGAAAATAATTTATCAGAAAGGATAAGCTTAATTTCTCTCATAATGGACAATACTCATCATCACATTTGGTTCTGGTTGTAGCAACCCAAGCACCTTCAATAGATCCATCCCGAAAGACAGTAACCCCCTTAACCCCCATTTTCCAGGCTTTGACAAATATCTGTTTTATATCATCCGCTCCGATATCATTAGGGACGTTTACAGTCTTGCTCACTCCTGAATCTATGAATGATTGAAATTTGGCCTGTACTTTTAAATGCCATTCAGGGGTAATTTCATGGGCAGTCCTGCAGAATTCGGATTTGTAAATATCCCTTTTCTCTTCTATAATTCTGTCTACCAAATGCCTCTCAAATGATTCTGCGAATATTGGTTCAATGGAAGCGGAACAATCGGCCATGATTGACAAAGATCCGGTAGGGGCGATTGACCTTTTGGTAAATGAGTCCGGGGCCACCTCTTCAGAGGCTTTGACATAGGGTTTGGATAATTTATCTATGAAATCCAGGCATTCTTGAGAGTCATATTTTATTCCAAGCATTATCAAAGCATCGGCAAATCCCATGATTCCTATACCAATACTATTCAAATCTCTCATTAACTTGGTTATCTGAGGTAAGGGATACCAATTGATTGTGTTGATATTTAATAAAGCCCTTCCTGCTAATTTTACAGTATCATAAAATTTTTCAAAGTTAAAATTGGTTCCCTCTACAAATTTACTTACATTTATACTTCCCAAACAGCAAGCCCCAAATTCAGGGAGGGGCTGTTCTCCACAGGGATTTGTACAAGTGATTTTGGTTTCAGGAAATAGTTTGTTATCCTTATTTATTCGGTCATAGAAAAGGACTCCAGGATCTCCTGATACCCAGGCCCCTAAAGTTATCAGGTCTAGGATATCTCTTGCCCTAACCGATTTATAAACAACATCTTCATGAACCAAATCCACCTTTCCATTACTGGTAGTAGCCTTTTCCATAAATTCATCTGTTACCATGACTGAAAGGTTAAAGTTTGTCAACTTTCCGCTTAGCTTGGCTCTGCAGAAATCTAATATTTCTGGGTGATTATGATTAAGAGCACCCAGGCAATTTCCAGTGATTGATACATGACCTTCACTTAGATTAACCCAAAATCCATTTTCTACTGTTGGGCACCAAACAGTACCTTTATAGTATCCCTTAGTTTCATTTTTTAAATCACAAAAATGTCTTTTGAAATTAATTAAAACATCCCACCATATATATTTATCCCTTGTACTTTTTTTATAGGAGCATCTAAATCCAAGAAGTGTTGAAAGCATTAAAAATCTTTCAGCCATACATTCATTAGCTGTTGTAAATTTTCCCCATGTTTTTGTTCTACTACCATCACCTTTCATTAAGGTGTCAAATAATATTGTTAATTGCCTCATAGAGAACTTATTAAAAACCCAGATTGGTATTATCTTATGATTTTCTTCAAGTTCAAATATATTCCTAGTTTCATAAGCAGGAACATACCAGGATCTTTCTCCTCTCTCAAAGTAATGCTTATTATTCTCTGGATATTTGGTATATTTCCACCCTAAATCGTCCCAAAGTTTATCTATTTCTTCACAATTTGATTTGTTAGCTCTTTCACTTTGGGATATATTAAATCCGTTAAAGTTCAAGTTTTTGGGGTCTTTTCTGCTTCCTTCAGCAATTATCCAAGCCATAACTTTAATTAAATTGTCAGTAATTCCTATATAATCTTCTCTATTAAGTTGAGTTTCAAAGGAAAGAGGGATATATTTATCCTCTTTTGGTAAATCTTCAGCAGGGGCTATGTTATAATATTTCTCAATCATTGAAGCCTTAAAAATAACTCTATGATCAGGAGTAACAGATAAGTCTAAGAATTTACTATTTAGAGTGATTATCTCTCCATTATAATCAAAGATGTTCATTTTTAGAATTGGTTGAAATTCACATATTTGTTTTTCTGGATTAAAAGTTAATATTCTATCTCCAATTTTTAAATTAGAATATAATTTCCACCCTTCTTCAGTCAGAGCTTTTACGTCAGAAGTGCAGCAAGCCCCACGGCGGAACCCACCCTGCTTAACGGTATTGATAATGGCATCGAACACACTCATGAAACTTAAAGCCCCACTGGATGATCCCCCTGAGGATAGTGGGGCATTTTTGGGACGCAAAGCGGAAAAATTGATTCCACATCCCCCACCTCTTTGAAATATTGAGGCCATATTCTTTGCACATTCGAAGATACTTACTACGCTATCCTCAAGAGGAAGGACGAAACACGCTGAAAGACTACCTTTCTTTGAACCTGCATTTCTTATGGCCGGAGAATTAGGAAGAAATATTCCATTGACCATTGCATCATATAATTCTTTTTCAAATTTTTCATCTCTGATTGAGATGTGTTTAGCAACTCTTTTTAGGACACCATCAGCAGTTTCTTTTTTATGGGCATAACGTGTAACTAAAAGATCCTCAGCAGCTTTTGATAACATCTATTTTTATACCTCTTTCTTTTTTTAATTGTTCAAAATATTTTTCGTCAATATCATATTCACCATTATCCTTTCGGATAATTGGTATTAAATGACCATTATGGCATCGAACTTCGTAACCCCGCTTATCAGAATAGGCATTTGAATCAGTAAGCATGGGTTCACAGAATAACATTCCCCCACAATTATCCCATGGACATTTTTTATTCTTCAACAGCTTTATCAGGCTGGGGGAGCTACAAATCGGTTTTCTTTTTGTTTTCAAAGTCTTCCTCTAAAATAAGCTTGTCAACAGCTTCCCATACCGTGGTTCCATTTTCCAAAAGTAAACTGACATATTGTTCGTTGTCAGACATCATTCCAATCGTAGCTTTAAATTTGGGGCCAAAATCTTTCCTCAGTATGAGGATATGACCCGCTAAGGAAGAAAAGTCTCTTTTTGGCATATTTTTTCTCCTGTTACTCTATAATAACACCAAAGTGCCTTTACTATTACACCCTTTTTTAAAAAAAGTAAAAATAGCTAAACTTTTTCTAAACTCCAGCCGATAAGATTATCAAAGACTTTAACTAAATGTTATCCAAAGGAGAATAACTTATGGAAAAGAATAAGAAAATGTATGAAATTCCATGCCTTAGGTGCCAAAAAGACTTTAAATATTCAGAAGATGAGATTCCAATTCCCCACCTCTGTGAAGTATGCACCAAGTTTTTTAAGGACTTTAACAGCCAATTGAATAAAAAGATTCATAAGATTATTCCCAAGAAAGTGACGGAAAATGTCACTCCAAAAGAGGATAAAAAATAACTAAACTTTTTCTATCCTCCTGCCGATAAGATAATTAGAGGCAAGGAGGGAAAGGTGAAAAAATTTTTTATAATTCTCTTGATATTAGGATTTATTGCAAATTGGGTGTATAATCATGATTGGCATATAAGTCCTGAAAAAATTCACTATGTTGTAGTAAAAGACCAATTCACAGGAGAAGCATACTTATTAAATACGAAAACTGGAAGAGAGTATAAATTACCTAATGAAATTTATTCTGTAGACGATCTTATAGGGAATGCAATAACAAAATTTAAAATGGAAAGAACAAAATGATTTGTGAATATGGCTGTGGTCAGGAAGGTGTATATCAACTTAAGAATGGTAAATGGTGCTGTAACCTTAGCCAAAATTCCTGCCCAGAAATAATAAAGAAATTAAGTAGAGCAGCAGAAGGAAGAAAACACTCTGTAGACACGTTAAGAAAAATGGGTGATTCCCATAGAGGAATAAAAAGACCTGATCACTCCGCTTTAATGAAACAGAAAATGTTGGGTGAAAATAACCCAAATTTTGGAAAAACAGGTAATAAAAGCCCAAGATTTGGTAAACCCGGTTATTGGAAAGGTAAAAAGAGACCGGATCTTTCTGGTGAAAATAATCCTTGGTTTGAAATAAAAAGACCTGATATTGCTGAAATAATGAAACAAAGAATTGGTGATAAACATCCTTTATTTGGTAAGACAGGAGAGCTTAGTCCAGGATGGAAAGGTGGAATTTCTAAAGATCCATACCCTATAGAGTTTAAAAGAATAAGAGGATATATCAGGGAAAAGTTTAATTATGAGTGTGTTCTATGTGGAATAACTGAGGATAAAATTGGAAGGAAACATTCTTGTCATCATGTTGATTATGATAAGAGTAATATTTCTGAAGAAAACCTTACTTTATTATGCCAGGGGGATAATGCTAGAGTAAATACTGATAGAGGCTTTTGGGAAACCCAATTCAAGATACTTAATGGGGTATTTGATCCTAAATTTTTAGGGCTATAAAAGGGGGGTAAGGTGCTTATAAACCAGAAAAAAGTAAAAGCCTACATTAAGGAACTGAACCCAGATACCCAAGTAGCCACTGACATTTGGCCTACAATCAATGAACAGGTTAAGACCCTTATCAGGTTAGCCCTGAAGCGTAATGGGACCCACAAGAGGCTTACTACAGGGGAATTTGCGATTCTGGACCCATTAAAGTATTAGGAGGATAAAATGATAATCCCGGAATATTTCTATTATCGTGCATTGAATAATGGAGAGGTTCATGTCTTTTACAAAGAGACAAGAATCTTTATCATGAAGAAGAAATGGATAAAGGATGGATCAGGATTTACTATGGACTACTGGACTTGCAAATCCACCCTGTCCTATGTCCCTTCATTTAAAGAACCGGATTTTGATAAGGCTAAAGCAATGATTATGAAAGAACTGGAAAAATTCCTTAACCTATTTTCGGAGGATAAATAATCATGAGATTAAAAAACCATTTCGAGAAAATGTTTGACGGTATTTATTTAAGCTATAAATCCATATCCATAACCGATGATGGTAGACTGATTATGAAGACTGTCGGTTGCGGATGCTGCTCTGATGTGGAACCAGTGGATACGGATAACCTCCTGAAGGCGATTACTGAAACTGAGCACTACCTGAACCATCTTAAGGAATTAAAAAACAGGATTAAGAAAAATGCCCCTCTTCCGAAATTAAAGGAGAAATATAGTTAAACTTTTTATATGTTCCCGCCGATAAGATAATTAAAGGGAGGAATATTATGAACTTAGTAGAATTCTTTGACCCAAGAAACCTGGACCATATTAAGGCTTACAAACATCTTTGTGATAAAGGAAAATATGGAAAGAACAAAAGGAATAAAACATAAATGGAAAAAAGAAAGAAAAATAACTAATGAAATGATTTTAAAAATCACGGAGTTAAGAAAGAATGGTAAAAAATTAAAAGAAATAAAAAATGAAACAGGAATAAATACCTGTACTATCAGCTTAATTTGCAATAAAAAATATAGATTTAGTTAAAAAAGACTAAACTATTTCTATATCCTTGCCGAAGAGATATATAAAGAGGCACTAAAAACGCAAGGAGGAAAAGGAAAATGGCTTCAAAATTCAATCAATATCTTAAAGCGGGGTATCCGGCCATTTGGATTGAAACTCATGAAGAATTCAGGGCTATTGCCACCCTAGCTTTTGAGTCAAATGGATATTCGGTTTTCTCATGGGATGTAGTCACTGGCCAACGGGACCATGCCACTGATAAGTATACAAAGGAATCCCCTGAAACCCCGATGAAAGAGATTGGCCGAATTCTCCAGATGAAACCCGGTAGTGTAGTATTTCTTAAGGATTTTCCCAAGTTTTTTAACAATATTGAAGTCCTTCGTTCAATTAAAAATCTCATTTCTGAGATTAAAGCTGATGACAGGCATATTATTTTTATCAGTCCTGCGGTAAATATCCCCATTGAATTGGAAAAGGATGTAACCGTATTGCCCTTTACCCTTCCTACCGTTGATGAATTGGTCCAGGTAGCGGAGAAGATAGTAAAAGATAACAAGTTTGATTCAGATAAATTTGATAAGAATAATAAACTGATTTCTAAAAAAGTAGAAGTGGACCGTAAAACCATTTCAGTGGCCAAAGGGTTAACCCTACAAGAGGCCGAAAATGCAATGGCCAGATCCATAGTGGAAGAAAAGGGATTTTCCCGAAAGATCCTGGAAGAAGAAAAACTCCAGTGCATTAAGAAGTCAGGCATGATGGAACTCTTTGAACCCATGCCCGAAGCCGAATTGGTTATGGATGGATTGAAAATGTATATCCATAGGAGAGTCAAGGGTTTTGAGCCTGATTCTACTATGCCCACTCCTAAGGGAATTCTCTTGGTGGGTATTCCAGGTGGTGGGAAGTCATTGGCCTCTAAGGTTATCGCCAGTGTTCTGGGTTGCCCTCTGGTTCGTGTAGACATTGGGGCCTTAAAGGGTAGCAAGGTGGGGGAATCCGAAGCCCGTATGAGACAGTGTTTAGCCCAAATTGATGCCTTAGGATTCTGTGTAGTGTGGATGGATGAGATTGAAAAAGTCCTGAGCGGTGTTCAATCCAGTGGCCAATCGGATGCAGGGACAACCTCTACCATGTTTGGAACCCTGTTAACCTGGATGCAAGAATCAAAATTCCCCCATTACATTGTGGCCACCTGTAATGAAATTCAAGACTTACTGGCCATTTCCCAAGGTGCCTTGTTAAGACGGTTTGATGATATCTTTTTTGTAGATCTTCCTTCTAAAGAAGAACGTGAAGAAATTATTAAGATTATGAATAAGAGATACAGCACTAAATTAAATGGAAATTTAGCGGAAAGAACTCAGGGATGGACTGGAGCAGAAATTGAAAAATATGTTATAGCCAGTATTTATGATGGAGAAGAAGAAGCTTTCAATAATGTCCATCCAATTAGTGAACAGAACAAAGAGATCATTGAAAATGCCCGGAAATGGTCTTTACAAAATGCACGTATCGCTAATTCAAGAAAAGTGGAAATTAAACCTGAAGGAAGAAAGATTAGAGTGTAGAGAATTAATATGATTATTTCTAAACTTTGTGAATGTAATTGTGGCCAATATGCTAAACCTGGAAATAGATTTATTCTTGGTCATAATACAAAAGGGAAAAAGAATCTTACTCTCTCTGAAAGAAATAAGAAACGAAATATGAAGGGTGAGAATAACCCTATGTTTGGAAATAAAAATCCAATTCGTTCCGAAATGAATAAACAAAATGTGGGTGAAAAGAATCCTTGTTTTAAGAGAAAACATACTGAAGATGAATTAAGAAATCTTAGTAAGCTTAATAAAGGTAAAAAGAGACCTTATGTTTCCGAAAGAAATAAAAAATTGGTAGGTAACAAGAATCCAATATTTGGTAAGAAGGGTGAACTTAGTCCAAATTGGAAAGGAGGAATCTCTTTTGAACTTTATGGTCTTGGATTTAATAAAGAGTTAAAGAAATATATTAGAGAGAAATTTAATCATACTTGTGTTCTTTGCGGTGAGTTTGCAAAGATCCCCCATCATATAGATTATAATAAGAGGAATAATCAGGAAGATAATTTTGTCCTTTTATGTAATTCATGTAATTCCAAAGTTAATAAGAATAGAATCCAATGGGAAATTTATTTTAGATCATATATTCTAAGATTAAAGGAGGAATAAAATGCCAAGGGAAGTATTAAGAGATGAAGTAGAACATGTGGAATTAGAGGTAAGTCAACTGGAGAAAGAGCGGAAAGAACTCAATGCCGAAGCTGAATTTGAACTTGAGGTTGATTCCTTGACTTTTGAAATAGCGTGGTCCACAAATTTACCTTATGAAGAAGCCAGAAAACAGGCTCTTAAAAAATTAATGAGTAAGGGGGTTTAAGAGGAAGTAACATGGAGGCAATATATATTTATGTAAGTACGTTGTTCTTTATTTTTGCCGGATTCGTGGTTAAGTGGTCTGCAGGATGGGGGAATACGTTTGTAAGGTTTATCGCAATCCTGCTGGCTATCTCAGGGATAGTCTTATCCTTGGCTAAACTGGGGTTTATGCTTCCCCCTCTGATACATCCATAAGGAGAAAAATCACTATGAAATTTGCAAGTCCAGAACAATACCTTACCGCAGGATGCCTTTTCTTGGTGGGAGAAAAAAAGAACCAAACAATATTCAATGGTCTTCATGAAAATACAAATGGAAGTATCTGTGAGACTGGTTGCGCCTACATTGATAAATGCCAGGCTTATAGGATTCTTTCCTCAAGGCTCACTGAAACCCCTGAGGAAAAGAAAATACCCATGCCTACCAATGCCCAGATAGCCGCTAAGCTGGGGGTAACAAAAAGGCAGGTGTCCAAGATGAGAATCAAAGGAACTCTTAAGGCTGAAATCCTTAAGAGGGGTTTGGAAAACGAATTTAGTAATCTATCACTGATTTAGTGGATTCTCAGGAATACCTAGAAGGTGAGAAAACGGGATGGGAACCGGAGACCCAGAATAACTACTCGAAGGGCTGATTCCCGTATCTGTAGGTCCTTTATCCCTGTGATTTCCTATTAGAGGGTAGAATGATAAGGTAGCCCAGTGGGGAAGGGCAGCAGACTGTAAATTTGTGGCTTCGGCTGTGTAGGTTCAAATCCTACCCTTATCATTCTGCTCTTTATTTAATGACATTTTATGTCACCATTAAAAAATAACTAAACTTTTTCCAGGAATAGCCGATAAGATATTTAGAGGCAAGAAAATAACAAGGAGGTAAGAGAGTGAAGATTGTTAAACCCATCGGATACTTTGAGGACCATCGGCAGAAGAAGTTATTTCTGTTAGACAAAGCCACTTTAACCTTGACTCAGGTTCAGGAAACCATGTTTAAAAAGTGGAAGGCCATAATTGAGCAAAGGATGGAAAGGTAGGAATTTGAAAGAGATTCCTCTAATCCCATTAGTCCCTGAAATGGGCAACCAAAAAGCGATTGTTGACGATGAGGATTATGATCGTCTTATAAAATACAAGTGGTATTTGAATGCTCAGGGATACGCAGTCCGGTATATTGAGAAGGATGGGAAGCGGGTCTACATCCGTATGCACAGGGAAATCTTTAATACCCCTGAAGGTTTGGATACTGACCATAAAGAGAGGAATAATAGGACAGACAACAGGAAGGAAAATCTGAGGTCATGTACCCGTGGGGATAATTCAAAAAATTCTAACCCTTGGAGTACTGACAGTAAATTTTGCTCTATTTATAAGGGAGTTACCTGGCATAATAGGAAAAAACATCCTTGGGTAGCAAGGATTAGGGTTAATAGGAAATATATTCATCTTGGGGTATTCAAAACAGAGATTGAGGCTGCTTTAGCCTATAATGAGGCAGCCAGGAAGTATTTTAAAGAGTTTGCCTACCAAAATGACATAAAATGTCAACCTTAAAAATAACTAAACTTTTTCTAACTTCTGTCGATAAGATCTATAGAAGTAAGCAAAATAAAAGACAAAGGAGGGTACTACAATTTCTCATACAATGAACATCAGAACTGAGATAAGGGACCGGATAGCTCTTGAAGCTGCCTGTAAGGAATTGGGCATCAAGATCCTTGAAGGTAATAGCCACCATCTTTATGGTGGAACTGAATATGGAATTGGCCTTAAAATCCCTGGCTGGAATTACCCGGTAGTAGTCAAGGATAATGGGACCTTGGCCTTTGACGATTATAAAGGGTCTTGGGGTAACAAGCAGGACCTTACCAAACTTATGGCCTATTATGGCCTTGAGAAGTCTAAGGCTGAAGCTGAGGATCAGGGTTACACAGTAGAGGAAAGTTATAATTCCCAAACTCAAGAATTAGAACTTGAAATCACAGTGGAGGAATAATCATGTCTAAAAAAATCAAAATGAGATTTGATCTGAGAACGGGAGAAATAAAGGTGGAAGCAGAAGGATTTATAGGCCCTTCTTGCCAAAAGGCCACTGAATTTCTTAAAAATACCCTTGGGGAAGTAACCGATTTTACCCAAAAATCGGAATGGTTCGAAGAAAACCTTCAGTTATCTGGCTGTATTGATACTGATCTTTGTGGGTAAGATATGAATATTTGTGATCATGGTTGCGGACAAGAAGCTAAGTATTATTCTCAACAAACTAAAAAATGGCGTTGTAGTAAATGGCCTAGCTCTTGCCCAGAACTTAGAAGAAAAGATAGTGAGTCCCATAAAAAGCCTAAACCAGATCTTAAATTATGTGAATGTGGCTGTGGGAATTTTGCTAAGCCGGGTAAGAGATTTATACATTGGCATCATACAAGAGGAAAGAAAAGACTTGACTTGGCTGGCAAAAAAAGACCAGATCATTCTATCAAAATGACAGGTGAAGGAAATCCAAGGTTTGGCCAACCTGGTTATTGGAGAGATAAAAATAGGCCAGAATTTTCTGGTGAAAATCATCCTAATTGGCAAGGTGGCGTCTCTTTTGAACCTTATTCTCCTAAATTTAATAAACAATTTAAGACTATAATAAGAGAAAGAGATAATTACACTTGTCAACTATGTGGAGAATATGGAAACTTTGTTCACCACATAGATTACAACAAGGAAAATACCAATCCTAATAATGCATTAACTTTATGCAATCCCGATAATTCTAAGGTAAATTTCAATAGGGACCAGTGGGAAACTTATTTTAGGCTTTATTTATTGATAAAAAAGAACTAAAGTTTTTTAAAAAACTGACGATAAGATATATAAACAAAAGGAGGAAACAAAATGGAAACTAACATGCAGGAAAGGGTACTTGTTGTAAGACTACATATTAGTAGATGGTGTCCCTGGGGTTACGATCAAAAAAAGGCTGCAGAGGTAGCTACCCAAGAGGGTTCCAAGAAGGAAGATACCCATGTTACCAAGCGGAAAATCAGCAAAGATGCCCTGAAGGATATCAATGATTTGCTGAATCAGGCTTATACCTATCATATCAGTGTCACGATGCCCTCAGGTGCTGATGGAGATCGGCTGATTACTACCGACCTCTACACCGAATATTGCACCAAGATGAATGAGTTTGAAACCAAGATACCGGCAGCTTTGGATAAATTCCTTTCTGAATATCCCACGTGGAAAGAAGAAGCCAGGACCCGCCTCCAGGGATTATTCAAGGAAACCGATTATCCCTCAGTGGAAGAAGTCAAGAAGAAATTTTCTATCCGCTATTCTTTCCTGCCTCTCCCCTCAGTCAATAACATTGTGGTCAAGTTAGTCAACGGGGATTTGGCCAACGTCCGTAAGAACGTGGAAGAGGAAATGTCTAAGATGTCCGAAATCGCCATGAAAAGCCTGTGGGACAAAACCTATGATGCAGTGGCTCACATGGCAGAGATCCTTGGTTCTGATGCCCGTTTACACAAGTCCATGCTGGACAACATGAATGGTCTTTGTAATGTCCTGAAGTCCCTGAATTTCACCAACAACCCTGAATTGGAAGAGATGAGGTTAAAGATTTCAGTCCGTTTGGTTGGCCTTGACCCCAATGACCTTCGTAAATCCAGGAGTGTTAGAGAGGAGGTGGCCCGGGAAGCCAAGTCAATAGCTTTGGAAATATCACAGAAACGTATGATTCGCCTTGAGTAGTTTACTGAGTATGGGGAGGGGCCTCCAGAGGTCTCTCAAGAGGGTATCCCCTTCAGTACCAAAGGATTTGCCCCTCCCCATTTTTTTAGACCAATTTAAAGATGCATTCGATAGGGAGGAACACCTTGTTTCGGCTATTAAGCAATACCTCAGGACAGAAGAACAGAGGAAATGGCTTTATGATCATGATCTTTCAATTGAGGATTGTTTGAATGGAAGGTATCCTGGGGATCTTGAAGAAGAAGTGGCTGAGGTTTTATATAAACCCTGGAATGAGATTTTAGGATTTCGTGAGTTTGGATCTTAACAATGTTTTCTTATATTTTTTATATATCTCTTGGAATAATTCTTATACTGGGAGTAATAGTTATTCCGATTTATGTGAATTTGTCTGAGTCTATTAAAGAAGAGTTAGAAAAGTTAGTTAAAACATCAGAGAGGATTAAAAATATTCCAAAAGAGGTTACAAAAAATCCAAAGATAGATCGTAAGATCAGATTGGACTAAAAAGGAGAATGAAATGGCAAAGAGACCCACTTTGAAAGACAAAATTGAGGAAGTCAAGAAACTGAAGGAAATGAAACCTCATGTGCTCAGGCAGAGTATATTTGGGGATGACCATCATGCCGCTATTGACGCCCAGATTGAAGTCATAGATGAATACATGGGACAGGATGACATTGAAGATAGATTCAGTGGTGAGCCAGAAAATGTTTACACAGCGGCTATGGATGCAGCCATATGGTTAGAGGGGGAAGAGATAGACGATTTTACAACCCCATCCGAATCCTGGAAAGAACTGGTGAGGATATGATAACAAATGCATTTCGACTTCAACCGCAAGAAACACCAGGAGGGATTGAAGATGTTATTATATTTATTATCATGTGGTTTATTTTTGTTGCAATATATCTTCTCCCGACCATTGTTTCTGTCATAAGAAAACACAGGAACATGACCGCTATCTTTATCCTGAATGTCTTACTTGGTTGGACATTCTTTGGGTGGGTAGTTGCTCTTATTTGGTCAGTATTTAAAGAAAAACCAAAAGATTAATGATAACACTAAATGAAGCTATAAAGCTTTTGAATAAATATGCACCTTTGGGAACCCCGGAAGAGATTGAGAGGGCCATATACAAAGCGGAAGAGATTATAGGTGAATATAAATCTTTGTGATCTCCTGAGGAAATACAGGAAGCTTTGGAAGGGGCTAGTAATCTTCTTGAAAGATATAAGACTTTTGGAACCCCTGATGAGATTGAAGAGGCTTTTGATTTGGCCAAACAAGCCCTTGGGGATTTAAAAAGCTTGGATGGATATTTAAAGAGTCAGGGGATACAGACCCCAAGAGATCCAGTTATTCCCAAGACTGCCAAGGAAGTAATTGAAATGATTTCTAAAAGAAAGATCATTTTAGACTAAACTTTTTTTGTCTTTCTGCCGATAAGATAGTTAGAGAGGGAATTATGAAAATAAGATGGGGAATTCAAATTAGGGATAAGGGACAGGTGGTTAGTATAAATCAATTCTTTTTGGATATCCCTGATGAAGAATTAGCAGTTTGTGAGACTACAGAGGAAAAGACTTCTTTGATTGAGTATTATGTAAATAAAGAATTTGAATGTAATTCCAATACTTTTTGGGAAGAAGTATGAATGTCATTAATACCATAAATGTCTATCCCCTTCTTGGATTATTGATACTGAGTGGTCTGTTAATCATCTATGGGATAGCCAAGATAATAACCTATTTCATTAATAGGAGGTAACTGTGTCAAGAGCATTGGTCTACAATAATGCTTCGTGTCTTAAATGTGATTGCATAGAGAAAAGAATGGTCAAGATTGGTGCTTTCATCATGTGTAACAAATGCTTTGCGGAGGAATTTATAACCTCTGATCCTGTCTGCCAAGAGCGTAAATTATATCTCAAATGGCTAGAGGTCTACAAAAATAAAATAGAGGAGGAAGAGAGGGGAAGGTCATGAAAATCAACGGGAAGATTACTCTTTTGTGTGAAGGGGATAGTGTAAAACTTGAATTGCATGATGATGATTCCAGCATAACCTTTGTTAGGGTTGAGCTTACTACTAAACAGTTTACCCAAGCTTTGGGCAGACTGGCCCATACTCCATGTAAGTCAATGGAAGTTAGGGGCCTAGAGCGGGTAGGGACAAAAATGGAAAATAAGGAATTTATTTTTGAGGTTCCTGAGGAATTACCCTATGAGAGAGCAGAACGTAACAAGATCCTTATTCCCATTTTGTATAAAATCATTCCTGAAAGTTGGATTGCTGATATGGGTTTCAATTCTCAGAATTCCTTCTTTATGAATAAGGGGAAAAATTTTGCCAGTACCACAATTAGGAGATGGGTTAAGATCCCCCTACCTGAAAAGGAATAGGGTAAATGATTTTTGAGAAAACTAAAAATTCCTGTTTGTTCCTGGGGGATTCTATAGAAGTCATGAGGGATAATTTCCCCTCTAATTCCATTGATGGGATAGTTTGTGATCCCCCCTATGGACTAAAATTTATGGGTAAAGGATGGGATTATGGGATTCCGGGGATTCCCTATTGGACTGAAATACTTAGAGTGGCCAAGCCCGGGGCATACCTTTTAGCCTTTGGGGGAACCCGTAAGTATCATAGGCTTGCTTGTGCTATAGAGGATGCTGGTTTTGAGATAAGAGACTGTTTAATGTGGGTATATGGGTCTGGATTCCCCAAGTCCATGGACATAAGCAAGGCGATTAAAAAGGATATAGAGGACCAATTAAGAACTCAGGGAGTAATAGGAGAAATTCAGTGGAAATAATCTGTGATAATAAGCTTTGCGGAAAAATTTTTAAATATAAATATGGACTAGCACACTTTAAAAAAAGTTTATCTCATTGTTGCTCAAGAAAATGTCAAAATACTACTCATGGATTGACAGGAACTAAATATAAGGAAATTTGGGATCGTACAAAGAGAAGAGCTAAAAAGAACGAAGTTATTTTTACTTTGACTATCTATGATATCCCCCCAATTCCAGAGAGATGCCCAATTTTAGGTATTAAAATTGTAGCAAATACGAAAGCGGGACCAATTGATTCCAGCCCTTCAATAGATAGAATTATACCTTCTTTTGGATATATTCCTGGAAATGTCAGAATCATAAGTAATAGAGCTAATAGAATACGTTCTGATGCTACTTCTAAAGAATTACATTTACTTGCAGAGGATCTTGAAAGGATAGAATGTCAATATTTAAAGTAACTATTTTTGGAAAAGATTATGAAATTAAGCAAGATTCAGATGGTAAGTTTATAATGCCTGAGGAATTAAGACAGGAAGGAAAAGGTACTGGGCTGAAGCCAGGATGGGAACCTATCATCCTTGCCCGTAAGCCTGTGGAAGGGACGGTAGCGGAGAATATCCTCAAGTGGGGAACAGGAGGATTGAATATTGATGCTTGTCGAATTTCGGGAGAAACACCCTCTGTAGAGAGAAGGAAAAATAAGGCACCAGGGGAAAGTATTGGATCAACTGGATGGATAACCCCAGCTAGACCAGAATCTTATAATGAACAAAGACCTGGAGAACAATTAGGACGTTTCCCTGCCAATTTACTTCTTGACTGTATTTGTAATGAGGTAATTGAGACTGAAGAGATAAGGGTAGAGGGTAGGACAATCAGGACTCACAATAAAATCTATGGGGGTGGGAAGGGAACAAATGTAGGGGATGACCCCGGCCACAAAATAAATAATAAGGTTTTGATTCATACCAATCCCGATTGCCCTTGTTATATGGTGGATAAACAAGGTTATGAAATGGGAGTCCATAATGCTGGCCATGAAAGACATGGTATGAGAGATATAACAGGAGAAACTAAAGGAATATTTCCTGCCCATGGAAAGGGTGGTCATAGATTTGGGGATTCAGGTGGTGCCTCTAGGTTTTTCTACAGTTCCAAGTCCAGTAGGACAGAGAGGAATCAGGGAACAGAGGGTCTTTATTGGAAAAAGGCCGATAAATCGTTTATTAGGATTGAGGTAGGGGAATATGAGGGGTTAAGGGACGATTGTAGGGCCAGGGGCAACGTACACCCCACTGTTAAGCCAATTGGCCTCTGCCGATACCTCTGCCGATTGATTATCCCTCCTGGGGGCATTATTTTGGACCCTTTCATGGGATCTGGGTCTACAGGGGTAGCCGCAGTCCAAGAAGGATTCAAGTTTGAGGGAATTGATAATGATCCTGTGAGTTTCGAGATTTCTAAGGCCCGTATGCATTTTTTTGAAGAAAAGGTGTAATAGTAAGACCACTTTGGTGTTATTATATAGGGTAGACTAAAAAATTAAGGGAGGATTTATGAAGACCATTTACAAAGTAGTGCCGATGGAAACAGATGGATCAGTTCTGGATACTGAGAAATTCTTTAATGAATTCGGTGCCACTGGGTGGGAATTGCAGCATATAAAGACAGATCGGACAGATGAAAAGGGCAAGCCGATTGAGGATCTTTGCGTATTTATGAAACGTGTCAAAACAGAGGAAAAGAAAGCCTAATGAAAATACTTGCATATGCCGACCAACATTTCAGAGAGTTTGGTTCTTTTGCTCCTTGGAACCGGGTAGACTCCAACGGCCTAACTCCTGAACTTAATAACTTAATCAAGGGTTGCCGTTTTGTGGCTAATATGATTGCCGAATTGCAACCAGACATGGTTGTAAACCTGGGAGATATAATTAATAACCAAGAAACTGTGAGCGTGAAAACTTTGCATGGTATTCATCTTGGCCTGAAAATGATTAATAAAGCATGCGGGAAAACTCCCCATTATTGTATTCCAGGCCAACACGATTGCCTTAGCGAAACTCAAGGCATATATTCAATTAGCCCTTTGGTAGGATACTTTACCGACATTTTTACTGAGGTCATGCATGTAATCATGAAGGATGGTAGGACAGTAGCTTTCATTCCTTACATGTCTGATCCAGAAAAGATGTATAAGACTTTAGTTTCTTTGCCCTCAGAAATCAAGCTTGTCTTTTGCCACCATGATTTTGCTGGAGCTAAATATGAAAATGGGCATGAATCAGAATCAGCAACCTCTTCTGATTTCCCATTTACGATAATCGCAGGGGATATTCATTTGCCCCAATCAGTGGGATCTGTAATCTATGCAGGATCTTTAGTCCAAAACAAGTTTCAGCAGTACAAGCTTAATGATAATGGTGTTCTTCTTTATGATACTGAAACTAGGCTCTATAATCGGTTCCAAAATACAATGAGCAAACACTACGTTGTGGTTAATGACCTGGAAAGCCTGGGAAACCTTGATCCTGATAAAGCCATTCTGAAGGTGGTTTCAGATATTCCCAAAGAGGAAATAGAAAAGATTCTCTCAAAGTATGAATATGTATATTTCCCTCACAAGACCAAAGAGGAAGGTGATGGTGAGCGGTCGTATTCAGAATTGAATGTGGAGAATCCGGTAGAAGCCCTGCGGAATTTTATTTCTCAGGATAAACCTGAAGCCCTTGAAACATTTAATAAGATAGTAAGAAAGGAGAAGTAATATGATTCATAGAATGGATTTCATTAACCCTGAATTTTATCCAGGAATAGGTGTCTCTGTCAGAAGAGGGGATAAGTGGTACAATAAAGCCAGGGTTGGGGATACTGTAGAATTGACACTAAAGGGATGTGAAAATCCAGTAAATTCCGCTAAGATTGTGGGAATAGCCTATCTCCCCTTTATTTTGATTCCAGAACAATTCCTTTCCTATGAGCATGACTTGACTTGTGATAACTTTGTGGGCCTATTAGAGGCCATGAAGAAGGCTTATCCCGATTTCTCAGCAGAGGAATTAGTGACAATAGTTATATTCATGATTGATTCTGAATGATCTTGAAAGACGGGCTCTATCGGGTAGTAACCGATTATTTTGTAGCTGGATTCATTATCAAGAATGGGAGGGTAATAAAGTGGGCTCCTATTCTTAATAGGAAAATTGACTACTGGATCTTTCAAGCGGAATGGGTTTGTGATTAATGAATAAAGTTGATAAAGAAATATTTAGATTTAGTGGTTGGTGTTTTATTATTGGAGCCTTTGTTATAGGAATAATTTTATTTATTGTTAATTTCATAATTTTAGCTACCTAATAATGGGGAGGAAAAAATGATTATTGAAAACTCTTATGGAAATGGACCAAATAAAATGCACTCCTTAAAAACAGAGCACTCTTGTTGGAGAGCTATTTATGATGGTATAAAATCATTTGAATATAGAAAGAATGATCGAAACTATAAAGTAGGGGATACACTCCTTCTTATGGATTACTACCCTGAAACAGAGAGCACTGGTGGAGAAATTCATGCTGATATAACATATATCCTTTACGGGGGAAAACTTGGAATACCAGAAGGGTATTGTATTATGCAACTAAAAATTATTGCTAAGTAAAGAGAGAAAATAATAAAATTGATTAAGTTTCGTGAATTTGGGGGTAAGGATGTATTCCAGTATGAGAATTTTAATCTAAAAATTACTCCTGGGAAACATCTTATCATTGGTAAGAATCTATCTGAAGCTAACGCAAATTCCAATGGATCTGGAAAATCCTCTATTCCTGAAACCCTTGATTGGATTTTGTTTAAGAAATCTTCTGAAGGTGCAGGGAAAGATGGGATGGATATTTCCAGGAATTGGAAGGGAGGTTCTTCAGGTTCAGTAAAATTCTTTGCCAATGAGCATAACTATGAAATTGATAGATATGGAAAGGCTAAAGGAAAAGACAAATGCTTGGACAATGCCGTTAAGCTTTTGGAAGATGGTGACGATATCTCCCAAAGGCTACCTACCCAAGTTGATGATGAGATAATTAAACTCATTGGAATGGATTATGATATCGCCTCTATGACCATTACTGTCCTGCAGGGTCTACCATCCAATTTCTCTACCCTTATGCCTACTGTCCGTAAGGGATATATTGAAAACATGGTGGGGTTTTCTGTTTGGGATGATATTAAGAAACTCCTGGATAAATTCCTATCAGCCGAAAATGTTAAGATAGATGACAAGACAAGTAAATTCCAGGCTGAGCGTGAAAAAATGATCAACCTGAATTCGAGACTCCAAGCCTTGAAGGATGCCGGGAAAACCCAAAAAGATCAAATCATGGCCGATATAAAGAAGATCAAAGCGGATTTATTCCCTGTCCTTACGGCTTTAGAAGGAATTGCCAAGGATAGAGTTGAAATTTCCAAAAAGTTTTTGGGGGAACAGAAAACTGAAGAATTGAAAAAGACTAAGCTTTTCGGAATGACTATCCTAAACGAATCCAAATCTACAATATCTAATTTGGATTCTACTATTATGTCTTTATCCAGTAGAGCAAATGATTTTCGTAAAATACTTAGCACTAAAATATGTCCAACTTGTAAACAAAATTTTCCTGAATCCACAATTAAGGATGCAGAAGAATCAGTTATTGAACTTGATGCCAAAAATGAGAGGGTAAAGAGTACCAAACCTTTCTTTGTTGAAATCAGGGATAAGCTTGAGATTATCGAGAGAGAGGATACCAAGCTGAGCACTACCAAGACCATGCTTGAAAACCAGATCCTTTCTTTGGTCAGTTCATTGGAAAAGGAGGATGAGACAGGGGAGATTTCTAAGCTGGAAACCGCTCTTACTGCTCTTACTGATACGGTTAACTTGATTAGCGTTAGCATGGCCGAAATCAACAAGGAAATTGGCTACCTCACTTACCTGAGTGACTTGCTCAAGCCTTCCTCCAAGTTTCGGAGTTCTACCCTGGAAAAATATTTAAAGTATATAAATTCAGATATTTTGGGCCGAATTTGCCCAATTATACTTGACAAAATAGGGGTTGATCTGGTAATATCAACTGATAAGCGTGGATCAGGGGTTGACCTCCAGATTACAAAAGATGGTAAGGTAATCCCATATAAATCCAGGTCAGGGGGAGAGAAAAGGAGAATTGACGTTGCTCTTATCCTTGCCTTCCAAAGATTCCTTTTGGAAATCTACTCAGTATCTACTAACCTACTTTTCTTCGATGAAATTATGGACCCTTTGGACAATAGAGGGGTTGAGACAGTTTTGAATTGCATCGACATTCTCTTTCCAGAAAACATGGCTATCTATATCATAACCCATAAAGAGGCTTTCAAAGATCTTTTTGACGATGTGATAACGGTAGTTAAACAGAATGATATAAGCAAAATAGAGGGGTGAGGTATGCCAAAAAAAGGGGCTCAGACAGGAAATCAGTTTGAAAGGGATATTGCCAGAAAATTGGGGGAGGCAATCTATAAGGATAAGGATGCTATTTGGAGGACACACGGTAGCGGTGGTTGGAAGAGGGCAAAAGATAATAAGAGTGGGATTCATCCAGGAGATCTTTATCCAGTAAAACAGGTTCCCTTCCCCTTCGAGTTTGTGGTAGAATGCAAAGACCGAAGAGGGTGGTCCCTGGATGACTTCATGAATCTTAACAAAAAGAATAAGATTCTTTCATGGTGGGAAAAGCTGCTAAATGATATTCAACTTGCCGGGGAACAATACCTATCCCATTATCCAGTGATCATTATAACCAAGCCCTATTTTGCTGAATTAGCTATCCTTTCTCTGAATGAACACCAGTATCCGTTTGATAATTTAAGTTTTCATCATATGCGCTTTGATCGTTTTATTATTATGTTTTTCAATGACTTTTGCAATTTCTTAGAAAAAAGATACAAAGAAAAATTTACTCCAACTGAAGAAAAGGTGTAATAGTAAAGGCACTTTGGTGTTATTATATAGTATGGAAAAAATAAAGGGAGGTAGATATGGACACAGATAGGTATGAGGAAGTGCAACCAGCGGATTATACTCTGTTAACAAAAGTCAGGGAAGAGAAATTTGCATTCTTGAATGATGCCAATATCAAGATTCTCCTTGACACAAAGAAAAAGATTTCCGAAAAGAAGCTTGTCCTGGCCAAAATTCACAAGCCCAATGAATTGGTTAAACATTTTGTTGAGGAAGGGGTTAACTACATTATCATAGCGGATAAGGTAGTTTGGGATGTAGCCCCTGAAATGGATAAGATAAGGCTCTTTCGACATGAGCTTAGACATGCTTACATTTCGGCTACTGGCGGCTTCGATTTAGTAGGACATGACTTTGAGGATTTCTATGAGGAAGCCAAACTGAATTCCGATGATCCCGATTGGAAACGAAGAATTGCCACCCTTGCGGAAGATATTTATACCCAAAGGGAAGAGCAAGCAAAGGCAGCTAAAAAGTCAGGAAGGAAACCTGGAAGGCCCCGAAAAGAGGAATCTAAGAGTGCTGAACAGAGTGCTCAGGAAAAGATGTTCACGTAGGGGGTCTATTTGGAATACAACCTAAAGGGGGTTATAGATTTAATTCCCCTGGAAATTAGAAAGAAAACTCCAGGAATTGGAAAGGTGGTATCTCTCATTCTCTCTTTGATTGTTAGTTTAAAGGATGGAGATAGGATTTCAATTCCTGGGATTACCATGGAAAAGTATTTGGATAACTTACTGGTTATTGATTCAAAAGTAAGTCCAATGGACATGCTAAAAACCTTTGAGGAAAACAATCTTCTGGGCGGGAATGATAAGAGGTTAATGTCATGAAAATATTAATTGCATTATTTTTTAGTCTTTTAATTATTTATTCCTGTTCTGGTGGGGTAACAAAAGATGGGATAGACAAAGCTGAAAAGCTTTGTAAAGATCATGGTGGCATTAATAATTTAGAATCATTTCTATTAACTGACTCAGACAATTCGATTGTCTATTGTAAGGATGGGGTTGTATTCAAGGCTTGGTATAATTATAAAAAATAAAGGGAGGGTGTAAAAGATGGACATTGAAAAAGCAAGACAGCAGTTAGCCGAAAGGCAAAAGAGACAGAAGGAAGAGGGCAGGGGTAGAACTTTCTATACTCTCCCAAAACAGGGAAGGGCTGTAGTCCGTTATTTGCCTCAACCCGATGGTGGTCTGGGTGTGGTTACGGGAGCACACTTTAACATTCCTGGAGTTGATAGGGGGTTGGCGCAATGCCTTAAAGAGCATTGGGGTAATCCTTGTCCTATCCATCAAGTTTGTGCTAACTTTGAGAAATTCATCGACCTGAAGGAATACCTTGTTAATGCTCAAGGATATGCCGCAGTCTTGGTTCTGGAAGATTCTGAAAATCCTCAAGCAGTAAATCCCAAGGTTCCCAAAATCATGAGACAGTCTTCTTTTGGGTATGAAACAATCTTGTCTTGGGTTTTGGATAAGTCAGTAAATGATATTACTGATCCAAGAACTGGTTGTGCTGTAACTTATTCAAGGGAGAAAAAGAGTGATAAATGGGATAGGAAATATAATCGTGGTTCTTTTCCTATTGCTGCTACAGAGGAAGAGATTCAGGAAATTCTCAAGAAGGTTCCCGACCTGAGTAAAGTTATCAAGCCTCCTACAGATAAGGAAATTGAGACTTGTAAGAAGGGTGCGGAAGCCCTCTATGACTTATTGATGAAAAAAATGGGGGAAGCTAAAACTCAAGATGCCGCTAAATTTTCTCCCCCTCCTGCCCAGCCCGTAAAGGCCCCTGAACAAGAAAAACCTGTAGCTGAAGTCCCAAAGCCTGTGGAAGCGGCTAAGCCCCCAGAGCCAGTAAAGCCTGTGGAGGTTACTCAACCTGTTCAAGAAGTGGCTAAAGCCTCTGAGGTTCCCCCTGTGGCCCCTACTGTATCCAAACCTGGGGTTGAGAAACCCAAAGGTGCTCCTGAGTGCTTTGGGAATAAAGTGGTTCATGATGCTCCTGAGAATGCTAAGAAGTGTCTCTGTTGCATGAATGAGTTTCATTGCCAATTGGCTATTAAGCAAGCTTAATGATAAGGGAGAGGGATTCATAAGTCATTTTACACTATCAGAAGACCAAGCTACATGGTGGAGGACGTTTAGCAACTGCCAATACCAAAAAGCAATGGAATCCTGGAAGCATAGTGCAGAATCCCTCTCCTGATTTAGGTGTATTTTATGAGTTGATGGTCTAAATTATGTTTTAGTTGGTGTGGAATATTCTTTATTCAAATATTCCTTGTTATACTAGGAGTTATTCCACTATCTAATACATGGTTTTTTATTAATTGGATAGGTTTTATGATAGTTTCTATTTCTTTATTGATACATAGATTAACTTTTGGTAAATATGTGCGGTGATAAGATGGATTTATTCTTTATGTTTATACTCCCATCAATAGGACTATTATCATGGGCTATCACTGCTTGTATTTTAGATTTTTATTAAGGAGACAACATGATTCCTGAAACAATGTTTGAGGATAAAGATAAGAAATTGGGGGTCAAAACAGCAGAGGATGATTTATTCTCTGACGTTGCACGTATAATTCCTTTTAACGTGCCTACTTTGGATATTGTCTTGGGTGGCGGATTATACACAGGAAAAATCTATGAGGTTATGGGGTGGGAGTCAAGTGGTAAATCCACCCTTGCCCTGGAAGCTACCAAAGCCTTTTCCAAGTATTGGATTAGCCAGAAGGACAATAATTATCTAATCCTATGGATTGAAACCGAATCTGCAGTGGATAAGGCAAGAGCATTATTTATGGGTTGTGATTTGACCAATTTTCTCTTTCGTGAAGCTGAAACAGTAGAAGTTGGATTTGAAATTATGGATTATTATTTAAAGAAATGCCAGCTTAACGGATTCCATTTACTTATTATTTGGGACACAATTGCCGCTGCTCCTACCAATGCTGAAATAGCAGAACCTACTAAAAAGAAATCCAAGGATGAGGATGGGGAAGAGAAAGAAACATCAGGACAGTATCAAGGTGGGTTAGCAGAAAAAGCAAGAATTATTCGATACAATTTGAGAAAGCTTACTCAACCTTTAGCCCAAACAGATTCCATAATGTTTATTGTAAATCAACTCTATCATGTCCCTCAGAAGAGCAGATTCAAAGGGGCAGAGACAGAGAGATCCCCGGGTGGGGAAGGATTCCATTTCCATGCATCAGCCCGGTTGAAAACTACCAAGAAAGAGGATTTGACTAAGGTAGCCCCTGATGGTCAGACTTATTCTGAGGGAATCCTTACAGAAGTATTTACTCATAAAAATAAATTGACTTTACCCAAGCAAAGGGCTATATTGGTTATGAAAGGGGAAACTGGAATTGACAAATTTGAAACTCTGGTACGGTATCTCAGGACTGCTAAACTAATAGATATGTCTAAATCTCCTTGGGCTACTTTAAATTTCCCTACAGTAATCAAACATGAGGAAAAAATAGGAATAGAGGTAAAAGAAATCAAATTCCAGAATGCCAAGCAATTACAAGAAGTGGCCAATGAAACTCCTGGTTTGGAAGATTATATGGATTACTTGGTTTACCGCTCTTACTCCTATATCAGTCCACTGATTAAGGTAAAGATTATCAGAAAGCTGTGGGGATATGAGGAAAGATTTTTGGGTAAACGGGAAACCCTTCTTACCGACAGAGAAAAAGAAGTGGCCATAATGCTGGATAAAATGAACCAAGAGGATTTTGGCCCTCAAATTGAGGAAGAGAAAACTAAGAAAAGGCGCAAAGGAAATGAAACTTAAAAATTATACTTCGGGGGTTTCGGCGGATAAATCAGTTGCCTCTATTGAAAAGATTCTAGTTCAACATGGGGCTATTAATATTATGAAAGAGTATGGACCCACTGGTGAGTTATCCGCTATTGCTTTCATGATTAAGGATGTAAAAATGAGATCCCTGGATAATCGGGAAGGTTTAATGTCTTTCAAACTCTATGCCCGGGCTGATGTAGTGGAAAAACTTTTGCGGGAGGAATATGTTAGACCAAGAAAAGGGACATTCAAAAAGATAGAGGAACAGGCAAGCAAGACTGCTTGGAAGATTCTTTATGATGCTGTTGCTGCTCAAATGGCTTTGGTAGATTTAGGACAAAGGGAGGTGTTAGCTGTTTTCCTTGCTGATTCCTATGATACCAAGAAACGAATGACATTTTTTGAAAAGATACAAAGTGGCCAATTAAAACAACTCATGACAGGTACTGGGGAATAGAATGTGCCTAAAAGTAAATATTATCAAAAAAATAAAAAGAAGAATTTAGATTATAGTAGAGAATGGAGAAAAAATAATCCAGGAAGAATGAGTGAATTATATAAAATATGGGCAGAAAAGAATCCAAATAAAATTAAAAACTATAAAGGAAAGTTCTATGAAAAAAATAAAGATTATGTAAATGAACGTCAGAAAGAAAATAATAAAATATTGTTTGAAAAGGTGTTAGATCATTATGGACACCAATGTTCTATACCAGAGTGTAGTAATACTGAAGATCTTTGTATAGATCATATTAATGGAGAAAATGTCGATTACAAATACAGATATGGTAGTAAGCTTTGGAGATGGATTATAAAAAATAATTTTCCTTCAGGATTTAGAATTCTTTGCCATTATTGTAATATTTTAGATGGTTATCTTCGTAAACACCCTAAACTTAAAATTAATGGGATTGATGACTTAATAAAAAGGTGCTTTAAAAATGAGAGGTAGAATTGATGGAAAAAGATTGATATTTACTAATTTTAGTTCTGATGAGATAGATAAAGTAAGATCTCTTCTTACATGGCCAGGAGATGAATATTCTGAAACCGAAACTATATTATTTGAGGAAAATGGTACATTTTTTACTTTCTGGGGTCTTTATAATATCTTAAAAAATAAAGTAAAGCTGGAAGTCTTTGGGATTCCCGATTTAGACGTTGGAGAGTTTGGAGAAGTTCCCGAAGATATTCTCAAAGGAATTAAGCTTTATGATTTCCAAAGAGCGGCTATACGGAAGGGTCTTATCCTCAAAAGAGGGATAGAGGTAATCCCCACCTCAGGTGGTAAGACTGAAATAATTCTGGCCACTATTTCTATACTCTTTAATAGCAACAAAATAAGCAAGGTTTTAATTATCGTCCCTACAGTGTCACTTGTGGAACAGTTCTATTCCAGAGCCCTTCTGCGGGGGTTCCCCCAAGGATCAGTGGGCAGGGTGCATGGAACCAACCAAGAATTGGACTGCCCAGTAATTGTAGGGACGATAAACTCTTTAGTAAAAGGGTACAGAGAGGGTGGCAGGATAAAGGATTTTATAGAGAAAGCTGATGCTGCTTTCTTTGATGAATGTCAGCATATTCAGGCCCCAACCTGGATTGAGCTTGCTTTTGGTATAACCAATGCTCAATACACTCTTTGCTTTTCGGGATCTCCATTCCAGAATGATGACGATATTCTGGAACTATCTAGTGATACTCAGGTTTATGGAATTGCTGGTGCTCCTATATTTTCTATCCCTTTAAGCTACCTTGTCAGTCTGGGATTGGTGGCTGAACCTTTTGTATTTTTCAAATCCCTTCCTGGAAGGATTAGCAAGTTCCCTGGAAACTACCGAAAGATTTATAATCAAGGGATTAGTGAAAATAGCCAAAGAAATATACTGGTCCATGGGGCATCCCAAGTATTTAAGGAATATGGATTCCCTACTCTTATCCCTGTCCAGTTAAAGGAACATGCTCTTGAGTTGCTTTATCGTCTGAAAGATCCAAGGGCAATTTATGTTTCAGGTGGTGCTCATGCTGTTACCTTTGATGACAATGCCAATGAGAATGAATTTATCATAGACTATAGTGCATTCAGAGAATCTTTTGAAGCCGGCCAGTATGATACCTTAATTGCCACAAAGGTATTCGGAGAGGGCATTGATCTTCCTGCTATCCAGGGAATGATTATGGCCGGGGGTGGCGGTGGCAAACGTGGAAAGATTTCTTTACGTCAGTGGATAGGAAGGATAATCCGAAAGAAAAAAGACAAGGTTAACAGGGTCTATTGTTATGATTTTATTGACCGATATCATGTCTACCTCTATTCCCAATATCTGAGAAGGCGAAAGCTTTATGACGAATTAGGAATTAAGATAGTGGATGACGAATTGACTTTCAACCGATTGTTGGCCAGTCATGCCGAAAAAAGATAAATATGAATCCATTGGATTTGTGGTTTAATAAAATGCCAAAAGGAAAGAGAGTAAGAATTAAAGGTCAATCTTATGTTAAATTAACTATGAAGTCACTATTAGGACATTTGGAAAATGATTTAAGGATAGGTATAAACGAGCATGTAATAGAGACTAAAATAACTAAGAAAGGTCATTACTTTGTTATTCGACCTTTATGCCAGTTAGAAATAAAATAAAAGTTAGTTGGGGAAAAAGGTTATTATGGTATGCTCCTTGTAAAAGATGCAAGCTTAAAGGAAAGTATAAAGATTGCACTTGTGGGGTTAGTCTTCGTGTTGATTGGATGCAAAGTCAAAAGTTACATTCAATAACTTGGAGGGGGATTGGACATAATAAAATTAAGAAATCATGTAAAATTATGCAAAAGGAATCTAAAATCAGATAAGGTTAAATGCTGCGCCACTTGCCCTTTTGAAGAAGATATACTACTTATTTACCCTGAATTAAAATCACTTTTTGAAAGAAAAAGAAAGTTTCTTAAAAAATGAAATCAGGTTTTTTGTTTAAATAGCCGAAAGTGGGTTGATTTCATTTGGATACTTCCTAAATCATGCCCACACTTAGAGGAGAAATGGTGTCAAGATGAAAAATGTGCATACTATGAGAATAGGGAAATGTCCAAATATGCAAAAAGGAAACTTAAAATATTAAAGAGTTTTGGGAGGGAAAATGAATCAGAGCAGGGCTAAGAAAATAAGGAAAATGGTTTACAGGGGGAAGACCAAGGAGGAGAAAGTTACTGAGTATAAGGCTATTCAAAAAAATAAAGGGGTTCAGCTACTTTGTACTGGACTTAGAGAAATTTATAAAAAGCTAAAGAAGAGCACAAGGAGAAACTATGGAAGATGACAAAATCACCGATCTGTTGTTAAAGGTAACTGGAGTTTCTTTTCCCAATCTTGATGGTTCTTCCAGGCAGGAAATCCTGGGCAATATGTCTGACAATGCCTCCATATCTCTTGTACGTGAACCTGAGAATGAATATGACCCAAACGCCATTATGGTCATGGCTGATAAGAAACAAGTGGGATACGTGAGCAAGGAAGAGAATATAATGATTGCCCCTTTGATGGATTCTGGTGCTTTATTTGAGGCAGAGGTTTGGGAAAAATCCCAGTATAAAGGGACATGGTATCTTCATATCATAATTCGTGAGGTTTAAAATGGCTACTATAATTACAAAATCTCCACTTGTCAGCAAATGCTGCAAAGCTTTGGTGTCCATTAAGCCAGATAAAGAATTTTATCATAGTGAGCAAGAAGCCCAAATTACAATGTGGCATGAATGTACCGCTTGCGGGAAACCCTGTGATGTGGAAGAGGTAGAAGATGAGAAAATCAGATAGAAAAATGTTTTGGTCAATGTTCTCTTTTATTGTAAATCTTTTGTGGGATATAAGAGATTATATATCTGTGATTCCCCCCCATCAAGACAATGGATGGCCAGTAAATCATTATTCCAAAAAAGAATATGATAAACTTGAATCAAAGTCCAGGGAATGGATTGAGGAGGAATAGTGATTTTTGGTAGAATTTATATAGTTACAAATAAAATAAATGGTAAGAATTATGTTGGTAAAACAACCAAAGAATTAAGATTTAGAAAGGCTGAACACTTTAGTTTCTCCAGAAATAGTAGTATGATTTTCCATAAAGCACTTAGAAAATATGGTAAGGAAAATTTTGAATGGGAAGAAATTTCTTGGGCAGGATCTATTGAGGAACTTAATAAATATGAAATAATAATGATTGATTTTTATAAAACTAAAGTACCTAATGGATATAATGTTACTGATGGTGGAGAAGGTGGTGGCTCAAATCCTTCAGAAGAAGTAAGAAAGAAAAGGGGCAGTGGGTGGAGAGGAAAAAAGAATCCAGATCAATCTATAAGAATGAGAGGAAATAAATTTTCCAAAGGAAAAAAGTTCCTTCATACTTCAGAAAGAAACAAAAAGCAAATTGGAGATAAGAATCCTTTTTATGGGAAATTTCATACTGAAGAAACCAAAGCAATAAATAGAGATAAACATAAAGGTAAACACTCAAAAACAGAATTTAAGGGAGGTAGTGATCATCCATTTTTTGGAAAGAAAAGGCCAGAACATGCAGAAATAATGAAAGAATATCATCGGAGGAGAAATGAAATTAATTCCTAGCAAATTTTTATTGGATTCTATTAATATTATCCAAAAAGAATTGTTTAATAAAGATATTAAATTTATTATAAAGATATTTCCTTCTGATTCTTGGGGGTGTCCTAACAAAGTTCCTATTATTGGAGTTCACTATTCTTTTTATTATCCAATATTTAAAGCATTTGAAGAAGATGGAATTATCACTCAAAAAGAACCAATTCTAAAGATCATTCGTCATGAGGTTGGACATTGTATTAACTATGCTTATAAATTTTATGAGATGAAAGATTGGTCTGAAATTTTTGGAAATTTTAACAAGCCTTATAAACACCCTAATAGTCATTCTAATGAATTCAAACCTAATCTTAATTCTAGGGATTTTGTTAAGAACTTAAGTGATTATAATTCCTGCTACTCTCAGATTCACCCTGATGAGGACTTTGCAGAAACTTTTGCTATTTGGTTGTCTAATACTGAAAACTCATGGACTTGTAAGTATGCAGATTGGAAAGGGGCATTACATAAGCTTAACTACGTAAATTGTCTTATTAATAGTTGGAAAAATGCTAAACCCAAAGTTAAGAGCGGGAAGAAAGATAAACCCTATCGGTTTGTAAAACTGAGTTGAGTGGAGAGCCAGGGTATAGCCTAAGCTGGCCGTAGGTCCTGGGTTTGGAACCCAGTTACGGAGGTTCAATTCCTCCTGCCCTGACTGTCCACTTAAAAAGGAAACAGAAAATGGCTTACCAATATTCTTTAGTAGATGCAAATTATTTAGCCCATAGGTCAGTCTATAAGGGTTCTCATTTACAAACCTCTCAAGGGATTCCTACAGGGGGGATTTTTATTTTTCTGAAGTCTCTTTGGTATCTGAGGGAATTAGGTAATGAAATGATCCTTGTCTTTGACGGAGGGCATAGTCCCTACCGAAAAGTCCTTTACCTTGAGTACAAGGTAAGGGACGAAAAGGAACTCAAGATTCAAAAGATTCTCAAGTTTACCTTTGACACTCTCATGGATATTACCCCTAAATTGGGTTTCCCTACCCTCAGAATGGAACAAACAGAGGCGGATGACGTTCTCTACCTCTTAGCCAAGCATATGCGAACCTGGGGCATTATAGCCTTGTCTGGGGATGATGATTTCCTACAATTGACCAAATTGGACATTGACGTTTATAATCCCCGTACTGATGAGCACTGGAATAGGGAAAAATTCACCAAAGAGTGGGGATTTGCCCCTGAGTATTTCTCCCTTTGGAAATCTTTGGTGGGGGATGATTCCGACAAAATTTTGGGAGTCCCAAGGTTAGGAATGGGTAAGAAATTTCCTGAGTTAGGTGATAAGTGGAAGGCTGCTCCATATATTATCAAACAGTTAAAAGAACCCTCCCTTTCGGGATTATATGACTGGGCTGTAGCCAATCCAGATCCCCTTGGTAACAAAATCATTAATCATTTCCAGATAGTAAAGAGAAACTACCTCTTAATGGACTTGGATCATTGTGAGGTTTCCCTTGATTCAGTCCTGGAAGAACTTAAGATTTCTACCCAAAAAGCCGAAAAGAACCTTGGTTATATTACAAAAATCTTTAAGGATCTTGAGTTCAAGGAGTTAGCCATGTGGTTAACTTACCTATCCTAAAGGGGGAATGGTGAAAAAATATCAGGTAATGGTTATTGATCCTCCGTGGAATATCAAGAAGTTAACCCGAAAAGTAAGGCCAAATCAAGTCAAGATGGACTATTCCACCATGACTGTTGATGAAATAGCCGCCTTGCCCCTTGCAGCAATTTCTGATGATTCATGTTGGTGCTTTCTCTGGACTATCCAAAAATTCCTATTCAATGCCAAACCCATCCTTGAGGGGTGGGGATTCAATCACCTTTTGACCATGACATGGGAAAAAACCTATGGCCGATCTGCAGGGATGCCCTTATATGGATTCCTATGGAATGTAGAATTTATCCTTGTTGGTTACAAGAAGAAACCCGACCTCTGGCCAATCAGAAAATTAATACCCGCCGCTTTCAATGCAGAAAATATTAAGCATTCACAAAAGCCAGATAGATTTTATGAATTAATTAATCCTTTGGGAGAAAATAGGATTGATATTTTTGCCAGAAAGAAACGTCCTGGGTGGGATACTATTGGGGATGGAATTAGCGGAAAAGATATTCGACAAGAGATAGCCGAATTATCAGGAGAGGTAAAATGAGGGGTGTAATGGAGCATTACACGTTACCTTTTTTAAACCCAAATCAGGTGTGTAATGGAGCATTACACACTACCTTTTTTGACAAAATCAAGAGTGTAATGGAGCATTACAGTGTCTTTTTTGCAACAAAAATGAATGTAATGGAGCATTACATACCCAAATTCAGGGGATTAAAAATGGACTGCGTAATAGCATTACACGAAGTTGTAATGCAGCATTACGTAATGATTTTTAAAAATCAAAACTATATTAAAGAGTTAGAGAGTTCAGAAGCGTGTAATGAAATGAGTGCTTAATAGTATTATTATTAATAGTATATATTATTATATATACTCTCTAGTAATTACTAGTAACTACTATTATATAGGTAGGTAGGATGGTAGGTATGGTAGTAGGTAGCTTCTATATATTAGCTGAAAGGGGATTGAGTGTATACAATAAAACCAAATTTTGAGAATATAGAATTAATATTCAAAGATGACTTGGATAAACCTATTTGGATTTGTTGGCAAGAGATTCCTCCCTCTGAGGCTGAAATTAAAAAGGCTGAAGTCCTAATGAGAGAAGCCAAGCCTGTTAAGATGCCGATTGATCCCAATACTGGATTCCAGGCAAAGACCAATGACGAAAAGACATGGGGAACATACTGGGTAGCGAAAGCATATTACCAATCTAACCCTGATAAAATGTCCGGTTTAGGTCTAAATTATTATGGTAAGGGGGATAAGGATAAAAATTCTCATATCCTTTCTTTTGACCTGGATGACATTAAGAATGAATCAGGAGAGATTAAGGCTACCGTGATTAGGATTATTACTAAACTCTTGTCCTGGACTGAATTAACCCCTTCAGGAAAGGGGTGTAGGATCTATGTGAGAGAAAATTGGATGAAAGGAGGGAGAAAAGCAGGGATATTCAAAGATTTTAATGAAAAGGGGGAACCAGAAGAGCAGAAAATAGAATTTTTTGGTGAGGGGAATCACTATGTAACAATTACGGGTGTTCCTATTCCTAAAATAAATGGATTTGATAACAATAAAATAGAAAAAAGACCAAAAGATTTGACAGAGATGATTTATCAAAAAGTGTTCCCCCCTATTGTTAAATCCAATGAAGTTAAAGAGAAAGATGTAGAGATAACAGAATCCTATTTGGCCGAAGAACTTAGCTCTATTGGTTTTGAATATAAGCAAGAGTGGGGTATGGATCAGGGTGGAAAATCGGGATTCAAATTTAAGATTACTTGCCCTTGGGGATCAGAGGAGGGAACAGAACATGAAAGCGGTGTAAATAACTTAGGAGATGCTTTTATTTTTGTACCTGAAGACCATCGAAGGCCATGGTTTCATTGTTCCCACGCCACTTGTAAAGATAAATATTCATGGGAAGACTTTTGTAGAAAAGTATTTGGCTATATTCTTTCCGATGGATCTTTGAATAGGAACATAATGTCCTGGATTAATGATCATCCAGGGGAAATGTTTGACCATCGTTTTCTTCAAAATGAATTTCATATTTTTTCTGAAAGTGAAAAAAATAATTTACGTGTTACTTTGTTTAGAGCTAAGAAAGATAATATAATTGAACAACTTTCAAAATCCGGTAATTATCGGGTTATTTCAACAAAGGTGGTGGAAATGCCATTAGCTAAAAATGAGAAAAAGTCTTTTAAGATAGCTTTGCCATTGAATATTAATCTCTTAGGGACGTTTAAGCCTGAGAGGATTATTCTGGTACAAGGGGAAGTTAATGCAGGAAAAACTGCTTTTAACTTTAGCCTTATTAAACCCAATTATAGGATAACTCCTATTCATTATTTTAGTAATTCCGAAATTGATGCAGAGGATATTGAAAGCAGAATGGCTTATCTGTTTTGTGAGAAACCAATGGAATACTGGCAAGATAAAAATAATCTTAGTTTCCATAGAATAGAAATTGAAACTGAATTTGCTGATGTAGTTAGGTTGTATAAAGATTCCATTATTATTTGCGATTACTTTGATGCCTCAAAGGATTATACTCAAGCCGCTCATCAAATGGCCAGAATCCATGATAAGTTACAAGGAACAGGGAATATGGCAATAGTGTCAGTCCAGATTAATATTAACAAAGAAGTCAAGGATAATTTTGCATTGAGGGCATATGGAGGACCAAGTTTGACAACAAGACCTTCTACTGTCTTTAACTTAGTTAAAAGTAGTGGATACAATGTTCTTTATGTCCAAAAATTTAAACAAGTAGATCCTGTAGTCTACAAATTATTCTATGACAACCGATGGTGCCGGCCGTATAGAGTTTATGCCGAAGGTGGATTTATTGAAAAGACAACAGAGTATTGGGAACACCGTGGAGATAAAGAAGATGAGATCCCATTTAAACTATCTGACGATAAGGAGAATTGGGGAAAGACTCCACCCCAAGTTACGGGGGGATAATGAAAACCAAAGAGTTTAAATTATGTGAATGCAATTGTGGTAATTATGCCAAACCAGGAAATAGATTTATTAATGGGCATAATAGAATAGGGAAGAAAAATATTGAAGCTGCTTCTAGGATAGGTAATAAAAATCCAATGTTTGGTAGAACTGGTAAAAATAGTCCTATATTTAATAGGAAACATACTAAAGATGAATTGAGAGAGATGAGTGAATCTCAAAAAGGTGAGAAAGGTTATTGGTTTGGAAAGAAAAATTTTGATCATTCTGTTAGAATGTTAGGAGAGAAGAGTCCAAGATTTGGTAAACCTGGCTATTGGGCAGGAAAGAAAAGACCAGATATTTCAGCTAAACCTAGTCCTATGCTTGGAAAGAAAAATCCTATTGTTTCTATTTTAATGAAAGAAAAAACAGGTGATAAGAATAATAATTGGAATGGAGGGTCCTCTTTTGAACCTTATAGTTTAGAGTGGACTAATGAATTAAAAAATAAAATTAGAGAAAGGGATCATTATATTTGTCAACTTTGTAAAAAATATGGAAATACTATTCATCATATTGATTATAATAAGAAGCATTGTGATTTTAGTAATTTAATTAATTTATGTAGAAGTTGCAATGTTAAAGTAAATAAGAATAGAATTCAATGGGAAATTTATTTTAGACTATATATGGTTATAAATCAGAAAGGAGAGAGAAATGAAAGTGGAACTCGAAGCACCAAAGAAAATTCTTGAGACAACGATTCCTGAATCCAGGCCCCATGGTGGTGTGGCTCCTATGTCTGGATGCCCTGTTTGTGAGGCGTTGGAAAAAATTTATCGCAAGGATAAGAAGAGAAAACCTTTTATGCCTGATAAGGATAGGGAGTAAATTTTGATTGTAAGAAACTCTATAGGAAATTTGGTTTGCCCAATGAAAAAGATTCCATGCACCTACAAGAAGGGGAATGGTAGGTGTAAGAAATATTCCGTTAGGGTAAAAGAGATATTAGGGAAACAGGTTTGCCTCAATGTCAGAAAAAGATCGATTAAGGAGTGTTCAATATGGGATCTGGAATAGGTGGTCATCAAAGAACGTATCAAGGTAGAACCAATGAATGGTTTACCCCGAAATGGATTATAGACAAGCTTGGGCAATTTGATTTGGACCCCTGCTCCTCTGATAGAAGGCCATTTGATATTGCGCCTAGATGGTTTACAAAAGAGGATAATGGGTTGAGTAAGGAATGGCTTGGTATGGTATTTGTTAATCCACCTTATGGCCCTGAGACTAAGCTGTGGCTTAAAAAGCTTAAAGAGTATGGGAATGGGATAGCTCTTGTCTTTGCCCTGACTGAAACCAAAATGTTCTTTGACCATGTTTGGAATGACTGTTCTGCAATCCTGTTTATCAAAAAGAGGGTTTCCTTTACCGATTGCACAGGGGATGAAGGGCAGAGTTCCAATGGTGGCCCCTCTGTTTTGATTGCTTATGGAGAGCAAGCGGCTGAAAGATTGGAGAAATCAGGGATTGAGGGAAAGTTTATTAATATGAAAAGAAAAGGATTATTTGAATTTAAGGTTAAGTTTCTATGATTGATAAAAATTATCGTTTAAATGTAGGTAGGGCAGGTGAATTTTTAGTTGCTGCTGATTTAATTTTAAAGGGATTTAGGGCTTTCCCTACTTCTGAGGGTCTTTCTTATGATATTATTTTAGAAACTAAAAATCATATTTTTTTAAAAATTCAAGTAAAGTCAACAATTGGAAAAAGAAAAAGAAGTAAACAGAATGGACAAAAGGGTGAATCTCCTTTTAGATATATTTTTCATGGAAAAAGAAGTGGAAAGCATGGAAAAAATTGTTATACAGATAAGGAAGTAGATATTTTTGCTTTTATTGCTCTTGATAGCAAAGAAATTGGTTATATTCCTATTGATTTTATTCAAGATCAAATGCCTTTCCTTCCTGAGGGTTCAAAAGTTTCTAGGTCTGTTGATGATATAAAAATTAAAATATTTGAACTAAAGAGTAAAGGACTTACACTAACTGAAATTTCTAAAAGATTGGGTAAACATATAAGCTGGGTTTGCAGGGTTTCTCAGGGTAAAGAAAATAATTCTATTAAGGAGAGACATTTATCTGATTTTCCAATAGATAAAGCTGTTGAATATATCTTATCAAAGAAAGAGCATAAATAATGACTGCTAATGATATTATTAAGGAATTACCACGTTTAGGAAGTTATAGGTCTATTCTAATTCCTGAATTTACTTGGGGAGATCTTAGAATAGATGCTTTACTAATAAATTTTGATAAACGATTAATAAGAGGTTTTGAAATTAAAGTCAATAGGGGGGATTTTATTAAAGACGAAAAATGGGCTTTGTATTCTCAGTTCTGTTCATCCCTCATTATTGCTTGCCCCGCTGAATTGATAAAACCTGAAGAGGTTGAAAAGCCATTTGGATTACTTTGGGTTTATGAGAATATAGGACCCAGAGGAGTGGAATTTGATTGGATAAAGAGGCCAAAGAACTTTCAAAAAAGAAACTCCCTTGCATGGTTGTGGACTTATCTTAAAGTCATGGAGGAAGAGTTTCCAAGAATGTCTGAAGAGTTGGAAAGAGTAAAGAGGGATAATAAATATTTACAGAATGCACTAAACAAATTAGAGGATTTTGCCAATAAAAGAGAGGAGGAATCATGCCTATAAAATATAAAAGAATTGAAACTTTTATTTTAGAACCAGAGGAAAAGAAATGTAACCGATGTAAGAGAGCGTTTAAATATAATTCAGATAACATGATTGAATGGCAGGAATTTTTTCATGTTGAGTTTGAAGGTGGTTATGGTTCCATTTTTGGAGATGAAGCCAAAGTTACACTTGATCTTTGTCAAACTTGTGTTAGAGTGGTTTTAGGAGAATACCTTGAGGTTAGTTCTGATTGGATGGATCAAGTTAATCAAGATAGGGAACAAGAAGAAATAAAATTTAGAAGGGAAAATGGATGATATTTATATTGGTCGTTGGAATCCAAGAATTCCTATTGATAGTAAATATCGAAACCCTTTTAAGATAGGGATTGACGGTGATAGGTTGGAATGTCTTAAGAAGTTCAAGGAATATTTCTATTCCAATTCTGCTCTTATGATTGATGCAGTACAGGAACTTAAGGGAAAAATATTGGGTTGCTGGTGCAAAGAAGAGGGTAAGTCTGAAATGGAAACTCTTTGTCATGGGGATATTCTTGCCGCTTATGTGGATAACTTTACGGAGGGTTAATGGGGAATTCACCTGCTATTTGTGATGATTGTGAAAAGTGTTTACTCTGTTATCAGGATATAAAGCATCCAGGTCTTGGTGGCCGTGGAAACTTAAATGATCCTATCCTTGTTGGGATTGGGGAGGCCCCTGGACCTGATGAGGATATAGAAGGAACAATTTTCATTGGTAAAGCAGGGAAAGAGTTGGAATTGCTTTTGGGTGATAAACTTCCTCTGATATATCTTACTAATGCCTTAAAGTGTTTGCCCCTCAAGAGGTTTGATGATCCTTCACAAGGTTTCCGTACTCCTGAGGCTTTGGAAATCTTTTCTTGCCGCTCACTTTTATTCAAAGAGCTTAAGGCTTTTGATCCCAATAAAGTTATCTTGATGCCAATGGGAGCAATAGCATATCAATCCATATTTGGTTTCCCTCCTGATCCTGGAATTCTGTCAGTAGCCGGGATGCCTATGAGAGTAAAAATAAATAACACAGAATTTTTGGTAGTACCTAATGTTCATCCCTCTTGGGTTGCCAGAGCCCCTAAAGAAAGAGAGGGAAAATTTAGAGGTATTTTGAACAGGGCTTGGGGCCTTGCTAAAGAAGGAAATTTATCAACTGTGAGTATCGAGAGTAAGGGAGCAGACTATGAAATTCTAAACCCTAATAGAGCTATCCAGGAACTTGAATTTATCCTGGCAAATAAAGAAAATCTTCCATACATAATAGTGGATTTGGAAACTACTTCTTTGGATTATTGGAAAGCCAAAATCCTTATGATTAACTTTGCTCATTCTCTTAATCCCAAGGGGTTTTCAATACCGCTCAGAGTTACTAATGAAAATCATCATCCTGATAAATATCCATACCAGGTTCCAATAATTCCTTGGGATATTACTCCTGAACAGGTTTCTAAGATAATAGGGTTGTTTATAAAGATTCTTGAAAGTGTTCCTCTTGTCGGCCATAATCTCAAATATGATTTGTTGATTCTGCTTTGGAATAAATGGATAGCAAATTTAGATAATGTTGTTGTGTTTGATGATACTATGATTCTTCTCCATTTGATTTACAATCAGAAATTAGGCAATTTGAAACTCAAGGATTGCTGTAAAAAATTGTTTAATATAGTAGATGATTGGGATAAGAAAGTTACAAGCTACCTGGAGTTGTTCCGATTAAAGGAGGATAAAACTAACTATGCCCTTTTGCCTACGTCCATTCTTGGGGAATATGGGGCTTTGGATGCTTATTACAATCGGAAGTTACATGACCATCTTCTTGAGGACTTCCCTAAGGATTTGACAGAGCTAAGAGAATTTATTACTTATCTAACAATTGTCTTGACCGAATCTGAGATTTCGGGAATAGCCTTGGATGAGGATGTTCATAAATTCCTTGCGAACACCTATGGAGATATGCTGGATAAGATGTTTGACAAGGCTTTATCCTTTCCTATGGTTAAGAAATATATTGAGGCTAACATAGGTTCTGTGAGAGAGGCAAATGAAAAGCCTAGAAAGAAAAAGAAGCTATCCGAAGAGGAAATGGTAGCTGAAGTATTTACGATGACAAAACGGTTGGCCCTTGTGGATGTAATGTATGACAAAGAATATTTGGGTATGCCTGTACTCAAGAAAACCAAGGGGGGAAAGGATAGGTCTGCCAAAGCCCCTTCCACTGACCAAGAAGCCGTGGAATTACTCCATCTTTATCCTAAGCTGAATGAGGACCAGAGAATCTTTATTGATAACCTGGCTGATTACCGAACCATAGACAAATTGAAATCCACCTATGTAGATCCTGTCATGAACCAGTTTGTGGATAATCTTTACCGTCAAGAGTTCATGATTCCAGGGACCATAACTGGTAGACTTTGTTTAGTTGGTAGTACAAAAATTTCATTACTAAATGGTGAAGAAATAGAAATTGATAAATTACCAATAAATGAAAAAATATATTTATATGGTTGTCTTCAAGATGGTGGCATAATTCCTGTTGAAGCTATATCAATTGGGGAAACTAAGAAAGTTACTATTATTGCAGAAGTTATATTAGATAATGGTTGTATTGAAAGATGCACTCTTGACCATTCTTGGATGTTAAGAGATGGGTCTTATAAAGAAGCCCAGTATCTTAATCCTGGTGATTCTTTAATGCCTTTATACAGAGAAACTAAAAAAATAGGAGAATATAAAGATTATGAAGTTATTATAAATAATAAAAATGGTAAAAAAATTCTTACTCATAAATTAGTAGCTAATTATTTTAATAGAGATCAAAAATTGGAGGTTAGGAAAAATACCAAAGATAAATACTTGGTTATTCATCATGACGATTTTAATAGAAAAAATAATTACCCTAAAAATTTAATTTGGATGGGGGAACATGATCATTGGATACTTCACGCCTCTCTTGGTAAGGCGGACTTACTTCTAAAATATGTTTGTTCTGATGAGGGTAGAAAAAAATCTAGTGAAAGATTATTGAAAAGATGGTCTGACCTAGAATATAGAGAAAAACAAATAAAGATTCTTAGAAATAATGGTCTTAAAAGTTGGGAGTCAGAAGATAGAAGAAACAAGCAAGTCCAGATTGGTAGAAATAATGCCCATTTTATGCTTACCCCTAAATTTAGGGAAAAGTCTTTAAAATTATCTATTCCTATAAATTCTAAAAGATGGAAAGAGTTGTGGGGCATTGATGAAAAGTGGAGACAAGATTGTATTAATAGAATTAAAGAAATATGGAATAATGAAGAATATAGAGAAAAAATGTCTTCCATTGCTAAAGATACAATTAGGAAGCAACTTCAAGATCCTATATTTGTAGAAAAATCAAGATTAGCTGCTATAAAATGTGGTACTGAAGTGTTTAATAGAGTAATAAATAAACTATGTCCTAAATGTGGTAAGATATTTGTTAAACAAGCAGCTTTAAATGGGCATCTTGGCTACTGTGGTAAAGGATTAAATAATAAGAAAGATTATTTAAATGACGTTGTTAATCAGTCTTGCCCTAAATGTGGGAAAACTTTTTTAATTAAAGGCAGCTATATTGGGCATGTGAACAGTTGTAAACACAACCATAGAGTAGTGTCTGTCAAAATAATAAAATTAGAAAATCCCATCTCTGTTTATGAAATTGCTTATTCTAAAACAAATAATTTTGCACTTTCATCCGGAGTTTTTGTCCACAATTCTTCGGGATTCCATACTCTCCCCCGTGAGTCAGATATTAAGAGAATGTATACAAGTCGATGGAGGGAAAAAGGTGGCTTGATTTTGGGATTCGATTTTTCACAATTGGAACTGAGAGTTTTGGCCTGTCTATCCCAAGAGCCTAAAATGATTGAAGCTTTTATCAATCATGTGGACATTCATGCCAAGACAGGGGGGGAGATTGCGGGTAAGTCTTGGGATAAGATAACTCCTGATGAGCGTTCTATCGGAAAGACCACAAATTTTGCAATTGTGTACGGAAAAACTGCTGATACCCTGAAAGATGACTTGCATGTGTCCAGGGAAAGAGCGCAGCAGATTATTGACAGTGTGCTAGGGGGTTATGATAAAGTAGCGTCCTGGATGGAAGCAAGGCACAAGGAACTGGAAAATATAGGGGGAATCAAGACGATTTTTGGTAGGGAGATTCCCATTCCAGAGTTCTACCTTCAGGGCAGAACCTTTGAGTTAGAGGCCCAGAGAAAGTCTGTAAATTATCCAATACAATCAACGGCTTCCGATTTGGCTAATAGTGGCTTAGTGAGATTATATAAGAAATTCAAGATGTTACATTTACAGAGTATAATTCTTGCCGCTATCCATGATGCTGCTTATTCCGATCTTAAGCCTGGAGAATTATTCGTTTCTATAGCCATGATGAAGAAAATTCTTGAGGCTGAGACTATGAGGATGTATCCTTGGATTATTTGTCCTATTGAAATAGACATTTCTATGGGTACATCATTGGGAAGTTCTATAAAATTAGAGGTAGAAGAACTTGAGGAAAATCGAGCACTTCTAAAGGGAAAGGGACTTAGGAAGGATTTTAATATGCTTATGAATGTGGGACAAGAGGCTTATAACATGAAATTCTACCTGGAAAAGGAAAAGCCTGTAGATTCAGATTACTTCACTTTAGATCGTGTCTTGGGGGATACTGTTGAGTGGAAAGGAAGGCTAGAAGTATCCAATAAATGACTAAACTTTCCCCCTTATTATGCCGAAGAGATAATCAAAGGGAGGGACCAATGGCAAACTCAAACAAAATGAATATCGAATGGCATAAGGCGTGTTTGTATAATTCCATGATTACCGAAAATAATCTTGTAAAGGAAATTGAGAGAAGGCAAGCAGAGTTAAAAAGAACACATGAGAGTAATTTGTTTTATGCCCACCAGATTGCAACTGCTGAGGCAGAGAAAAGGGATTCTTTTGATCGTGACAGATTCATGGTAAAAAGGGGAACCAAATGAGTAGCAATATTGTTGGTTTTATACTTTTTGTCTTGAATTTTTTTGACGGTATTGCAACCTATGGTATGGTAAAGCAATTTGGTTTAATGACAGAAATGAATCCTTTAATGAGATCTCTGATGGTTATTTTATCTCCTGAGGGGTGGTTACCACTTAAAATTATGGTGGGTTTCTTGTTGTGGTGTTACTTGTCTTTTAGGTGTAATAGATTATCTTTTATTCCTACAGTAGGCTTTGGTATTGCTGCACTAGCTCTTTCTGTTGTTGATTCTATCCATGTTTTAAATTTTCTTTTTCCTTGAGGAAATATGCTAACCTTAGAAGAAAGAAGAAAATGGAGATTGGAAAATTTGGAAAAAGAAAGACTACGTGGTAGAAAATCATATTATAAGCATAAAAATAAAAGATCAGCCCAGAGTATTAAATGGAAGAAAGATAACCCAGGTAAAGTAAAAAGTTATCATTATAAGTATTATCAGGCGCATAAGGAAAAAAGAAAAATTATAGTACAGGAAAAAAATAAAGAATTGTTTAATGAAATATTAAATTATTATGGTCATCAATGTTCTATAATTGATTGCGGGGGTATAGAAAATCTCCGTGTAGATCATATTGGTGGGAAGGATAATGGAGATGGATATTTGAAGGGGCATAAACTTTGGAGATGGTTGAAGAAAAACAATTTCCCTCCTGGATTTCGTATCCTTTGTCAACGTTGTAATGCTTTAGATGGGTATCTTCGTAACTCACCATTTGGAATTAATGGGATTGATAAACTTATTGAATTGGTAAAAAACAATGAAAATAAATAATCTTAGTCCATCAGCACTTAAAATTTTTGAAGTTCTTCATAAAAAAGGTTATGAAGCTTTTGTTGTTGGCGGTTTTGTTAGAGATTCTATTTTAAGAATTCCTTCCACTGATATAGATATTGTTACTTCAGCTTTACCAGATCAAATTATAGAATTATTCCCTAATGATAAAGTTGACTTGGTGGGTAAATCTTTTGGAGTAGTATTAGTTAATGGTATTGAAGTGGCTTCCTATCGTAATGATAAATATTTTGGCTTATCTGATAAAAATTCAATTATAGAATTTGGTACTCTTGATACTGATGCTGCAAGGCGTGATTTTACAATTAATTCAATATTTTTTGATCCAATTAGTGGAGTTATTTTTGATCCTAATAAGGGGATGAGAGATATTAGAAATAAAATAATCAAGTTTGTGGGAAATCCAAAAGATAGAATATTTGAGGACCCAAACCGCATGATAAGAGCCTGTCGATTTAGATCACAAATTGGTGGAATTTTTCATCCTGATACTTTTAATGCCCTAAGGGAGTTTGCTCACTTCTTAGATGCTCATGTGGCAGTAGAAAGGATTAGAATGGAAATTATAAAAGCTATGAAAACTAAAAAGTCAAGTGATTTCTTTAACGCTCTCAGAGAGATTGATGCCCTCCGGTATATATTTCCATCTCTTAATTCTTGTGTAGAAGTGGGAGGGGGAATTCATCATGGTGAAGATGTTTATACCCACAATTTAATTTCTGGTAATGACATTTCTCCTAAGTTCCCCCTTATTAAACTATCTGGATTTCTTCATGACGTAGGGAAGCCTATTTCCAAGCGATTAAACCCCAATACCGGGAATGTTTGGTTTGAAGGCCATGCTGACACAGGGGTTGAAATACTGGAACAGGAATTGAGAGACTTGACTTTTTCCAATGAGGAAATTGCCACGATTACTGGATTGGTGAAGCTTCATATGAGGATTTCTTTTGGTATGGGTCCTAAGGCTATCCGTAAACTCCTCCGAAATTTGTGTGAGTCTGGATTGTCTTATAGGGATCTTCTTAGGCTTAGACATGCAGATATGGTGGCCAACCTTAGGAAATCTTTTAATCCCAAAAGCTTTAAGGACGCTGTGAGAAAGTTTAGGAGAGAGATTGTTGGAAACAAGAATGAACCCTTTAACTTAAAGTCCCTTAAGGTTAATGGAAAGGATGTAATGGATACTCTGAGTATCCAGCCCGGGCCAAATGTAGGAAAGATTCTCAATACCCTTTTTGAAGAAGTCCTGGAAGATCCTTCCAGGGATGAAAAGGACTTCCTTATTGAGCGGATAAAGATTATTTGGGAAGAGTGGTGGAGAAAGTAATGGAAACTGATGGATACGGGAATGTGAAATGTCCCAAATGTAAAAAATTTTATGCAGAGTCATTTGAAGAATGCCCTAATTGTTGCTCTCATGATGAATTAGAATTAGATGAAGAGTGGCAGGGGGATGATGATACTGGTGGGTGGGGGGTTAGTTTTGTGTGCTCTAGGTGTGGTAAAAATTATGATTGGGATAGGGATTATATAATTAATCACTATAAATTAGTCCGTAAGGAGAAATAATGAATAGAGATGTGGTAAAGGAGTATCAGGGGGAAGTGGAATTTTTTTGTAAGAATATTAGGGGAGTTATTAATCACCTGGATTCTGTCTATTCCATGAAAGATATTGAGAATGACTTATGGGTATTAGTTTTTGAAACTGTCAGGGATTATGGGGATGCTGTGAATATATTCCTCATTAGAAAACGGTTCCGTAACCATTTGATTAGACTTCTTAGGGGGCGTGCAGTCAGAATAAATGTCCTTCCCAAAATACAAGATAATGGAGAGATGGTAGACATTATTGAAAATTCAATTGAGGCTTTATACTCTCATTTTATCCATACCCCTGATGATATTTTTGATGGTAATGAACTCTTGAGGTTGGTTGACTCCTGGGTTTCGGAACAGGATGATAATACAAAGAGGGTTATAAGGGAACTCCTTACCCCCTCCCCTGAAGTTCTGGAGAAGTGGGAAGAGATAGCAAAAAAGACTAAGATGTATAGAAATTGTAAGAGAATTCCCGCTTCTGTAGTATCTAGGATTCTTGGAATAAAATTCAGGGAACATGTTAGAATAATGAGAAATATGAAAAACTATTTGAGAATGAAGGGTTATGAGGTATGAAATGATTGAAAAAATGAAACATGATAGTCTTGGGAATCGGATGAAGATGTATGAAAATACTTATCGCTATCATCTTCTCCGAAAAGTGCCTGTAATTGTTCGTGTAGATGGTAGAGCTTTTCATTCTCTTACCCGACATATGAGTAAACCTTTTGATCCTGGATTTATGGATTCAATGATTTCTGCTGCTATCCATACTGCTGAGGGTATGCAGGGATTCAAGCTTGGTTACGTTCAATCTGATGAGTCTTCATTTCTTCTCCATGATTTTGACCATGATGAAACTGAGGCTTGGTTTGATTACAATATTAATAAGGTTGTTAGCATTTCAGCTTCTACAATGTCTGTTTATTTTAATTTAGCTTTGAGCCGTTATACCCAAGATTTTGGGAGTCTGGGGGTTTTTGACGGTCGATCTCATAATATTCCTAATGAAGATACTCCCAATTATTTCTTCTGGAGGTATCAGGATTGCAAGAGGAATAGCCTTCAGATGTATTGTCAGTCATTCTTTTCTCACAAGCAATTGCATGGTAAGGGGTGGTCAGATCAACATGTAATGCTTCATGGGATTGGAAAGAATTGGACTACTGGCCTCTCTTGGAGAGAGAAAAATGGGACGTTCATTTTTCCAGGTGGGAAAACTTCAAATGACTTTGTAAATCCAAATTATTATGATATTGATTACATGCAAATAGATAAATGGATTAATAAAAATCCTTTTAAGGTGGAGGCCAGTAATGGGTGATGGTGCTGATGATGCAATGGAAAGGGATTTTGATTCCTATTGGGAAGAGGGTTTTCGTGATCCAGATGATTGCCCTGAATATGTTCCTTCCCAACCCCGTTATGCTGGTGATCCATGTCCCAAAGGTTGTGATGGTACTTTGGTATTGAGAAAGAATAGGACCACTGGGGTTGAATTTTTAGGATGTTCTTCATTCCCTAAGTGTAAGGGATATTAATAAAAAGGAGGAAAGTATGGAAGGTATGAAAAGAATTAAATTAGGAATGCTATGTGTTCTGTTGCTGGCCATGATGTTTATGGCTAACTCTTGTGGAAGCTGTTCAAGAGGAATAGCTAACCTTACAGGCTATGATAAAATTTGTATAGATGGGGTGGAGTATCTTCAGTTTCCCTCTGGAGTTACCCCGGCATATTTCCCTGATGGAAGAATAAAGACTTGTGGTAAATGAGAGTGGACTTACAAACTCTAAAAAATAAAGCCATAGAGATTTCTAAGGAATCTCCTCATCGAATAAAGATGGGAGCAGCTATCTTTAAGGGGAAGAGGTTAATATCCTTGGGGTATAATCATCCCTTGAAATCGGCTAAGCATCTTCATCCCCGATACCAGAGATGGAAGGGAAGTATTCACGCTGAGGTGGATGCAATACTTAAAGCCAAGACTGATTTGACCCGTTGCAGTATTATAGTGGTTAGGGTTAATCGGTTTGGGATATTTAGGACTGCTAAGCCTTGTGAACGATGCCTTTCATATATTGAGGCAGTGGGCATAAAGAAAGTTTATTACACAAGTAACTATTGTGAATTCTTTTTGGAAGAAATATCCTTATAGGAGGGCAGAATGAGATTTCAGGAAGCTAAAGAAAAATTGGAGTCCATGATTGGGGAAAGATATAGCCATATATCTTATAAGCTAACCTTTTGTAATAAATATAATCCCCCACTTGTTGAATCTCAATGTGAGGTTTACGTGGAAGGTTTTGGGATAATTTTTGCACCTACTTGGGAAAAGGTTTTTGACCAATTGAATTCCGTTATGGAGGGAAGGAAACCACCCAAGACAGAAGAGATACCTGAAATATGATTACCCAAATAACAAGATATAGGGGGGATAAAAGATTCCTCTCTAACTTTTATGAGATTGGGATTTATTATAAGGGGGTTACTTATAAGACCCTTGAACATGCGTTCCAAGCACAAAAGACTTTGAGCCTATCCGAAAAGGCTTGGGTAGCAATAGCGGAAAAGCCTGGGGATGCCAAGTATAGAGGTAGCCAGGTTCATGTAAGAGAGGATTGGGATCAGGTTAAGGATGGGATCATGCTTGACCTCTTGAAAATAAAATTCTCTAATTCTGAATTGCTGAGGAAGCTTAAAGAGACAGGTAATTCCGAATTGATTGAGGGTAACTATTGGCATGATAATTGGTAAATTGTTTGAGGTTCGTTCAAAAAGTTTAATAAAAAATCCTCATTATGATATTTTAAATTACCAAGGGTATAGTGAGGAGGAAGCTGTGGCTACTTTTATGGAAAGTGAGGATACATGAAAAGACTTACAGGGGGAATTGATATAGTTCCTTTTATCACCGTGTTTCTTTATGGCCTTTTCGTACTTGTTTTAATGGTGGCAATCTATTCTGCTATTTCCAAGTTAAAAAGAAAAAGATAGGAATTTTTAATGGAATTACGATATAACTTTCCCGAAATGGAAAATCGGATTTCAACTGCATATGCTTGCTTTTGTTTCGAGCATGGTAAGGGCCAAGCTAGTGAGGGTACTAAAACTGAACTGTATGAGGCAATAAAAGTCCTTACAGATGTCATTCTGCAGGATAGAAACCTGAATACGAAGAGGATGAATAAAGAGGAAATCGCTTATGAGTACACGGTGGATTTGTATGAAAGGTTAGTGACTGGGGCTCTCAAGCCCAAAAGAAGAGATGGTTTGTTGTGGGGTCCTCTTGATCGCTTTGCCTGGAATGAATACATAAGACAGAATATAAAACGGACGATAGATAATATGGGAAAGAATACTCTATGGTCTGACATAATAATAGAGCTTGATGCTGTCCCCAGTGAAGAGGATTTAAAGGACCGTACTCAAGATGTTTGGTTTGAAAAGGAAGATTCATTAAACACAAATATTGACAAGGATAAATTATCGGTTAAGATTTATAAATATCTTCAGGGTTTTTATGTGGATGAGGAAATAAACAGGCTTTGGCCTTTGGCATCGGAATTATATTTCAGAGATGGGGATAAAGCTATTCCTGATAATCTTCCTGATTACATAACCAATTTCATGAGAATTGGTTTAGGGGGAGCACGTAGGTTGGCTAAGCAATACAATATAAGATTCCCCCTGGATGAGGTTTCAGTCAAGGCCCTTAAACAGGCCGAAAAGTCCATGGCTTTCTCTACCCTGTTCCTTTCCGAAGTAATTGATGAGAAACAGATTGACAGAAATTTATTACTGGCTTGTGATATCAATACCCTTTATACTTTGTCCCATTTATCAGGGGGGAGAAAGGTTGAGATCCCTACCATTAGGAAACTGGAGAGCGTTCAAGCGGCTGTTAAAATAGTTTCCAGAATGATAATAGATGGTAAGAATTTCCCGGATCTTAGGTATGAGAAGGGCAAGGAAAAACTGGATGGATTGATAGATTTAACGGTAGGGGAGTTTAATCTCATATTTGCGAATAAAAAGGATACACGCTATATTGCCTCAAAAATGATTGAAACCTATAACTTACATCCTTATGATACTAAAGGAGATCCTACAATTGACCTCCTGATTGTGGCAAGCAAGGCCCTTAACACGGTAGCGGCCCGATTACCTGATGCAGTGGATAAAAGTGTCCCTCTTAAGGATAGAATCAGGATGTTTAATGCTCTGGGTAGTATGCAGAGCAAGCTTTTGACAAGAACATCCAAGGCTTACAAATCTATACCTGAAAAGATGTTTTCTGATGATTTGAATAAGTCAAAAAACATTAATGTTATTGAGAAGTTAAAAGAGAATATCCAGAAGGGAATTGAGTCTGGAGCACCATCTTTTTTGATAAAAAAAGAGGAAGCAATGATAATTTTAAGGCTTTTGGACTAAACTTTTCCCTAGAAAGTGCCGAAGAGACATTCAAAGGGAGGATAAAATGACCCCCAACAGAATTCATGAGTGGATTGACAAGTTAATCAAAAAAGAGATAGATTCAAGGGAAATTATTGAGGCAGAAATAGTGGAAGTGTGTGAATTTAAGCTATTAACTGCTCCTAAAAGGATTGACATTTACGTTTAGGGAGGGATATTATGAGCAAGATTTGGTGTTATTTATTAATTAATATTGCTGCGTTTTTGTACGGATTTTATATTCTCTATCCACTCTGTAGTCATTAAGGAGGGTACAATGAATGGCACATTGACTGGCAATTTTGTTACAGGAATATTTGTAGGTTTAGGACTCGCAGGAATAGCTTTAGGTGTGCTGAGGCTATTTGGTATTATTTAAGGAGAATGATCATGATATTCGATATTTTCCTATATGGCTTTGCCGTTAACTGTGTGTTTTTCCTAATCGGGGGAAGAGTAAGTGGTTTGTTTTAATTGTAACTTTGATATTCCCATAACTGCCGAAAATTATGCAGAGGTTGTGGAATGTCCCTCTTGCCATGCCCTCTACTCAGAGATGGTTTCTTTTAAAGACTCTCTTGCCTTTGTCCTTCTCGAATACCGTGAAGGAAAAATTCTCTATGAAGATGTTAGGGCCTTTTATTTTACTGTTTTGATTTCCAAGGAGGATAATCTCTACCTGGATTCCCGTAAAGGGTGGTTTGATCCAGTGACAAAGAAGATGGTTCATCGTGAGGATATAGAGGGGTTGGAGGAAAATTTAGAATGACTTATGACACTGTTCAAAGAAGAGAATATCATTTGAAAAATAAAGAAAAAGAAAATTCCTATAGTAAAAAATATTATTGGGATAATACAGAAAGGGAAAAATCTCAATCTATTAAAAGATATAAGGATTTATATGAGGGGGTATTGAATCATTATGGACACCAATGCCCAATATGTGGGAGCATGGAAAAACTTGGAGTAGATCATATTGGTGGATGGAATGGTAATGGTAAGTATTTAGATGGTCATCAGCTTTGGTTTTGGCTTAAGAAAAATAATTACCCAAAAGAATTTCGTATTCTTTGCCGGAAATGTAATTTATTAGATGGTTATCTGAGGAAACATAAAAGACTTGGGATTAATGGAATTGATGCATTGATAAAATTAAAAAATAAGGAAGATTTTTCTCTTGAAGAGGAAATAAAAGTAAAAAAAGAGTAAAAAGTGCTAAACTTTTTCTGCAGACTTGACGAAAAGACTGACAGAAAGGCTCACATATTAGTTACCTGATTCATTACTACTTAAATTAAGCCAGGAAGGAGGTGGTGATGAAATGGTTGGTAAAGTGGTAATGAGGATAGTGACTAATGAAAGTGGCCAAAATAAACGCTCTTCGGAGCGAAAAAACCAAAAAAGGAGATAGTACAATGAAGAAGATGTTTGCTTTGATTTTAGCGTTGGTGATGGTGGCCTTTGCGGGTTCCGCTATGGCTTGTGGATTTGGCCAGGATTGTGGCCTTGATTACAGTGGTATTACTATTACTGGAAACGCCAGCCAGTCAAGTCTGGGGCAGATTTCCAAGAGTATTGGTACTGGTGCCAACGGAGCGGGTGCTGGTGCAAGTTTTGACCAGACTAGCACTGGAACCTATACCGCCACCTTCAGCGGGAAAGACAAGCTGAATGCTGATGGACAGGCTGCTGCTGATGGTTTTGCCAAAATTACGAGTGACCTGGATAAAATCTCTAACGGTTATCAGGCCAGTGTGAATGGAACCCTTAATAATTCCGCTGAGGCTCTTGTTACCTCTAATGGAACGTGCAAAGATATGAACGCTATTGCACAGGGTACTGGAACCCTTAACACCGCCACGGTTGCTGGTATCGGCCTTGACACCCCCAATTATGTGTTAGGTACAACCTCAACTATAGGGACTTTCAATTACGTAATTGATCCTACCAAGAGTGTTCAGGGATCTGGATATTTGAATGGTTCTGGAATGACCACGGTTCAAACGGTGGGCCGTGATGATGGTGGAATGCAGGTTTCTACTCATGCACAATCTAACGCAGGTGCAAGTGTAAAGCTGCTGAAGTAATTCCTTCATCAATTTGTTTTTGAGGGTGAGATATCTCACCCTCAATTTTACAAAAGGAGAACGTGAAGTATGAAAAGAATTGCTGTATTTTTTATTTTGATAATGCTGGTATTTGCACCGTCAGCTTTTTCTCAAACTGTTAGCGCAACAAATTCTGCACAGTCTCAGATTGGGATAGTTTCCAATCCAAGTATTACACAGAATTATCCTGCTGCTAATGAGGGACAAGGCCGATGGTTCGTATCTCCAGTGCAACCCTACAATGCCCCTGTTCTTCCATATCTTGGCCCCTGGAGTTCTGGGTCCAATATCATTGAGGACTTGAGGGTATTGCCTGAAGTGATTACAAGGGAACAGGCTTTGAAGATGTATAAGGGTGGGGTAGAGGCCAGAATTAGTAAAATGGCCGACTTTTCCTACCAGTTTGAAACCTGTAAACTGATGAATCAGTTACCCATGAAAGAGCTTCTAGCCAATGATGGGAAGCCTGTTGTTCAATTATTCCCAGTTTTGGACCAGAATGGGAAAGCCATTCTTGATAAGGATGGTAAGCCCTTGATGCAGCAGAAGTCTGTCATGGTTCCCGATGAATCAAAATTCAAGAGGGTGGCCTTTATTTTCCTACAGGGAGATGCAAATGCTACTACTGTTGACGTAATTGCTAAAGCCATTATCGAAGCTACCAATGATAATATGGGTGCTACTGGCATCTACCTAGTTAAGAAAGTAACTTCTACCGCTACCAGATCCACAGGATGGGGGGTAGGATTTAGTGGTGTTGCCGGACAACTTGGTGGCCAGGGTGCAACCAATTCTCAAGCTGGTGCCTTTGGTACAGGCTATAACAGAGCCACTGCTGAACCTCTTTACAAAGAGGGGATGGTGGTATTAGCCGTTCAAGAGTAATTTAACAATGAAAACACTATCTTGGGCCTTCATATTGGTAATTCTTTTAACCCCATCATTGGCCTTAGCGATAGACCAATGCTCTGATAACAGGGAAGTTAGAATACTGATGAGGGAAGTAAAGAATTGTCAGGATCTATTATCCTCAGATAAAAGCCTTACGGCTAAAGCTAGGATGGACTTACAAAGTCATATATCCAAGACTACCAAGAAGGCCCAAGAGTTGTGTGCTGAAGAGAAAAGGATTAAGCTTGAAATACTGAAATCTAATATTATGGGTAAAAAATGATTCTTAATTTTTTCCATGTTTATTATGTTCCTCTTAAGATGGTGTCTGATTTGGTGGTAACTATTGTTGCCATATTAGGATTTTTCTACCTTAGGGGTGTCTATAAAATCCTAAAAAATCTTAACAAGAAAAAATTCTAAACTTTCCCTGTTATCCTGCCGATAAGAATATTAGAGAGTTAAATAATTAAAATGACTGAAATTCAAAGAATTAAAAGGAGATAACTATGGGAATTAGATGTTATCAAGAGATTGGTTTAAAACCTGAAGCAAGGAAGTTTCTCCATGAGAATTGTAAAATGCTTCCTAATTTAGTTTGTCCTGATTGTGGTAAAGTGATTTCTATGAAAATGGATTGTGAGGTTTATGAGCAGAGAGAGGATTTTTATGAGAATGGACCAAATCTAAAAAAGTATGCCCTGAAGGATGGGACAGTGGCTTTTGAGGTAGTCCAGGCTGAACCTTGGAGCAGTGGTCCTGTTGCCTTTTTCTATCTTGAGATTGATGGAAAAAAAATGTTTACCTGGAGTGAATCCGAAATAAGTGACAATTTATGATTGGTGAGTGTATGATTTGCCATATGGTTCAAGAGGTAAGGCACCTTCCCCTGTATGTCCGGGGGAGTGAGGGATTAGACGTATGCCATTTTTGTGAGATGGTCTTGGTGGAAGCGATTAGGGAAATGATAAATATTGCTAACAGATCCAGGTTGGTTGTCCATAAGAGAATTCATGAAGTGGCCAAAGAGGATAAAAAATTATGAGTATGCTTCTTAAAAGACTTCAGGATAAAAATCTAATATCTCCACCGTCCTTTCTAGTCTCTAGTACCCAGTATCTTGTCCTGATGGGATCTGAGGCATACGGAGTGGCGATTGATAAGTCTGACCGGGACGTTTATGGGTTCTGCATACCAAATAAGGACATTATTTTCCCTCATTTGGCTGGGGAAATTTTAGGGTTTGGGAAGCAAATAAATAGATTTGAGCAGTTTCAGCAGCATCATGTTGAGGATAAAGAGACTAAGAATATGTATGACCTGTCAATTTATAATATTGTTAGGTATTTTCATCTTGTGATGGAGGGGAATCCTAATATGCAAGACTCTCTCTGGGTTCCTCAAAGATGCACTCTTCATATTACTAGGGTTGGGCAAATGGTAAGGGATAGTAGAAAGATGTTTCTGAGTAAAGCTTGCTACCATAAATTCCGGGGATATGCATTTTCTCAGCTTCATAAGGCTGATACAAAGGTTCCAATTGGAAAGAGAAAAGAGACTATCGCTGAATTTGGAACGGACACGAAGTTCCTCTATCATGTAATAAGATTGCTTCTGGAATGTGAGCAAATATTGGAAACTGGTGAACTTAATTTGGAGAGAGATAGAGAGATGTTAAAAGAAATTCGTAGAGGAGGATGGACTCTTGAACAAATAAAGGATTATTTTACTGCTAAAGAGAGATCCTTAGAGGAATTATATAATAAAAGTACATTACCTTGGGGTCCAGATGAAGATAAGATTAAGGACTTACTTTTGGCTTGTTTAGAGGAATATTTTGGTTCGTTAGATAAAACTATTGTAAGACCTGATTCTTATAAGAAGTTAGTACAAGAACTTGGATCTTTGTTTGAAAAGCATAAAGGTGCATTACAATGAGAGAAATTCCTATTGTAAATATTCAAAGAATAGCTAAAGTTTTTCCCCTTTCTGGCCGATAAGATAGGTAGAGGATAAACAAAGGAGATTAAAAATGGAAAAAATGTTTTTGCATAGTAAATGTTGTGGTGGGCACTGGGAGTTAGCTAGGAATGAGGATGGTAGCTATGACTTAGAGTACCTAGAATGTGGTAAACCAGTTGGACCAAGTGTGAAAGTTACTGGCCCAGAATTGGGAGATTGCGAATGTGAGGAGTGTAAAAAAACAAGGAAATATAACTAAATGGGAGTAAGAAAATGACAAAAGATGAACAAGTAGTAATGCTAAAGAAAGTTCAAGATTGGTTAATGAAAGATCTTGAAGTTGATGCTGAAGAACTTGATTTTCAAGTGGAGGAAGATTTTGTTTTCCTTTATAGTACATGGATGTTTAATATTTCTATCCATGAGGATGAACTATTAGTTTCTTTTGACTTGGATGTTCAACCTGATACTTCTGCTATTGTTATTAGATCTTTGTTGAAGGGTGGATTTGATCCTACAATTTGTGAGTGCTACTGGATTTGCCCAAATTGTAATGATACCCATTGGGGTGATGAAGCATATGAGAATAGAGAAAGACTAAGATATATTGAATATGGGTCAAACACAGAAACGGGAGAAGAGAAAGAGCAAGAATTTCACTGCTGAGAAAGTTAAAATGGAAGAAAAAGTAATTTTCAATAGGGAATATTTCTTGGATCAGGTGGTTCACTTCAGGGAAATGATGGGAACCAAAACCTTCTGGGCTGATTTGGAAAGGGCATCCAGAGGCATGTATGCAATGATTCATTTGTATGCCAACTATTCCAGGGATAAGAGTTATGAGGCTGAGGACGAAACAACAATGAGGGCTTTGACTATTGAATATGATCGAAGATTGGCTTTGGTCATGCTAAGAGAAATATTATGTTAAATAGAGAACAAAGAAAGAGGATAATAGAATATTTAATTGAAAATTATGGAAGAGACTTTGATAAGTGGAAGCCTGTAGCAGTACAAAAAGTAAGTGAAACTGAGTATAATGAAATTAGTTTTAATCTTTTTATTTGTGAGGAAAAAATATCTAAATATACAGTTTTTGAAGATGGACCATTTAGAGATAAAAGGGAAGCAGAAAGAATTCTCAAAAAAATGAAAGTTGGAGAAATAAAATTGATTTTGTTATGAAAAAGAAATTAAAAAGACCATCCTGTTCTAAATGTGGGGAAAAACCTCAGAGTTGTGGACAGATCTGGTATTGTCCAAGATGTAGAAAATCTTGGAAAAAAATATATCATCCTAAGAAAATAATTCCTTCACCTTCTTGTAAGTATTGTGGTAGTGAACACACTCAGAGCCATGGAAGACACTGGCGTTGTTATAAGTGTAGGAAGTCCTGGTCTAAAAATCCAAAACCTAGAAAAAGGAAGTATGGTCCACCTTGTTTTCATTGTAAAAGTAGAGATACACAGAGTAAAGGACCAGAGAGTTGGTTGTGTTTGACTTGTAAAAGAACCTTTCCAAAAAACCCCCGGCCAGACCCAATAATTGGTCCTCCTTGCTCTTGTGGATCTAAAAGAGTTCATCTTATTCATTCTTCTACTGGAGAAAGGTGGCACTGTTTAGATTGTAGGAAATCTCAGTATGTAAATCTAAAACCAAAAAAAATAATACCCGCTCCCTCTTGTAAATGTGGATCTTCTGATACACATTCAAAAGGTGATTCTTGGGTATGTTATACATGCCATAAAACATGGAAAAAAGAGTATAAACTAAAAATATATGCTATAAAAAAAGGTCCTGTATTGTGTAAGTGTGGGTCTTCTCATACAGGATCAGCAGGTAATTGTCAATGGAGATGCCATGATTGTGGGATAAGTTGGATGAAATATCCTATTAGATACATTCCCCCAACTCTTGAAGAAACTATTAAACCTATAATTTGGAGGTAGTTATGAGTTACAAAGTTAAGGAATTTAAAAAGAAATATGTCAGGAGATTTGCCGGAGTTGCCGATTTGCATGTTGGATCAGGTTACGCAATTCTTCCCAAAATGGTGAGTTTAAGAGAGGGAGGAAGTCTCTATCCAAGTCCAGAGGAAGAATTAATTTGGTCCTATTGGAAAGATTTTAATGATCAATGTAATGAACTTGAGGTTGATACTGCCATTATTAATGGAGATATTATTCATGGAACTAATCACAAAGATGATGGCCGGAGTGTTATTTTTGGTAAGATAAATCTTCAAATTGAAGTGGCTGTAGAAATATTAAGACCATTTTGTAATGGAAGGCAATCGTGGTTTTTTCAAGGTTCTGAATATCATTCAGGAAGTCCTAATAATGATTTTGAAGAAAACATTTGTAAAGAACTCAAGGGAGAATGGTTTGGTCAATCGGCAACAATAGGAATTAAGCCAATTAATAAGGTTATTCAAATTACTCATGCTACTAGTACATCTCCTAAAGAAGAAATTAAGACTGTAGATGCAAATAAAGGCGTTGAGAAAGGCCCCAAAATAGATTTGCTTATCAAAGCGCATAAACATGGCTATTTTTGTTTCCAAACTGATTCGGCAACAGTAGTTCAACTACCTTGTTGGACTGGATTTGAGCCTTCAAGAATTACAAGAAAAAGAGAAAATGAATATCTATATACTCATACTATTGGTGGGGTATTATTCCTCTTTGACGAAAAAGGAAATCTGGAAGTTAAACCTATTCTGAAAACAAGAAAAGGTGAGCCTTATAGGGTGGTAAAGAAATAGCTAAACTTTCTTATTAATTATTCCGATAAGACATATAGAGGGAGGCAGAAAATGAAAAGAATGATTGGTTTAGTTTTAGTAACTTTGATACTGTCAGGATGTGCTATAGCCATTAATGCCCCGGCAAGTATCCATGTATTCAACCATGACTTATGTGATAGTCAAAACCATGGCTCTAAAATGGAGACAGGTAAAATTAAAAAAGGAGATACAAAGTGAAAAAATGGTTTGGAATTTGTTTGGTGATGGGAGCATTTTTAATGTCAGGGTGTTCTACTTATGTAGGAAGAGTAGCGGGAACACTACCTAAAATAAATTCTGGTGATGATTATGTAACCATACATATTCTCCGAAAGTCTGGTCATATGGGATGTGAGTATGGAGAATCTATAAGAATAAATGGACAGGTGATTTATATCCTTGGCTGCGGAGAACGAATTGTTTTTCGTGTTCCTGTTGGACAAGATTTAGGGATGTCAATATCCGGGAAGTTAATTATAGCAAGCAAAAACCAGACAGATAAGGTCGCCCGAAATTACAATGTCAATATTAAGCACCCACAAAAAGATCAGCACTATTTCTTTGGATGCGATTGTCACCCGGGAGCATGTTGGTTTGGTAAAGTTACTCAAGAAGAATATGAAAAAGCAGACTTTTTGGAACTTGATGAACCTTCTGATATTTCTGAGGAAAGGAATTTAAGTGGAGAGAAGGAAATAAAATGAAGAAAATGATTATGATAGTAATGGTATTGACAATGCTCATTGGTGGATGTGCTACCAGTGGATTAAGATTTAGTGAAACAAATATTGGAAAAGTGCCTGAAGATCCTGAACAAGGAAGAGTATTCTTTTATCGTCCTTCATCTTTTGGGTCAGCAATACAACCAGAAGTTATGCTTAATAATGAAGGAGTGGGTGAAGCAATATCTTGGGGGTTTTTCTATGTTGATCGGCCAGCAGGAGATTATACTGTGTTAATTCAAACAGAAGTAGTCAAAAAGTGTAAATTTGTATTGGAAAAAGGTCATACGATTTATATTAAAATTTCTTCAGGATTAGGGTTTATTATGGCAAGAATAAGTCCAGAAATAGTTGATGAAGTAACTGCTCTTGATGAATTAAAAAGTTTAAGATATATAGGTGATCAAGAAATTAAATCTAAGGAGGGATTAAAATGATTGGAGGAATTATTGGTGGAATTGTTTGTATATGTGGTGGAATTTATCTTGCCAGTATAAAGGCAGCAGCAGTGAATAGCATAATTGAATCTCTTGCGAATGGTATAGGTTGGTATTGTATGGGAAAAGGAATTTGTCTTATTTCCCAAGCAATACAGTTATCCAGGATTGGAAATCTTCTTGAAAACAAAAAATAAATAAGGAGAATAAAAACAATGAGTTACATGGACATGGATCAGCTTTACAAAAACAGGGACATAATGCTATTTCGGGAAGCCTATGCCCTTGAAAAAATTCATGGGACCAGTGCTCATATCATTTGGAAATCCCCCATTGTGGAAGGATGGAAAGAAGGAAAGGTTTCTTTATTCCCTGGAGGTTCTGATTATCCATCTTTCTCTGCTCTATTCAATCTTGAGGATCTTAAGGCCAAGTTTACTGAGCGTTTCCTTGATCGGGATGTTGTTATATATGGAGAGGTGTACGGTGGAAAGATGATGGACATGAGTGACACCTATGGACCCAAATTGAAATTCATTGTCTTTGAAGTCAAGATAGGGGAGCATAGCTTTCTTAATGTTCCTCATGCAGAAAAGGTGGCCCTGGAATTCGGCCTTGAGTTTGTTCCCTATGAAAAGATTTCTACTGACATAGCCTCCCTGGATGCCGAAAGGGATGCTCCTTCTATCCAAGCTATTAGAAATGGTATGGGTTATGATAAGAAGAGGGAGGGAATAGTCCTGAGGCCCCTGATTGAGGTTAGAAAGAACAATGGCCAGCGGGTAATCTCAAAGCACAAGGCAGAAGATTTCAAGGAAACCAAGACCCCACGTAAGCTTGATGCTGAGAAGCTTGCTATCCTGTCTAAGGCAGAGGATATAGCCGAAGAGTGGGCTACCCCAATGCGCCTTGTTCATGTCCTGGATAAATTCCCCATAACTGCTGGCATGGAGCAGCTTGGGGAAATCATAGTGGCTATGATAAAGGACATTGAAAAGGAAGCTGGTGGAGAGGTAGAGAATTTCAAGGAAGCCAGGAAGGCTATTGGAAAGAAAACTGCAGAAATGTTTAAGGAAAGGTTTAAAAGTGGATTGCAGCCATGAAAGAATTGAACTTTGATTCTGAACTCTGCAGGGTTTGTCAAGAGCACATGGTTTGTGATGCCCAGTCAGAAGAGGTAGTGGAGGAAATGGCTGAGCTTACATTCTTTAATGAATTTTGTTCTCCTTGCTTTGACCGATGCCCTTGTTGCGGATGTGAGGTTTCTGATGAAACACGGGAGGACAAAGATTATGAATTAAGGGCAATTAACTATATGAGGGAGGATGACTAATGCCTGAGTTAAAGAATTTTGAGAAAGTACCAATTTCCCAAAGGCTTTTAAATTCATTGAAAGGTTTTGGTGGGATGTTTTCCAGGAATGAAGAAGTCAATCCGATGAAACCTATAACTTCTAAGGAGAGGAAAAAGAGAAACAAGATGCAGAGAATGAAAGCAGAATCCCGAAGGGCAAATAGGCCGGTAAAGAAAAACAGGCCCGTACCAAAGCCTGGAAAGAAGAGATATTTATAATGGATTGGGAAATGATTGATGGATTCCATTTTAGGTTAAAGGTTCCAGGGGGGTGGATATTTAAAGTCCTGGAGGAGGTAGTCCATAATCATCCCAATCATGGATTTACTCCTGGATGGGATTGGAGAGTGGCAATATGTTTCATTCCAGATCCCGATCATCTTTGGATAGTGGAAAAGAAAGTGACATAAAATGTCACTATTAAAATATTCCTAAACTATTTCTATCCTCTTGCCGAAGAGATATATAAAGGGAGGGAAAAATGACTGAGAAACAATTAATAAGTATGACTTTTGAGGAATTGGTGGATAATGTATCCAGGGACCTTCACTCTGCATTGTTAGAGGGTGGTGGTAAAGAGTTTAAGGCAAGAGTCCATCTATGGCTTGGTCAGGCCATTTACTGGAGTAAGGAATCTAAGGAGGCTCAAAGTGGCAAAGGGAAAAAAGACTGTAAAGGTAGCAGAAATTAGGTCCAGGGTTAATAATCTCTTAGCAAGGGAGAATCTCTCTCAGGAAACCAAATCTGTTCTTTGCAGCATTCTTGAATCAATCCTGATGGATACCAATAATTACCATGGATTCAATCATATCTACTGGTGTAATAAGGGTTGTAAAGAATGGGAAGATGCTGGTAAGCCTGAGGATGAAACCAAGAATCAGTTCATCATTGGAAACCTTGGAGAGTATGCCCGAAGCTATTATTAGGAGGTAACATGGATAGCAGATGTAAATATGTCATGTTCGATGATTTTAATCCTCAGCTTTTTCATGAGGGTCTTACCCATGAGCATATTGCCAATATATTCCAATATACTTATCATAAACCGACTTCAGCGGAGTTTGTCCAGATATACCTTAAGAGAAATGAGGATGGTTCTACTGAGATTGACATTTGCACTTATGGGGAATCCGTATTCCTGAAGCTTAAATCCAAGCCAGAAGACGCTGATATAATCAAAAGGATGTTTGGGTTAAAGGAGATAGAATTCTAATGCCTAAGATTCTTGATTTAATGAGAAAAAGATTTGGAAAGTTAGTTGTTATTGATAGGGGGAAAAGAAGAACTCCTAACGGGGCTATGTATTGGTTATGTAAATGCGATTGTGGAAAAGAGAAAGAAATTCCAAGTAGATGCTTGGTTACTGGAGATAGCAAGAGTTGTGGTTGTGCATACAAGCTTCCAGATGGTGAATCAATGTTTCGTGTTTATCTAGGTAGGATAAAGAGAAATGCTAAAATTCGTAATCTTTCTTTTCTCCTTTCTGACGAAGAGGTTAGGTCTCTTAGTAAACAAAACTGTCATTATTGCGGTTTAGAACCAAAACAAAAGGCTCATCAGAAATATTCTAATGGTGATTATATTTATAATGGTATTGATAGGATTAATAACTCCAAGGGATATGAAATTGAAAACGTGGTTCCATGTTGTGTAACATGCAATTATGCTAAAAAAGGAATGTCTTATGATGAATTTATTTTGTGGATAGATAGGGTGCATAATAATCTATCTAAAGTATTTGGGAAAAGAATGTCTGTAATTTCTTTTTTAAAGGAAAATAAGTGATCCCTACTAGAATATTCTTTACCAAGGGTGTTGGATTCCATAAGGATCAGCTGATCTCTTTTGAAGCTGCCCTGAGGGATGCTAAGATTGCTCCTTATAATTTGGTTAAGGTATCCAGTATCCTTCCCCCTAAGTGTGAGATAGTCAAGAGAGAGATAGGGATAGGTCTTCTTGCTCCAGGTCAAATTGTTAATGTAGTCTTGGCCAGGAATGAGGTTAAAGAGAATAGGAGGCTTATCTCTGCGGCTATTGGTGTGGCTATTCCAAAGGATAATCAGGTGCATGGATATTTATCGGAGCTTCATTCTGAGGGGTTAAATGAAAGAGAGTCCCGGGATTGGGCTGAAGATAGAGCTGCAGAATTGTTGGCTTCTACCCTTGGAATTCAGTTTAATTCGGATAAGGCTTGGGATGTTGATAAGGATATTTTCAGGATAGGCAAGAGGGTGGTTAAGACCAAAAGCATATGCCAGTCTGCGATTTGTAAAAAGAATTTGTGGACAACCGTAGTGGCAGCGGCTGTATTTGTTCCCTAAACTTTTTATCTGTTTCTGCCGATAAGATAATTAAGGGAAGGAATTATGAATAGACAGGAAATGATTGACAATCTCATGTGGAATAGCGGGGGAACAGGATATGGAATTTGTTCTTTTTCCATTGCAGGGGCTATGATTTGGAATGACATGAGACCCAAGACTCCAGAGGATGATTTGAAATCAGTGGTTGCCATTATGGAACCTAAGGATCTTTACACTGATGAGGAATTAGAGAAATTGGTAGCTTTTTCCAAGGAGAAAACAGCCCGGTATGATGAAATGTATAGGTGGCGAATGGGTTGTAATCTTATATTTATTGGGAAAAGTGAAAGGGTTGAGAAGGGTGAATTTTATTGGCTCAGGAAAAGGCAATCCTGGAATATGGGACCTATGCATTCCAATACACTTGATGAAGCTTTAGAAGTAATGGGTAAAAATTAATGGTAAAATTATATAATCTATCATCCATTCCCTCTGAGGTTTTGATGCCTGTCCTCCAAATAGCCAAGAGAGCGGCTAAGTGCAGGGGAAATATCATTGTTAAAGTTACTAAAGGTGGGAGATACACTACATCCAAGGCTATTATGTGTAGTTGGGTTGCTAAATTTTTCTTATCCAAAAGGAGTTATACTAAATCAAGTGATAAAACCAAACTTAAAAAGGGTAGAGTCTACACTGATGGGGGTTGCGTCATTATGTCTCCCCGGAGCAAGTCCGACCCACTGGAATTTGCTCTTAGTATATTTGAGACTGCTATTCATGAGTTTGCCCATATTCGTGACCGTCAAGATGGTAAAAGTTTTACGGATTATAACAAGATGTGGAAGAACAGGCCCCATGAGAGAAGAGCAGTGGCGGCTACTCAGGATGCTCTAAATGAAATTGAGAAACAAAAAATAAGAAAAGAGAAAAAAGATGAGGCGATATTGAATTTAGCTGTTGCATTGGAGGCAATGAAAAAAAAGAGAATCCAGGTAAAAATGAATCCTATTGTCATAATTCATATTTGAAAAATAAAAAGAAAAGAATTGATCAACAACGTAAAAATGATAAAATACTATTTAGTGAAATATTAGACCATTATGGTCATAAGTGTATTTGTGGAAGTATTGAACACTTAGTAGTAGATCATATTGGAGGTAAAAATAAAATTCCATGTAAACGTCAAACAGGAGATACCCTTTGGAGATATCTTAAGAAAAATAATTTTCCACCAGGATTTAGAATTCTTTGTCATTCATGTAATATTATAGATGGATTTCTACGAAAGAATAAAAATCTTAGAATAAATGGAATTGATGATTTGATTAAATTAAGAGATATTGTAAGGAGGTAGAAAAATGGGTAATCCACAATTCAAGATAACAATGATAATGGAAACCACTAAGGAACCTTTTAACAGGCAGGTGGAATATCTTACTAGAATGGATATGGCTATGATACTTTCAGACTTAATCAAAAGGCAAAAAGACATAAAGAAAGTTACAGTTATCGACTTTGAAAAGCTAGAGGTTAGGGATGAAAAAAAGGGTTAACCGAAGCCGGGTCAGGGTCTTACTGGAGGAATTCAATAGGTATCCTGAGATTATTATTCAATACCTGGAATCCTCTGTCTGTTTTACCTTCCCTGAATTGATAGATCCTATTGATAAAGGTGAATTTCACTGTATGTTTTCTTATGAAGGACTTTCTGAGGCTGAAGGAGACTTTAGATCTTTTATAATCAGAGCGGGTAATAAGTTAGGGGATTGTGATTTGGAAGAGGTGGCACATAAGTTTTTGATGAGTAGAAATGGAATCCCTGGATTCTGGAATCATTATCCCAAGGTGTTGGCTGATAAACTGGATAGGATCTGCAGACGATTTCCTAAAGTATCTGTAAAAAGAAACACGGAGGGATTATTCTATTATGTCCAGACTAGATGAAGAATTTGATATTGTGAGAGAGACAGATTTCTTCCTGGCCATTACCACTTTAAAGGTTGGCCTAATAGATGCTATCTTTGGTCCTCAGGGTGGTATCTTTATTTTGGATGATCGTGAATGTCTTGTCTATCATAGACCTCATTCAAAATATAGAGGAATCTATCTATCAGTTGATAACATTATGAGCTTCCATTGGAAATGGCTCATAGACCGATTTAAAAGAGCCGTGGACGTTACCCCCCTAAAGAAACTCCTAAACCTTCTCAGGATTCTGCCGATAAGACAAGTAAGAGTAAAAGCCTGGATGATCAGATTTCAGATCTTTGTGACCATTGTACTCTTGGTAGGTGTTCAGGCCCATGTGATGAATATTCAAGATTACTTGATGAGGATAGTAAAAAGAAAAAGACACCTAAAGAAAGATTTGGAACAATGGAGTTTGATTCAGATGGTAAATCCCATATGAATGACTAAGTAGGAGGCCAGGTCAAATGGATAAGGGAGTTTGTCCATATTGTGGTAAAGAATTTGAGGTTGGCAAGGGGGATTATGGTTATGGAATGCTATGTCCTCATTGCAAGAGAAAGATAGATGTATTTCCTGACCCAGTTTGGATTGAAACCAGTTGGGGAACTTTAGGAGTATCAAAACATTTTCTTTCAGATGTAATTGGAGGATTAAACAAATGAAGATTGATGCAAGTGATTTTCTGCCTATTGTTCCCCAGTGCATGGGTTGTTCTAAGGTTGACCCTCAAGATTTGCCCGATACCAAACCTGTTGAGATTATTGAGGTTCCCATGAATGTATCCCCGGAAATGCCTAAGCCTGTTTTGGAAGTGCCTGAGACAAGAAGGTGCATGACTTTTCTCAGCCCGGAATCTAAATGGATGAATGGCCGAAAATGCCCTGTGGCTACCCATCTTGCGAAAGAGGAAAAGAAAGAAGTTAAATACGTGGACCCGATTAAGAAATCCAAGAGAAGTATGGGGAAATAATTGGATAGTAGAATAAAGAAATATAGAAATAATCATCCAGAAAAGGTTAAAAAGTGGAAAAAAGACCACTATAAAAATAATAAAGAAAAAATTCTCAAGAGAATGAAGGAGTGGTATTGGAAACTATGGTTAGATACAATAGATCATTATGGGGGTAAGTGTTCTTGTTGTGGGGAAAGTAACCCAATGTTTCTAACTATGGATCATATTAATAATGATGGATACATTTGGAGAAGAAATATTTATAAGGAAAGAGGGTATAATAATAAAAGAGGAACACGTGGAGTAAGCACTACAGTACATTTAATTTGGATTAGAAAGAATAATTATCCTAAAGATTTACAGTTATTATGCTTTAATTGTAATTGTGGTAAAAATAGAAATAAGGGGGTTTGCCCTCATTATGGGATAATAGAATATTTGGAACAGATTAGGAGAGAAAATGAAAAAGCAAAAGATTGATGGACCCCACAAGTGCCTTGGTTGTGATAAGCGTATTCCCAGAAGATATGCTGAAAGCCATAAGAAAGATTGCCCTCATACCAATTTGACTGAGACTGTAAAGAGATTGCAAGAGAAAGGTTTTAGAGGGAGGGGAGAATGATTTATTTATTAATTTCTATGACTATCATTGGTTTGGGTCTTTATTTTATCCTGATTGCAAGGTCTGGATCTGATGAACATGTACCCCATCCTGAGGAGAAAAGATCATGAATAGGAAAGATAAAAATCTAAAAAGGGCAAGACTGTCTGAGGGTAAAGTTTATGCTACAGCAGTTGATCCCAAGAGGAATCGAAGGAAACGGAAAACTAAAAAAGGAAAAATAATACTATTTAGAGATTTCTGATATGTCTATAAAAATAGAAAAAGTTTGTGAGGATTGTAATTCTTTATATACTCCTACAAGTAATCATCAAAAGAGATGTATTTCTTGCAGAAGAAAAAGAAAGAATTATAATAGAAAATGTTACTATCAAAAAAATAGAAAGAAATTATTAGCTAATGTGCTGCTACTGAAAATCTTGGGGTAGACCACATTGGTGGGTATGATGGTAAAAGTCCAAGAGGTAAAACAAAACTCTGGATATGGCTTAAGAAAAATAATTTTCCTCCTGGGTTCCGAATTCTTTGTGATAGATGTAACTTTTTAGATGGGCAACTTCGTAATCATCCTGCTTTAGGGGTTAATGGAATTGATGACTTAATTAGATTAAAGAAGTTGGATAAGTGACAGAAAATGTCACTAAAGAAATAGCTAAACTTTCTCCTTGGATATGCCGAAGAGATATATAAAGGGAGAGGAAAATGAAACTGGATTTTAATGATATTCTAATCGGAATCAAATCAGGAAGATATACAAATCAGAGAGTTCTACCTTTGAAAGTGTATGATAAATCAAAGTATTCTGATTATAATCAGGACGAAAAGTTATTTTTCCTGGAGCAGGAAAGAGTAGATAGCTTATTCTTTTTTGACTGCCGGAAAGCTTTTGAAGGGTATATTCAACATTTGACTAATGACCAATGGAAATTGGTTTTAGATTATATCCTATCAGGAATTACAGGAGTTACCCGTGAAGGTCTTCTTACCAAGTTATCTGAATTTGCACCATTGGCCGAACAATTCTTATTTATGAATCGGACAAGGAGAGTTCATCGAAGTAGAGAATTGAGTTTATGACTTGGAGAGAATCCGGAGTAGTACTTGGAAAAAGGTGGGAAAATGAGATGAGGGAATTCCGGACCAAAAAATTACCTCCCGAAAGACTGCCTCTCATTGCTGCAGGTCTTTCATTACTTCGGATTCTCAGAGGGAAATATGAAAACTGTAGATGAAATTATTTCCTCTTGGTCTGCCAGTGAGAGGGAGAAATTTTCTGACTTGATTAAGGAATGTAAGGAAAGAGAGAAAAATATTAATGAGTGCTCTAGCGGTATGAGAATTTTTCTAGCAGATCTTGACGATGAGATCAAGCATTTTTTAGAGGTTAATGAAACTTTGAAAAAAGAGTCCCAAAATCTTTTGGAAACATGCCTTGAGACTCTTTTAAAAATTTCTCCAGCGGGAAAGGTTCCTAATTGAAATGAGAACAATTATTTTTCTTATGGGAATATTTCTTATGACAAGCATATGCCAAGCGGCAGATCCCTGGAGTGAGCGGGATAAATACCTGGAGGCCACTTACTTTGTATTCCATCTTACAGATTGGGCGCAGACAAGAGATATAGAATCCCGCTCAAATGAGGGGTATTATGAAACTAATAAAGTATTGGGTAAACACCCCTCACTGGATCAAGTGAATGGATATTTTATTGCAACTGGTCTTCTTCACCTGGGGATTGTTCATTTATTGCCGAAAGAATATCGTCCATGGTTCCAGATCATTACTATTGGGGTTGAGGTTGGTTGTGATGTTCATAATTATTCTGCTGGAGTAAGACTTAAGTTTTAAAATAAAAATAAGAAAGGAGAAGAGTATGAAGAAATTAGCATTACTGTTGGTGGTGGTTTTGATTTTAGCTTTTGGGTATACGAAAGCGGAAGCGGCCCGATACAAGATTATGGACAATAAGGGTGGTGTCAGTTTCTACTTGGATGGAAGCAGTATCATGAATGAGAAAAATGAATTTGTTAGCAATACTGGGGTGGTTATGACCCATTCTAATAAATTCATGATGTCTCAATCGCAACCGGGATGGCTACCTGTTATTTGGATAATGATTCCTTATCAGAATGATGTTATTTTCTTAAGGGCTATGATTGACAATGATAAGGGAACCTATAGGTTATACACTGTAGGGAATAGAATTTGGGGGAAGCTTGTGAGGGTCCAGTGATAAGATTTATCCTTTTGGTCATAATATTTTGCTTGACTTTTTCTTGTGCAAGCGTTAAGATGATCAAAGATTGTCCAGATGCATATTTGATTGACCGAAATGGAATGGAAAGACAGGAATTAAAGATCATATGCTGGTAAGGAGGTAGAGAGATGAAAAGACTATTGTTTGTGGTTTTGGTTTTGGCTTTTGTGTTGCCGGGGTGCCGTGGAGCGTTTCCATTTCTTTTTGGTGCTGCGGCTGGTTCCTTGATTACTTATGAAGCCACAAGGCCCCGTACTGTGGTAGTGGCTCCTGCACAATCTGTTCCCCCTTGTCCTCCAGATACTCCCCCTGAGGAATGCCTAAATGCGAATGCTGGTGTTCCTCCTGAAGGGTATATCCTTTATCCAGGGACTTCATATTATTACTATCCTTATAGTCCGTATCCTCTGTTCTGGTATGGAGGGTATTTTTATGGATTCTGGGGGGGATATTGGCATGGAAGATATGGTTATCATGGATATTGGGGTGCTCCTCATTATATGCCCAGAGGTATGAGTGGATTCCATAGAGGCTATACTCCAAGAGGAGGGGGATATAGAGGAGGTGGGGGTGGTAGAGGGTACGGTGGTGGACATGGAGGTGGCCATGGTGGTCATGGAGGACACCGTTAATGCTTGAAATTTGGGAAAAAGCTATTTTTTTAGAGAGATTCATGCGAAAGTATGTTCCCAAAGGATGGGTTGTGCCTATTAGTAATGTTTGTTTTATTCCTTATATTTCTGATAAAGAGTATGAGGATATAGAGAAGGGAGTCATACCTAAATCATTGGATCAACCTTATTATCGAGAAGCGATTGCTGAATTTTTAAAAGAGGTAGAAAATGAATGATGGAACAGGGGGGAAAATAAAATCTCCTATGACCGGCCTCTTGGTTGCCTCCCAAGAGGTGGGAGAGCCTCCTTGCAATAAGCCCTCCTGTTCCCCTCCTACTGAAGAAGAAAGAGCAAGGATGACTCTTAAGGCTATGATGGATACTTGTAGCCTTGCTACTTCCGATATGCCGGAGGGTTTCTTTAGGTATGTTAAATTTGGAGAGATGATTTGGAAAGCCTTTGAGTTGGGAAGGATTTATGAAAAGAACAGGATCAAAGATGAAAATGAATAGAGTCAAGATCCGAATACCCGTTTCACTGAGGCCCTCCAAAGTCATAGTGCCGAAGAATGTTTACAAAAGGAAAGAGGGGAAGAGAGTTGAAATCGAATAATTTTAAAGAGTTACTTGAGAAGTTTAGGAAAGCTATAGACAAAAGAATAAAGGAATTACAAAAACTAAAAGAGGATATTAAGAAGGTGAGGGAATCATGAATCAGAGACATTCTTTTTTTCATATTGAAGCGGGAAGGACTGGTGACATTTGGGTAGATGATTGCTACTACAGTTTCTTGCAATTTAGAAGAGATTTTTCCAAATTGCTTGAGATAAAGAAAGAGTTCAGAGTTGTCAAAGCTTGTTCCCTTGTAACAGATGGTCAAGTAAATAAGATCAAGATCCTGATTAAGGATAACGGAGGGACTCTGGTATGAAAGGTTTCTGCGGTTACTGCATGAGACCTAATGCCCCTAATTTAAAGGATGTTCAGATTAGAAAATTCTTTGGGCATTGTCATTCTCATTTACGATGGTATTCTTCAATGCCTATGTGTTCT